>Ga0209415_10001337_pt1 | contig 47178 bp, 36 predicted proteins | sample PeaSoiSIISIP2007_FD_187696 | JGI IMG/M metagenome (GOLD analysis project Ga0209415, IMG submission 187696) | Peat soil microbial communities from Weissenstadt, Germany - SII-SIP-2007 (SPAdes) (version 2) | ecosystem: Environmental > Terrestrial > Soil > Wetlands > Peat | place: Germany... | reverse complement strand
GGACCGGGGACCGGCGTCGCTGCTGCCCTACCAGCTGATCGCCGGCGGCTACGCCGCCTGGGACCTGACCGTGCGGGTCAGCCCCGGCGCGGCAGCTGCCAGGTACTACCTGGCAGCCAGGATCATCGACGCGGCCGGCCAGCTGCTCGAGGACGCCGTCGTCGTCGCCGTCGGCGACGGCCAGCCTCCCTCGCCGGACCGTTCGTCGCCGGAGCTGGCCTCGAAGCTTGACAGGCTGAGCAAGGCGGAAGCCGCCGAGGCCGAGCTGATCGCGCTCACCGGCGATCTTGAGCTGAAGCCGGGCGGGCGCGGCGAGATTGCCGTCCAGCTGAGCAATAACACGGCATCCGCCTTGCGCGGTGAGGCGCAGCTGATCTCGCCGCCTCCCAGCTGGTCCGCGGCAGGGCCATGGAGCCTGGGCTTCTCGGCAGAGCCCGGCGGCAGGGCCACCCTGGCCTTCACCGTCGCCGTTCCGCAGGACGCCCGCTCCGGCCAGCGGTGGTGGGCGCTGGTCAAGGTGATGTATTTCGGCCGATTGCGGTACAGTCAGCCGGTCTGGATAACCGTCATCGCCTGACCTATTGCTGAAACTCCCTGTGAAACGATGAGCAGTCGCCGCTGGCCGAGGTTTACTCAGCCGCCGCAACGGGTGTTGCGGCATGCTAAGCCGGTGCCACACTGGACGGGACTCGCCAACCCTGGTGAGGGCCAATGATGACGGACATCGCGATCACGGGCAACCTTCCCGCGGAGCCCAACAGCTTCGTCGGCCGCAAGCGTGACCTGGCGGAACTCGTCCGGATACTCGGCGAGGTTCGGGTGCTCACCTTGTGCGGCCCGGGCGGCATCGGCAAGACCAGGCTGGCGCTGCGCCTGGCCATGACGCTGGCGCCGCGGTACGCCGACGGCGCGTGGATCGTGGATCTGGCCGATGCCAGTGATCCCAGCCTGCTCGCGCCGCTGGTGGCCGCGGTGCTCGGCATCCGCCAGGAGCGAGACCAGCCGCTGGCCGACACGCTCATCGAGGCGCTGCGCCCCCGGTCGGTGCTGCTCATCCTCGACACCTGCGAGCATCTGGTCGGCGCCTGCGCCGCGCTGGTACGGCAGCTGCTCGCCAGCTGCCCGGACCTCCGGGTGATCGCGACCAGCCGCGAGCCGCTCCGGGTCCGCGGCGAGGTGACCTGGCGGGTCGCCCCGCTCGGGCTGCCGCCGATGTCGTCGGTGGCTGCCGAGGACGGCTACTACGCCGATCCCGGCGTGGACTCCCCGGCCAGCTGCGAGGCCGTCCGGCTGTTCGCCGACCGGGCGGCCGCGGCGCGGCCCGGATTCACGCTCGACCCGGCCAACATCACGGCCGCCGTGGAGGTGTGCCAGACCCTGGACGGCATGCCGCTTGCCATCGAGCTCGCCGCAGCGCGGCTGCGGGCGCTGTCGCCTGAGCAGATCGCCACCCGGCTGGCTGACCGGTTCGCGCTGCTCGCGTCGGGCGACCGCGCAGCGCCGCGACGCCAGCAGACGCTGCGGGCGACCGTCGACTGGAGCTATAACCTGCTCACCAGCGCCGAGCAGCTGCTGCTTCGCCGGCTCTCGGTGTTCGCCGGCTGGAACCTGGAGATGGCCGAGCAGGTCTGCACGGACAGCCAGATCGCCGCCGCGGCCGTTCTTGACCTGCTCACCGCGCTGATCGACAAGTCCCTGGTGACTCTCGACGGTGAGCTCAACGGGATCGCGCGGTACCGTTTACTGGACACCGTCAGGAAGTACGCGGCCGATCAGGCGGTGGCCTGCGGCGAGATGCCCGAGCTGCGCGTGGCGCACCGGGACTGCATGCTGCAGCTACAGGAGCGGGGGGTCGAACGGGCCTTCAGCCGCGATGATCTGCCGTGGTCGGAACGGGTCGCCGTCTACCACCGCGGCGTGGTCGAGCAGGCGAACACGCGCGCGGCGCTGGCCTGCTGCGCCGAGCGGGGCGACGCCGAGCTCGGGCTGCGGCTCTGCGTCGCGCTCCGCCCGATCTGGCTGACCGGCGGCGATGCGACCGACGGAGCAGCCTGGCTGGACCGCCTGCTCGCGCTCGACCGGGAGGTCTCCACGGACGTTCGCAGCCGGGCCCTGTCCGTCCGCGCCGAGCTGGCCTTCGAGCAGCAGGACTATGCCGCGGCAGGTGCGCTCGCGCGCGAAAGCCTGGCGGTCAGCCGGGCCGGCCCCGGTGGTGCCGAGCCTGGCGCCCTCCGCGAGATCGCCATGGTGGCCCTGGTGTCCGGGCAGGTCAGCGAGGCGCTGGAGACCGCCGATGCCGCGATCGCCGCGGCGCGGGCGGCGGCGGACGAGTGGGAAACCGGCGTGGCACTGATCGTCAGGGGCACAGCGATGGCCCTCCAGGGCCGGATGGATGAGGCGCGGCGGGAGTTCGAGGTCGCGATCGAGGTGCTCGGGGAGACCAGGGGCTGGGGCCGGGCGCGCGCGCTCTTCGGGCTCGGGCAGCTGGCCAGAGCACGCGGGGAGTCCGAGTCGGCGCTGCGCTACTTCCAGGACGCGCTGGTGATGTACCGCCAGATCGACGCCAGGAACGACATAGCCCGCTGCCTGGCTGCCATCGGCCGGGTGGCGCTGTCGCGGTCCGACCTCCCGCTGGCCACCAGCAGCCTGACCGAGAGCCTGCGGTGCAGCCTGGCGGCGGGTCAGCGCCAGGCCGTCGCCCGCGGCCTTGAGGCGCAGGCGGCGCTCGCGGTGGCCTCAGGGCAGCTCGGCAACGCGGTGCGGCTCGCGGGCACGTCGCAGGTGCTGCGCACGGCGATCGGAGACCCGCCGTCCGCGTCCGCGCGACGGCGCCTTGACGACATGCTGGAAACCGCGCGCGGCCAGCTGGGCGCCGCCACGGTCAATGCGCTGCTGGACGAGGGCCGGGCGATGAGCGCCTACGCGGCCGTGCGCCTGGTGACGGCGCCGCCGGAGCAGATGACCGCGGCGGGCCGGTCACAGCCCGGTACTGGCCGGCCGGACCGGGAGCCGCCGGCCGCGGCGGACCAGTCCCCGCCTGATCAGCCTATGTTCGGAACGCTGACCGAGCGCGAGCGTGAGATCGCCATTCTGGTCGCGCTCGGGCTGACCAACGCCGCGATCGGCCGCCAGCTGTTTATCAGCCCGTCGACGGCGGCCAGGCATGTCGCTAACATCTTCACCAAGCTCGGGTTCAGCTCGCGCGCCCAGCTCGCGGTCTGGGTGGCCGAGCGGCTGCCGCGCAGCGATTCCTGAGCCGGAACGCCGGGCCATGGGACCGGCCCTGCATATGCAGCCCCGTCTGGCGGCTCGTCTGCATACGCGGAGCGGCTCGCCTGCATATGGCGGCGCAGCGCATCTACATACCCGGACCGCGCATCTACATATCAAGGTGCATAGATCTGTCGACGCGCCATCCGGCTGACCGGTCCTACCGTTCATTGTCAAGGCTCCCGCTTGCCGAAGGACGGATGTCAGATGACGAATCCAGAGAGTGCCGCCGAGGTCTCCGTAACCCAGCGGCTGGTTGCCGTCGCGGCTGGCCACTACGAGCTCACGGCGCTGGTCGGCGGGATCAGGTCTGACGGCCGGCCAGGAGCCGATACGTACACCTACGCCCGGCTGGCCGCCACCGTGCAGGCCGCGGCGACCGGGCTGGCCTGGCGTGGCCTGCGGCCCAGGGACGTGGTCGGCGTGTACGTCCCTGACGCGGTCAGCTTCGTGCTCGCCATGCACGCGGTCCGCGCGGCCGGCGGCGTGCCCACTCCCGTCGCCCACGGCCTCGGTGCCGCCGAGATGGCTGGCCAGCTCGCCGAGAGCGGCGCCAGGATGCTGATCACGGCGCCGCCGCTGGCTGACATCGCGCTCGCCGCGGCCGACCGGTCCTGGGTGCGCCAGGTCTTCTCGTTCGGCGACGCCGCGGGCACGACCCCGTTCAGCGACCTGCTCGGCCGCGGGATCGAGCGCCCGCCGCGGATCCTGCCGCACGATGCCGCCCTGCTGGTGTTCTCCCGCGGTCAGGACGGCAGGCTGCGGCCCACGCCGGTCAGCCACGTCCAGATGGCCGACCAGATGGGCCGGATGGACGAGCTGGCCGGGCTGATCAAGCGCGATGTCGTGGTCGCCGCCCCGCCCGCGGGTGACGGGCTCACCTACACGATGCTGATCGACAGTGCCCTGTTCTGCGGCGCAACCGTGGTCGCGGCGCGGACCCAGGAGCTGGCCAGGCAGGCTGCCGCGCACCACGGCGCGGCCGTGATCGTTCCCGACGGCGCGCGAGTCAGGCTGCCCGCGCGGATCCGGGTGCTCACCGCCGCCTAGCCGATACCACGACCCGGACCGGGGGGACCCGGTTCGCCGGGACCGGACCGGGGGGGCCGGTCCCGGCGAACCGCACCAGCTCACCGGGTCGGCCTGACCCGGACGGCTGTCGCCGGCCGGGGAATGCTCGCGTCGGGAGTCTGCGGCCGCGGGCCGCGGTGATGTCATACTGGAGGCACTCCTCGAGCATCCTGAAGGCCAATGACCGCAGACTTCGTGACCATAGCGGGCAATCTCCCGGCCGAAACGAACAGTTTCATCGGCCGGGAACGGGACCTAGCCGAGCTGATCGAGCTGCTCAGCGAGGCCAGGATGCTGACTCTGTGCGGTCCTGGAGGGATCGGGAAGACCAGGCTCGCGGTGCGGCTCGTGGCGAGCCTGGCAGCTGACTACCCGGACGGCGCATGGCTCGCCGACCTGGCTGATATCGATGATGCTGAGCTGCTGCTGCAGCTGCTGGCCACGGCGCTTGGCATCCGGCATGAGAGTGGCCGCCCGCTGGCCGAGACGCTCACCGACGCGCTGCGAGCACGCTCGATGGTGCTGATCCTCGATACCTGCGAGCACCTGGTCGAAGCCTGCGCAATGCTCGTGCAAGGGCTGCTGGCCGGCTGCCCGGGCCTGAAGGTGATCGCCACCAGCCGCGAGCCGCTCAGGATCCGCGGCGAGGTCGTCTGGCGGGTGCCGCCGCTTGGCCTGCCGCCCGTTTCGCTGCCGCCCGCCGACGCCGACGGCGACGTAGCCGCCAGGCTCGATGAGCTGGCTGGCTACGAGGCCGTGCGGCTGTTCCTTGACCGGGCGGCGGCGACCCGGCCCGGGTTCTCGCTTCAGCCGGGCAACGCCGCGGACATCGCGCGGCTCTGCCGGACGCTGGACGGCGTCCCGCTGGCCATCGAGCTCGCCGCGGCGCGAGTACGAGCGCTGACCGCCGAGCAGATCGCTGCCCGGCTGGCAGACCGGTTCGCGCTGCTGGCCTCGGGCGACCGGACCGCCCCGTACCGGCAGCAGACCATGCGGGCGGCCGTGGACTGGAGCTATGACCTGCTCACCGAGGCCGAGCAGGTGCTGCTGCGCCGCCTGTCGGTCTTCGTCGGCTGGAGCCTGGAGATGGCCGAGCAGGTGTGCGCCGACAGCCGGCTTCCGGCCCGTGATGTCCTGGACCTGCTCGCCGCGCTGATCGACAAGTCCCTGGTCAGCGTGGACCGGGAGCTGAACGGAGACGTGCGCTACAAGCTGCTTGACATCGTCAGGCAGTATGCGGCGAATCAGGCAGCGGTCGCTGGTGAGGTAGCCGACCTGCGCGTGGCGCACCGGGATCTCATGCTGCGGCTGATCGAGGGGATCGCCGGCCGGGCTTTCGTCCGCGGCGGGCCCTCGTGGCCCGAGCGGGCGGCGATGTACGACCGCGCGCTGGCCGAGCGCGCGAACGTCCGCGTCGCGCTGGCCTGCTGCGCCGATCGCGGCGACACCGAGGAAGGGCTCAGGCTCTGCTGTGCGATGGGCGGTATCTGGCTGGTCGCCGGGGATTCCGCCGAGGGCTGCGGCTGGCTGGACCGGCTGCTTGCGCAGCACCGGGATGTCTCCGCCGACGTACGCGCCCGGGCTCTGGCCGTGCGCGCGCAGCTGGCGTTCGAGCAGCGCGACCACGCCGGCGCCGCCGAGCACGCACGTGCCTGCCTGGCCGCCGGCCGGTCCGGACCGGCCGGCGGCACGGCTGCCGCGCTCCGCACCCTGGCGCTGGTCGCGCTGCGGGCCGGGCGCCATGACGAGGCGCTGGCCAGGGCGGAAGAGGCCGTCAGGGCGGCGAAGGCAGCTGCCGACGAATGGCAGCTCGGCCTGGCGCAGGTGGTCAGCGGAGTCATCCTCATCCGGCAGAACCGGCTGGACGAGGCACAGGCCGCCTATGAGGCCGCGCTGGAGTCGCTTCGGGACAACAACAGCTGGGGCGTGGCGCAGACGCTCTACGGACTTGGCCATCTGGCCAGGATCCGGCTGGACGACGCGGCGGCGCTCCGGTACTTCGGCGAGGTGCTGGCCATCTACCGGCAGATCGACACATGGCCGGAGATGGCCCGCTGCCTGGCCGACATCGGATCAGTGGCGATCTCCCAGCGCAATCTCGCGCTCGCCAGAACCAGCCTGACCGAGAGCCTGCGGATCTGCCTGGCTACCGGCCGGCGGCGGAGCGCGGCCCGCGGGCTTGCGGCGCTCGCGATGGTGCAGCTCGCCTCGGGCGACCCGTCCGGTGCTCTCCGGCTGGCTGGCGCGTCGCTGGCGCTGCGCGAGGCGATCGGCGAGGTTCCTTCGGCCCCGGCCTGGCAGCGCCTGGCCAAGCTCGTCGAGGCGGTGACCGCTCAGCTCGGGCAGGCGGCGGCCAGCGCGTTGCTGGCGCAGGGCCGGGCGATGAGCCCGGCCGCGGCCGCGCAGTTCGTCCTGGCGCCCGGTCCTGGCCCTGCTCCGGCGCATCCCGCGGCCGGTGCGCGCCAGGATGACCCGGCGGCCGGGCTGGCGCCCGGTCGGCCGGGCGCCCCGCCGCTCACCGAGCGCGAGCGTGAGGTCGCGGCGCTGGTCGCGGCCGGGCTGTCCAACCGGGCGATCGCCGGCCAGCTGGCCATCAGCCCGTCGACCGCGGCCAGGCATGTCGCCAACATCTTTGCCAAGCTCGGGTTCAACTCGCGCGGCCAGGTGCAGGCATGGGTAGCCGCCAGCGGGTCACCGAGGGGGCTGGAGCTCGATCCGGCCTGACCGGGCCGGCCCGGTCGGCCTGATCGGGCCGGTGCCGCCGCCGGATCGTGCTTGAGCTGGGCCGCTGGCCGGCGGCCGGTCAGATGTCTGGCGGGCGGTTCTCGAAGGGCGTGCTCAGCACGATCGTCGTGCGGGTCGAGACGCTGGCGGCCGTCCGGATCTGCTGGAGCAGTTCCTCCAGCGCGGCCGGTGAGGCAACCCGGACCTTGAGTATGTAGTTCTCGTCTCCGGCGACGCTGTGACATGCCTCGATCGTCGACAGATGGGCCAGGCGGTCGGGGGCATCGTCGGCGGCCGCGGCATCGAAGGGCTTGATCGACACGAACGCGGTCAGCGGCAGCCCGGCCTGATCGGAGTCGATCAGCGCGACGTAGCCCTTGATCACCCCGCGCTCTTCCAGGCGGCGGACCCGCTGCTGCACCGCGGAGACCGACAGCCCGGTCTTCCTGGCGAGCTCGGTGAAGCTCATCCTGCCGTCGCCGGTGAGCAGCGAGAGGATCTTGCGGTTGATCTCCTCCACTTTCGTCACGGTAGCCGATCGTCGGCCGGACCGCGATCGGCGGCCAGCGACCGGCCGATCACCAGCCGCTGTATCTGGTTCGTGCCCTCCACGATCTGGAGCGCCTTGGCCTCCCGCAGGAAGCGCTCGGCCGGGAAATCGGTCACGTAGCCGTAGCCGCCGAGCACCTGCACCGTGTCCGTGGCGACCTTCATCGCGGTGTCGCTGGCGAACAGCTTGGCCATCGCCGCCTGCGGGCGGTACGGCAGCCCGGCGTCCTTGCGCCGCGCCGCTGCCAGGTACAGGGCGCGGGCGGCCGCGACCGAGGTCGCCATGTCCGCGAGCATGAACGCTAGGCCCTGGAACTCGATGATCGGCCTGCCGAACTGGCGCCGCTGGCGCGCGTACCCGACGGCCGCGTCCAGCGCGGCCTGGGCGAGCCCGGTCGCGCACGCGGCGATGCCGAGGCGCCCGGCGTCGAGCGCGGCGAGGGCGGTCGTGAAGCCGCTGCCCTGCTCACCGATCAGGCTGTCCGCGGGCACTCGCGCCCCGTCGAAGAGCACCTGGGCGGTGACCGATCCGCGCATGCCCATCTTGTGCTCGGGCGGAGCCGCGGTGACCCCGGGAGTCTGGGCGGGCACGTGGAAGCAGCTGACTCCACGTGCCCGGTCCCGGCCCTCATGCTCGCCGGACGTACGCGCGAACAGCGTGTAGAAGTCGGCCCGCCCCGCGTGCGAGATCCACGTCTTGACGCCGTTAAGAACGAAATCAGAGCCCGCTGCGTCGGCACGGGTGCGCAGCGCGGCAGCGTCGGATCCGCTGCCCGGCTCGGACAGGCAGTAGGCGCCGAGCAGCTCGCCGCCGAGCATGGCGGGCAGCCAGCGCTCCTGCTGCTCGGACGTGCCCGCGGCAGCCAGCGGATAGCAGCTCAGCACGTGCACGCTGACGCCGAGCCCGATGGTCAGCCAGGCGGCCGCCAGTTCCTCCACGACCTGGAGGTAGGTCTCGTACGGCTGCCCGCCGCCGCCGAGCCGCTCGGCGTACGGCAGCCCGAGCAGCCCGGCCCGGCCGATCAGAGCGAACTTGTCCCGCGGGAAGGCGCCGGCCTGCTCGGCTGCTGCCGCCTCCGGCCGCAGCTCCTTGTCGGCGATCTCCGTCGTGAGCTCTAACAGCGCCCTGGCCGCCTCGTCGCGGTACTCGCGCTCGACGGCGGGCATCAGGCCGGCACCGAGATCAGCTCGCGCGGGAGCGTGTTCAGCCGCTCGCAGCCGGTGTCGGTGCAGACCACGATGTCCTCGATCCTGGCGCCGTGCGGCCCGGGGTAGATGCCGGGCTCGATCGAGAAGGCGTTGCCGCTGAGCAGCGGCGCGGTGTTCCCCGAGACGATGTAGGGGTCCTCGTGGCTCTCCAGCCCGATGCCGTGGCCGGTGCGGTGCACGAAGAACTCGCCGTAACCGGCCGCCGTGATCGGCTCGCGGGCCGCCGCGTCCACGGACTCGGCGCTGACCCCTGGCCTGACGGCCGCGCACGCGGCCTCCTGGGCATCGGCGAGCACCTTGTAGTACGCGGCGACGTCCTCCGGCGGATCGCCGATGACGTAGGTTCTCGTGCAGTCCGAGCAGTAGCCGGACGGCATCGTTCCGCCGATGTCGACGACGACGACATCGCCGGCCCGGAGCACCCGGTCGGTGGCGGTGTGGTGCGGGCTGGCCCCGTTGGGCCCGGACCCCACGATCGTGAAGTCGACCCTGGCGTGGCCCTCGGCCAGGATCGCGTCGCCGATGTCGGCGGCCACCTGCCTCTCCGTCCGGCCAGGGCGGAGCCAGCCGGGCACCCGGGCATGCACCCGGTCGATCGCCTGGCCCGCCGCACGCAGCGCGGCCACCTCGGCCGCGGACTTGCGCGCGCGCAGCCCGCCGAGCGCGCGGCTGGCCAGGTCCTGCCTGGCTCCGGGCAGCGCGGCGGCGAACCGGAGCACCATCAGCGCCCACATCCGGTCCGCGAGGCCGACGGCGGCGGGACTGCCCAGCCGGCCGGCGACCAGAGCGTAAGGGTCGTCGGTCTCGTCCCATCCGATGATCTCCAGGCCGAGCCGGCCGGCCGGCGAGACCTCGGCCGCCGGCAGCTCGAGCCGGGGCACGACAAGGAACGGGTCACCGCTGGGCCGGACCACGAGGCAGGTCAGCCGCTCCTGGGCGTGGGCGTCGTAGCCCACGACATAGCGCAGGTCAGAACCTGGCGTGAGCAGCAGGGCGTCCAGGCCCGACTCGGCCGCGGCCGCGGCGGCCACGGTCAGCCTGGCAGCCGGGTACAGCTCATCTGACATCGTCACTCTCCGGTCCCCCTCGACGGCCCATGGCTCGAACTCTCCCCTGTAGCGAATCATCTCACCTAGTTGTCCCGTGTCCGCATCTAGACAGCCGCACCCTACATGCTTCACGATGGGTGAACGGTGTCTCACCAGATGTGAGCAGAGATGACTGAGGCTGCTACGGCTCCAGGTGCTCGGAGAATCCCGGCACGGTCCGGCGTTCCGCCGGTGCGCGTGCTCGGCATGCGTCCCACCGAGGCCATGCTAGCCGCCGAGCTCGCTCAGGAGCGGCACGTCGCGCTCGAGCTTCAGCGCGCGATCCTGCCCCTGCATGACGAGCCCTTCGACCTGCCTGGCCTGCGGACCGTGGCGCGCTACCTGCCGGCCTCGCGGGCCAGCCGGGTCGGCGGCGACTGGTACATCACCGCGGAGATGCCAGACGGAACGGTGCTCGTGGCGATCGGGGACGTCGGCGGGCACGGCCTGGAGGCAGCCGCGGGGATGGCGCGGCTGCGCGGCGCGCTGGCCGGCCTGGCTATCACCGGCGCCTCCCCTGACCTGCTGGTGGGCTGGCTGAACGACCTGGTCCGGCATATCGCGCCGGAGCACACCGCCTCGGTGATCGCCGGATACTTCGACCCGGTCAGCCGCGACCTGAGCTGGGCACAGGCCGGGCACCCGCCGCCGGTGCTCGTCCGCGGCTCGTGGGCGCGGCCGATCGACCCTCCGGCCGGCATCCTGCTCGGCGCCGTGGCCGGCTCCTATCAGCTAGCCACCCTGAAGCTGCTGCCCGGTGACCTGCTGCTGCTCTACAGCGACGGCCTGATCGAGCGGCGGGACCGGTCCATCGACGAAGGCCTGGAGATGCTGGTCAGGGCGGCGCGCGGGATCACCGATCCGGAGCTGGTGATCTCCGCGGCGCTCAGCGCGCTCGGATCCACCGACCCCGAGGACGACACCTGCCTGGTGGCGCTGTCCGTTCGCTAGGTCAGCCGCACCGGGCCCGGATCGCGGGGCCGCCGCCCGGCCGGGCCGCATCGCACGCCGCCGCCCGGCTGCCCGCGGGCGGCAGGGAACGGGCGCCGCTCGGGTCAGCCCGGGCGGACCGAGAGCGCCGACATCATCCGGCCGAGTGAGCCGCCCAGGTCCCAGCGCTCGTCAAGCGCGGCCAGCGCGGCGGGATCTGGCGGCCGGGCCGGGAGCCGCCCGCCGGCCGGCGGCACCGGCGCGTCGGTGGCGACCAGCACCACCGGCATCGCGGCCTCCAGGTACTTCCTGGCCGCGACGAGCTTGGCCCGGCTGCCGGCCGGCCAGCCGCCGTGGCCTGCGTCGATCGCCGTCAGCATCGCCTCGACCGTGCCGAACACCCGGACTAGCGCGGCCGCCGTCTTCTCCCCTACCCCGGCCACGCCGGGCAGCCCGTCGCTCGGATCGCCGCGGAGCGCGGCGAAGGCGGCGTAGCCGCGGCCGGGAATCTGATAGCGCTCGGCGACCGCGGCCTCGTCGATCACCTCGAGCCTGCCGATCCCCCGTGCCGTGTACAGGATCGCGATCCCCCGCGCGTCGTCGACCAGCTGGAACAGGTCCCGGTCACCGGTCACCACCTCGACCGGGCCGTCGGCCCGGGCGGCGAGCGTGCCGATCACGTCGTCTGCCTCGAAGCCGGCCGCTTCGGCCATGGTCACCCCGGCCGCGGCGAGCACCTCGAAGATCACCGGTATCTGGGCGGCGAGGGCGTCAGGGATCTGCTCGGAGCCGTCCGGGTTGGCCCGGTGCTCCTTGTACGAGCCGATCGCGGCCACCCGGAACGCGGGCCGCCAGTCCGCGTCCAGGCAGGCGACCAGGCTGGCCGGCCGCCGCGCCCGGACCAGCCTGGCGATCATGTCGAGCAGCCCGCGTACCGCGTTCACCGGCGTGCCGTCAGGTGCGGTCATCGACTCCGGCGGGATCCCGTAGTAGGCGCGGAAGTACAGCGACGCGGTGTCCAGCAGCATCAGCGGAGCCATTCTGGCTATCTTGCCAGGATGGCTCCGCCGCTGGGCCGGATCAGCCAGCGGCCACTCTCGGCATAGCACGGATTTGCGTCGCATAAAACATATTAAAATGGGTGTTGACCTGACTGAAATCCGTGCTAAGTGCGGAGCGGCCAGCAGCGAGCCCGTTATGCCCGGAATCGGGCGTGACTCAGTGTGACGTGAGCGGTCGTGGCGGGGCGCTGACGTCGCGGACACGGGCGGACGGCACGGAGCCGGGCTGGCCGGGCCTACTGGACCGAGGCGTAGGCGACGACGCCGCGGCGCAGGGCGCCGACGGCCTGCCGCGCGGTTGCCGCGAGGGGCGACTTGCCAGCCGCCGTGCCGATCTGGTCGAGCAGGTCGATCAGCTGCTTGGTCGCACGGACGAAGTCGCCTGGGGTGAGGTCGTCGCCGAGCACCACATCCAGCGGCCTGCCCTGGGCCCAGGCGTGCGATGCCCACGCGAAACCCAGGTCAGGCTCGCGCAGGAAGGACAGCTTGTGGTCGCGTTCCACGCCGTCGAGCTCGGCCCACAGCCGGGTCATGGCCAGCAGCGCATCCCGAACCCGTCCGCCCGGCAGGCGGGGCACCAGGCCGGTCTCATCTGGCCGCCGTGACTCGAACGTGAGCGCGGAGACGCACGCGGAGAGCTCTGCCGCGTCCAGGCCATCCCAGATGCCGCGCCGCAGGCACTCGGCGACAAGCAGGTCAAGCTCGGAGTAGATCGCGGCCAGGCGCCGGCCGTCGGCGGTGACCTCGTCGCCGTCCAGGTAACCGAGCTGCGTGAGCACCTCCCGCACGCGGACGAACGTGCGGGCGATCACGTGGGCGCGGCCGGCCACCCGCCGGTCAAGAGCCGCCGCCTCGCGTTCGAGCCGCAGGTACCGCTCGGCCTGGCGGGCGTGCAGCTCGCGGTCCGGGCAGTCATGACAGGGGTGCTGGCGCAGCCGCCGCCGCAGGTCCGCGATCGCGGCGTCGGCGGCGCTCGCGGCGTCGGCGCCGTTCGCCCGGCTCGCCCGCCGGTGCGGCCGCACGTCCTGGCCGGCGAGCTTGTTCCGCATCGTGGCGGCCAGATCCCTGCGGTGCTGAGGCGACCGCGAGCTGAAGCTGCCGGGAATCGGTATCGCCGCGATCGCGGCCACCGGATCGGGGCAGTCGGCCACCGTCAGGCGCTTGACCTGACGGTGCTCGGTCAGCACGAGGGGCGCCGGGGCGCCGGCGTCGGGACCGCGCTCGAGCACGACCGCCGATCCGGCCCGGCGGCCGCCGGGGATCACGATGATGTCGCCGCGGCGCAGTTCGTGCAGCGCCGCCTCGGCCGCGGCTCGCCTGGCCGCCGTGCGGTGCCTGGACTCGCCCTTCTCAAGCTGCGAGAGCTCGGCCCGCATCCGCGCGTACTCGGCGAAGTCACCCCGGTCGCAGCCGGCCGCGAGACCCGCCATCGAGTCGCGGATCCTGCGCGCCTGCCTGGCCACGCCGACCACCGCCCGGTCGGCCTGGAACTGCGCGAACGACGTCTCGAGCAGCCGCGACGCGCGCTCGCTGCCGAGCTGAGCGACCAGGTTCACCGCCATGTTGTAGGACGGGCGGAAGCTCGAGTTCAGCGGGAACGTCCTGGTCCCGGCCAGCCCGGCCACGGCCACGGGGTCGATGCCCGGCTGCCAGAGCACGACCGCGTGCCCCTCCACGTCGATCCCGCGCCGTCCGGCCCGGCCGGTGAGCTGCGTGTACTCCCCGGCCGTCAGCTTGGCCAGGCTCTCGCCGTTCCACTTGTCCAGCCGCTCGATCACCACGGTCCTGGCCGGCATGTTGATCCCGAGCGCCAGCGTCTCGGTGGCGAACACGGCGCGGATCAGCCCGGCGGCGAACAGCTGCTCGACTACCTCCTTGAACGCAGGGAGCAGCCCGGCGTGATGCGCCGCGATGCCGCGCCGCAGGCCGGCCAGCCAGTCGTCGTAGCCGAGCACTGGCAGGTCTGCGGCGGGTATCTCGGCGGTACGCTCGGCCACGATGGCGGCGATCTCATCGGCCTCCTCGGAGGTGGTCAGCCGCAGGTTGGCGGCCAGGCACTGCCGCACGGCCGCGTCGCAGCCTGCCCGGCTGAAGATGAAGGTGATCGCGGGGAGCAGCGCCGCCTGGTCCAGCCGCATGATCACGTCGGCCCGCCGGGGAGCCGTGAACCGGGGCTGGCCGCCGGCCCGGCCCGCCTGCGCGGCCGCGCCGCCCGCCCGGCCCCGGCCGCCGGCTCCGCCCCGGCCTGCGCCTGCGCCCCGGCCGCCATCCCGGCCGGACCGGCCGCCGGCCGGTCCCTGGCGCCGGCCAGGACCACCCCGCCGATCTGCCAGGCCATCACGCTGAGCCACCCGTAGCAGGTCAGGATTGACACGCATGTGGTCGGGCACCGGCGAGCCGTCGCGCCCCGGCTGGCCGGCGTCCCGGCGCTGCCCGGCGTCCCCGGCGGGCAAGGCCGGCCCGGCTGGCCGCGCGAACAGGTCGTACAGCCGGCCGCCGACCAGCATGTGCTGCCAGAGCGGCACCGGCCGGTGCTCGTCGACGATGACCGTAGTGCCGCCGCGAACCGACTCGAGCCAGGCGCCGAACTCCTCGGCGTTGCTCACCGTCGCCGAGAGCGCGGTCAGGGTCACCGACTCAGGCAGGTGGATGATCACCTCTTCCCAGACCGCGCCGCGGAACCTGTCGGCCAGGTAGTGCACCTCGTCGAGCACCACGTGGCTGAGCCCGGCCAGGGTCGGCGAGCCCGCGTAGAGCATGTTCCGCAGCACCTCGGTGGTCATCACCACGACCTGGGCTTCGCCGTTGATGCTGTTGTCGCCGGTCAGCAGGCCGACCCTGGCGGCCGAGTAGCGGCGGACCAGGTCCGCGTACTTCTGGTTGGACAGCGCCTTGATCGGCGTGGTGTAGAAGCACTTGCGGCCGCTGGCGAGAGCCAGGTGCACCGCGAACTCGCCGACGACGGTCTTGCCCGACCCGGTCGGCGCGGCGAGCAGCACCGAGTGACCGCCAGCGAGCGCCCGGCAGGCGTCCAGCTGGAAGTCGTCGAAGTCGAAGTCATACAGCCCGCGGAACGCGGTCAGCTCGGGCCCGTCCTGCTCGCGGCGGCGGATGAACGCGGCGTAGGAGTCCGCTGGGCTGCCCGGCGTAGTCATGCCGCCAAGGCTACGGTCTCAGCGGCCGGCCTCGATATCGTCAAGCGCGTCCCCGGCCGGCAGCGGCTCATCCAGCCCGTACTCGGCGACCTCTTCCGGCGTCAGGCCCGTGTACACCGGACCCCGGCGCGCCTTCCGCCGGTCATTCGCCCAGGCGAAGATCTCGGCGAGCTCGACGAGCACGACGCAGGGCACGGCAAGCAGCAGCATGCTGATCGGATCGGGGCTGGGCGTCGCCACCGCGGCGAACGCGAAGACGCAGAAGATGATCATGCGCCGCCACCTGGCGAACCGCCGGTGGGTCAGCACGCCGGCCAGGTTGAGCAGCACCATGACGAGCGGCAGCTCGAAGGCGAGGGCGAAGATCAGCAGCATCGCCATCGCGTAGCCCAGGTAGGTCTGGATCGTGATCAGCGGGACGACGCCCTTGGGGACCAGGGCGATCAGGAACCGCAGGCCCTTGGTCATCGCGAAATACGCGATGGTGCCGCCGGAGGCGAAGAGCGGCACCGCCGCCGCGGCGAAGAAGTAGGACCAGCGCCGCTCCCTGGAGTGCAGGCCCGGCGCGATGAACGCCCAGATCTGGAACAGCCAGATCGGGGCGGAGATGATCACGCCGGTCGCGATGGCGATCTTCAGCCGGAGGAAGAGCGAGTCGAACAGGCCGTTGACGTAGAGGTGGCAGCCGCCCCGCAGGTGCGGGTTCAGCGGGTCGGGCACGTTCAGCCTGCAGTAGGGCCGCTCGATGAAGGGCCAGGTGTACCGGTAGAGATACCAGCCGATCACCGCGCCGATGGTGACGGCGAGCACTGCCTTGAGTATCCGGTTGCGCAGCTCCCTGATGTGCTCCATGAGAGGCATTCGCGCTTCGGGATTAACCGCCCGGCGGGTGCGCGGCAGGCGCAGCCCGCGGGAACCAGCAGGCCGCGCCGGGCCGTCTTTGGTGGACACGACCGGCCCTGGACTTAGTTCGGCTGCTGGTCGCGCGGCGCCTCAGACCGCGAGGTGCCGTTCGCCGCCGTCCCCCCGGCCGCGGACTGCTGCTGCAGGTCCCTAAGCTCGGCGAGCTGCCGCTTGAGGTCGTCCACATCCTGCTGAGTCGCGGCCTCCGAGCGGGGCAGCGGCTGAGGGGGCGCGGGCTGAACCGAGGTTACGGTGGTGACCTTCGCCTCCTCGATCGGCTGGCCGCTGTCGTCCAGGCCCTTGACCGACTTCTTGAAGATGTGCATCGAGGTACCTAGTGCTCTTGCGGCGCCGGGGAGCCTCGTCGAGCCGAACAGGACCAGGACCACCACAAGCAGGATGATGATGTGTGGTGCACTGGGATCAAACATGTCTGCTCCCCATTCGTTGGGCCCTATTCATCGGCAAGCGTCCGCGCGCAAGTCACCCAAACGTAGTCTACACGCGGCACTGGATGTCGTTCCTGTGTGATTCGGAGCCGACGCGCTGCCGGATTGCGGGCGCCGATCAGGCGTATTGTGCCAGCGCAGCCGACGCGTCGTCCCGTACCTGGCCCGCCAGCTCGGGCGGCGAGATGACCCGGCCGTCCTCGCCAAGCCGCAGCGCCAGCCGTCTGACCCACCGGGTGTCTGGTGTCCGGAGGCTCACCCTGAGCCGTCCTTCGCCGAGGTCGGCGATCTCCTCGCAGGGGTAGTACTCGGCGACCCAGCGCCCGGCCGGGCTCAGCTCGAGCACCACGTCGAGGTCGGCATCTGAGGGCCGGAACGGGCCGGAGTCCGGATCGCGCGGCTCCGCCTCTTCCGGCACCTCGGCGGCCACGTCAAGCACCTCGATCGCGAGCACCCGGTCCAGCCGGAACAGCCGGACCGCCTCGGCCCGGCGGCACCAGGCCTCCAGGTACGTTCGGCCGTCGAGCACGAGCAGCCGCATCGGGTCCGCGTCCCGCTCGGTCGCCTCGTCCCGGCCGGGGACGTAGTACGACAGGTGCAGCCGCCTGCCCTGGCGCAGCGCGTCCGCGATCATCGCCTGAACCCCGGCCGGGGCCCGGCCGTCCACCTGCACGGCGACCTGGGCGCTGGCGGCGGCCGCCTCCCCCGCTGCGGTCTCCAGCTTGGCGATCGTGCGGCGCAGCGCCGACCGGTCCTGCGGACCGGGCAGCTCGGCGAGCATCCGCAGTGCGATCAGCAGCGCGCTCGCCTCGTCGGTGGCCAGCCGGAGCGGCCGGTCCATCGACTCGGCCTGGCTGACCATGATCTCCCCGCCCTCATAGGACAGGTCGATCGGGCAGTAAGGGTCGGGCGCCCGCAGCTCGACGCACCACAGCATGTTCAGGTCGTCAACGAGCTCGTTCTCGGTGATCCCGAAGGTTGCGGCCGTCTCGGCCAGCCCGACCACCTGCCTGCTGATCACGTAGGGCACCAGCGCGAGCAGCCGCTGGAGCCGGTCGGTGGCGCCCGGCCTGGCAGCCCGCGCCGTCACGCCAGAGCTCCCTTCAGCCTGCTGATGACCGCGTCCCGGAGGTCGACCGGCTCGAGCACCACGACGTCGGCGCCGAACGAGGCGATGTAGTCGGCGTACCAGCCGGCGTCGGAGAACCGGGCCTGCACCAGGTCCCAGCCGTCCAGGCCCGGGCACGGCCGGTCCGAGCTTGCCCGCCTGCGCAGCCCGTGCCCGGCGCCGCGGCGGATCCTCAGCGCGGCGGTCAGCAGGGCCGGTGGCGCCTCGTCCCAGGCGCGCATCGCCTGGTGCACGTCGGCGCCGTCGGGAACGGTCACGCTGCCGGGCGGGCCGGTGAACGCCACCGGCCCGTCGATCCGGCTCAGCCTGAACACCCGCTCCTCGCCTCGGTCCCGGTCGTGGCCGACCACGTACCAGCGGCCATGCCGGCTGACCACGCCCCAGGGCTCCAGAGTCCGGCGCTGCGGCGTGCTGCGCCCGGCGGCCTGATACCCGAACGTCACCGGCCGCCGGTCCCGCACCGCCTGCCAGAGCGGCCCGAACGCCGCCTCGCCGGTCCGCAGCCTCGGCTCGATGCCCGGCTGGGTGGTCTCCTCGGCGTCGATCCCGGCGGCTCGCAGCTTCAGCAGCCCGCCGGCCGCCGCCCCGGCCAGTTCGGCCCGCTGCCAGACCCGCGCCGCCAGGCCGAGCACGGCCGCCTCGTCCGGTTCCAGCCGGATCTCGGGCAGCTCGTAGGCCTGGCGGGAGATCCGGTAGCCGAGCTCCTCATCCGACGCGGAGTTCATCCCGGTCTCCAGCGGGATGCCGAGCTCGCGCAGCTCGTCCTTGTCCCGCTCGAACATCCGCTTGAACGCGTCGAAGTTCGCCGGATAGCCGGGCACCGCATCCCTGATCTGGGCCGCGGTCAGGTACCTGCGCGAGGACAGGAGGCAGACCACGAGGCTGAGCAGCCGCTCGGTCTTCTGCTTCGACATCGCCATCCCCTACCTCGGCACTGCCTTCCCGGATCGACGGTACCGCGCCTGAGCGATCGTGCGGCGGATTGTCACAGCTTCACGCCATCGACGCCGGCCGTAACCGTGGGTGCCGGTGTCGTGCGCCGGTGCCTGGCGCTAGCCTGCGACGGTGATCAGATGGCGCCGCGGCGCGGTAGCGGCAGTCCGCCGGGAGTGGGCTGGCGCGGTGGAGCTCGACGTCACTGTCGGGACGGCGCGGCTGCGCTCGCTGGCCTACCCCCGGCTGACCGGCCGGCCCGAGCCCGGCGATCAGGTCCTGCTCAACACCAGCGCTCTCGACCTGGGCCTGGGCACCGGCGGCTACGCGCTTGTGGTGGCGGTGCCCGGCCGGCTGCCCGAGGATCCGACCGGCCCCGGCCATCTGGTGAAGGCGCGGTACACGCCGCTGCAGGCGACCGTGCTCGGCGTGGAGGAGCAGGACTCGCCCTACCACGAGATCCTGCGCGACGCCGATAGCCTGGACGGAATACCCGTCGTGGTGGCCGACCTGCACTCGGCCCTGCCCGCCGTGCTCGCCGGGTTCTATGAGGCTGGTGCAGTCTTTGAGCACGAAAGGGACCGTGAAGCTGGCGGGATCCGTCAGGCTGGTGGTTCCCGTGAGATCCGGGTCGTCTACGTCATGCTGGACGGCGGCGCGCTGCCGGCCTGGTTCTCTAGAACCGCGGCGATGCTGCGCGAGCTCGGCTGGCTGGCCGGCACCGTCACGGTAGGCCAGGCTTTCGGCGGCGATCTCGAGGCGGTCACCGTGCACAGCGGCATGCTGGCCGCCCGCCACGTCCTGGGCGCAGACCTGGTGGTGGTCGCGCAGGGGCCAGGCAACCTGGGCACCGGCACCCGGTGGGGCTTCTCCGGCGTGGTGGTCGGCGAGGCGGTCAACGCGGCCGCGGTGCTCGGCGGGCGGCCGGTCGCCTCGCTCCGGATCAGCGACGCCGATCAGCGCGAGCGGCACCGCGGCATCTCGCATCACAGCCTGACCGCGTACGGACGGGTCGCGCTGGCCAGGGCGGATGTGGTCGTTCCTGATCTTCCTGGTGAGTTCGGCGAGCGGGTGAAGCGCGAGGCCGCGCCGCTGGCCGACCGGCACGCGCTCGTCGAGGTCAGCGTGGCCGGCCTGCGAGACGTGCTCGCGGCATGCCCGGTCCCGCTCTCCACGATGGGCCGGGGTCTGGACGAGGACCTGGCCTACTTCCTGGCCGCAGCGGCCGCCGGCCGGCATGCCGCGAGCCTTGCGCACACGCCCTAGCATCCGGCGGCCCGCCTCAGCCGGCCGGCGGCCCGGCCCCAGCCGGTCGCCAGCCCAGCCTTAGCCGGTCGGTGGCCCGGCCTTAGCCGACCGTCAGCCCGCCTCAGCCGGCCGCAGCCGACCGTCAGCCCGCCTCAGCCGGCCGCAGCCGACCGTCAGACCGGCCGCAGCCGACCGTCAGCCCGGCGGCAGCCGGTCGGCGGCCGAGTGAAACCGCGTATTCATAGTGATTTTTCGCTATCAAACCGCGTATTCACCAGGCACCAGGGTCGAGCTGAGATGCCGTTTTGGAGTAATTAGGGATAGTTTTCTGAGCCGCGCCTCAGGCTCATGCCGTGGCCAGGATGTCGACGACGAAGACCAGGGTGTCGGTGGGCTTGATGCCCGCGCTCTTCTGGCCGTTCTTCCCGTAGCCTTCGGCCGGCGGGACCACGAGCATGACCCGGCTGCCGACCGGCACCCCGACCAGGCCGGTGTTCCAGCCAGGAATGAGCTGGCCGAGCACGAACGCGTTGGGCGGAGCGGTCGGCGATGACGCGGATGGCCAGTTGTTGTTGAAAACCTGCCCGGTGCGCCAGATCGATCCGACGTACCGCACGATGATCGTCTGCCCGGACTTCACCGGGGCGCCGGTGCCCTTGATCAGAGTGCTGACGACCAGCTTGCCCGGCGGCGCGGACTTGGGGACCGTGATCGTCGGCGAGCCGCCCGCCGCTGCCACCTTGATCGTCGGAAGCTTGCCGCCGCCATTGCTGAGCTGCTTACCTGTCGCGTGCGCGGTCGGGCTGAACGCCTGGATCAGGTCCACCACCCAGACCATGGTATCGGTCGGTGCGACGCCGATCTGCGGGTTGCCGTGCGCCCCGTAGCCGTACTTCGGCGGCAGCACGGCGAGCACCCGGCTGCCCACGCGCTGGCCGCTGAGCGCCTGCTGGAGGCCGGACAGGCCCATCTGGAGCGGGAGAACCTCTGGTGTGGAAGTGAAGCTGGAGAACAGCAGCTTGTGCGTCGTGCCGTGCCAGTCGTAGACGTTGAAGTTGGCGAGGTAGGAGTCGCCCGCCGCCAGCACCGGTCCGTGACCCTTGACCAGCGTCTTGGTGACCAGGCCGCTGCTCGCCTTGGCTGCGGGGATCCGCACCGTCGGCGTCTTGCCGACCGGCCCGGTGACGGTGACTGAGGCATTGGGGCTTGCCGGGGTCTGCGAGCCACATCCGGCCAGGGCCGCGGTGACGGCGAGCGGGGCGAGAAGGGCTGCGGCCAAGCGTCGCATGGGAGTCCTAGGTTGTTGACTGTGATCGGCCCGGCCAGCCTACCGGTCCTGGCGGATGCGCAATCCGCTAGCCGCTTGGCGGTGCCGGGATCGGAATCGCGGGCGGCGTCACGGCCGGCTGGCGGGCCGGCGGCGGGCGGCCGCTGCCGAGGTCGGCCAGCAGGTTCTTGTTCCACACCAGGATCGTGTCGCTGCCCAGGTAGTAGATCCTGGCTGGCTGGCCGAAGGTGTGCCGCACCGAGGCGATCGTCGGATAACGGGTGAATCCTGGCGGGCTCGGGACCAGCACGATGAAGGTGGCGTCGTTCGTCGTCGGCTGGTACCAGTCGGACCTGACCTCCCAGTAGTCGCCGGTCACCCGAAGGCCGTCGGCGAGGGCCGAGCGGACCCTGACCCTGCCCGCGCTGTCCAGGGTCGTGATGTTGGCATCCCAGTAACCGGCCAGCCCGTATGTCAGGTGCCGCGCGGCCAGCCAGGAAGCCAGCGATGCGTCCTGCGGCAGGACCGGCGGCCGGGACACTACCTGGCCGAGGCTGATCAGGTATCCGGCGCCCACGACCGCGAGGGCCGGCAGCAGCCTGGCGCTGGCCAGGCGGCCGGCCAGCATCCGCCCGGCCAGCGCCGCGCTGAAAGGCAGCACGGCAGTGATATCCCTGGCGCTGAGCAGGTCCTGGGCCCGCGTCCCGAGTCCGAAGGCGACCAGGGTGATCACGGTCCCGGCGGCCAGCAGCTGCGCGGCCGGGTCGCAGCTCGGGAACCGCCTGATCGCCGCGCACGTGCCCCAGGCCGCCAGGCCCAGGCCGATCAGGTGCAGCCCGGCCAGCCCGGCCCCGAGCCCGGCGCTCTGGCCGAAGAAGCTGGCGCCGAAGAGCAGCAGCAGCCCGCGGCCGGTGACCGACAGATAGTGCGGCAGCTCGCTAGTCGACGCCAGCATGCTCGGCACCGGCCAGATGGCAAAGCCGCCGTGGGCCGCGATCGTCTTCAGGGCCGCCCTGGCGAGCCAGATCGCTCCCAGCGCGGCGGCGGCAAGTGCCAGCTCGAACAGGATCTGGCGCCGCCTGCGGCGCAGCCGGATCCTGCTCTGGTAGGCGCGCGCCAGGCCGACGGCGACCATGGGCAGGATGCCGGTGAAGAGCACGATACCGTCGGCGACAAGTGCCCAGGCGAGCGTCAGCCCGGTGGCGATCGGCACGTACCATCGCCGAGGTGCCCGGTCGACGATGAGAAACACCACGAGGACCGGGACCGCGCTGCCGGCGTGATCAGGCGAGCCGATCAGGACGCTGACGCCGTCGCCTGCCTGCGGGGCCAGCATGATGCCGGCCGCCAGCAGGCACCGGGCCATCGCTGCCCGGCCCGTGGTACGGCCCTTGGCCAGCAGCGCCGCCAGCAGCACAAGCAGGGTGTAGGTCATCGCGCTCGCGACGTGCACCACGTCAGGCGTCAGGCCGCGCAGCCGCTCGACGAGCATGTACTCGGGCAGCTCGGTGGTGTAGAACGACACATCGGACAGCCGCCACCCGCGCAGCAGCAGGTTGTGGTGCAGCATGTCCCAGGCCTGCAAGGCGTTGGAAGCGCCGTCGGAGCTGACCGGCGACGTGCGCGACACGTGCAGGTAGCAGATGAACAGCGTGCCGCCGGCGACCAGCCAGATCGCCAGCGCCCCGGCGGTGGCCGCCCGCATCCTGCGCACCGCGAGCCTCGACCAGACCGACCCGGGCAGCCGGACCGCCCGGCGCCCGATCCGGCCGAAGGCCATCCCGGCAGCCCGTCGCCCGTCGGCGCTGACCCGGGCGGCGCTGACCCGGGCGGCGCTGACCCGGGCGGCGCTGACCCGGGCGGCGCTGACCCCGGCCGTGGCGATCCCGGCGGCGGCGGCTCGGATGGCGGCGGCTCGGATGGCGGCGATTCGAGCGGCGCTGGCCCGTGCGGCGATCACCCGGCCGGCGGTGACCCGCGTGATCGTGAGCGCTCCGGCGCTGAGCCGTTCCTTCAGGCCGCCCGGCGCCGGCCAGGCGCCATCGGTCCGAGCGTGCTCGGACCGATGGCCATCGGTCACATCAGCCCCGCATCGATCGCGTCAGTCACCCAGGCGATGACCCGGTCAAGCGTCTGTTCCAGCGGGGTGTCCGCCGAGAAGCCGAGCATCCGCCTGGCCTTGCCGGTGTCGGGTACCCGGCACTGCACATCGCCGGGGAAAGGCTGATCGCGGACGATCAGCAGCGGCGCATCGGGACCGTATATCTTGCGCCAGATCATCGCGGCCAGCTCGAGGACCGTGGTGCCGCGGTCGGCCGACAGATTGAAGTCCTCGTTCTCGGCGGCCGGGTGCTCCATCGCGATCACGATGCCCCTGGCCAGATCGCCGCCGTCGGTGTAGTGCCGCAGCTGGGCGCCCGTTCCCAGGATGTGCAGCGGACCGCCCTTGAGCACCTTGCACACCAGGTCAGGGACGACGTGGCCGGTCACGAGCCCGAGCTCGCCCGTGCCGATCCCGCCGTCGCGTTCCGGCCTGGTCTCCCCGACGCCCACGCAGTTGAACGGCCGCAGGATCGTGAAGGGCAGCCGGTACTGCTCCCACGCCGCTCTGGCGAAGTACTCCACCGAGAGCCTGGAGAACCCGTACGCGGTGGCCGGCGGCGGCATCCGAAGCTGCTGGCCCTCCTGCGACGGCCAGCTATCCGCGCTCTCGTAGACCATCGACGAGGACAGGTAGGTGACCTTGCGCAGCCGGCCCGACCGGTGCGCGGCGATCGCCGCGTCGCAGGCAGCGGCGGTGAGCCGCTCGTTAGCGGCCAGCAGATCGTAGGGATACGCATGGAAGTACGAGATGCCGCCCACCATGGCCGCGCCCGCGATGAAGTGGTCGCAGTCGCCGAGCAGCTCGGTCAGCAGTGCCGGGTCGGCGGCGTCGCCACGGACGAACCGGTACCCAGGATGATCAGCGTGCGCCGGGCGCAGCACGCCGTACTTGGACAGGTTGTCCACGCCGACCACCTGGTAGCCGCGCGCCAGCAGCTCGGCGACGACGTAGCCGCCGATGAACCCGGCCGCGCCGCTGACCAGGACCCGGCCCGTCACGACCGGCTCCCGGCGGCTGCCTGGGCGATGCCGGCAACCGGGCCAGCGGCATCGTCGGCGGGAGCGGCGGCCGCGGCGCAGCGGGCCCGGAGCTCGGCGATGGTCAGTCGCCGGCCGAAGCTGAACCGGTACCACCGCAGATAAGCGGGCAGCCAGGCGGCGACGCGGAAGCTGGAGGCTCCGGCCTGCCGGTCCGCCCAGGTCGTCGGCAGCTCGGCTACTGGCCTGCGGAGCCTGCGCGCCTTGGCGGTCAGCTCGATGCCGATCGTGAAGCCCTGCCGCGAGTCGATCCCGACCTCCCGCACGAAGGCGGTCGAGTACGCCTTGAACGAATTGGTCGCGTCCGCCGTGCCGACCCGCGCCAGCAGGTGCAGCGAGCGCCCGGCCGTCCGTGACAGCAGGCCCTTGATCAGCGGGCCGCCTGCCTGCCGGCCGCCCGCGCAGTAGCGGGAGGCGGCGGCCAGTACCGCGCCGCGCTCCACCAGGCCGGCCAGTTCCGGGATCTGGCCGGCATCGTCGCAGCCGTCGGCCATGGTCACCACGGCGACATCGGCCCGGGCGGCGTCGATGCCATACCGCACCGCGTTCGCCGGCCCCGGCCCGTAGCTGCTGACCAGGCAGGCGAGCCTGGGCTCGGCGCCGGCGTAGGCCCGGACCACCGGACAGGTCGGGTCATCGTCGGCATCGACCACGACCAGGACCTCGCACGGCAGGCTGACCGCGGCGAAGATCCGGTCGAGCACGCCCGTGATGGTCGCGGCTTCATTCCTCGCCGGGATCACGACCGAGACCCTGGCCTGCGCGATCACGCGAGCACTCCGCGGCCAAGCACATCCCAGATGTCGGCCACCGGCTTGTCGGTCCGCAGCCCGCGGTAGTGCGGATGCGGCGCCGCGATCACCAGCAGGTCGGCCCGGTCGAGCACGGTCTCCAGCGGCAGCAGACCAGGGTCGCTGGTGACCAGCGGATCGGTGCACAGTACCGCGCGGGCCCGGCCGGCGAGCAGTCCGGCCAGCCGGTACGACAGGCTGGCCCTGGTGTCGTCAGATCCGCCCTTGAACGCCATGCCGAGGATTCCGACCGTCATGCTCGCGAGTTCGAAGCGCAGCTCAAGACGGCTGACCAGGTAGCCGGGCAAGCCCTCGTTGACTGCGATCGCCGCGCGGCCGAGCGTGCAGCCCGCGCTCGCCCTGGCCAGCCCGGCGGTGTCCTTGAGCAGGCAGGGGCCCGCGGTGAACCCGGCCGGAGCCAGGCCGGCCGCCCGCGGGTAGTCCCGCACCAGGCCGCCGCGGATGCGCTCATAGTCCAGGCCGAAATCACTGGCGATCATGTAGAACTGGTTGGCCGCGGCGAACCTGATGTACCGCCAGGCGTTGGTGAACAGCTTGGCGAGCTCGGCTTCCTCAGGCGTGAGCGGCACGAGCACGGGAGTCAGCACCCCGAAGAGCGCGGCGCACCGGTGCAGGCCGCGGGCGGTCCGGCTGGCGATGATCTGCGGCAGGTCATAGAGCTCGGTCATCGCCTGGCCCTCGGCGATCCGCTCGGGGCAGAACGCCACGTCCATGTCGATGCCGAGACTGGCGACCAGTTTCTCCACGCTCGCCGTGGTGCCCGGGCTCACGGTGCTGCGCAGGATCATGATCTGGCCGTCACGGAACTGGCCGGAGCAGCCGGCCAGTGCGGCGGCCATGGCGTCCGGGCCGAGATCTGGCTCGGATTCGGCCTGCGCCTCCCCCGCCGGCCCGGTGATCACCACGATCACGTGCTCGGCCGTGCCGATGATGGCGGGGTCGGCCGAGGCGGCCAGCAGGCCCGATTCGATCGCGCGGAGCAGCAGCGGCGCCGCGCCTGGCTCGCTGAACGGCAATCGCGCGGCGTTCACCGCCGCCACGGCCGTGACGCTGATGTCGTAGATCGCGACCCGCTTGCCACGATCGGCGAGCGCGATGGCGAGCGGCAGGCCGGCATGACCACATCCGCCTACGACCACAACATCATTGGCGAAACGGCTGGCACTCCCCCGGCCGGTCACAGAAAGGTCCCCTCGCCTCCGTGCTGGCATACGTGCTGACCGCTGGCCGGGCCGCAGCAGCGGGACGCCGGCGCGCGGACTCACAAACTCTAGTGACTATAAGTAGTTGATGAATTGCAATCAGTGATGATGACTAGCCGTTCCTCGGCAGAGCCCGCGGTCCATCAGCCGCCGGAACGGGCAGGACGCGCCGATCCCGTCCGGCGTCTCCAGGCCGGCCGGAGCGTCGTATCCCCGCAGCGCCGCGCGGCCGGTGATTCCCCTCGGCGAGCGCGAGGTTGACCGCCACCTGCGGTCGGCAGAGCGCGAAGCAGCGCTAGCGGCGCTAGCGGCGCTGGCAGCGCTAGCAGCCGGGCGGGGCCGGCGGGCAGGCCGCTCAGTCCCGGCCGCGGCCGACCGGGCGGCGCCGGCCAGACCGGTCCGGTAGGCGCGCAGGATGGTCTCGGTGATCGAGCCGCCTGCGGCGTCCGTGACGCTGACCCGCAGCGTGACCTCGGCGCCGGGCGGTGCGGTGAAGCCGATCAGGAAGCCACCGGCACGGGATGCGGTCACTGAGGCCGGCTGCCAGGTCCGGCCGTCGTCAAAGGACACCGTCGCGCTGGCGCTGGTGACCGGGGCCGCCCTGGCCAGCTGGAGGTGACCCGCGCTCAGCCCGATCAGCTGCGGCCCCGCAGGTGCGCTGCCTGTCAGCGCGAGTCCCCGCACGCGGTAGTCCAGGGTGAGCAGCGGCTGCACGTCGCACTGCCGGAGCGGCCTGAACTGCCGCCGGATCAGGACCAGGCGGCAGTACCAGCCGGGCGGGAGCCGCCGCCCGGGTTCGCGTGCCGATCGCCAGGTCCACACCGTCGTGCTGCTCGGGGACTGCGGGAAGAGCGGGCCGGACCGGTCCGCGCTCAGCGCGAAGCGGATCAGCGACGGCTTCGGGCTGAGCGTGACCGGGCGGATTCCGCGGGCCGGATCCCCCGGGCGATCCTGATGCCGTTCCGGTAGATCGCGTAGCTGCCCGTGACCTTGGCGCCAGGACCGGCGACGAACCCCGCGCCGAGGTGGCCGGGCTGATTATCGCCGAACGGCAGCACGCTGAGCGTGAGCGTGTTGCCGGCGCGGGACGCCGCCGCCATGACCGGGAACACGGCCGCGTCGCTTCCGTGGACCAGGTTGACATCGGGCTGCGGGTGCAGCGGGAAACGGTTCCACTCGATGGTCCGCGGGCCGGCCGGCAGGACGCGGAAGGTGTTCTCGAACTGACCGCCCCACGGGGACCCGCTCGCGGGATCGAACTCGGAGTACGCGCTGGACCAGAGCGGGGACGGACCCGCCGACATGTACTGGATCTGCGGCCCGGGCAGCGTCAGCGGCAGCTCGAGGCCGAAGTTGAGAGATACCAGCTGAGCAGGGAAGCCTCCGGTGGTGACCCACAGGCCGGTCGACCGCACATCCTGGTAGTAGCGCTCGCTGACCGTGGCGATCTCGCTGCTGGCGGCCAGCTCGGCGACGTGCGCCGTGGTGTTACGCCGGACAGTCGCTCATGCAGATGATATATACTGATCATCGGTACATGCAAACGTGCTGGCCAGGTTCCGCAGGCTTGCGACCGCCGGAAGTCGGTAACACCGCCGTGCCGATGCTGCCGGGGCCCGGCGATGCGGCCCGGGCGTCACATGCCGGCGATCAGCTTCTCGACCCGCTCGTCCACGGACCGGAACGGGTCCTTGCACAGCACCGTGCGCTGCGCCTGGTCGTTCAGCTTGAGATGCACCCAGTCGACGGTGAAGTCGCGGCGGCGTTCCTGAGCCCGCCTGATGAAGTCGCCCCGCAGCCGCGCCCTGGTAGTCTGCGGCGGCACCGACTTGGCCTCGAAGATGGCCAGGTCCTGGCAGGTCCGCTCGACGGCGCCGCGCCGCTGGAGCAGGTAGTACAGGCCACGGCCGCGGTGCACGTCGTGGTAGGCCAGGTCGAGCTGGGCCACCCGCGGCGAGGAGAGCGGCAGGTCGTGCTTGGCCCGGTACCGCTCGATCAGCTGGTACTTCGTGACCCAGTCGATATCCCTGGCGATCAGGTCGAGGTTCCCGGTCTCGACCGCGAGGACCGCCCGCTCCCAGAGCCGCAGCACCCGCTCGGTGATCTGGTCCGATCCGCGGCCCTCGACGAATTCCCGCGCCTTGGACAGGTACTCGCGCTGGATCTCCAGGGCGCTCATCTCCCGCCCGTTCGCGAGCCGGACCTTGCGCCTGCCGGTCATGTCGTGGCTGACGTCCCTGATCGCCCGGATCGGGTTCTCCAGGGTCAGATCGCGCATCACCGTGCCGGCCTCGACCATGCGAAGCACCAGGTCGGTCGCCCCGACCTTGAGCAGCATGGTCGTCTCGCTCATGTTCGAGTCGCCGACGATGACGTGCAGCCGCCTGAACCGCTCGGCGTCCGCGTGCGGCTCGTCACGCGTGTTGATGATCGGCCGCGAGCGCGTGGTGGCCGACGAGACGCCTTCCCAGATGTGCTCGGCGCGCTGGCTGACGCAGTAGACGGCGCCGCGCGGCGTCTGGAGTACCTTGCCGGCGCCGCAGATGATCTGCCTGGTCACCAGGAACGGGATCAGGATGTCGGCCAGTCTGCCGAACTCGCCGTGCCTGGCGACCAGGTAGTTCTCGTGACAGCCGTAGGAGTTGCCCGCCGAGTCGGTGTTGTTCTTGAACAGGTAGATGTCCCCGGCGATGCCCTCCTCGCGCAATCGCCGGTCGGCGTCGACGAGCAGGCCCTCCAGGATCCGCTCGCCCGCCTTGTCGTGGGTGACCAGGTCGATCAGGCTGTCGCACTCGGGGGTTGCGTACTCCGGGTGACTGCCTACGTCGAGATAGAGCCGGGCGCCGTTGCGCAGGAACACGTTGCTGCTGCGGCCCCAGGAGACGACCCGCCGGAACAGGTACCTGGCCACCTCGTCCGGGGACAGCCGGCGCTGGCCGCGGAAGGTGCAGGTGACGCCGTACTCGTTCTCAAGTCCGAAGATCCGTCGGTCCACCCTCGCTCAGCTCACCAGTCCACGGCGATGTACTTGGTCTCGGTGAATTCGAGCAGCCCGTCATGACCGCCCTCGCGGCCCAGGCCGGACTGCTTGACTCCACCGAACGGCGCGGCCGGGTCGGACACCACGCCCCGGTTGATGCCGATCATCCCGGCCTCGAGCGCCTCCGCCACCTGCAGGGCCCGGCGCAGGTCCGTCGTGTAGAGATAGGAGACCAGGCCGTACTCGGTCGCGTTGGCCATGGTGATCGCGTGGTCGATGTCGGTGAACCTGACGATCGGCGCCACCGGGCCGAAGATCTCTTCGCTGAGAATGCCGGCGCCCGGCGGCACGTCGTCAAGCACGGTCGGTGAGTAGAAGTACCCCCGCCGGTCTGGCGCCTGCCCGCCGGTGACGACGCGCCCGCCGTCCTTGGTGGCCTCCTCCACGAGCTGGGCGACCTTGGACCGGGTGTCGGAGTTAACCAGCGGGCCGAGGTCGGTGCCGTCGTCGAGGCCAGGCCCCACGTTCAGCGCGCTCAGCCGCGCGGCGAGCTTCGCGGTGAACTCGTCGGCCACCGAGTCGTGGACATAGAACCGGTTCGCGGCCGTGCACGCCTCGCCGCCATTGCGCATCTTGGCGATCATCGCGCCCTCGATCGCCGCATCGACATCGGCGTCGGCCAGGACCAGGAACGGCGCGTTGCCGCCCAGTTCCATCGAGCAGTTGGTCACGGTGTCCGCTGCCGTGCGCAGCAGCACCCGGCCGACCTCGGTCGAGCCGGTGAAGGAGAGCTTGCGTACCCGCGGGTCGGCCAGCATGGCGGCGACCACTGGCCCCGCTGACTGCGCGGTCACCACATTGACCACCCCGGCGGGCACGCCGGCCTCGGTCAGGATGGCCGCGATGGCCAGGGCGGACAGCGGCGTCTCCTTGGCCGGCTTGAGCACTACCGTGCACCCGGCGGCGAGCGCAGGACCGATCTTCCTGGTTGCCATGGCCGCCGGGAAGTTCCACGGCGTGACGAGCACGGCGACGCCCACCGGCTGGCGCTGCACCAGAATCCGGTTCGCGCCTGACGGCGCCCTGGTAACCATGCCATCGATCCGCACCGCTTCCTCGGCGAACCAGCGGAAGAACTCGGCGGCATAGGTGATCTCGGCCCGTGCGTCGCGCAGCGCCTTGCCGTTCTCCAGCACCATCAGCCTGGCCAGCGGCTCGGAGTCGGCGATCATCAGCTCATAGGCGCGCCGCAGGCACTCGCCCCGGACCCGGGGCGGCGTCGCCGTCCATCCGGGCAGTGCCTGGTGAGCGGCCGCCACCGCGTCAAGTGCGTCCTCCGCCGTGGCGCTGGCCACCTCGGCGATCGGGTCCTCGGTCGCCGGGTCGATGACCGGCAGCACGCCCGCCCGCCCGGTCGTCCACTGCCCGCCGATCAGCAGCCCGGTCGGCGCGCTCATCCCGGTAATGCTCGCCAGGTCGGCCGCCACGTTACCTCCCAGGATCTCCTCGCACCGCGCTCTTCTGCGGCGAAGCGCGCATCCCTGACACTACCAACGGCCGGTGTCATACCCCTCCGGGGCCGACGTCAACTGTCCAGACGGCGCACGAGTGCGGGCGGGGAATCAGAGCTTCCTCGCCGGGGCCGCGCCGTGCCGGGGCCGCGTCGCGCACGGATCCGGTCTCCGGGTCGCTCCGGCCCGCGCGTTCGCCGGACGAGCGCATCAGCCGTATGCCGCGCTCCCTGCCGCGGTGTCCGTCGGCCGGCGGGCGGCCATGATCGCGGTTCCGGCAAGCACCGCGATCCACAGGACCCAGGTCAGGTAGAGGCCCGGCGCTGCCTTGAGGCCATTGTTCGGAGTGTCGCTCACCTGCCAGGCCAGCCCGAAAAGCAGCCAGCCAGACCAGAAGGCGAGCCGGACGCCGGAACTGGGAAGCAGGAAGGCCGCCAGCACGGCCGGGATCGAGACGAGTGCCAGGAAGGCGATGCCCCAGACGATGTACCAGCCAGTGACATTACGCCCGAGCACGTTGCCGATCGGCTGCCCCTGGCTCGTCTCCTGGGCCAGGATGTTCGCCAGCGCGAAGCCTACGGCGGCGGCGGCGGTCAGGGCAGCGGGCAGCGCGCTGGGGCCGCTGCCCCGGGCCAGCTGGCGCCAGCGCGCCAGGCCGGCGATGGCGATCAGGGTGGCGGCCAGCGCCGCGGCCAGCCAGACGGCCGAGAGCAGTTCCAGCATGTCGCGCCGGGTCGTAGACAACCCGAAGAGGCTGGGTGCTGCGGCGGCCGCGTAGATGCCCCAGGCGCCGAAGGGCACGGCCAGCCCGAGCACGGCGGCGAACCCGGCGCCTCCCCGCCAGCCCCTGGCGGCCCAGATGGCGACCCCGCCGAGCCCAGCCAGCAGCACGATCGCCGCCAGCCAGAAGAACCCGCCGTGAGCGTGCGCGGTCCAGCCCCAGAGCAGCTCGATCGGCGCGGCCACACCCACGCTCACCGCGGCGGCGATGGCCAGTGCCGGGCCTCCCCGCGCGATCGGCGGCATCAGCGACTGGTCGCCAGATGGCCGCGCCGCATCCTGTCCGGCACCTCCGGCACCCGGCACTGGCCTGCCCCAGGCATCTCGTCCGCCCGGCGCAACGAGCGCTGTCGGGGCCGCGGCGGCGTCGACCTGGGCCGCCGGGGGCGCGCTCGGCGGGACCTGGACCTGGACCGGGCCAGGCGGGGCCTGCGCGGGCGGGGCATAGGCGGGCGGGGGCTGCGCGGGCGGGGCGTAGGTGGGCGGGGGCTGCGCGGGCGGGACGTAGGCCGGCGGGGGCTGCGCGGGCGGGACGTAGGCCGGCGGGGCTTGGGCGGGCGGGGGCTGCGCGGGCGGGGCGTAGGCCGGTGGGGCCTGGGCGGGCGGGACCTGAGCCGCGGGCACCGGGGCCGTGGGGGCCTGGGCCGGCGGGACCTGGGCTACCGGGGGCTGGGCTACCGGGGACTGCGAGTAGCCGAGCACCCGGGCGAATACTCCGGCCGCCCACAGCGCGCCCGAGGTGTCCACGGCGGTCCGGGCCGTCATCTCCGCCGCCGCCATCGTGACCGCCGCCTGCGGCGAGATGCCCTGCCGCACTCGTTCGGCCAGCAGCTCTGCGACGCCGGACCGCGCCGCCGCGGTCAGCAGCGCGATCTCGCGCGGCAGCTGCGGAATGTCATCGTGCAGCAGTCCCTCGAACATGTCAGCCCGCCCGAGCACCTGCTGGCCGAAGCCCTCGACCACCCGCGCGAGCGCCACGTCCGCCTCGCCGCGCGGATCCCACACCTGTTCCATCTGAACTCCTCATCGCAAAGGCTGGTAGGTTCCGTCCCGGAGTAACCTCGGGACGGATCGGCGGACCTGGCCGCTCATCCCGCGCTCTCCACGGCCGATCGGACGATGGACGCCCGCTTTCCCGCGAGCTGTATCTTCATCGGGCGCGCCAGCAGCCGCTGACCGGGCTTGACCTGCTTGGGGCCTTCTCCCGGCGCCTCCACGTCCCATACCTGCGTGGTGAGGTTCCGCAGCAGCACCGAGCCAGGAAAGCGGTCGTCGAGCTCGCCGGCCGCAATCGCCTGATCCGCCGGTCCGGGCAGCATGAGGTGCCTGCTGGTCAGCACGGCGCCGTCAGCGATCACGAGCGAGTAGGCCGGCGTCCTCAGCAGCAGCGGCGGAGCGGGTATCCGGCCGCAGTTCCAGCACGCCCTGCTGACGTCGCGCGGGTCGAACAGCAGCCCGGCGTGACAGGAATCGCACTGCCAGACGCAGTCCGACAGGCGGTACAGGGCTTTGCGCCACACTCCCTCGGTGAAGCGCCCGGTTAGCGTGGCATCCCTCAGCCCGGTGGTGAACGAGGTGACGAAAAGTTCCTGGAAGAAACGCGGGTATACCGGCCACCAGCTATTGACCGGATGATCGGGAACCGGGCGGTTGGACGGGTCCGCAGGGTCGAAGATGAACACCGGTGAGCGGCCGAAATGCTTCAGCAGCAAGTTCTCGTCGGACAGGCGCTCGCGCTCATCCGAGTAGGACTTCTCGACGGCGGCGCCCTCCAGCGGATGGCCATGACAGAACAGATAGAACAGGAACAGGGCCAGGGAGTACAGGTCGCTCTCGGTCGTCGGCGGCGCCTCGTCGAGCATTACTTCGGGTGCCATGAACTGAAGCGTTCCCTTGATCAGCGATTCTCCGCCGGTCGTGCCGACGTTGTCGTTGTCGATGATCGCGACGTCACCGGTGCTGGGATCGACGTAGAGATTGCCGAAGCTGATGTCCCGATAGCACAGCCCTTCGCTGTGCAGCGAGGCAAAGGCCTCTACCAGGTTCAGGCCTATCCTGATCTTCATCTGGAAATCCGGCGGCTCTTCGTCGGAGAGCATCTGGAAGCAGGTGATAAACCGGCTCTCCATCATCGGCATGATGTAGCCGAAGCCGTCGCGGCCCGGGCTGGATACCATGTCGATCGGCCAGATGAACGCGGGGTTCTTCGGCCGGCTGCCCTCTACCAGCTTGACCAGGCTGGCCTGCACCTTCTCGTCGAATGGCCGGCTGTGCGAGGGCCGGTACCACTTAATGGCCAGCTGGCGGCCGTTCACCTCGGTACGGAAGACCGTCCCCTGCCCGCCCCGGCCAAGGCGCTCGCGCACCGGCAGCGGATCGCGAGCGGAACGCATATAGACTGAGTCGCCAGTTTTGAGGTCAGTCATTCCGGTGACCATTTCTCGGAAGCTCGATCGACGGCGTTCCGGCCGCGCGCCGCGTGCGCTCGGCCCTGCCTGGCCGGCCGACGTCCGCGGAAGCCGGGCCGGCGGTCTTCGGCCTGGCCGTGTGCTTCCTCGTAGGTCTGGGCAGGGCAGGCTGGCTCACCGAAGGCCTCGGCAGGGCCGGCTGGCTCACGGTAGGTCTGGGCAGGGCCGGCTGGCTCACCGAGGGGCTGGGCGTCGCCGGCCGCGACCTGCTCACCGTGGGCCTGGGCGCTGGCGGGAATGTCGGGCGCGCCGCCGAGCCCTGTGATTGCAGGACCAGGAACGCTGCCAGCGCAATTGCTGCCAGCACGGCGCCGACCAGCCAGCGCTGAGTCCTCCTGCGCTGGCCTGGCCGCGGCGCCGCGACCGTGTCGCCGGGCGGCTCGGCTGCCTCGGCAGGCGGATGCGGGCGAGGTCGCGTCTGCTCGCTGGTGCGAACCGTCGCGCTCAGCAGCGTGCGGTCATCGGCATCGCCGGCCAGCGGCGGCCGTTCCGGCCGGGCGGCAGGGCTCAGCGCGACCGCCTCATTGAGCGCGAGCGCCGCCGTCGTATCGTCGCCACTGCCGTCTGAGGAGGCGCACAGCGTGGCCCAGGTGGTGAGCTGGCGGCCCAGCCAGCCGGTGCCGTGCTCGATGCCGAGGCCGACGAGATCGGCGGCGAATCCGGGCTGCCAGTTCTCGTCGGCCTGCGCATTGCCGTAACCGTCGGTCGCCGCGAAGATCGCGAAAAGGGGTGTCTTCGCCAGGCTGACTAGCGCGACCCGGAAAGCCGAGAGCGCGTCGGCCTGGCACATGCTGGTGGTTCGTGTTCCGTCGAGCCTGTCGTCGCCCGGAATCGGCGCGAGATGACGGCCATCGGGCCGGACCAGGAGGATCTCGCCATCGCCGATCTGGGCGAGCACCGCGACATCTGCCCGGACAACGGCGAGCAGCAAGGTGGAACCGTAAGGGATCTCGGCTGGGTCGTCTGGCTGGAGCGCAGCTGCTGCCTGAGCGTCGCTGATCGGGTCAGCCGCCAGATCGGCGGCGACCGCCGCCCGCCACCGCCCGACGACATCGGACACGAGCTGCCTGGCAGCCGCATGGGTAACCGCCGAGCCGTCCGGGACTGCCGATGCCCATTGCCTGGCCGCCGAGACTCCGGCGGCGACCGCGAGCCTGGACCCCCGGTCGCTGCGAAAATGGCGCGCATGGCCGTGACCGTCGGCCACGGCGAACACCAGCAGGCTGCCTGAATCCGGCAGCTCAAATCGCTCGGCCGCGACAGCATCCTGATTCGGGTTTCCGGCCCGGACATGATCCGCGCCGATCGCGCTGGCAACGTAGGCTTGCCACCGCCCGGCGTTGCCCACCGCAGCCGTCGTCCCGGCACGACGGCCATGATCGGACATAAGGTCACACCACCACGTCGTCGATGTCCTGGATGACCGGCCCGCTCGGGTCAGCCTCGCCGCCCAGCAGGTTTGCCGACCTGATGTTCGGATTGGTGACCCACAGTGACGCGCGATGCAGCTGGTCCGCGATCTGCTCCACATCTCCGGCCACGAGCACAGGCAGGCTCGAATTGCCGACGAACTTTGTCAGCGCTTCTGACTGCGCCATGCTGCCGATCGCGACGGCGATCCGCATGGCGTCGCGGCCGGCCGGGACCGAAAGCAGCGCCTCAAGGCCGGCGTCAAAATCGGCCTGCTCGTCGGTCGGCAGCCCGTCCGTGATCAGCACGAGCACTGGTCGCAGGCCCCTGCTCGCCTGATCGGTGGTAAGCGTCTGCGCGACCATGCGGAAAACCGGCGCCATGTTCGTCCTGCCCCCTGGTACCACTGACAGCGCCTTCCACCGCATATGGGTAGCTGGCAGAGGCTCATGGATGTGCCAGCGCGGTTCGGTGGCAAAGGCGATTGCCCTGATCAGGATCTGTTTCTCCTGCTCCCGCTCCCATGAGGCGAAATGCTGCAGCATGTCACCAATCGCGAAGTTCAGCGCCTGAATCTTTGCGCCTGTCATCGATCCGGAGCAGTCGGCCAGCAGGATGACGTGCAACGGGCGGCGAGCGATCCCCCCGCCAGGCATGACCGACTTGGTTCTCATGCTGTTGATGCCAACGCCGCTCATGCTGCTCATCCCTCCCCAAAGCAACCAGTCAAACCCCCCAGATTGCTACGCAATCGAGGCGTGCAGGCCGGCTATCTTTCATAGACAGGCGGTCAAAGTATGGCACGGCACGTCTTGGCATGTCTGCGCCCGAACGTCGGCGTATCCGCAGCGCGGCTGCCTTGCCGGGGTCTGCGCGCGAGCGGCAGGCAGGGGCATTCCGGCGGGGAAGTCTCTACAAACGAGGGGTCCGGCGGTACCGCTATCGGCCCCTCGGACAGGCCGCCGGGTCACGCTCAGTTGCGCTGCGGGCTGGCGGCCCACGCGATCATCTGGTCAGGCCCGGCCGGCGATCGGCCGGCCGGCGCGGCGGCGCGGCGGACGGCCGGCCAGGTCGCCGCGGGCCCGACCACAGCGCCGGCGGCAGGTCGAGGTGCAGCGCTAGCTGGTACGCCGCGGCCTCATAGTTGACCCGCCAGCCGTGAAAGTGCGGCCAGGCCTCGTCGGCCGAGCGCTCAGCCATCCAGCCAGCGTCCCTGAGCCACTGCACCGCCTCGTCGAACTCGGCCCGGGTCAGCTCGATCGAGTCATCGGGACTCGGGTCATCGGCTACCGGCAATCGCAGGTTGGCCGCCAGCTTGCGGATGGTCAGGTAGCCGACCCGCAGCAGCGGTCTGGCCTGTTGCGGCGCGGAGGACGGGTTGAGCGCCATATGCAGCGCCGCGCCGTCGAGCACGGCAAGCAGCGAGAGCAGCCAGGATGCCGCCGGATCCGGTGACCGGAAATAGACCAGAGTGCGGTAGTTGACGTGACTCTCCGAGATGTCCGCGGCCCACTCTGCCCACCTGGCGTAGAGCTCCGGCAGGGCGGCGGAGTTGTCGATCAGCGCCTGCCTCGCGAGCAGCTCGGGTCCCCACGGCGGGGCCCCGGCGAGCGCTTCGAACATGGCGACCAGGGTCTCCCGGCGGTTGAACGCCGTGTAGAGCAAGGGCAGGTAGGAGATCAGCAGCGCGAGCACGGCAAGCCCGGACGCGGCGGCGGCGAAGACGATCGCGCTGGCGGCAGTCCCGGCCGGGAGCGCGAAGCCGAGCGTGAACAAAGACGATCCTGACTCGCGCAGTGCCTGCGGGAAGCTGCCAGCCGACGGCCAGAGCAGCAGGCCGAATCCGGCGAAGAGGCAGAGCAGCCAGCTGGTCAGCAGGCCGAGCAGGAACATAGGCGCCGAGACCGCCAGGATCCGCTCCCGCCGCGGCAGGTCATCCACCCTCGCGGTCAGCAGCCGGAACAGGCCGTATACCGCCGCCGACACGACCATGTTGAGCCGCGTTCGGGTCGCACGCGGGATCATGAAAGTCTTGATCACGCTTGCAGCGGTCAGGCCGAGCAGCAGCAGGCCGCAGGCGAAGCCGAGCCAGGCGATCACGAGCCGGGCCGCCCGGCGGTCCGGTACCGGCTAGCTGGTCCGCGTGCCGCCACCTGGCCGCGACTAGCGGGCCCGGCTGCCGCCGGTGCCTGCCGGCTAGCCGGTCTGCCGGCCGCCGGTGCCTGCCGCCTTGCCGGTCTGCCGGCCGCCGGTGCCTGCCGCCTTGCCGGTCTGCCGGCCGCCGGTGCCTGCTGGCTAGCCGTTCTGCCCGCCATCGGCGCTCGCCGGGTCCGGGCCCGGCTGATCGGGCTGCCCGCCATTCCCGGCGGTTCCGGCCGCGTTCCCGGTGCTGGTCTGTGGGCCAGGCTTCTCGGCACCGCCCGGGTCAGGCGTCGCCGAGCTGTCAGGCGCGGCCTTGCGGCCCGGCTTATGCGCGGCGCCTGATCGGCCGGTGCCGCCCGGTACCGGGCCGGTGCCGGCAGGCTCGGCGCCCGCTGCCGCCGTGCCCGGCTTCTCAGCGCTGACGGACGGCACGACCTCGGCAAGCAGGTTCTCCAGCCGGCTGCCGGTCAGGCGGCGGAACGTGCGATGCGGCCGGGCTCGGTCAAGCACCGCGACCTCAAGCTGACTGGCATTGATCTCCGGCCGGTCCCCGTTGCCCTGGCCCGCCAGGCCGGCGATGGCGACCGTCAGCGCACCGGAGAGAGTCAGGCCCTCGGCGTAACGATCCTTGAGCACGACGGCGATCTTCTCGGCCTGGCCGCCCATCGCCACGAAGCCATGCTCGTCCGCGACTGAGCCGTCGAAGGTGATCCGGTAGATCTGGTCCTCGGCTGCCGCCTCGGCCACCTCGGCGACGACGATCTCCACCTCGAACGGCTTGGGGCTGTCGGTGAAGATCGTGCCGAGCGTCTGCGCGTACCAGTTGGCCAGCCCGCGCGCGGTCACGTCCTGCCGGTCGTACTGGTAGCCGGTCAGATCCGCGTACCTGACCCCTGCCTTGCGCAAGATCTCGTATTCGTTGTACCTGCCGACGGCCGCGAAGGCGATCCGGTCGTAGATCTCGCTGATCTTGTGCAGGGCACGGGACGGGTTCGGCGCCACGAACAAAATCCCGGCGTCGTACTGGATCACCACCCCGCTGCGGCCTCGCGCGATGCCCTTGCGCGCATAGTCCGCCTTATCCTTCATCGCCTGTTCAGGCGAGACGTAGAACGGCATCGACACCGCTGGCTTTTCCCTTACTTGAGTTGTCGGCTGGTCTTGGCGGTCGCCCGCGCCGCGGAGCCGCGCGGGAGTTTCCTGTGCTGCCCGGTCGGCGGCGCTACTGCGCGGGCAACGCGGCCTGGCGCGGTGTCGAGGGAGGGCCGTCCGGCTCGCTCATCCGGCCCGCGATCACGGACTGCGCGACCGCGCCGGCCTGCTCGTCGGTGAGCCGCTCGTAGCCATCGGCCGTCACGGTCGCCACGACCGGGTAGATCCGCCTGGTCACATCGGGACCGCCGGTCGCTGAATCGTCGTCGGCCGCGTCATAGAGCGCCTGCATGCAGGCCATCACCGCTTCGGACGCGCTCATGCTGTCGGAATACAGCTTCTTCAGCGAGCCGCGGGCGAACACCGAGCCCGATCCGATCGAGTGGAACCTGTGCTCCTCGTACCGGCCGCCAGCGACGTCGTAGCTGAAGATCCGGCCGACGCCCTCGTCGGTGTCGTAGCCGGCGAAGATCGGAACAACGACCAGACCCTGCATCGCGCCGCCGAGATTGCTCCTGACCATGCTGGCCAGCCGGTTGGCCTTGCCCTCCAGCGACAGCGCCCGGCCTTCCAGCTTCTCGTAGTGCTCAAGCTCCAGCTGGAACAGCTTGACCAAGTCGACCCCGATGCCGGCCATGCCAGCGATCCCGATGCAGGAGTACTCATCGCTGCGGAACACCTTCTCGAAGTCCCGCTGCGCGATCATGTTCCCGGACGTGGCCCGCCGGTCCCCGGCCATTACCACGCCGCCGCTGAACTCGGCGGCCACGATCGTGGTGCCGTGTGGCAAGCTGGCTGCGAGACCGCTGGCTGCCAGGCCGCCGGCCCCGAGCCCGTCGGCCCCGCGCCCGCTCATCCGTTGTGCTGCGGGCAGCAGTTCCGGCGCTGCCGCCGCCAGGAACTCGCTGAACGACGAGGTCCCAGCGCTCAGATAAGCCGCGGGCATCAGCCTGGCGTTGAAGTCAGAACCCAAGGCAATCCTTCCTGATGCGCTGGCCGGTGCTGACCTTACTGGCACCGACCCTACCGACGCTGACCTTACTGTGCCGATCCCGCCCTTGCAGCGCCGGTCTACCGGTCACTCGCCGCCCTTCTGCACATATGACCGGACGAACTCCTCGGCGTTCTCCTCAAGAACCTCGTCGATCTCGTCCAGGATCGCGTCCACGTCATCGGTCAGTTTGTCGTGCCGCTCCTTAACCTCACTACTGCCCTGAGCCGCCTCGTCCTGGTCTTCCTCGGCGCGCCGAGACGTCTGCCGCTGCCCCCCAGTGTCCTTAGTCGCCATCTGAGATCCTCCAACCTCCGCGCTGCCACGTCCGCCGCCTCAAAGCTATCCTCGCCCCTAACCTCTCGCGCCAACCCTCACCGGCTGTTGCGGGCAGATCACGCCTGCGCGCCGAGCTGTCTGGTGGATGGCATGCCTGCGGTGCCAGCCGTTGCGCAGCAGGCGGCGCCGGGGGCGTGCTGTCCGCCAGCCGCGTGCCAGGTCTTGCGGTAACCCGCCTCAGTCCTTGCCAGTCAAAGCAGCGACGAGTTCAGCCGCCGTCTCACACCGGTCGAGGAGCCCGCCTACATGCGCCCTGGTGCCGCGGAGCGGCTCAAGGGTCGGCACGCGCTGCAGCGACTCCCTGCCGGGCACGTCGAAGATCACCGAGTCCCAGGATGCCGCGGCCACCGCCTCCGGGTACTGCCTCAGGCACCGGCCGCGGAAGTACGCCCTGGTGTCTTCGGGCGGGTTGGTCACCGCGCTGATCACATCCGGCTCGTCGAGCAGTCGCTTCATCCGGCCGCCGGCCACCAGCCGGTTGTACAGGCCCCGATCGGACCTGACATCGGAGTACTGCAGGTCGACCAGCTGGAGCCGGGGATGACTCCAGCCGAGCCCGTCCCTGGTCCGGTAGCCCTCGAGTACCTGCAGCTTGCAGACCCAGTCCAGCTCCGCGGCGAGCTGCATCGGGTCGTCGGCCAGCTGGGCCAGCACCGACTCCCAGCGGCTGAGCACGTCGGCGGTGAGATCGTCGACGTCCGCTCCGAACCGGTCCTCGGTGTACTTGCGCGCCAGCTCCAGGTACTCCATCTGAAGCTGGATCGCGGTGAGCTTCCTGCCGTCCCGCATCGGGATCAGGTGCTTGCACAACGGGTCGTGCGAGATCGCCCGCAGCTCGCCGACCGGCGCCTCGATCCCCAGGTCAACGGCCAGGAACCGGTCCTCGATCATCGAAAGCACCAGCGAGGTCGTGCCCAGCTTCAGGTAGGTGGACAGCTCGCTCATGTTGGCGTCGCCGATGATCACGTGCAGCCTGCGGTACTTCTCAGGATCGGCGTGCGGCTCGTCCCTCGTGTTGATGATCGGCCGCTTCAGCGTGGTCTCCAGGCCGACTTCCACCTCGAAGAAGTCGGCCCGCTGGCTGATCTGGAAGCCTTCCTCCCTGCCGTCGGCGCCACGGCCCACTCGCCCGGCGCCGCAGACAACCTGGCGGGTGACGAAGAACGGCGTGAGGTGCCTGACGATCTCTGCGAACGGGGTGGCCCGGCTCATCAGGTAGTTCTCGTGGCAGCCGTACGAGGCGCCCTTGTTGTCGGTGTTGTTCTTGTACAGCTGGATCGGCGCGGTGCCGGGCAGCGCGCTGGCCCGTGCCGCGGCCTCCTCCATGACCCGCTCCCCCGCCTTATCCCAGATGACAGCGGATAGCGGGTCGGTGCACTCCGGCGACGAGTACTCCGGATGAGCGTGGTCGACGTAGAGTCTGGCGCCATTGGTCAGAATGACGTTGGCCAGCCCGAGGTCCTCGTCGGTCAGCTGGGTCGAGTCCGCGGTATCACGGGACAAGTCGAATCCGCGGGCATCGCGAAGCGGGTTCTCTTCCTCAAAGTCCCATCGGGTTCGCCGGGACTTCGCCGCCGTCGCCGCGTGATAGGCATTGACGACCTGCGAGGAGGTCACCATCGCGTTCGCGCCGGGCTGACCGGGCACGGAGATGCCGTACTCGGTCTCGATCCCCATGACGCGGCGAACGCTCATGCCTCAGAGCCTAGTGCCGGACGGCGCGTACGGGTCACGACCGGCCAGCGTCACAGGTACTGGCCGGTGTTCGCCACGGTGTCGATCGACCGGCCGGCCTCGTTTCCGCTCTTTCCTGAGACCAGCGTCCTGATGTAGACGATGCGCTCGCCCTTCTTGCCGGAGATTCGTGCCCAGTCGTCGGGGTTAGTGGTGTTCGGCAAATCCTCGTTCTCGCTGAACTCATCGACGCATGCCGACAGCAGATGGGCGATCCGCAGGCCCTTCCGGCCGGTTTCCAGGAACTCCTTGATCGCCATCTTCTTCGCCCGGTCCACGATGTTCTGGATCATGGCGCCCGAGTTGAAATCCTTGAAGTACAGCACTTCCTTGTCACCGTTGGCATAGGTGACCTCGAGGAACCGGTTCTCCTGAGTCTCGCTGTACATCCGCTCGACCACCCGCTGGATCATCTCGGCGACCGTGGACTCAGCCGAGCCGCCGTGCTCCGCGATGTCATCGGGATGCAGCGGCAGGCCGGTGACCACGTACTTGGAGAAGATGTCCCTGGCCGCCTCGGCGTCCGGTCGCTCGATCTTGATCTTCACGTCGAGCCTGCCCGGCCGCAGGATGGCCGGGTCGATCATGTCCTCGCGGTTGGACGCCCCGATGACGATGACGTTCTCCAGCCCCTCGACCCCGTCGATCTCGCTGAGCAGTTGCGGGACGATGGTGTTCTCCACGTCGCTGGAGACGCCCGAGCCGCGGGTGCGGAAGATGGAGTCCATCTCGTCGAAGAACACGATCACCGGCATGCCCTCGCTGGCCTTCTCCCTGGCCCGCTGGAAGACCAGCCGGATGTGCCGCTCGGTCTCCCCGACGTACTTGTTCAGCAGCTCGGGGCCCTTGATGTTGAGGAAGAAGCTCTTCCCTTCCTTGGCTGCCTGGCTTGCCGTTCCCTCGATCGCGCCCTGGCTGGCCAGCTCGGCGGTCCGCCGCGCGACCTGCTTGGCGAGCGAGTTGGCGACCGCCTTGGCGATCAGCGTCTTGCCGCAGCCCGGCGGCCCGTAGAGCAGGACGCCCTTGGGAGGCCGCAGCTGGTGCTCCTTGAACAGCTCGGCGTGCAGGTAAGGCAGCTCGATGGCGTCCCTGATCTGCTCGATCTGCGATCCGAGCCCGCCGATCTGGTCGTAGGTGATGTCCGGCACTTCCTCCAGAATCAGCTCTTCGACCTCTGCCTTGGGTATCCGCTCGTATACGTACCCGGAGCGCGGTTCGAGCAGCAGCGAGTCGCCGGCCCGCAGGGTGCCGCTGAGCAGCGGCTCGGCCAGCCTGACGATCCGCTCCTCGTCCGCGTGCGAGATCACCAGAGCCCGGTCGCCGCCATCGAGCAGCTCCTTGAGCATCACGACCTCGCCGACCGTCTCGTATCCGAGCGCGATGACGACGTTCAGCGCCTCGTTGAGCACGAGCTCCTGGCCGGGACGCATATCTCCGAGCTCGATGCTGGGGCTGACCGAGACCCGCATCTTCCGGCCGCCGGTGAATACGTCGGCCGTGTCGTCCGAGTTCGCCTGCAGGAAGACGCCGAAGCCGGACGGCGGCTGCGCGAGCCTGTCCACCTCTTCCTTGAGCGCCACGATCTGGTCCCTGGCCTCGCGCAGGGTCGCGGTAAGCCGCTCGTTCTGCCCGGTCAGGCTGGCCAGCGCCGCCTCGGCCTGGTTCAGCCGGTCCTCGATCTGCCTGGACGGCCTGGGCGAATCGGCGAGCTTGCCACGGAGCGCGGCGACCTCCTCCTCAAGGAAGGAGATCTGGTCGGTCAGCACCTTAACCCTGACCTCGTCATCATGGCGTGCGGCGCGAGCGCTGTCGTCACGAGAGGCCATGCCCCTCACCCCCTCCTGCGAGCGGACTTACCTAGACCCTACCTACGCGAAGTCATTCCGTAACCTAGCGCCTGCCGCCGGTCTGGTCTTTCTGCTGATGCGATCCTGTCTCGCGACCACATCGTTACGCGTCATCTGCGGCACTGCCAGCCAGCTGCGGTGACCGGCTACCCCGCTCCACGTTGTCAGCTAACATCTGCCGCACCCGCTCCGACCTGCGCTCCTTTGGCTGGCCGGCGTCGCCTGGGCGGTGCCGTCACCCCGTCGGCAAGCCGGCGCGCGGTCACCAGGAATCCGGTGTGAGCCACCATCCTGTGGTCCGGCCTGACCGCCAGGCCCTCGACGTGCCATCCGCGAACCAGCGACTCCCATGAAGCCGGCTCATCGAAGCCGCCATGCCCGCGCAGCGCTTCGACTACCCGGGACAGCTGGGTAGTGGTCGCAACGTAGCTGCAGATCAGGCCGCCGGCGATGAGCCAGCCCGCAGCCGCCGCCACGTGCTCCCACGGTGCCAGCAGGTCAAGCACGACCCGGTCAAAATCCCGCAGCGGCTGCTGGTCTGAGACCGCGGGCTCGTCTGATGTCTCCGGCTCGCCTGGGCCGGCCGGTTCGCCTGGGCCGGCCGGTTCGCCTGGGCCGGCCGGCAGGCCGTCGGTGACCAGCCGCCAGGCTGGATGCGGCTGGCCGAAGCACCGTTCCACGTTGCGCCTGGCGATCTCGGCGAAGTCTGCCCTGCGCTCGTAGGAGACCAGCAGTCCCGCCTCGCCGATCGCGCGGAGCAGCCAGCAGGACAGCGCGCCCGAGCCCGCCCCCGCCTCGATCACCCGCGCGCCGGGGAAGATATCGGCCAGGCCGACGATCTGAGCGGCATCCTTCGGGTACACAACGGCGGCGCCTCGGGACATGGAGACCGTGTAGTCGGCCAGCAGCGGCCGCAGCGCGACGTACTGCGTGCCCCCGGACGCCCGCACGACGCTGCCATCTGGATGGCCGATCAGGTCGTCATGGGCCACCGAGCCGCGATGGGTGTGGAACGACTGGCCAGCCGCCAGGACGAGACGGTGCCTCCGGCCCTTGGGGTCGGTCAGCTGGACCTGATCGCCGACCTCGAACGGCCCGCGGCGCTGCGTGATCACGCGGCAAGGTTAGCGTCGGCCGCGGGCGGTCAGTCCGCTATACCCCGGCGAAGGCCAGATCGAGATCGGCGGTGGCCAGCACGCCGAACACCTGGCCGGTCGGCTCGATCAGCAGGTACTCACTCGCCGGGGTCTGCTGGACCGCCTTGATCAGGTCCATTCCCGTCAGGTCGGCGGAGAGCACGATCCCGGGGTCGAGCGTCCTGGCGAGCGAGCCAGCCTCGATCCAGGGCCTGCGCTCAAGCGGCGTGGCCTGAACGGCCGACTCGCTCACGATCGCGGTCGGCGTGTTCTCGTGGTCCACGACCACCAGCGCCCTGGCATCGGCCGCCTGCGCTCGCCGGATCGCCTCGGCGAGCGGCAGGTTGGCGAGCACCGGAATGGCCCTCCTGGCCAGGGTTCTGGCGGTCACCGCAGGCAGGCGCTCGCGGATCCTGGCTGCCCTGATGGCCTGGGTGGACTGGATCCAGATGAAGCCCGCGATGATCAGCAGCCAGATCCAGTAGAGATTGAGGAACGATCCGCTCGAGGCGCGCTGGCTGGCCAGCCCCAGGCCGACCAGGATGATCGCGAGGACCCGGCCCGCCCAGGCCGCGGCGACCGTGGCGCTGGCCTGCTTTCCGGTGATCTTCCATACCCCGGCCCTGAAGATCCGGCCGCCGTCCAGGGGCAGTCCCGGCAGCAAGTTGAAGATGCCGACGATCAGGTTCGCCAGGAACAGCTGGGTGATCAGCTGATGCGGAAGGCCGGCGGAGACCGCTCGGGCGAGCAGGTAGCCGAGCCCGGCGAGGACCAGCGAGATGGCCGGTCCGGCCGCGGACACCAGTGCCTCGCGGCCCGGTGTGGCGGGCTCCTGCTCGATCTCTGAGTACCCGCCGAGCGGGTAGAGCAGCACCCGGCGGACCGGCAGGCCGAACCGCCTGGCGACCACGCAGTGCGCGAGCTCGTGCACGAGGACCGACGCGTAGAGCAGCAGCACGAAGGCCGCCGCCACGACGTACTTGTTCGCCACCCCGACGATGTTGGTCTCGAGGCTGTTGGCGTACATCACCACCAGCACTACCGCGAAGATCAGCCAGTAAGGGGAGATGTAGACCGGGATCCCGAACGGCCGGGCAACCACCAGGCCAAGCCTCGGATCGCGCCGGGGCGGGCGATCCGGCGTCTGCTGTCCGGAGTCCTGCGTCCCGCGGTCCGGCGCGTCAGTTGCCACAACACGATGTTACGTGATTCGGGCCCTCGGGCGGCCTGGCTACGGCCTGCTATCCGGCCGGGTGCAGCGGCGACCGCGCGGGGCCCAGCGGACTGTCGGCAGCGTACTCTAGTCTGCCAAGCGTGGAGGACATCCCGATCGAGGCAGGCGCGGCGACCGCCACGGCAGTCGTGCGACAGGGCGCGGCGCCGGCCAGGTCGCTGTCGCCATCGCGCGCCGCCGACTTCCTGACCTGCCCGCTGCTCTACCGGTTCCGGGTGATCGACCGGCTGCCCGAGCCGCCGAGCGCAGTCGCGGCGCGGGGGACGCTGGTGCATGCGGTGCTTGAACGGCTGTTCGACGAGCCCGCCGCGAGCCGCAGCCCGGAGGTCGCGGCGCGGCTGCTCGAGCCCGAATGGGACCGGCTGGTGGCGGCCGAGCCCGAGCTGGCGGGCTTGTTCGGCGAGGACGACGACCGGGCCGTCTGGCTGTCCGGAGCCCGCGCCATGCTCGACCGGTACTTCACCCTGGAAGATCCGACGAGGCTGGAGCCGGCCCACAGGGAGCTTCAGGTGGAGGCTGCGCTGCCGTCAGGGCTGCTGCTCCGCGGCTACATCGACAGGCTCGACGTGTCGGCGTCGGGCGACGTCAGGATCGTCGATTACAAGACAGGCACCGCGCCGCGGGAGGACTTCGAGGCCCGTGCGCTGTTCCAGATGCGGTTTTACGCGGTCGTGCTCTGGCGGATGCAGGGCACGGTGCCCAGGCTGCTCCAGCTCATGTACCTAGGAAATGGCGAGATCGTGCGGTATGCGCCAGACGCCGCCGACCTGGCGGCGACCGAGCGCAAGATCGAGGCGCTGTGGCGGGCGATCGAGCGGGCGCGGGCGGCGGGCGACTGGCGGCCGCGGCCGGGCAAACTCTGCGACTGGTGCTCACACCAGGCGCTGTGCCCGGCGTTCGGCGGCACTCCGCCGCCGCTGCCGACCGAGCCGGCCAGCCAGCCAGCGCCGACCGCCGAGATCGGCAAGCCCGCGCCGACCGGTCAGCCCGAGTCAGCCGGTCAGCGCGTGTCGGCCGGGTCGGCCGGGTCGGCCGTGCCAGCCGTGTCGGCCGGTTAGCCCGCGCCAGCCGTGTCGGCCGGTTAGCCCGCGTCGGCCGTGTCGGCCGGTTAGCCCGCGTCGGCTGTGCCGGGCGAGTCGGCTGTGCACGGTGGGCTGGCTGTGCACGGCGGGCTGGCTGCGCAGGGCGGGCTGGCTGCGCAGGGCGGGCTGGCTGCGCAGGGCGGGCTGGCTGCGCAGGGCGGGACGGCTGCGCAGGGCGGGACGGCTGCGCAGGGCGGGACGGCTGCGCAGGGCGGGACGGCTATGCACGGC
>Ga0209415_10001334_pt1 | contig 47205 bp, 36 predicted proteins | sample PeaSoiSIISIP2007_FD_187696 | JGI IMG/M metagenome (GOLD analysis project Ga0209415, IMG submission 187696) | Peat soil microbial communities from Weissenstadt, Germany - SII-SIP-2007 (SPAdes) (version 2) | ecosystem: Environmental > Terrestrial > Soil > Wetlands > Peat | place: Germany... | reverse complement strand
CCGACGACCCGGTCGACCCGGTCGACGATCTCGTGGACCGCGGCCTCCCGTTCGAGCACCGCCGGGTCGAGGTACTCGATCGTCTCGGCCTCCGGGCGAGGGACGGCGAGCTCGGGGACCCGGCGCCGGCCGCGCGCCATCGGACCCGGCTTCCCCCGGGGCGGCGGAACCGGGACTCCCGGGATGTAGACGCGCCACCGCCCCCCGCGCCGCTCCCGGCCCGCGGTCGTCTCGCCGGCCGGCAGCGCGATCGTCCCGTCGTCCACCGCGACCTGACCGACACCGAGATACTCCGCGACGGCCGCGGCATGCTTCGCGATCTCCTCCCCGAGCGCGCCCCCGGTGGCGACGACCACGAGCTCGGGGGTCGAGCCCCCGGCGCGTCGGAGGCGCCGTTCGATGTGCCGGACGATCCGGTAGCCGTCGAGCGAGATCGCCGGGGCGCGGCGGCGGTGGAGGGCGGAATCGGGAGGGACGGCGAGCAACAGCTCGCCGTGGTCCCACGGCACCGGAACGACGTCGGGGGGCAACGATTCCTCGAGCTCCACCATCCCGGCGAGGATCGGCATCTGCCGGCCGTCGAAGGCGATGCTGAGCGTGCCGGCCCGGACGCCGTCCTGGACCTTCCGGGGCGGGATCTGCTCGAGGATCCGGACGACCCGGGCCGACTGCGCGCCGTACGTCTTCTGGATGGCACTGAGCACCGGGCGCACGACGACGGCCCGTCCGTCCCAGGGGTGCTCGGGCGAGCAGACGACGAGCTCCGTGTGGGGCAAGAGCCGGCCGAGGGCGGCCGTGCTCGCTTTCAGACGGGCCGCGACCGCCTCGTCCTGCGCGAGGAGGATCGCCTTCGGGACCGACGCGTTCGCCGCCACGCCGAGCGCCCGCCGGCCGAGGCGGACCGCGTCGACGACCGACCGCCAGAGGTCGTACTCGGCCTCGCCCTCGACGTTCCGGACCGAATCGACCGCCGGCGCGAGGAGCCGGTCGAACGTCGAGATACCGTCGGACCGGAACGCCCGATTGAGGGCCTCCATCGCGAACGGGGCGACGGGCGCGTACAGGTCGGCCCAGTTCGGGAGTACGTGGTGGAGGACGCGGTAGACGGCAACCTTCTCCGTCGGGAGCCCCGGCTGCCCCAGGCGATTCGCGACCAGCGGAAGGTACCCGTCCCGGAGGTCGTCCTCGGCGAACGTGGCGAGGCTTCGCTGGGCCCGGCCGAGGTCGCCCGCGTCGTAGGCGCTCCGCACCTCCGCGCGGAGCCGCTCGAACGTCGAGAGGAACGCCCGGTCCTCCGGCATCAGCTCGGCGACGTGCGCGGCGATGGAGCCGTTCGGGACGAACCCGTCGGCGATGGAGCGGTCGAGCACGGTCCGGGCGAGACTCCAGACCTTCGCCAGCCGGCGGGACTCCTGGCGCACTCGGTCTTGGAGGGCGACGAGGCTGCGCGGCGGCTCGGTCGTCCGGAGGAGCGCGGCGCGCAGCGCGTCCTGGCCGAGCGGCGCGTCGAGCGGGCCGAGGGGGAGCGTCGGGAGAGTGACGACCTTGAGGTCGGAAGGGGGCGCGTCGAGGGCTTCGCGGGCGGCAAGGTGGTGGATCAGCGCCGGCGCCCGGCGACGTTGCGCCAGGTACAGGCGCACCGGGTCGGACGGGTCGAGCTCCCGGGCCGACGCCCAGGAGTCGATCGCCTCTCGGAACGCGGGGAGGAGCTTCCTCCGCACTCCGACGAACGCACCGCCGCAGGCGCACCGTTCCCCGGTCGACGAGGTGGAGAGGCGCTCGCACTGGGAGCATTCGGAGAGGACCGGGTCGGCCGCTTCGACGCTCTCCGACGACTCGCTGACCGACCACGGGACGACCTCGTTCGTGAGCGGGACCGTCTCGTTCGGGAGGAGCCGGGCGAACTGGCCGAGCGATTCCGCGCTCAACCGGCCGGGCTCGAGGCACCACGCCCGGCCGAGGACCCACCGAAGGGCCGTGCCGCACACCGCGCAGCGGGGCACCCCGCGGCGCACCATCAGCTCGGCGAACATCGCGCCCCCCTCGGCGAGGTCGCGGAGGATGAACGCCTCGGCGTGGTCGAGCGCGAGGCCGGCGTACTTGTGGGGCTTCGTCGACTCGACCCGACCGTCGAGGCCCACCACCGAGGGTCCCTCCATCCGGTGCGCCCGGGCGATCGCGGAATCGCCGGCGCCGTGCGCCGGCGTGAGGGCGACGATCCCGGAGCCCGTGTCGCTCACATCATTCGACGCAACGATCGTGCCGGCGGGCGAGACCGGGTCCGCGAGAGGGGGGTACTCGAGCGAGAGCGGGTGCTGGTAGCGCGAACCGGCGAGGTCCGCCCCGAGCTTCTGTTCGAGAACCTCGACCTCGCTTCCGGAAAGCCAGTCGGTGAGGCGCGCGAGACCGTTCCGGGAGACGATGACCCGTTCGGTCGTGCCGCGTCGCGTGTAGCGGGCCACGACGTACTCGGTCTCGGGATTGACGAGGAGCGCGACCGCGCCGAGCAGCTTCCATACCTCGTCCGTCCAGACGAGGAACGACGTCCGCTCGCCCTCGTCTGGGAGCGGGAACCGGACGAGGTACGCATGCCCGGAGTCCGACTCATAGACGATCGTCTCCGGGGTCCTCGGGGTCTCGCACCCCGGGCAGACGCGCAGCGGCAGCTCGCGGCAGACGAGCACCCGGCCATCGGCGAGATGGCCGAGCATCCACTGCCGGCGTTCCGCGAGACCGTCCGGGTCGGACGAGGGGGTCGCCGCGCCGGCGGCGGCGAGGCGGGCCACGACCTCCTCCGGCCCCGGGGCGGCCCAGGTCGAGCGCACCCGCAGCGACGGCTCGACCCTCCGGCCGATGATCCTCAGGTATCGGGCTTCCGCGTCGGCGACGACGCTGCGCTGCAGCGCTCTCGAGGGACTGTCCGAGGGCGCGAGGGTGCCGAGCAGCTGGCGGACCGGTCGGCCCGTCCGACGGGCGCCGGTGTCCGCGTCGCGACGTCGACCCCGGCCCGCCCAGAATTCCCGGCTGGCCGCTTCGACTTCGTTCGGGTCGTACCGCTCCGAAAGCCGCTCCATCCGAGACGCGGCCCCGGGGGGGTCCGCGCCGTACGATGGGGGCGGGACGGCGATAAACCCTCGCCCGCCGATGGCGACCCTCCGACGAGGAATCGAGAGCAACGGTTATCCGCCGGATTTCCTCCGAGGCGACCGGAAGGGACCCGTCGATGGCGTGGACGCAAGCGGAGGTCCGCGAGCTGAAGGAAGGCCGGTACGTGCTCATCGAGGAGGAGCCGTGCCGGATCCTCTCCATCCAGACGTCGAAACCGGGGAAGCACGGCGAAGCGAAGGCCCGGATCGACGCGGTCGGGATCTTCGACGGCTCCAAGCGGAGCGTCGTCTACCCGGTCAAGCACAAGGTGCTCGTCCCGCTCATCGGCAAGAAACAGGCGCAGGTCCTCTCGCTGACCGACGCCGAGGTCCAGTTGATGGACCTCGAGAACTACGAGACGTTCAGCCTCCCGCTCGACGCCGACCTGAAGGGCCAACTGACCCCCGGCACCGAGATCGCCTACGTCGAAGCGATGGGCAAGCGGCGCATCACGCGGCCGTAATTCCCACCGACGACCCTCGCGCCGGCGAGGCCCACGCTTTATATCGAGGGCCTCGCATCTTTTTCGTGCCCCCGTCGCCCCCGCCTCGGCGGCATCGGCCGGGCGGCTCCGCAGGCGCTAGCCATGTCCGGTACGGGTGGGGGCCTGGGGAGCGTCCCCTCCTCCCGCCTGACCCGCATCCTCCAGGAGAAGGCGGAGTCGCTGAAGAAGCGCCGCCAGCTCGCCGACCAGGCGACGGCGGAGGTCGAGGACCGCCTCAAGCTTCTCGAGGAGATCGGCGTCAAGCTCTCCGAGACCCCGGAGAGGATCTCGAAGCTCCGCGAGCTCACCCGGAAGTCCGATTGGGACGCGGTCGAGGTCCACGCCCGGGAGTTCGTCGCCTACATCCAGTCCTCCGTCGCGCCGGCGCTCGAGGAGCGACGGACGATCGTCGTCACGCGGGCGAAAGCGCTCGCCGGGGCCCACGCCCCGCTCCCCGCCGACACCCCGGCGCTGATCGAGCAGCTCGAGGGGACGCCGATCGCCGAGGAGCTCCCGGTCGCCGTCGAACGGATCGCCGGACTGTTCCGCATCGTCCGGCAGGGCCAGACCGATCTATCCGCCAAGCTGCGGGAGCGGGCCCGGGCCGTCGCGAAATGGGCCGGCGTCCCGGAAGACCAGATCGGTCCGCTCGACGTCCGGTTCCGCCAGGCGATCGCCCCGATCTCCGAGGGGAACGTCGCGGAGGCGCTCGAGCACCTCGCCGGGGAGTTCCGTGGCCAGGTCCCCGCGGCGGTGGAGCGACGCGAACTCTCGCGCGCCGCCGGCCAGTCCCTCCTACTCGCCGCGCGGGACCTCGGGTCCCCGCACGCCTCGCTCGACGCCGCGCTCGCCGCCGACCAGGGCGCGTCGCCGCTCGAGTGGGACGAGACCGTCCCGGCGATCGAGCGCGCGAGCGCCGACGTCGGCGAGGAGCTCCGGGGCAAGGTCCAGGCCGCGATCGGGAGCCTCCGGGCGACCCTCGAGTCGTTGAAGGGGTCCGGTACGGATGTGGCGGGCGGGATCGTCGAGGTGGAGGAGCTCCTCGGGCAAGTCCCGGGCGCGACCCCGACCGAACTCCCGCAACTCCTGACGAAGGCGCGCCAGGTCACGGAGGAGCCGGTGGTCGGCATCGTCGCGGGACTGCTCGACGAGGTACGTCCGAAGCTCGTCGAAGCGCGTTGGCTCGGCCGCGACGCCTCCGACGTGTTCGCCGCGATGAACCGGGCCCGCGAGGCGCTGCGGCTCAAGATCTACAGTGAGGCGCTCGCCGCCAGCCAGGAGGCGATGGACCGGGCCAGCCAACTCACGGGCGACCTCGAAACGGCCCGGGAGGAAGCCGAATCCCTCCGCCAGCTCCTCGACCGTCTCACGGCGCTCCAGGTCCCGGTCCAGCCGTTCTACGAACCGCTCCGCGCCGCGCAGGAGCGACTCGAGAAGTTCGAGGTCGGTCCCGCGCGCGAGGCGAACCGCGAGACGATGCGGCGCATCGGCCGCACGGCCGTCCAGCACCTCGAAGGAACGGTCGAGCGGGTCGGAAGGCTCGTGGACCTCGCCCGCGAGCGCGGGTTCCTTCCGCCGTCGTCGGAAGGATCGCTCGCCAAGGCCCGGGAGGCGCTCGCCGACGGGGCGCTCGCCGACGCCGGGGAGATGCTCGCCTCGACCGAGGTCGAGCTTCGCACCGCCGCCGGACCTTACGTGGCCCGGGTGGTGGAGGAGCTCGAACGCGGGTTCGGCGAGATCCACGACGAGGCGCTCGTCGCCCCGGCCCGTCGGCTGCTCGCCGACGCCGACGTCACGCTCCGCGTCAAGGGCGACCTGCTCGGGTCGCTCGAGAGCCTGAAGCGCGCCGAGAGGGAGTTCGCCGCGGTGTTCGCGGCGCACGCCTCCTCGCTCGTCGAAGCGCTCGAGGAGGAGGGCCGGGCCCTCGAGGCGATGGGCGGCGCCGGGGACGAGATCCAGCGGCAGATCGACGAGGTCCAGCAGATCTTCAACATGGGCGAGTTCGTCAAGGCGTCGCGGGCCTCGCAGGAGATCCGCACGCGCGCCCAGCAGCAGCAGCTCATCCGGAGCGAGGAATCCGTCTCCCACGCGAAGCTCGCGCTCGTCGAGCTCGGCAAGATGGGGCTCGACACGACCCAGCTAAGGGCGCGATTCGACAAGGCGCAGGACGCGGCGCGGGAGCACCGGTACGCGGAGGCGTACCAGGCGGCCCGGGCCGTCGAGGAGGAGGCGACCGAGGTCCGCCAGGCGGCCGAGGCGATCGTCGACGGCCTCCAGAAGGCCGGGGAACTCTGGCAGAGCCTGAAGGACGACGGGATCTCCGTGGACGGCTACCGGGAACCGATCCGGGAGACTCGACTCGCGTACCAATCGCTCGACTTCGCGGGGGCGAAGGCGAAGCTTCGCTCCATCGAGGAGGCGCTCACGACGGAACGCGCCTCGGCGAGCGCGGCACGCCGGTTCACCACGGTCGACCTGCTTCTCGAGGACGCGCAGCGCCTCGGACTCACCACCGAGGTCTACCAGACCGAAGTGGAGCGCGGGCGGGCCGCCCTCGCCGCGGGCGACCCCCGGAAGGCGCTCGAGCTCGCGACCGCCGCCCAGGAATCGCTCCTCCAACTGCTGCGCCCCGTACTCGAGGAGAGCGTCCGATCCCTCGAGCAGGAGCTCGACATCGCGCGGGCCGCGGGCATCGACACCGCCGCGGTCATCGAAGACCTCGGCGAGGCGCGGCGAGGACTCGCCGGGCCCGTTCCCACCGGCGTCGCCTCCCGCATCGAGAGCGTCCGGTCGCGGCTGATCGAGACCCGCGGCTTCCTCGAACAGGCCGAGCGGGCCGTGAAGCGGGCGCGCGAGGCGTTTGCCGAGGCCGAGATCGTCCGCGCCGCGACGGGCGGCCTGCAGGAGCGTCTCGCCGAGGTCGAGGGGCATCTCGGGAAGAAGCAGTACGCGCGCGCCATCGAGCTCGGCGGACCGCTCGAGCGCGAACTCATCCAGGCGACCCACAACCACGTCGCGAAGGTGCTCGCGAACCTCCAGGGGATGGTCGTCCACGTCCGGCAGGACGGCTCGCAAACGACGATCGCCGAGAATCTCCTGACCCGCGCCCGACAGGCGCTCGAGGAGGGCCGCGCGATCGAAGCGCTCACGCTAGCCGCCCAGAGCGAAGGCGAGATCGAACGGGTCGAGCTGCAAACGCAGGTCGCCCGCGCCGCGCTCGAGACCGTCGAACGGAAGTTGGCCGAGGCCGAGCACGACGGGGTGCGCGCGCCGACGGCCACCGCGCACGTCGCCAAGGCGAAGCACGCGTACCAGCAGAAGCAGTACCCGAACGTCTTCGAGCTCGCGCTCGAGGCGGCGGACCAGCTCGGGCTCGCCCGCGAGCAGCAGCGGCGGACCCGCGACGCCCTCGACGCCGCCGACCGGCAAGTGAAGGAAGCGCTCGAGCTCGGCGCCGAGATCGACGAGGTCCTCGCGACGCTCGAGAAGGCCCGGAAGCTCGCGCAATCGGGCGAGTACCCGAACGCGACCCACGCCGCGCGCGAGGCGGCCGACATGGCCCGATGGGCCGTCGAACGGCTCTACGCCGGCTCGTTCGCCTCCGTCCATTCCCTCGTCGAGACGATGACGTCGGCCGGCGCCGGCCGCAACGAGGCGGTCGAGGCGGCCGTCGCCGAAGCGGAGTCCGCGATCCCCGCCCGGGAGTGGAAGCGTGCCTCGGATGCCCTCGACCGGGCGCGGGCCTCGGCGCACGAATCACTCGACCGGCTGCTCGACGCGCGCCGCCGGGACCTCGAGAGCGTCTACGAGGCCCACCTCGAGCCCGGCGGGCCCGAGGCCGAGACGCGCGCCCAGGCGCAACTCGGTATCGAGGAGGCCCGCGAACGCCGTGAGTACGGCCTCGCGCTCCAACGGCTCTCGGAGGAGGAAGCCCGGGCCCGGCTCGGCCGGGTCGCGACCCTGGAGCGGTCCGTCCGGCTCCTGAAGGAGCGGCTCTGGGTCGGGGAGAAGCTCGGACTCGACACGACGCCGGTCATGGAGCTGTTCAGCGAGGCGAAGCTCGCGCTCGAGGCCGGGAAGTACGCCAGCGTCGAGACCAACGTCCGCCAGGGGAACGAGCGGCTGGCGGACCTCGTCGAGCAGAAGCTCGCCGAACGCCGGCGCTCGGTCGAGAGCGAGCTCGTCTTCGCCCGCGATGGCCTCAACGTGACGCTCGGCAACCTCGGGGAGCGACTCGCCTCCGTCGAGGGGCGGGTCCAGTCCGGGGAGCTCGTCGAAGCCGCTCAGACCCTCCTCGCCGTCGAGGAGGAGCTGAACAAGCGGAAGGCGCTCCACCGGGAGCTGCTGAACATCCACTACTTGATCGACACCGCGCTCGCCAAGGCGGCGGAGCGCCACGAGGACACGACGGACGCCCGCAAGCTCCTCGACGAGTCGATCCGCACGCGCGCCGAGGACTACCAGAAGGCGCTCGAGAAGGCCCGGGAGGCGCTGAAGCTCCTGCAGGGACCGACGAAGCCGCCCGAGTCCCCGCCGACGGCGTTCTGGCCGTTCCGGCGGCCGAACCCGGAACGCGGCCGAGGCGCTCCCGGTGTTCGGGAGGAACCCTAGCCCAGGCCGACCGCGCCGGTCCCGCTGCCCACGGGCGGCACCGGGGGGAGGCCGCGCGGCTGGCCGAGGGGAAGGCGGTCGTACTCCACCGAGTGCTTCAGCCCGCGGCGGCGCATCATCTGGGAGACCTGCTCCGTGATCTGGACGATCTCTTGGCAGCGGGCCGGCTTCGAGAAGTAGAACTCCGGGTGCCGCCGGTCGCAGATCGGGAAGATCAGCCGGAGCGCGAACGGGTCGGACCGGTTGTAGCCGGCCGGTTTCCGGTCGGCCTTCAGGTCGCGGAGGTTCTCCTCGAGCAGGACCTCGGGGAGGAGAGGCTCGGACTCCTTTTGGAACGGCCGGTTCGCCTCGACGACCTTCCGGTGGATGTCGGGGTAGACGCGCGTGAGGTCGGAGTAGGAAAGTCGCCCTTCGAGAATGAGGTGGCCGCTCCGGGCCTTGACGGGGGGAGTCACGGGGACCGGAGCCGAACCCCGCTCTTAGGCGTTGCCCGCGCGGGGGGCGAAGGCGGCCCGCGTGCGAAAGCCTCAAAGAGCGGTCTCGATACCGAGCCCGAGGCTGCTCCCGTAGTCTAGTGGTCAAGGATAGAGGCCTCTCGAGCCTCTGACGCGGGTTCAAAGCGGGCCGGCGGTCCCCGCCGACCGGAGGAATTCCCGCCGGGAGCATCCACACTTCTCCGGCGCCGGCGGCTCGAAACGATATCGGGCTCGTGTCGCCGCTCCGTGTCCCTTCGGTCGGGCCGGCCCCCCGCGGTCTCGGAGGCCCCGCACGCGGTATGTACCGGTCCGCCCGTTGCTGTCCCGGGGAGGGCCATGTTCTGCCAAGCGTGCGGAAAGGAGTTGCCGTCGGCGGTTGTCGCGTGCCCAGCGTGCGGAGCACCCGTCGGCTCGGCCCCGAGGGCCGGATCGCCGGACCCGGTGGCGACCGCGGTCGCCGACCTCCAGCGGGCCGCGAAGGACCTCGCCGTCAACGCCGCGCGACTCTCTCGTCGGCTGGCCTCGGAGGCGGAGGCCGCCGCCCAGGACCCGTCGGGCTCGGCCCGAAAGGTCGCCAAGAAGGTCGCGCACGAGCTCGAGAACGTCTCGCGGGACGTCGAGAAGATCCTGAAGGACCTGTAGCGGCGAACCGGGGAATCCGCCGACGCGGGACTAGGCCGACGGCCCGCTCGAACGGGCGGACGAGTCCGTCGAGAGGTCGAGGTCGGCGAACACGAATCCCTCGCGTTCGACGACCGGGCCACGAGAACAGGCGATGGGTCGCCGGAAGGAAGGGAGGGAATGGACGAACGTGTGAAACTCCCCGTTCTCTCCGCACGGGTCGACGCCGGGAGGGAGGTCCGAAAGAAACCGGTCGTCGAACTCCCGGCCGGCGAAGCTCGCCGGCAGCTTTCGGGGGTCGACGCAGACGACGGTGGCCCGGAGTCCGGAGGCGATCATCGTCCGCGCCAGCTCGTCCGTAGGACGGCCCCAGAGCGGGAACACGGGCGTGATCCCGGACGTCGCCATCCGTTCCTCCCGGTACCGGCGTACGTCCTCTAGGTACAGGTCGCCAAACACCACGTGGGTGACGCCGGACTCGCTCAGCTCGGCGAGCGCGACTCGCATCGCGGCCTCATACACCGCGTTCGGGCACGGGGCGGGGATCTCGACGCGAGTCACCGGAAGTCCGAGAGAGGTCGCCTGCGCCGACAGGAGGGACTCCCGCACCCCGTGCATCGAGATCCGCGCGTACGGGGTCGTTACCGTGGTCAACAGGCCGACGACCTGCAACGTCCCGTTGCGTCGGACCTCTTCGAGAGCGAACGCCGCGTCCTTGCCCGAGCTCCAGGCGACGACAGCCAGGGGGGCCGGCACACCGGGTCGTCATCGTCCCGTGCCTTAACGTCCGCCGGGTCGACCGAGCGACGGGCGGTCCGCTTCCCCACCGTGGGCGGCGAGGGCCGGCGGGCGGGTGCCCCCCTGCGCCGTTATGCTCGCGGCCCGTTCCCCGGCCGCGATGCATCCGCCGCCGTACGTCGTGGTGCTATCGGAACTGGACCCCGTCGCCCGCAAGGTCTCCGAAGCCCTGGGGGCAGGAGACTCTCTCGCAATCGAACTCGAGGGCACGCCGCTCCGGGGTCGGCCGGGGGGCCCGATCACCGTCCGCCGACCGGGCCATCACATCCACGACGAGCACCTCGACCGAGGTCTCCCCAAGGAGTGGCGCCGGGCCGGGACGGTCCTCGTCTTTCCCTCGGTGCATCGGAGCGAGCGCGGGTACGATGCCATGACGGTACACCCGCTTGGCAATCCCGGGTCCACGGCGGAGGTCGGCGGGCGGCCGGAGGTCTTCGTCCCGGCGGCGCCTCGACTGATGGCGGACGCGCTCCGGCGCCTGGCGGATGGGACCGGGGCCGTTGGGTGGCCGGCGACGTTCGAGGCGACCCACCACGGACCCGAGCTCGAGAGCCCGGCGTTCTTCATCGAGGTCGGAGGGAGCGATCCCGATCATCCCCCTGAGAAAGCCACCCGGCTGATCGCCGCCGTCGTCCGGGAGCTCTCGGAGGATCCCGCCGACCAGGTCGTCCTCGGTGTGGGGGGCGGTCACTACGCCCCGCACTTCACCGACCTGACGCTGCGCCGGTCGATCGCCTTCGGGCATATGCTCGCCCGGCACGCGCTCGACGAGATGTCGCTTGCCGCCGCCCGAGCTGCGTGGGAAGCGACCCCCGGCGCCGTGGGCGTCGTCTACGCCCGGGTCGCCGACGCGGAGCGGCCGGTCGCGAAGGGTTGGGGACCGAGGTTCCGGGAATCGGAGGCGCCGCGCCGCGGCGGGTCGACTATTCCGAGGACGTTGCCGAGCGGCGGCGCTCGTTCCGCTGGTACATGATCGCGCCGGACCGGTAGACGGCCTTCCCGAGCTTGATGTTCTGGATCGACGCGACGTGCGGGGCCCGCTCGGCGAGCATCATCGACTCGACGATCTGGCGGAACAGCGCGCTCTGGTTGATCTCGGGGTGGCGCTCGAGGAAGTCGTTCTCCTCGTGAGTGATCGTGATGTTCTTGCGCAGCATCCCAGCGGCGTCGCTGGCGCCTCGTCGAGGACCCGGCATGGGTCGGCCATTTCTGTGAGGTAGATATACGTATTGGTGCGCTGCCGCCCGGGGTTATACGGCGAGCTCGAGCGCTAGTCTCGAACGGACTCCGGTCCAGCGACCACGGTAACCGCTCGGTCGGCGTCGTAGACGGGCCCGGTGGCGACCCGGATCGCTTTCGGGGAGATCGCCCGCAAGGTGCTCGGCCACTCGCGCCAGTGCTGGTCCGGCAGGCCGTGGTACGCCGCGTCGACCGCGAGTTCGTGGGCGTCCCCGGCGGTTTCGAGCTGGAGCGGGATCTCGCCGATCGCGCTCTCGCGGATGCGGTCGAGCTCCGAGGAGCCGATCGGCCGTTCTGCGATCGCTCTCACCTCCGCGGCCACGAGCCGGACGACCTTGTCGGCCCGCTCCGGACCCGTCCCCGCCTGCGCCGTCCAGTACCCGCCCCAACGCATCGCATCAAGGTCGCTCGAGGCATGGTAGGCGAGCCCGCGGCGCTCGCGCACGTGCTGGAACAGTCGGTTGAGAAGGCTCCGACCTCCGAGGACCTCGTTCGCCAGGTACAAGGCCGGATATTGGGGGTCGGCCCGGGGGATGGCGAGGCCACCGACCCGGATCTCCGTCTGCGAGCGACCCGCCATCGGGACGACCCGGGTCACCGAGGATCGCGGGGAGGCGCGGGGGCTCGGCTCGGCCCGCACTGGTCGCTCCCTCGGGAATCCATCGAACGCCCGGGCGACGAGCCGCTCGACCTCGGAGAGCGGTCGCGAAGTGGTGAGCACGACGAATCCCCCCGCCGTCGAGGTCTGTTCTCGGTGGAATCGGACGACGTCCGTCCGGCGGACCGCTCGAACGGTCCGCCGAGTTCCGAGGCCGGACGCGCGGTACGGATGGCCGCTGGGGAACACGGCGTGCAGGAGTTCGCGTTCGGCGCGGTGGCCCGGCTGCGTGGCCTCCCGGAGCTGGCGCTCGAGCACCTGGCGCCGGACCCGCTCGAGGTCGTCGGACTCGAATCTCGGACGAAGCACGACGTCGCCGAGGATCCCGAGGAGCGCTCGAAGCTCCGCGGCGGGGCCCGTGACGGCGACCTCGTTCGTCTCCGGGGCACAATGACGGTGGACGGAACCGCCGAGTCGGTCGAGCTCGCGGGCGAGCGTGACGCGGTCGCGTCGGCCGGCGGCGCTCGGCGCGAGAAGACTTGCGAGGACCGCGGTCCCTTCGCGGCCGGCCGGGTCGTAGGCCCAGCCCGAAGGCCCGACGTAGGTCGCCGCAAACCCGGCCGAGCCGGCCGGGGCGGCTTGGCGAACGACGGTGAGACCGTCCGACCGTACGGTCCGGGCGATGACCAGCGGGTCGGTCCGTTCAGTCGACATCGGGGCCTCCCGTCGGTTCGTACCGCACCATGACGCGACGACCGGTGGCGAAGATCGCCGCCGCGCGAGCGCGCACCTCCGCCCGGCGGACCCGGAGGATGGCGCGGAGCAAGCGGGACTCGAAGCCGGGCGGGCCGAGCATGGCGAAGTAGCCGAGGCGGAAGCCGACGCGGGACGCCCCCTCGTAGGCGAGCTCGGCCCCACGACGGACCTTCGTCCGGACGTCGGCGAGCTCGCTCGCCGTCGGACCCTCGCGGGCGATACCTCCGACCACCTTCGTGACGGCGGCCTCGACCCGGCCCAGATCGACCGAGGGGGCAGCCTGGGCGGAGACCGTGAACAGGGACGGGTGCATTCGCGGCCGGAACTCGCTCGTCGCCCGGACGGCGAGGCCGGTGTCGACGAGGGCGCGGTACAGCCTCGACGAGGGATGCTCGCCCGAGCGGCCCCAGGAGGCGCCGGCGGAGAACAACCTTGTCTCCCCGCCGAGCACCACGTCCAGCACGACCGCGCTCGGGGTCGCCGGATCGTCGATCGCCGGGGCTCGCCATCCTACGGCGAGCAGCGGGGTCGTGCCGGGACCCCGCAGCGTGCTCGACCGGTCGCCGTTCGGCTCCGGCTCGACCTCGCGGACCATCGGGTCCACTCCGACGGCGGGGAGCCGACCGAAGGTTCGCCGGACCGTCCGTTCGACCTCGGCGCGGGGGAACCCACCCGCGACGACGAGAACCGCGTTCTTCGGTCCGTAGAATCGCCGGTAGTAGTCGCGGAGCGCCACCGGCGTCAGCGAGCGGATGTCCTCCTTGCGGCCGAGCGGGTCCCATCGGTAGGGATGGTGGCGGAACGCGAGCTGGTAGAGCTCCTCGTCGGCGCGGTACTCCGGCCAGTTCTCGTCGCCCTCCCGCTCGGACCGGATGACGGTCCGTTCCCGCTCGACCTCGGCGTCGGCGAGGAGCGCCCGGGTCATCCGGTCGGCCTCGATGCCGAGCGGGATGGCGAGCTTCTCCCGAGGAACCGTCGCGAAGTACGCGGTGAAGTCGGTGTCCGTGAAGGCGTTCAGCGTGCCGCCGACCTCCACGACGGCCCGGTCGATCTCCCCTTTCGCGTACTTCGGGGAACCCTGGAACAGCATGTGTTCGACCCAGTGGGACGCGCCGGTGACCCCCGGCCATTCGTTCTTCGAGCCGACGCGGTACCAGACCCAGACGCTCGCCGTCGGACTGTCGGGCCGGGGCGCGAGGAGGACGTCGAGGCCGTTCGGCAGTCGGAAGCGCTTCGCCCCCGAAACCGCCCTCGGGGACCTCGCCATCGCCGTATCGAGGCGGGCCGGCTTATAACCCACGACGAACGGCCGCGCCACCCACCGGGCATACCGTTATCCCCGTCGCCCTCCCATCGGCGGCGCGTGCAGCCGTGGCTCCGCCTCGTGCGGGTCGGCAACACGCTCACCGCGCTCGCCGGAACCGTCGTTGGGGGACTCGTCGCCCGCGGGGTTGGCCTCCCCGCCTCCGCCTCGTTCTGGGTATTGATCCTGCTCGCTTCGGTGTCGACCGCCTGCGTGACGGCCGGCGGGAACGTCGTGAACGACGTCCTCGACCTCGAGACGGACCGGACCAACCACCCGGATCGGCCACTCGTCACCGGGGCGATCCCGCTCGGGTCGGCCCGCTATGCCGCCGCGGCCCTGTTCGTCGTGGGCGGGCTCGCGATGGTCCCGGTCGCGTGGTCGGAGCCTCTCGTGGCGGTCCTCTTCGCCCTCGCGGTCGTCGCGCTCCTCGGCTACGAATTCCGGTTCAAGTCGGAGGGGTTCCTCGGCAACCTGCTCGTCGCCTTCCTCACCGGCGCCGTGTTCCTGTACGGCGGCGCGGCGGCCGGGCACCCCCTCCTCGTCGTCCCGTTCGCGGCGATGGCGGTCGCGGCGACCCTCAGCCGCGAAGTGATCAAGGACATGGAGGACGCCGAGGGAGACCGGGACCGTCGGACGCTCCCTAGGGTCCGGGGATTCGGCGTCGCCTCGGGCATCGCCCGGGGCTCGGTCGGACTCGCGGTCGCCCTCAGCCCGGTGCCGATCCTGACGTTCCTCTCTCCAACGACGGTCGCGGGGATTATGTATCTCGCCCTGGTGGGCGCGGCGGATGCGCTGTTCGTCGTCTCCGTCCTGTGGCTGCCGAACCGCCTCCACCGGGAGCAGACCCTCAGCAAAGGGGCGATGACGGTCGCCCTCCTCGCCTTCCTCGCGGCGGCGTTCCGGTAACCGAGCGATGGGTCGAGTGTTTGACGGCCTGCGCGACAAGCTCCGGGCGGGGCCGCTCCACTTCACGCTGATCGACCCGGACAAGTCGCCCGGGGCGAAGGCGGCGGAGATCGCGGCGGGCGCCGTGCGCCTCGGCTCCGACGCGATCCTGCTCGGAGGTTCCACAGGAATCTCGCGGGCGAAGATGGGCGAGGCGGTCCGGGCCGTGAAGGCCGCCGTCCCGGTCCCGGCGATCATCTTCCCGGAGGGCCCGTCCTCGCTGTCGGAGGCGGCGGACGCGGTGCTGTTCATGAGCCTCCTCAATTCCCGACGGCTCGACCTGGTCATCCGAGTCCACGCTCGCGCGGCGCCGGTGATCCGGCAAATGGGGATCGAACCGATCGCGCTCGGCTACCTCGTCATCGCCCCCGGGATGCGGGTCGGGGAGGTCGGGGAGGTCGACGCCGTCCCGCGGGACGCGCCCGATGTCGCGGTCGGCTACGCCCTCGCCGCGGAGATGCTCGGCATGCAGATGGTGTACCTCGAGGCGGGTTCGGGAGCTCCGGCCCCCGTGCCCGCGTCGATCGTGCGAGCCGTCCGGTCCGCGCTTTCGGTTCCGCTCATCGTCGGCGGAGGGATCCGCACCGGGGAGGACGCCCGGACCCTGCTCGACGCCGGCGCCCAGATCCTCGTCACCGGGACCGTCACGGAGGAGGAGGGGCTCGGCGAAGGATTCCGCGGGATCCTCGCGGAGGTGACCCGTGCCCGGCACCGATGAGTCGGCCGATGCGTTCCGGGAGCCCGGTTACACCCGGTTCCTGATCCGCGCGCCGTCGCTCGGCCTCTGCGTGGGGTACGCCGTCCTCACGGCGTTCCTCGCGGCCGTTCTCGCGGATTATCCGTCGGCCGGCCCGGCCCAGTTCCTCCCCGTGCTCGGGCTCGTCTTTCTTGGACCGGCGCTCCTCGCCGGCCTCGTCACCTCCCCGATGGCCCGCGCCCTCGGCGGACGACTGTCCTGGCGGCGGTCGTTCCTGCTCGCGGCGACCGCGACCGCCGTCCCGCTGCCCGTCCTCGCGGTCGAACGTCTCGTGGTCTTCGCGATCCCCGCGTGGGCGCCCCCCCAGGGCGTCTTCCTACTGTTCCTTCTCGGTCCGGTGCTGTGGTTCCGCCACATGAGCCTCTTCGGACTCTCCCGGCCGGACCATGCGCGGTCGCTGCCGGTCTCGGTCGTGCAACCGGCGCTGGCGATGCTCGGTGTCCTCGCCCTCGTGCCCATCACCCCCACGCTCGTGGTCGCGGGGATCCTCTTCCTCGTCATCGGATTCCTCGGCTGCGCCCTCCTCCTACGCGCCGCCGACCGCCCCCTCCGGAGGGAGTTCGGTGTCTCGGGCGTCTCCCTGATCCGGCCCGTGCTCGATCACATCAATCTCCGTGACCCCGGAGCGACGGCCGAGCTCGAGCGGTTCTTCGCGCGATTCTCGATCGAGGCCGACCTCCGCGTCACGGTCGTCGCGATCCGGTCCGCGGGCCGGACGAAGGCGACGATCGTCCTCCCGACGGTCCACCCCGGGCCGTTCGCCGCGCTCGGGGCGTCGGACCTTCCCCGGAAGCTGACGGAACGACTCGGGCCGGAGGCCGGGATGGTGTTCGTCCCCCACACTCCGTGCAACCACGACCTCGACCTGCCGACGGAGGTCGAGGTCGACAAGGTCGGCGACGCCGCCCTCCGGCTCCTCCGGTCCCTCCCGACCCCGGGGCTCGCCACCGCCGGCCCGCTCGTCCGGCCGAACCCGGGTTCGTTCGCGCGCGGCCAGCGCCTGGGGAACGCGGTGCTCGTCACCGTGACCCAGGCGCCGGAACCGACCGACGACATCGATTTCGCCATCGTCGACCCGCTCCTCCACGCCGCGAGCCCGGGCGATCCCGAGCTCGCCCTGATCGACGCCCACAACTCCTACGTCGAGGGGAAGGGCGACCTCACCTACGCGACCCCGAACGCCGCCAAGCTCCGGGCGGACATCGCGGCCGCGATGTCCGCCGCCGATGCGGTCGCGACGACCGGGCCGTTCCGGTTCGGCGTGGCGGCGCGCACCGACTACTCCCTCCGCCAGCACGGGATCGGGCCGACGGGGATCCGGGCGTGGGTCGTGGAGGCCGGTGGAAGGACGAGCGCGCACGTCCTGATCGACGGGAACAATTTGATCCTCGGGTTGCGGGCCCCGATCCTCGCGGCGCTGGCCCCGATCGTGGACGAGGCCGAGGTCATGACCACGGACAATCACATCGTGCACGAGGTCGACGGGGGGATCAACCCCGTCGGAGAACGGTACTCCGGGGAGGCGCTCGCCCGGGACGTCCGGGCGATCGTGGAGACGGCGCTCGCCGACCTTAGCGAGGCGACAGCGGCGAGCGGGTCGGCCGATGTCCCGTCGGCGCGCGTCCTGCAACCGGCCTGGACCCAACGGCTTTTGACCTCACTCGGGGACACCGTCTCGGTGTTCGGCAACGCGCTCCTCACCACGTACCTCGTGATCGTCACGAGTTCGCTCGTCGTCCTCCAGAGCGTCCGGTAGCGGGGTCGGTCGACGATGGAGGAACCGGTGTCCGGAGAGCCGTTGCCACGCCGCGCGGCCGAGGCGCTCGGCGACTCCGACGGGCTCCGGTTGCTCGCGGAGCTCGTCGCGATCCGGCCCACCAACCTCGAAGACCCGCTCCACGACCGGTACGAGAAGCCGAACTACCGGCGGGCGGCCGACCGGATCGTACGCGCGGCGCGCGACCGGGGCCTCTCGACCCGGCTCTTCGACCCGCTCATCGATGGACCGCCCGCCCCCGAGCTTCGGGGGATCCCGCGCCCCAACGTCGTCATCGACCTCGACGTCGGGGCCCCGAGGACGTTTCTGATCCTCGGCCATTACGATGTCGTCCCCGTGCCGGCCGAGCAGCTCGGCCGCTGGCGGTCCCCGCCCCACACCCTCACGTACCGTTCGAACGGCCGCCTCTACGGCCGGGGGGCGAACGACGACCTCGGCAGCGGCATCGTCGCGAGCCTGATCGCGATGCAGCGGCTCGCCGACGGCCCGGCCCCGCCGGCGAACGTGCGCCTGGTCGCGTGCTGCGATGAGGAGACCGGCGGGGAGGGCGGCGTCGAGCAGGTCAAGGCGCACGACGAGCGGCTGCCCGAAGGCGACCCCGGGCGGTTCCTGCTCGGCGAAGTCGCTCTCATTCCGGACGGCAGCCCGCACGCGACCGCCGGCTCCTCCGGGCTCGTCTTCCTCGACGGATCGTTCACCGCTCCGCCGACGCTCGCCGAGACCGTCCGGTACGGAGGGCGACTGATCGCCCTGCACGACCGGGTGAAGCTCTGGCGGTCCGTGTACAGGTCCCCCGATTGGCCGGACCACGGCGCTCCGGAGCCGGTGATCACGGGACGGGCGACGCTCACCAAGTTCGACGTCGAACCGCAGGCTCCCTCGTCCGGTCCGGCGCACGTCGTCGCGCTCCACGCGGAGACCGACGCGGCCAACCAGATCGCCCAGTCGGTCACGGTCGTCCTCGGCGGCGACACGGCGTCGGTCGACGCGGCGCGAGCGTGGTTCGGGTCTCACGCCCGGGCGCCGTTCCGCGTCGCGGCGCCGACGGGAACCGCGCTGACCGTGCCGCCCGGCACCGTGGCCGTCCAGGTGGTCGGGCTGAGCGCCCACGGCGGCTACCCGCACCGGGGGGCGAACCCCGTCCCCGAGGTGATGCGCCTTCTCGGGGAGGCGCTCGCGGCGAAGATCGTCGACGGCGACCATCGGGGCTCCGCCACGTTCTCCGTCGACCTCCGCCTGCTCCCCGAGATGGCCCTCGCGAGCGGCCGGGACGACGTGCTGCGGGCGATTCGCGCCGCGATCGCGACAGACCTGCCGATGGCCCGCGCGGAGGCCCCCGAAGCTCGGGCCCGGGGCGGCTACGCGCTTCCGCCGACGCATCCGATGGCCCAGCGGCTCGAGCGCCTCTGCACAGAGCTGTTCCAGGCCCCGGGGGTCTTCGGGGAGTACGGTGGTACTGACGCGAGCTCGCTCGTCGGGATCCGCACGCCCGCGGGGGAACCTCTCCCGGCCCTCGTGTTCGGTAGCATGGACCGGGACGCCCACATCCACGAGGCCGAAGAGAGCGCCGACCCGGCGGAGATCGCCAAGGTGGCCCGGCTCATCGAGCGGTTCGTCCGCGAAGGATAGGGGAAGGAACCCGCCGTGGTCAACCCCCACCTTCAGGTCGCCGCCGACGTCCTCTGGGTCCTCCTCCCCGCGCTCATCGCGAACGCCACGGCCACGATCCCCCGTGGGCGCGGACCGCCGATGGACTTCGGACGGAATTGGCCCTGGGACGGTCGGCGGGTGTTCGGCTCTTCGAAGACGTGGTCCGGATTCTGGTTCGGCACCCTGTTCGCCATTCCGTTCGGCCTCCTCGAGGCGTACCTGATCCTGATCGCGCCCCCGGACCTGGCGATCGTCCCCCGGTACGGTCCGACCGTCCTCGCCTCCCTGCCCGTCGTGGTCCTGCTCGCCGCCGGAGCGATGAGCGGCGACGCGGTCGGGTCGTTCGTCAAGCGACGGCTCGGCCGGCCGAGCGGGGCCCGCACTCTCCTGCTCGACCAACTCCCGTTCGCGCTCCTCCCGGTCGGACTGGGCGTCGTCCTGTTCCCGTCGGTGTTCGTGACGACGTTCGGCTCGCTCGAAGCGGTCGCGTGGCTCCTCATCTACACGCTCGGGCTGCACGTAGCTTTCAACTACGTCGGGTACTGGGCGGGCCTGAAGAAGGTCCCATGGTGACGACCCCTCGCGGGAGCCGGACGTGACCGACGCCCGGCTCGTCGCCGACCTCCTCGACTCCGGGGCGGTCCGGTTCGGGACGTTCACGCTCACGAGCGGGCAAACGTCCGACGTCTACGTCGACGTCAAGCGGGCGACGACCGACCCCGAACGATTGGCGCGGATCGCGGAGCAGCTCGCCCGGCACGTCGGCGACGCCGAGCGGTTCGCCGGGATGGAACTCGGTGCGGTCCCGCTCGTCGTCGCCCTCGCGCTCGTCGCCCGTCGTCCGTACGCGATCGTCCGCAAGGCCGCCCGGACGCACGGTACCGGCCGTCGCGTCGAAGGCGACGTTCCGGCGGGCGCGAAGGTGCTCGTCGTCGAGGACGTCACGACGACCGGCGGCTCCGTCGTGGAGACGGTCGGCCTCCTCCGGGACGCGGGCGCGACCGTCGAGCGGGTCGTCTGCGTCGTCGACCGCGAGCAGGGCGCCCGGGAGCGGCTCGCGGCGATCGGGGTCCGACTCGAGCCGCTCGTGACGCTCGCCGAGCTTCGAGGGTCCCGTCGGTGAGCGCCCTCCTCGGGCGCGACGCGAGCTCCCGGGTCGCCGACCCGTCCGACGCCGGAACCGTGTACGGCCGGGGCTACTTCGGGACTCCGGACGCGGAGGGACTCTCCCTCGACCGGTACGAGACCGTCTACCTCAGCGAGATGGGGCGGCTCGCGGTCGTCGATGGCCGGGGCCGGGCGGTGCGATGGCCGGACCTGTTCCGCCGGGCGACCCGGTCGGAGGTCGGGTTCGGCGTACGGTACATCGTCTACCGCGACCTCCGGCAGCGGGGGTACGTCGTCCGCCGGTCGCCCCCCCCGACGGCCTTCGCCGTCCTGCCCCGCGGGGGCGTTCTCAACAAGACACCGGCGAAATACTGGGTCGCCGCCTATTCCGAACGGCAACCGTTCGACCTCGCCGCGATCGAAGCGCTCGCCGACCGGGCCCATGGGGCGAAGAAGGCGCTCCTCGTGGCGGTCGTCGACGAGGAGTCCGACCTCACGTTCTACCGTCTCCGTCGGTCGGCCCCGACGGGTTCCCAGCCGGCGCAGACGCTCGCCGCGCCGGGGACCGGCTGGCTCGCCGAGGACCGGGTCGTCGTCTTCGACCCCGACGCCGTTGGGGTGCTCGGCAAGGGGCTCGCCCACGGCAGCCGGATCGGGGAGAGGCTCGAACTCTCGCTCCTCGAGGCGGCCCACCTGATGGAGTCCGGCCAGATCGCGCTCCGCGACGCCCGGAGCGGCCGGGCGGTCCCCCTCGACCGTCTCCGGCGCCGGGCGGAGCGGCTCGAGCACGGGTTCGCCGAGCGGCTCGCCGCGTACCGAGCGCTCCGGTCCCGGCAGCTCGTCGTCAAGACCGGATTCAAGTACGGCGCGCATCTCCGCGCGTACCCCCGGAATCCCGAGACCGTCCACGCGCGGTACCTCGTCCGCGCCGTCCCGTCGGATTATCGCGCGCCGTGGCCGGAGCTCGCGGGCGCGGTCCGGGTCGCCCAAGGCGTTCGCAAGGACCTGCTCATCGCGGGCGTGAGCCCGGAGGGCACGGTCCGTTTCCTGGGTCTCGAACGGATCCGTCCGTAGCGCAGCGCCCGGAGGCGGGTCGTCCGGCGCCTACCCAGAGCCGGATTCGGCGCGCTCGACCGCCGCGAGGAACTCCTTCACCTTCTCCGGATCCAGCCGACCGGGCGCCGCCTCGACCCCGACGCCCACGTCGAGCCCCCACGGCCGGACCGCGGCGAGCGCCTCGGCGACCGTCGCCGACGTGAGCCCCCCGGCGAGCGTGAGCTTCCGGCCCGGCTGGGCGTCGACGAGGCGCGCGGCCATCTCCCAATCCGGGCGGGTGGCGCTGCCGTCCGATACGGCGTCACCGGCCGCATCGAGGTGGAGCCTCGAGTAGTCATCCGCCGGCGGGACCTTCGGCTCGGGTCCGGTGGTGCCGTGGGGCGGGATCTCGAGCGACGGGACCAGATGGTGGATCTCGAGGAACTCGAGGCCCTCCGGGATCGTCCCGTACACTTGGACCCGGTCGACGCCCACCTCGTCGAACAGCTGGTGGACGAGCTCCGCGGTTGGGGAGCGGGTGACGGCCCACACTTCCGCGCCCGGGGGTGCGGCCCCGACGAGCTCCGCGGCGCGGGCGGGTTCCAGGTTCCGGGCCGCGCCCGGAACGCCGACGAGGAAGCCGACCGCCCCTCCCTCGGGCGCGAGCGGCAACGATGCGGCGTCGGTCACTCCGGAGAACTTGACAAAGGTCTTCACGCGGTCCTCTTCGATCGTCCCTGCCTCGGGCGACGGCCGGGCGGGACGCCGGCGCGAGCGGGCAGGGGGCCAAAAGCCCGTCGCTCGCGCGCCGATGTCGAGGCCGGGCCGGGGCTCTCGAGGAGCGCGGCGTGGAGGCGGCGCAGGTCGGTGAGCCGCCGCTCGGCCGGGACGGCGAGGGTGACGCTCGAGCGCGTCGCGCTGATCCCCTCGGCTCCGCGGAGCACCTCGATCGGGAATCTCGGAAGGTCGACAACCGCACCCGACCCGACGCCCGCGAGGAGAGCGACGCGAACCGCCGGGTCGAGTCGGGCCCCCCGTTCGCGGACGAGGGCCGCGAGCGCGCGCCGCGCCGGTGCGGTCTGCTTCGCCTCGACGACGACCGAGACGATCGCGGCCGAGGTGAACCCGTGCAGCACCGGCACGCCGGCGGCCGCCAGCCGACGGCTGATCTCGGACAGTACGCCGGTCCGGCCCCGAGCGCCGGGGAATCGGAGGCGGAAGAGGGTCGCGGGCGGCGAGGCCGTGACGGCCCGCACCCCTCGACGTCCGGGCCGGTGGCCCACGACGGTCGACTGGTCCGGGTCCACCAGCGACCGGATCCGGAGGTCGATGCCGGCCCACCGGGCCGGCTCGACCGTCATCGGATGGAGGACCCGGGCGCCGAACTCGGCGAGCTCCTCGGCCTCCTCGTAGGTGAGCGATCGTACCGGGCGCGCGGCCCGCACCTCGCGGGGGTCGGCGGACAGGATGGACGCTTCCGGCTTGACGAGCTCGACATAGTCGGCGCCCAGGAGCGCGCCGACCGCGCTCGCCACGTAGTCGGAACCGTCGCGGCCGAGCGTCACGGGTTCTCCGTGGGAACCCCGACCGAAGAATCCGGTCAGCACCGGCATGTCGCCGCGGGCGAGGAGAGGGAGCAACCCGGCCCGGACGGGACGCCGGGACCGGCGGAGGAGGATCGTGCCCTCCCCGTGGCGGCCGTCGGTCCAGAGCCCGAGCCGCGCGGTGTCGACGGGGACCGCCCGGAGCCCGGCGGCCCGGAGCCGCGGGACGAGCCAGTCCACCGCCAATCGCTCGCCGAAGGCGAGCAGGCCGTCGACCTCGACCGAGGAGAGTTTCCCGTGGCGCTCCGACCACGCGAACGCCCTCGCGAGCCCGGCGAGCCGACGGTCGACCGCCGGTCCGCCACCCGAATGGCGGCGGCGCAGGTCCGCGAGGACTCGAGCGTAGTCGGCCGAGTCGCGGAGCATCCTGGTGGTCCGAACGAGCCGGTTCGTCACTCCGGCGCGGGCGGAGACGACGGCGACGACGGGCCGCCCCTCGGCCCGAAGGGCGAGGAGCCGTGCGACGACCTTCGCGGGATCGGCGAGCGAGGCACCCCCGAACTTGACGACGACCGGTGGCCGGGTCACCCGTCCCTCCGATGCGGGAGGGCGCCAGCCGCGAGGGCGAACTCGGCGTTGAGGACCGAGCCGCCGGCACCGCCGCGAACGGCGTTGTGGCTGAGAAGGAAGAATCGGAGGAACGGGGGAGACCAGCGGACCCGACCGATGACGACCGCCATCCCGCGGGCCCGGACGGGCGACCCCGTCCCGACGTCGAGTCGCGGCTGCGGGCGGTCCGGCTCAGGACGGAGGACGATCGGTGGGTGCGGGGCCGTCGGCAGTGGGAGACGGACGAGCGGGTCGAACGTCCGCCAGGCCCTGAGGATCTGTCGCTCCGTCGGATCGTTCCCCGCCACGACCGTCACCGCCTCCAGGTGGCCGTCGCGGACGGGAACTCGAGCGGCCTGGACGACGACGGAAACGTTGGGCCGGACGACCCCGCCGCCCCGGCGGCGGCCGAGCAGGGCCGTCGTCTCCCAGGCGACCTTCTCCTCCTCGTCGGCGATGTACGGAACGACGTTGTCGGTGAACGCCGTCGACCGCAGCCCCGCGACGCCGGCCCCCGAACGGGCTTGGTACGTGCTCACGAGGACCGCGCGCGGAGCGAGCAGTTCCCATACCGGGGCGAGTCCGAGCGCGAGCCCCGTGGCCGTGCAGTTCGGGTTCGTCACGATCGGAGCTCGCCCCGCGGGACGACGGTCCAGGAGCTGGAGGTGGTCGGGATTGACCTCGGGGATGAGCAACGGCACGCCCCGGTCTCGTCGGTGGTCGGCGGCGTTCGTGAACACCGCGACGCCCCGGCGGCTGAGCTCGGTCTCGACCGGCCCGGCGCGTCCGGTCGGCATCGCACCAAAGACGACCTCGACGCCGCCGGCGGCGACTCGGCTCGGCGAGGCCGCCCCGAGGCGCTGGGCGGCGAGGCCGGGGGGAATCGGTTCATCGAGGACCCAGACGTCCTCAAGGCGTCGGCCGACCGATCGGTCGCCGGCGACGAGCTCGGGTTCCGCAAACGCCGGATGCGTCGCGAGGAGCCGGGCGAAGTGTTGCCCGACGTAGCCGGAGGCGCCGAGGATCGCCGTCCGGAACGGACCCTCCGTCATCGCAGGAACCCTCCCCGCAGCGCGAGGTCCGTGAGGGCGATCGCCACGACGCCCTCGAGAACGGGGGCGGCGCGGGGGACGATGCACGGGTCGTGTCGGCCGGTGACGACGATGCGGGCCGGGCGGAGGGTGCGGAGGTTCACCGTCTCCTGCTCGGTGGCGATCGAGGCCGTCGGTTTGATCGCGAACCGCGCGACCACGTCCGCGCCGTCGGTGAGACCGCCGAGGATCCCTCCGGCGTGGTTGGTCCGGGGGACGACCCGGCCGTCGCGGAGCTCGTACGGGTCGTTGTGCTCGCTCCCGCGGAGCGTGGCCGACCGGAACCCGTCCCCAAACTCGACACCCTTCACGGCGGGAACGGAGAACGCGAGGTGCGCGATCGCGCTTTCAACCGAGTCGAAGAACGGTTCGCCGAGACCGACGGGGAGCCCGGTCGCGCGTACCTCCACCACTCCGCCCAAGCTGTCGCCGGACCGGCGGACGGCGGCGATTGCCGATTCCATGCGCGTCGCCGCGGTCGCATCCGGGCAGCCCACCTCGTTCAATTCCGTCCGGCCTCGGAGGGTCGCGAGCGGCTCCGGGTCCGGCACGTCGGACGACTCCGACCCGATCGAGCGGACGAAGCCCAGGATCGTGACCCCGAGCGGCGCGAGCAGGCCCGCTCCGATCGCCCCGGCGGCGACGAGTCCGACGGTCATGCGGCCGGAGAAGATCCCGCCGCCCGCGAGGTCGGCGTCCGGCCCGTATCGCATTCGGGCCGGGAAGTCGGCGTGCCCGGGTCGAGGTGTGTCCCGAAGGCGATCGTAGTCGGAGCGGCGGACGTCCTCGTTCGCGACGTGCAGCCGGATCGGGCCTCCGTCGGCGATTCCCGAATCGATCCCGCTATCGACGACCAATCGGTCCTCCTCCTGCCGGCGGGTCGCGAGGCGGCGGCCCACCGGGCGGCGCCGGTCGAGCGCCCGTTGCACGGCCGCGAGGTCGACCTTTCGGCCGGCGGGGACTCCCTCGATGACGGCCCCCACCTCCGGGCCGTGGCTGGAACCGAAGACCGTCACCCGAAACGCCGTGCCGAACGACATCATCGGATACGGACCTCCGCCCCGAGGCTCCGGAGCGCCTGCCAGAATCCGGGGTACGACTTCGCCACGGCCCCCGCCGGGCGGACGACGGACGGCGACGATCCGGCCAGGCTTGCGACGGCCGCGCTCATCACCATTCGATGGTCGGCGGGCCCGGAAAATCGCAAAGGACGAACCGTTGGCCCGCCGAGGATCTCGATCACGTTGGCGCGAAGCCGGACCGTCGCACCCAGCTTTCGGGCAAGGCGAGCGCTCTCCGCGCGACGGTCGGATTCCTTTCGCGCGGCATGCCGTGCCCCTGTCAGTCGACTGGTCTTCGGTACCGTGGCGGCCAGCACGCTGACGAGCGGGAGGAGATCCGGAGCATTGTCGAGGTTGACCCGAACGGGAGCGTTCAGAGGGCCGGCGACCGCAACGGCCGTCCGGTGGCGTCGGACAACGGCGCCCATCGCCTCGAGGATGTCCAGGATCGCGAGGTCGGCCTGAGGCCACCTTCGATCGATGCCTTCGACCGTGACCGCCCCGCCCGATACGGCCGCCCCGGCCCAGAGGTAGGCCGCGGAGGAAGCATCGCCCGGTACGCGAAACCGCGACCCCCGGTACCGCTGAGGGGCGCGGATGCGGATGACCCGTCCCTCCCATTCGAGGCGAACCCCCGAGGCACGGAGTACGCGGATCGTCGCCTCCAGGTAGGGTCGGGAAACCGGATTCGACCGGAGGCGGAGCGTCGACGGCTGGTCGAGCGTCGGGAGCACCATCAGGAGCGCCGAAAGAAATTGGGAACTCTCGGAGACGTCGACCGTCGTCTCCAGCCCCTGCAACGGGCCGGTCACCGTCGCGATCGTTCGCGCCGATCTCGAGCCGGTAACGCGAGCTCCGCCGGCTCGAAGAGCATCCGTGAGCGAGCGGAAGGGCCGCGCGCGAAGTCGGGGGCTTCCCACGAACCGGACCGGCACGGTCCGACACGCGGCGACGGGAAGGAGGAACCGGAGCGTGGTCCCCGACTCACGACACTCGATGACTTCTCGTCGCGGATGGGGCTCCGGTCGCTTCGGGCGAATGGTCCATACCCCGGGGGTCCGATCCACGGACGCCCCGAGCCGCCCGAGGCCGCGAGCCGTCGCCGCGGTGTCGTCGGAGTACAGCGGATTCTCCACCCGAAACGTCCGGTGGCTCAGGTAGCCGGCGACCAGCGCCCGATGCGTGTAGCTCTTCGAGGGCGGCGCCACGAGCGTACCGCGCAACGCGGACGGCGCGAGCCACGCCGCTTTCATGGTGATCCGGACCTACCGTCGTGGACTCCGACGAAATCCCGGAGATGAACGGCCGTGCGCCCGGCCGGGTGGTCGCGGGCGACCCGGTCGCGATCCTCACGACGGACGATCGTCGCGAGCGACGGACCAAGCCCGCTGACTCCGCTCGCCAGAGCCCCGAGGGATTCGAGTCGGCCCCGCCATTCGGCGAAATCGGAGCCGAGCAACGGCTCGACGAGGCGAGTGTTCTCCGTCATCGCCGTCAGGAAGTCTCCGCGGCGCGCGGCGGCCACCGCGGGGGCCGCCGCGTCGGCCCGGCCCTGGAACCGGTGGTGCCACTCGACGCTCGGGTCGTGCGATCCCGCGCCGGTCCAGAGGACGATCGACCAATCGGACGGTGCGGAGACTCGGCTCAGGACAGTCTCCGGAGCGTTCTCCGTGACGACGATCCCGCCCCCGGCGGAGGCCATCGCGTCGTCGAAGGCTCCGGTGGCGCTCAATCCCACTTCTCGAGACACCACCGCCGAGAGGCGGGCCAACGACTCCGGCGACGGAGTCCGGCCGAAGCCGTTCCCCACTGCTCGGCCGATCGCCACGGAGACCGCCGACGAGCTCTTCAGCCCCTTCGACGGGGGGATTTCCGACGCGACGGTCAGGTGGGCCCGATAGCCGGTGCCCCCGCCAAATTGGCGGCACGCGCTCGCGAGCGCGGCGCGGGCGAGCGGCGTATCGCAATCCTCGTCCGCGGTCACGAGCACCGCCGGAGACGCGACCGCGGGCTCGATCTCCACTCGGGCTGTCACTCGGAGATCGATCGCCGCGGCGGCGCCGATGCCGGTGAATAGGGCGTTCAGGAAGCTGATCGCGCCCCAGGCCGACCCTACTCCGCGCACCCGATCCTCCGGAGCATCGTTTCGAGCTCCTGTTCGGTGGGCCGGTGGCCCCACCAGTCGGCGTGGGCGTCCGCGGCCTGGTAGACGAGCAGTCGGCGCCCGTCCTCGTACGTCCCCCCCGCGGCTTCGCATTCGGTGCGGATCTGGGCATCGGAAGCGGAGTAGACGAAATCGAGCACCGTCGTGCCGGAATCGATCCAGCCGGCGAGCGGGGGATCGAGCCGGCCCGCGCCGGGACGACCGACGGTGGTCGCGTGGACGAGCAGCCCGACCGGGTGGCGGTCCTCGACGCGAGCGGGCGTTCCCCCGACCCGCTGAACCAGCTCGGCGACGCGGGCGGGGCTCCGGCCGACGAGCAAGGCCCGCACCGCCACCGGCCGAAGTCCGAAGACGGCGGCCCGGGCCGCTCCCCCCGAGCCCACCACGAGAGCCTCTCGGCCGTCCCAGCGGTTCGAGCGCTTCAGCTCCCGCGCTCTCCGGGTCACCGCCGAGGCGTCCGTGAGATCGGCCCGGACCTTGCCGTCGCGGAACGTGAGCGTGTTGGCGACACCCGTCGATTGCACCGACTCAGAACGCTCGTCCGCGACCGAGGCCGCCGCCTCCTTCCACGGATGGGTGACGCTCCATCCGGCCCACTCGCCGTCCCGAGCGGATGCGATCGTCTCCTCGAACTCGGGACGCGTGCCGAGCTCGAGAGCGACGAACGCCGTCCGGTGGCGATGAGTCGCCGACCAGCCGGCGTGGATTCGCGGCGAGAGGGAATGGGCGACCGGCCGGCCGACGACGGCGTAGCCGCGGAGCGGGGTCGCCGACCAGCCGCGCCGGAGCTCATCGACGGGAATCTGGGCGGGATCAACCGGTGGGTCCTCCACGTCCGTGGGAAGGGACGCGAAGACGAGCGGTTGCCGAAGGCGGTTCGCCCAGAGGCGCGAGAGCGGTCCAGAAGGACCCGTCGTCGCGACAACCGTGCGGCCGTTCGCCCACCCGGGATACCGCGGCAGCAGGTCGTGCCGGAACTCGCCGACCGAGAGCGGCAGGATCGCCTTGACGAAGGCACACGTCGCTGGGGCGGAGGAGACGAACGACTGGACGTCGGAGCCGGTGGCTCCGGCGGGAAAATGACGCGAACCGATGGAGGCCGGACCCGAGCGGAACGAGTCGGGAAGGTAGTCCCGTGCCAATTCGTAGTCGATGAAAGCGAAGGGCGACGCGGCAAGGTGCTCGAGGGTCGCGCGCCGTTCTCTTGGGTCGTCCGGACCTTCTCCGCCCTCGGCCGCGGACCGGAGGGTCCCGATCAGCGGGAGCGGGGAGGGAAACAGCTCGCGGATCCGGTCGCGGTCGGCCGGCGTCCACCGGTCCAACCGGATCTCGGCGAAGTCGGCTCCCCCGGCGCGGGCGAGTCGGGTCTCGCGCCGGGCCTCTTCGACCGACCGCGACGGGAGCGTCACTGCGATCCGTGTCGAGCGGTTCATCGCTCCTCGATTGTTTCGTCCACGGGAGTGCCGAGATGTCGCCCCGGAACGTGGTGCGACACGAGGACTCGACCACCAACGGCGAGTTCGGTCACCGCGATCGGTCCGTCTGGGGTGCCCAGCCGGACGGTCTCGGCCTCCTGGAGAAAGATCGTCGAGGGCCCGGTATCTGTCTCAACCTCGACGAGGATCGTGGGTCGGCGTTCGACCTTCCGACGCCCGAGCCGGACGCCGCGGGTGCGCCCGTCCGCGTCCACCGCGAGCAACTCTTCCCCTGGCTCGACCTCCGACAAGTACCGCGTCGTACCGTCGGCCATCAGGACATAGGAGTGGGCCGGCCCGGCGTTCACGCGGAACGGGCGTGGCCGGGTGAATCGCGAGCCCTCGGCCTCGCCCACGACGAGGAATAGCGTCGCGGCCCGGCTGCCCACCGCGAACCCCTCCGACGGCCGGAGGAGGGAGGTCGTGTCGAGCAACACGCGGTCCGCGAGCCCGACGGGCCGGATCCGCAGGACGGTTCCGACGGTCCATTCGATCCGAGCGCGCTCGCGCCGGTCGAGCAGCGACTCGAGCTCGTCGACGGCCGCCGGCGAGGCGACCTCGACGACCACGACGTCGGCGCCGTGTTCGAGCGCCCCGAGAAAGCCGGGGGCTTCCGTCGGCCGGTTCGCCACCACCCACAACTGCCACCGGTCCCGGCGGTCGGCGACGGCCGACTCGAGCGGGATGACCCGGTCGCCCGTCCAATCGATCGCCACCGCCCCGGCGGCCCGCCCCACCGCGAGCGCTGTGGCGAGATCCTCGGGGGAGCCCACCGATCGACGGGGCACCGCAGGGGCGCGCGTTGGCTCGAACCGGTCTTCGAACGCACCGATGCGCTCCGCGTCGGGAGGCAGCTCGACTCCCGGGGCTACGGCGAATCGCCGGAACCCCCGGCGGTGCGCTTGAAGGATCGTCGCCCGGAGATCGTCGGGTGCCGGTGCCGTTGGGCGCAGCACTACGCGATCGATCGCCACGGCGGGGCCTCGGTCAGCCGGCTCCGTGCAGGAGCCGGGCGACCTCGGTGGCAAGGGGAAGGAGCGGTCGCCTCTGGAACAGGTTTCGGCCGATGCAGATGCCCGCGGCCCCGGCCGCCAACGTCGAGCGGACGAGGTCGAGGAACGCGGCGTCGTCGTGGGCCTTGGCACCTCCGCCCAGGAGGACCGGCACCGGGGTCGTCTGCGTGAGCCGGCGCAACTCCTCGGCGGTCCCCGGCCAGCTCGTCTTCACGACGTCGGCCCCGAGGTCGGCCGCCGCCCGACAGGCGTGACGGAGCTCGTCGGCCGTGACGCTCCCGCTCGGTTTCTTCACGTAGGCCATGCACAGCAGGGGGAGTCCCATGGCCCGGCAACCGTCCGCCGCGACGCCGAGGTCCCGCAACATCTCGCCCTCGTCCGGGGTCCCGAAGTTCACTTGGACGCTCATCAGGTCGGCCCCGAGCGCGACCGCCTCGGCAGCGGTGCCTACGAGTACCTTGCGGTCGCCACCCGACCCGAGGCTCGTCGACGCCGACATGTGGACCCCGAGGAGCGTCGGAGGCCGCAGCACCGGGCCGACTTCGCGCACCGCGCCCTTTGCGACGATGAGGAGGTCCGCCCCCGCGTCCTGGAGGAGCTGGGCAAGGGGGGCGGCCGACTCGAGCCCGTCGATCGGGCCCATCGAGACCGAGTGGTCGAGAGGGACGGAGAACAGCCGACGCGACGGCTCGGGAAACAAGCGCCGGAGGCGAATGGGAAGGCCCGTGCTCATGGGAGTGGAGTCGCGTCCTCGAGCGGGGCCCGACCGTCCACCCTACGCCGCCGAGGCGACGGGCGCCTTGGCCGCGGCGAGGACGCCGTCGACGAGCAGCCCGTGCAAGGAGAAACCGCGCAGCATCGTGTCCCACATCTGCCGCCGGATCTCCGGCGTCGTCGCGAACGCCGCCACCATCTCCCCGACGAAGCGCGAGTGCTCTTCGTCCGCCGTCACGTGGAGCCGGTAGTACTCGAGCGCCTCCTCGGGCACGTGGTAGTGCTTGGAGAACGCCGGATACAGCCGCTGGCAGAGCTCTACGTTCGGGGGCTCGGAGGAGCCCGCCGCGGAGATGTAGAACGGGGATTCGCGGTTGATGTAGAGGAAGTCGTCGATCGCAACCATCGTCGAGGGCAGGTGGGGGGTCGCCTGGACCGTCGCCTTCGGGACCCCGATCCCCTCGCAGAAGCGGAGCCAGAGCTCCGGGTGGCCGGGCTCCTTCCCCTTCGGATCGCCGGCCTCCTCGACGAGCTGGTCGAGGATCATCTTGCGGAATCGGTCGTTCGAGGGCTCGTAGGAGCAGCGGGCGAACCGTTCCGCCATCGCGATCGGGACGCAGGCGAGCCACGGGTAGAACTGGGCGACCCACCGGTGGACGGTCGACCGGGGGACCTTCCCGGCTTCGAGCTCGGCGAAGAACGGGTGCGTCCGAAACGGATGGTTCGCCATCTTGAAGTTCGTGAGCTCGCGGCGGAACGCCTCGCCCTCGAACCGCACCCACGGGGGCTCGGTCATCGGCGTTTTCACCGGGATTTCCTATTTGGACGGCGAGGTTCCGTCCTGAACCCCCATCGACGAGAGTTTCGGGGTCGGCCGAGTCCGCTGGAAACGGAGGCCGCTCGACGTGGCCGGGCTCTCGCGACCCCGCATCGCGTTCGCGAGCGCCGCGAGCAATAGGAGCGCCAGACCGATCGCGAATAGGACGTGGAGGCCGTTCATGAAGGCGGGGGCGTCGACGCTCCCGCCGCTCGTACCCGCGAAGATCGCTCGCAGCGTCGCGCGCGGAACGTCCGCCGCGAGGACCGTGAAGGCGAGCGCGAGCGACCCGAGGGAGCCGGCGTTGAGCACGGTCGTCCCGATCCCCGCCGCGATCCCGCGTCGTCCGGCGGGCACGCTCGACATCACTTCGGCCCGGTTCGGGGCCGCGAACATCCCTTGCCCGAGGCCGAGGAGCGCCATCGCGCCCCCGAGGAGCGTGTACGGGCCGTCCGCGGGGAACCTCAGCAGGACGAGGAATCCCAGCGCGCCGACCAGGAGTCCGGCCGTTCCGAGCGCCCGGGCGCCCCGGCGGTCCGAGATCCACCCGCTCACCGGACCGGAGATGACGAAGGCGATCGACAGCGGAAGGAGGAGGATCCCGGCCGTGAGGGCGCTATCGCCCAGCACTCCCTGAAGGTAGAACACCATCACGAAGGAGAAGGCGCCGCGCGCGAGCGCCGCGAACGCCGAGGCCACATTCCCGGCAAGGAAGGTGCGGATCCGAAAGAGGGTCAGGTCGAACATCGGGTGGGGCACCCGTCGTTCGGCGAACACGAAGAGAGCGACGAGGGCGACCCCGGAGGCGAGGGATCCCACGACGAACGGGCTCGTCCATCCGGCGAGGGCCCCGATCGTCAGGCCGACGAGCGCGAGGGTGAGTCCCCCACCGAAGGCGATGTTCCCGATCCAATCGATGGGGACGTCCTTCTCCGGCGTATGCATCTCGCGAAGTTGCGCGTACGCCCATACCGTCCCGAACGTTCCGATGGGCAGGTTCACCCAGAAGATCGAGCGCCAACCGAGGGTCGTCGTGAGGATCCCCCCGAGGACGAGTCCGACCACCGAGCCGGAAAGCGCGGCCACTTGGTTGATCCCGAGCGCCTTTCCACGCTCCCCGGCGGGGAAGGCGTCGGTCAGGAGCGCGGCGGAGTTCGACCACAGAAACGCCGCGCCCACTCCCTGGACGACGCGAGCGGCGAGGAGTTCGGGCCCGGTCGCCGACACGCTCGCGAATCCGGATCCGATCGTGAAGATCGCGAAGCCGAGGGTGTAGAGCCGGACCCGGCCGTACATGTCGGAGAGCCGCCCGAAGGAGAGGAGGAGGGTCGTCGTGACGACGCTGTAGGACAACATGACCCACAGGAGAATGGCGGGGTCCGCGCCGGGGAGTTCGCGACCGATCGTCGGCAGGCTGATAAGGACGATCGAGGCGTCGATCGACGCCATCAGTGTGCCGATCGTGGTGTTGCTAAGTACGACCCATTTCGGATTGACCATCGCGTGCCGTGGTTGATGCGCCTTCGAGACGACCGGACCGCTTAGGCTTGACGGCGTCGGGCTCGACGGCCACGGCGAAACGGTAAACCTCCTTCGCCGGTCGGCTCGTCGGGGGGGGGCGAAGCCGGATGACCGACCGCGAGTCCCCGAGCCTGACCCCAGCGAAGCGCCCGGCCGGGACCGCGGCGACATTAGGCGGCTCGGACGGGGATCGATCGGAGAAGCCCGGCACACCGGCCGTTCCCGGTCCGGGCCCGCCGCCCAAGACACCGCCAACTCCCCCCGAGAAGCCCATCGCACCGCCGGCCGCTCGCCAGGCCCGGAAGGCGGCGGAGCTCGAGGAGCTCTCGAAGGACCTCACTTGGAGCCGGCCGCCGCGCCGAACCCCGGCGGCCCCGCTCGATTTTGCGGCCACGCGGCGGATGCACATCGTGCTCGTCGGGTGGGAGTTCCCGCCGCACCACTCGGGGGGACTCGGCGTCCACTCCCTCGAGCTGTGCCGGGAGCTGACCCGGATGGGCCACCGAGTGACGTTTCTCACGCCGTTCACCGGACCGTTCACCGAAGTTCCGGGAGTTGAGTTTCGGTACCCGACCGGGCCCGAACCCGGCGAACCGGCCGCTTCGTACCCCGACACGTACTTCGCCGGCGAGTTGGCGCGGGGCTCCTCGGCCGAGGCGATCCAGGGCTGGGACGCGTGGGTCGAATCGCGCGGGGGGCTCGCCGATGCGAGCGTGGTCCACATCCACGATTGGTTCGGCACCGTGGGCGGAATCGCGCTCGCCCGCCGTCTCGGCGTCCCGTCCGTCCTCACGATCCACTCGACCGAGTACGACCGCTCCTTGGGTCACCCGGGCGAGGCGATCCGGTGGCGCGAGGAGTACGGGGTCCGCAATGCGGACATCACGATCGCCGTCAGCCAGCACCTCGCCCGCCAGCTCATCGATCGGTATGGGGCTCTACCCGCGCGGGTCCGCGTCATCTACAACGCCGTTCGACCGACCCCGCGACTCGAAGGCGTGGAGGCCGCGCACCGGATCGTCCTCTGCCTCGGTCGCCTGACGGCCGTGAAGGGGATCGACACGTTCCTGCGGGCCGCCGCCCGCGTCGCCCCGGCGTTCCCGGACGCGCTGTTCGTCGTCGCGGGACAAGGGCCGGAGTACCCGCGCCTGATCGACCTCGCCGTCCATCTCGGCATCGCGGACCAGGTCGTGTTCTTGGGACACGTGACGGAGCCGGAGCGCCTCGTGCTCCTCGCCTCCGCCTCCGTGTTCGTGCTGCCCTCCGTCGTCGAGCCGTTCGGCATCGCCGCCCTTGAGGCGATGGCCGCCGGCGTGCCCGTAATCCTCTCGAAGACGAGCGGCGTCGCGGAAGTCGCGACCAACGTCTTCGCGGTCGACTTCTGGGACGTCGAGGAGTTCGCGAGCCGCATCGCCGAGCTTCTTGTCTACCCGGTGCTCCGGGGCACGATGGGCGAGGGGGGCCGGGACGACGCGCTTCGGGAGGGGTGGGCCGAGCGGACGGTCCAGACCGTCGGCGTGTACGCCGAGCTCGCCACCCGCGCGAGGCATCCCCGATGAAACTGGTCCTCTACCTCCACCTCCACCAGCCTTGGCGCCTCGCCCGCTTCCGCTACATGGACCTCGGCTCCGGTCGCCCGTACGTCGACCGGGAGCGCAACCTCGCGATCTTCCGGGGGATTGCAGAACGGTGCTACCGGCCCGCGCTCGACCGTCTCATCGCGGCGACGGAGCAGCACCCCGGGTTCCGGTTCAGCCTCTCGCTCACCGGCACCTTCGTCGAGCAGGCCGAGGCCGCCGCTCCGGACGTCCTCGACCGGATCGGCCGTCTCGTCCGCTCGGGGCACGTCGCTCTCGTCGGGGAGACGTACTACCATTCTCTCGCGTTCCTCCTGCCGCCTCCCGAGCTCACGGAGGAGGTCGCTCGCCACGCCCAGATGCTCGAGGACCGGTTCGGCCGTACCGCGAAGGTCCTCCGGATGACCGAGCTCGCGTTCTCGGACGACCTCGCCCGGTTCGCCGAGTCCGGAAAGTACTCGGCCATGCTCGCCGAGGGGTGGGAAGGGATGCTCGGCGGGCAGTCGCCCAACCACGTCTACTGCGCCGCGAGCGCGCCGACGGTCCGCCTGTTGCTCCGGAACTACCGGCTGAGCGACGACGTCGGCTTCCGCTTCTCCTCGAAGACCTGGAACGAGTACCCGCTGCTCGCGGAGAAGTACGTTCGGTGGCTGAGCTCGAGCCCGGGCGACCTCATCGGGCTGTTCCTCGACTTCGAGACGTTCGGGGAGCACCACCACGCCGACACCGGCATCCTCGACTTCCTCTCCGCGCTGCCCGCCGCCGCGGCCCGCGAGCGTCGGCTCGAGTGGGCGACGGTCGAGGACGCCCTCGACCTCGACCCGGTCGGCACCGTCTCCGCGCCGGTGACCGTCAGCTGGGCGGACGAGAAACGGGACCTCGGCGCCTGGCTCGGCAACGACCTCCAGCGCTCCGCGTTCGAGGCCGCGAAGAAGCTCGGCACCCTCGTGCGGCCGGCCGGGGACCCGGGGCTCCTCGAGGAGTGGCGGCGGATGCTGACGTCCGACCACTTCTACTACATGTACGTCAGCGGCCACGGGGCGGACGCCGACGTGCACCGGTACTTCAGCTCGTACGGGAGCCCGTACGACGCGTACGCGAACTACATGAACGCGCTCACCGACCTCCGACGGCGAACCCTCGCGGTCCTCGACCGGGCCGAGCCGGAGACCCCCGATCCGTCGTGACCGGTCCGACCCGACCGCGACTCGAAGGAAGGACGGAAATACCGCCCCCCGGACTGGGGGGGCCGGTGCCACGAGCAGGGTCGAACCCACCGACGAGGGACCGAGCGAGCCGCGGACGACCTTCGCCATGATCACCCAGATGGCCGGCAACGGCCGGATCCTGCTCACCGTCAACGAGAACGGCGAGTGGAACGAGCTGTTCTACCCCTACCCCGGCCAGTTCCAGCACCTGCGCGAGATGCGGCTCGGCATCTACGACGTCCCGGCCCGCCAGTTCTCCTGGCTCCGGGGCGGCAACGGCTACACCGTGCGGCAGGAGCCGAGCGGGGCGGCGAACTTCCCGGAGTCGCGGTGGCAAGGCCACGGGCTCTCCGTCCGGGTCGAGGACATGGTCCACCCGAACCACGACCTGATCCTCCGGGTCATCCGGGTGCGCGCCGACCCGGCGCGGGCGGTCCGGCTGTTCAGCTACCAGTCGCTGCAGATCGCGGAATCGATCTACCAGGAGACCGCCTACGTCGACCCGGAGGCGAAGTCGCTCATCCACTACAAGCGGCAATTCTACTTCGAGTTCTTCGGCGAGCCGGAGTTCACCCGCGCCGTCTGCGGCGAGCACTCCCTGAAGGGGTTGCGCGGCACGTACGTCGACGCCGAGGACGGCCTCCTCGAGGGGCGGGCGATCGCCCACGGCGCGGCGGACAGCGCCTTCCAATGGGACCTCGAGGCGGTCCCGCACAAGGACCACGTCGCGACCCTGTTCGTCGCGATCGCCCCCACGAGCGGCGCGGCGCACGCGATCCGCGAGTACGTCCGCGCCGGAAGCCCCGGCCGGTTCGAGGAGGAAGCGCGGGCATTCTGGCGCGCCTGGGTGCGGCGCAGGATGCCGCAGTTCCCGACGGACCTCAGCCCCGAGGCCGCGGCGGTGTACCAGACCAGCGTCGTGATGATGCGGCACGCCGCCGGACCGAACGGTTCGATCATCGCCTCGCCGGACACGACGGCGCTCGCGGTCGGCGGAGACACCTACAACTACTGCTGGTGGCGCGACGGCGGGTACGTGGCGAAGGCGATGGACGAGGCGGGCCTTTACGAATACTCGCAGCGGTTCCTCGAGTTCGCCGCGCACTGCCAGAGCCCCGACGGCTCGTTCCTCCACCGCCACTTCCCGGACGGCGCGGTGGGCAGCACCTGGCATCCGCCGCCGTTCCTCCAGGTCGACCAGACCGCGACGGTGATCGCGGCCGTCTGGCACCACTTCAAACGCGGGGGCGACTCCGACGCCCTCCTCGGCCTCTGGCCCCTCGTGAAGGGCGCCGCCACCTTCCTCGCGGCGTTCCGCGACCCGGAGACCGGACTCCCGGCCGCGAGCTTCGACCTGTGGGAGGAGCGGAAAGGGATCCACACCTACTCGACAGCGACGGTCATCCACGCCCTCGAGCGGGCCGCCCGGATCGCCCGCGAGCTCGGGAAGGACCCGACGGCCTGGCGGGCGGCGAGCGACCAGATGCGAGCCGCGGCGCGGGCACATCTGTGGGACGCGGAGCAGAAGCGGTTCGTCCGGTCGATCTCCCCGCTCGATGCCCGCATCGACGCTTCGGTGCTCCTCGCCCTCAAGCTCGGCCTCGTCCCGTGGGACGACCCCCTGGCGAAGATGACCGTCGACACCATCGAGCGACGTCTGTGGAACCCCACGGTCGGGGGTCTCGCGCGGTTCGAGGGGGACGAGTACTGCGGCCGGGAGAACCCGTGGATCATCTGCACGCTCTGGCTCGCGGAGTCGAAGCTGCGCCTCGGCGAACGGGAGAAGTGCCGCGAGATGATCGAATGGGCCGCGGCCCACGCCACCCCGACGAGGCTCCTGCCCGAGCAGATCGACGCCGGATCCGGCCAGCCGAAGAGCGCCATCCCGCTCACATGGTCCCACTCGACGTTCGTGGACGTCGTCCACAAGTACCGGCAGGCGGCCGAACGGGCCGACCCCGGCGACGAGTGAGCCGGACCCCGCGACCCGCAGGGGGACCGGGGACGCCCTCCCGGTCGCCCGGCTCGAGCCGCCGGCAACGTTAGGTACGAGACCCCGCTCGGCGCCCGGCCACGGGCTCGTCCCGGCAGAGGCCGTCATGGAGTTCCGGGGCGACCGCGAAGCGTTCGGGCGGCCCGGGATCGAGCCGCGGTGGACCCACGGGAACAAGGACGGGGTCGGCACCGCCTTCTCCGCCGACAGCAAACTCTGGTTCACGGTCTGGCGCGGCGTGGTCACCGAGGTGTACTACCCGCTCGTCGACCACCCCCAGCTGCGGGACGTCCAGTTCCTCGTCAGCGACAATCGTCAGTTCTTCCACGAGGAGAAGCGCCACCTGACGTCGGTCACACGCCGATTGCCCGACGCCGGGCTCGGGTACCGGATCACGAACTCCGACCCCGACGGCCGGTACGTGATCCACAAGGAGGTGATCGCCGACCCGCACCTCCCGGTCCTCCTCCAGAACGTGCGCTTCGAACCGAGCGCGCGCCAGTCCGACCCGCTGTCGCTCTACCTCCTCGCCGCCCCGCACCTCGACGGCGGGGGCTGGGGCAACAACGGCTATGTCGGCCGCGTGGCGGGGCACGACGTCCTCGTCGCCGAAAAGAACGGCTTCTGGCTCGCGGTCGGGGCGACGGTCCCCTTCTCCCGGCTCTCGTGCGGGTACGTCGGGGCGAGCGACGGGTGGACGGACCTGGCCGCGCACCTCGGGATGACGTGGGAGTTCGACCGGGCCCTGGACGGGAACATCGCGCTCACCGCCGAGGTCGACCTCTCGAGCGGGTCCGAATTCACCGTCGGCCTCGCGTTCGGCCGGGGACGCCAGCACGCCGTCGCCTCGCTCTTGCAGTCGCTCAGCACGAGGTACGAACGGCACAAAGAGCGGTTCGCCGAGCAGTGGGAGCGGGCCGTCGCCCACCTGAGGCCGAATCCGGGCCGGTCCGCGCGGATGCGCGAACTCCATCAGGGGAGCTACCGGGTCCTGCTCGCCCACGAGGACAAGACGTTCCCCGGTGCGTTCGTCGCGTCGCTCTCGATTCCTTGGGGATACGCGAAGAGCGACGGGGACCGCGGAGGGTACCACCTCGTCTGGACCCGCGACCTGGTCCAGATCGCCGGGGGACTCCTCGCGGCCGGCGACCGAACTTCGCCGCTGCGGACCTTGATCTACCTCGCGGCGACCCAGCGGCCCGACGGAGGGTTCCCGCAGAACTTCTGGCTGGACGGCACGGCGTACTGGGGCGGCCTCCAGCTCGACGAGGTCGCCTTCCCGATCCTACTCGCCGACCACCTCCGACGGGAGCGGGCGCTCGGCGAGTTCGACCCGTATCCCATGGTCGCGCGCGCCGCGCGGTTCCTCGTCGAGCACGGACCCGCGACGGAGCAGGAGCGGTGGGAGGAGGCGTCCGGCTACTCCCCGTCGACGCTCGCGGTCACGATCTCCGCCTGCGTCGTCGCCGCGGAGTTCGCTCGAGATCGGGGGGACGTGGCGACCGCGGAGTTCCTGCTCGTCTACGCCGACTTCCTCGAGGGCCACGTCGACCGGTGGACCTCGACCGAACACGGGACGCTCGTTCCCGGAATCCCGCACCATTACGTCCGAATCCTCCCCGTGGCCCTCGACGACCCGACACCCGACGAGCGGGTCGACGAGCGGACCGTGCACCTGCTCAACCAGCCCACCGGGGCGGTCGCGGACTTTCCGGCGAACGAGATCGTCGACGGCGGCTTCCTCGAGCTCGTGCGGTACGGCGTGCGACGGGCGGACGACCCGCTCGTCGTCGCCTCCGTCGAAGTCGTCGATCGGGTCCTTCGCGTCGAGACGCCGGAGGGGACGTGCTGGCGCCGGTACAACCACGACGGCTACGGCCAACGGGACGACGGCGGACCGTACGACGAGTGGGGCGTCGGTCGCCCCTGGCCGCTCCTGACCGGTGAACGCGGCCACTTTGAGCTCGCGGCGGGCCGCACCGGGGCGGGGTGTCTCGAAGCGATGTCCCGATTCGCCACGGAGACCGGCCTCTTTCCCGAGCAGGTCTGGGACGGCCCCGACCGCCCCGACCTCCACCTCGCCCTCGGGAAGCCGACGGGGGCCGCCGTGCCCCTCGCGTGGACCCACGCGGAGTTCCTCAAGCTCCAGCGTTCGGTCGAGGACGGGGCGGTGTTCGACCGGATCCCCTCCGTCGAAAAGCGCTACGCGCACCCGCGCCCGGGTCGTCCGAGTTGGGAGGTCTGGAAGCCCTCGCGACAGCCGGCCACGTTCGACGCCGGAAGCTCCGTCCGGCTGATCGCCGCCGAGCCGTTCCGGCTCCACTGGACGCGGGACGCGTGGGCCCACGTCGAGGACACCGAGGCGACCGCGACCGGACTCGGACTCCACTACGTCGACCTTCCGGCCGGCGCCCCCGTCGGTACGACGTTCGAGTTCACCTTCTTCTGGAGCGACCGTACGGCGTGGGAAGGGACGAACCACTCAATCCGCGCCGTGGAGCGGACTCCGACCGCCGATTCCTCCCCGAGACCGACCAGGTAGAGCGCCCCGCGCGTCCCAACTCCGCCGGGGTGGCGGGACGCCCCTCGAGCCGCCAGCCTTTTGAAGGCGAGTCGGGACCTTGAGCTGCTCCATGGCTCCGGATCCCTCCCACGCCCTACGAATGTGGATCGACTTCGACGGGACCCTCGTCGAGCCCAACGTCGCGATCATCCTCGTGGAGGAGTTCGCCCACAACGGCAAGGTCGTCGCCCACGAGATCGACGAGGAGCTCCATGCCGGGCGGATCACACTTCGGCAGGCCTGGGAGCGCCAGGTGGCGCTCCTGCCCGCCGACCGGATGGACGAGATGGCCCAGTGGGCCGTCCGGAACACGCCGTTCCGGGCCGGCGCCGACGCGCTCCTCGCCCTGCTCGCCCGACACCGGGTCCCGACCTCGATCGTCTCGGGCGGGCTCGACTTCTACATCGACCCGATCCTCCGGCACGCGGGGATCGACCTCCCCGTCTTTTCCGACGTCCTAAGAGTCGAGCCGGCCGGGTCGCTGCGGCTCTCCCACCCGCACGGCCATGCGACCTGCCGACTCTGCGGGATCTGCAAGGCCCAGACGGTCCAGGCCGCGGGCACCGACGGGCGCCGGTCGGTGTTCGCGGGTGACGGCAGCACGGACAAGTACGCCGCCGAGGTGGCCGACATCGTCTTCGCGCGGCGGCGCCTCAAGGGATACTGCGAAACCTCCGGGATCCCGCACTACGCGTTCGAGGAGTTCGGACCCGTGACCGACCAGCTCCGGCGTTGGCTCGACGGAGAAGAGCCGCTCCCGCCGCGCCGGACGCTCGGCCTCGTCGATTCCCCCTGCCCGATCTCGCGCGCGAGTTTCGCGGCCGCGTGACCGACCAGAATTTCGCGGGTCGCCTAACCGCTTGCGATTCGGCCGTGCCACAAACCCTATCCCCCACGGCCGTAGCCGACGGTTCGATGCCAACTCCGGTGGACCACTCCGACCCGGCCCGAATTCCCCCGTCCATCTCCCGCGGCCACCGAGGCCTCCCATGACGGTCCCGGCGCACGGCGGTCACCTCGTGAACCGCGAGCTTTCGGAGGCCGACCGGAAGCGGCGGGAGGCGGAGCTCGCTCACCTCCCGAAGCTACGGCCCTCCATCGACGACCTCTACGACGTCCAGCAGATCGCGATCGGTGGGTACAGCCCCCTTGAGGGATTCATGGACCGGGCGACGTTCGAGGGGGTCCTGACCAAGACGCGACTCCCGAACGGCCTCCCCTGGTCGATGCCCATCCTCCTGACGCCGCCGGGTGAGGAGAACGCGAAGGTCATCGCCGGCCTCCAGCCGGGCGACGACGCCGCCATTCTCGACGATCAAGACCGCCTGATCGCGGTCCTTCACCTGTCGGAGAAGTTCGCGCCGGACCGGACCGCCTGGGCCCAGTCGACGTATGCGACGACCGAACCCGCCCACCCGAACGTCGCCGACGTCCTCGCCTCGGGCGACGTGGCCCTCGCCGGGTCGATCGACCTTGTCCGACGGCTGGAACTCCCGACCGGTTCCGACGAGATGACCCCGACGGAGACTCGCGCCCTGTTCGTCGAGAAGGGGTGGCGGCGCGTGGCGGCCTACCAGTGCCGGAACCCCCCCCACACGGCCCACGAGTACCTGCAACGACTGACCCTCGAGCGGCAGGACGTCGACGCCCTGCTCATCCACCCGGTCGTGGGCCGGTTGAAGAAGGGCGACTACCGCCCCGACATCATCCTCGCCGCCTACCGGGCGCTCGTCCAGAACTACAACGTGCCGAGCCGGGTCCATCTCGCCGCGTTCTCGATCACCATGCGGTATGCGGGGCCCCGCGCCGCCCTGTTCCTCGCGATCGTCCGGAAGAACTACGGCTGCTCGTCGTACATCGTCGGGAGGGACCAGGCGGGGGTCGGCAAGTACTACGACCCGTACGCGTGCCACCGGATCTTCGAGGAGTTTCCCGTCGGGATCGACGCGCTCTGCTACGACGAGGCCTGGCTCTGCCGGAAGTGCGGCGTGATGGCGACCATGAAGACGTGCCCCCACCCGGCCTCCGACCGCGTTGACACGAGCCAGACGAGGATCCGCAAGGCGCTGAGCGACGGGCAGCCGCTGCCCGCGGAGATCCTCCGGCCCGAGGTCGCGGAGATCCTCCGACGGCCCAACGTCGTCCAGAACTGAGTCCGGGTCTCGCCCGCGAGGTACGTGGGCCGCCCTCGGCGGTCTCGCGGAGGCGGTGGCCCATCGGCGTCCGGGGCTCGAGACCGGCGACATCGCGTCCGAGATCCGCACGGACTTCCGGTGGTAGGAGCCGGTCCCGGATCCGACTCCGAGTCGCTTCGGATGGCTCGGGATCGGTCGAATCCATGCGAAGGATTCGCCGCCGGAATCGCCCGGCGGCTCTCGAGAGTGGAGTCCCGTTCCTCGTCGACCGTCCGGCGCACGACCCCGAATCGCGACGGCTAGCACCGTTGGTCGGGGGCGGTCGCCCCCGACCGACCCGAGCTCTACTTCGGGAGCCAGCCGAGCCGGCGGAGCTCGGAGAGGATGCGATCCGCCGACTGCGCGGGCGTGGAGCTGCGGGTGTCGATGATGATCTCCGGGTGCTCCGGCGGCTCGTACGGGTCGTCGACGCCGGTCATCTCTTTGATTTCGCCGGCACGGGCCTTCTTGTACAGTCCCTTGACGTCCCGCTGCTCGCACAGGTCGAGCGGGGTGTTCACGTACACCTCGACGAAACTTCCGATCTCGTCGCGCGCCTTGGCGCGGGAGGAGCGGTACGGGCTGATCAGAGCGACGATCGGGACGACTCCGTTGCGGGCGAGTACCTTCGCGACGAAGGTGACGCGCGCGGCGTGGGCCTCGCGGGCTTTCCGGTCGAAGCCGAGGTCGGCGCTGAGCCCTTTCCGCACCTCGTCCCCGTCGAGGAGCTCGGTGTAGCGGTCCATCGCGAGGAGCCGCGGCGTGAGCTCCTTCGCGATCGTGGTCTTCCCGGCGCTCGGCAGCCCCGTCAGCCAGATGCAGAACCCGCGCTCCTTCATCGTTCCCGTCGCTTCGGGCGGCCCCGACCCGCTCCCCCTTAAGAGGGTTGCGAGGACGAGGGCGTCTCAGCACGCGCCGCCGAGGAGACTACGGGGTCCCGGCCCCGAGCTCGGCGAACAGCCGCTCGTAATCGAGCGTGACGTCCGCCCAAGTTCGGACCTTCGCCGGCCCCTCCGGACGGGGATCGCCAAGTAGTCGCCGCAGGGCGTGCGCGAGCGCGTTCGCATCCTTCGGCGGGACGAGGATCCCTCGAACGCCGTCGTGCGGAATCGACTCGGACGCCCCCGGAAGGTCGCTCCCCGCGACGGGAGTGCCGCACATCGCGGCCTCCTCGAGCGTCGTCGCGGAGGACTCGAGCGTCCCGATCGAGGGGCAGCAGACGACGTCGGCGAATCGGTACAAGGCGCCGATCTCGGCGTCGGGCACGAATCCGAGGAACCGAACCGTCGACCCGAGGCCTCGAGAGATCGCCTCCGCCTGCAGCGACTCGAGGAGAGGACCACGCCCGGCGACGAGGACCGTGAACTCCACGCCCTCCCGGCGGAGGAGCTCCGCCGCCTCGAGGAGGACCGTGACGCCCTTGTACGGGACGAGCCGCCCGACGAAGACGACCGTCTTGCCGACGACGTCCGCCGGGACCGACGGTGGCCGGTCGCGGGTCGACGGCCCGCCGAGACCGAGCCGCTCGGGGTCGGCCCCTTTCGGGATCACGCGCATCTTCGATAGGTAGCGGGAGAGGACCGGGGACGCCTCGGCATACCCGTGGCTGTTCGACACGACGACGTCGCAGTTCGCGAGAGCGGGGAACGCGGAGAGACGCCGGTAGGCGGGTGTCACGGCGCGGGCGCCGGGGACGCTCGACGCCCCGCCGAGGTCCGCGTCCATGTGGTAGGTGAGCACGGTCGGGACCCCGGCCCGCCGGGCCCACCGGACCGCGGGGGCCTCGACCATCGGAAAGGGCATGTGGAGCTGGACGACCGCCGCGCTCCCGATCTCCTCCTTCAATCGGCTCCGTGGTCGCCGACCGAGCAGAAGCGGGCGCTGCATCACTTCCCGCGCTTCGAGCAGCTCGAGGTGCGCGGCCCCGATGTCGATCGCGCCCATGGACGGGGCGTACCGGACGTTTGTCGCGAGCACGTGGACCTCCCGGTGCGTGGCGTAGCCGCGGATCAGCTGGTAGGCGTACTCCTCCGTGCCTCCGCGGTACGTTGGAGGGAGTGGGACGATGACCGTCACCGGCCCCGGCCGCGCCGTCACGCGGGCGCCTCCGGGCCCGTCGAGGAGGGTTGGGGGGCGCTGTACCGTCCGATAAGCCGTCGGAGGCCCGGCATGGGCCGGCCCGTCAGCTTCTCCAGGATCGTCGCGGCGACCGTGTCCCCCCGGTCGAGGCTCCGGGTGGCGAGGAGCATCGCGAGGAAGAGGCCGATCCCGAGGAAATACATCGGGAACACCACGAACTTCGAGACCGGGAGGGAGGCGACGACGAGGAACACGGGGATTCCGACGGCGAGCGTCGCCAGCACCGGCGCGAGCAGGATCCGGCGGTACGGCGTGATCCGGTCGGTGCGATAGAGGTAGAGGAGCCCGACGCCGGGGTACAGTCCGCGAGCGACGGTCCAGGCGATCGCGGCGCCAATGAGGCCGTAGAAGGGAATCAACCCGAAGCTGAGGGCGAGGTTCGCCGCCGCCGCGATGCCCGTGGTGACGAGGAGCGGCCGCGCATACCCCATCCCGGCCATGCACGCGTTCACCGGGCCGAGCGTGACAGAGAAGAACGACCCGAGGACCAGGATCTCGAGCGCGTCGGTGGCGCCGAGGAAGTGCGGGCCAAAGACCGTCGAGATCGACCAGGTCGGCATGCAGACGAACAGAAGAAACATCGGCACGGTGATCGCGAGCGTCCATCGCGTCGAGGTCACGAACGTCCGACGGATCGTCTCCCGGTCGTTCTCCGCCGTCAGGCGGGCCGCGGTCGGAAGGTAGACGTACGTCAGGGCGCCGTTCCCGACAAGGAGCAGTCGCGCGAGGATCATCGCGGTCGAGTACAGCCCCACCGCCGTCGTCGGGCGGTACACCCCGAGGATCAGCGTGTCGACGTACGCGGTGACGAACTGGAGGGAGGCGACCCCCCAGAGCGCGACCGAGAGCGTCCACAGCTGGGAGCGCGGGCGGAGTGGAACGTGCTCGACCGGCGGAAGGTGGCGCGGCAGCCTCCGCACGGTGTACACGACCAGCAGGCCGAGCGTGACGGCCTGGCTCGCCGTGTAGCCCACGAGGGCGGCGGTGAACCCCCAGTGGAGTCCGAGCACGCCGAGGAGGAAGATGAGGAACAGCGCCGGGGCCGCGACGCCGTTGAACCACGCGTTCGGGGCGCTGTCCTCGAACCCCTGGAAGATCGAGGCGAGCATCATCGCCATCATCTGGAAGCCGATCGTCGTGCTGAACAGCTCAAAGACGACGGTGAGCGCCGAATTGTGGAACAGCCCGGCCAGGGTCGGCGCCGCGACGTAGACGAGGGACGAAACCACGACCGACGCGGCTCCCGTGACCAGCAATCCCCACCGGATGAGCGCGCGCCGTTCGGCCGGGTCGCGCTCGAAGGAGATCGAGCGGGCGACGGCCTGGTTCAGGCCGAGCAGCGCGACCAGGGAGAGCAGCCCGGTGAGGGCGATGCCGAGGGAGAACTCCCCCCACGCTTCTAGCCCGAACGCGCGAGCGAGGCCGACCCGCCCGAAGAAGCTGAAGACGAGTAGGAGGACGGTGCTCGCCGCCATCACGGCGGTCCCCTTGCCGACGATGTTCAACGACCGGTGGTAGGCGGCCTCGTCCGACGCGCTCGCGGAGCGAACCGGCACGGGGCCGGCCTCCAGTTCGGGCAGGGGGCTACCTCGGTCCCGTCGGGGACGACAGCTCGGTGACGAGGGACCCGACGAGAGCGACCGCCCGCTCGCACATCGCGTTCGCCCGGGCGGCGTCGCGGCTCTCGGCGTAGACCCGGCAGACCGGCTCGGTCCCCGACGGGCGCACGAGGATCCAGCCGTCGGGGTAGAACGCCTTCACTCCGTCAAGCGTCACGAGCCGCTCCGCGTCCGCCCCGAGCGTGGTCCGAACGCGGTCGAGCACGGCCGACTTGGCCGGCGCGGGGAGCGGCACGTTCCGCTTCACGACGTGGAACTTCGGCAGGTCCGAGAGAAGCGCGCCGAGGGACTTCCCGGTCTCCGCGATGATGTCGAGCAGCATGGCCGAGCTCGCGGGACCGTCGCGGGCGTCCTGGTGTTTCGGCCAGTAGAAGCCGCCGTTCTCCTCGCCGCCGAACACGGCGTTCTCCTCGAGGATGGCGCGGGCGACGGGGAGCGAGCCAGACCGGGTGATGACGAGCTTTCCGCCCGCGAGCCGGACCGCCTCTTCGACGCACCGGGTGGAGGTGACGCTGGTCACGACCGTGCCGCCGCCGGCGCGCCGGAGCATCTCGCGGGCGAACAGGCCGAGGGCCTCCTCGCCGGGAACGTACCGGCCGGTCTCGTCGACGAACGC
>Ga0209415_10001333_pt1 | contig 47206 bp, 44 predicted proteins | sample PeaSoiSIISIP2007_FD_187696 | JGI IMG/M metagenome (GOLD analysis project Ga0209415, IMG submission 187696) | Peat soil microbial communities from Weissenstadt, Germany - SII-SIP-2007 (SPAdes) (version 2) | ecosystem: Environmental > Terrestrial > Soil > Wetlands > Peat | place: Germany... | reverse complement strand
AGCAAAGGGTTGCCGGAGTCGGGGTAGTGGGCTATAGTGGTACTAAGTGGATGCTAGTGGTGCCTAGTGGAGTACCCTTTTGGCAGCGGAGCGGCCCCTGTTCACCGGCTCGGTCGAACACAGCCTTGACGACAAAGGCCGTCTTGTCGTTCCCGCGCGCTTCCGGGAGCGCCTCGGTTCCGGCTTCTTCGTAACCATCGCCGAGCCCGATCCGTGTTTGGCGCTCTACCCCGCCTCCATCTGGGGCGAGTTCTGCGCGCGCCTCGAAGCCGCACCGGTGAAGGACGCGCGCTACCGCGCGTTCGTGCGCCATCTGTTCGCGCACACCGAAGAACTCTCGTGCGATAACCAGGGCCGGCTCGTCATTCCGCCCGCGCTGCGCGCCTGGGCGCACATCGAAAAGGACGTCACCTCGATCGGTTCGCTCACCCGGATCGAGGTGTGGGCGAAGGATCGCTACATCGCGCTCGCCGGAGGCGCCGGCGACCTGACCGACCTCCGCTCCGAGCTCGGGCTGTATTAGTGGGTGCCGCTGCACACACCGGTGCTGGCCACCGAGGCGCTCGAAGCGCTGGCGATCGTTCCCGGCGGCACCTACGTCGACGCGACCTTCGGTGCGGGCGGCCACGCGCGGCTGATCCTCGAGCGCCTCGGGCCGCACGGTCGTCTCATCGGCTTCGATGCGGACCCGCTCGCGGCAACTCTGGCGCCGCCGGATCCGCGGCTTACCTTAATACATGCGAATTTTCGGGCGCTCGCCGCGGAACTGGCGGAGCGGTCGATCGCGGCGGTGGACGGCGTGCTTTACGACTTGGGCGTGAGTTCCATGCAGCTCGATGATCCGTCGCGCGGCTTCTCGTTCCGCAGCGACGCGCCGCTCGACATGCGCCTCGATCCGACGCACGGTGAGACGGCCGCCGACTTCATCGTCTCGCACGACGAAGCCGAACTCGCCGACGTGATCTTCCGCTACGGCGAAGAACGCAGCTCGCGCCGTATCGCCCGCGCGCTCAAGAGCAAGCTGCCGCGCACGACCGGCGAGCTGGCCACGATCGTGGCCGGCACGGTGCACGTGCGCGGCAAGCGCGAACGGATCCACCCCGCAACGCGCACGTTCCAGGCGCTGCGCATCGCGATCAACGACGAGCTCGGCGCGCTGCGCGAAAGCCTCGCCGGCGCCGCCGGCGTCGTGCGCCCGGGCGGCCGCATCGCCGTCATCAGCTTTCACTCGCTCGAGGACCGCATCGTCAAGCTGCGCTTTCGCGAGGACCCGCGTTTGCAGCCGCTGACGCGCAAACCCATCCTGCCGAATTCAGATGAAATTGCCACCAATCCGCGCGCGCGGAGTGCCAAGCTTCGCGTCGCAGTCGTTGAAAGTGAGGTAGCCGCGTGATTGCAGTCAAACCGCGCGTCCACGTTCGCGCGCGCGAGGCTGCGCGCCGGCGCGGCCGCCGCACGCGCCTGCAAAGCTACACGATGCCGGCCCGCATCGCGCTGGCCTTCGTGGTGCTGCTGGTGCCGGTGATGATGTACGTGCTGCTGATGGGCAATTTGACCGCGCTGAACTACTCGCTCGCGCAGGTGACGCAGCAGAAGAGCGATCTCATGGACGAGACGACGCGGCTCGACGATCGGATCGCGCAGCTCGAGTCGCGCGAACGGCTGGCCGATCTTGCAGCCCGGCTGCACATGCACGACCCGCAGGTGTATGCGGTCGTCGACGTTCCGGGTCCGGTCGTGGCGCCAGAGCCCACCGGCATCGCGTTCCTGGGCGCATTCTTCCACCGTTAAATGATCGACCGGGCGTTCGCGCGCGTTCCCGTCGTACGCGCGAAGCTCGCTATCCTCGCGACGCTTCTGGTGACGGCGTGGCTGACCTATCGTCTTTCCGACGTGCAGATCCGCCAAAGCGCCACGCTCTCGCGCCTCGCGCTCTCGCAGCATAGCGAAACCGTCGACGACTTCGCCAAGCGCGGCTCGATGCTCGATCGCGACGGGACCGTGCTCGTCCGCTCGCTGCCTTCGGAGAGCGTCTACGCGGTGCCGACCTCGATCGACGCGCCCGACGTGCCGGAGATCGCCGCCAAGCTCTCACCGATTTTGGGGTATCCGCCCGACCGCATCGAGGCGGCGCTGCGCGAACGGGCGCCGTTCCGTTATCTCAAACGTAAGATCCCGCACTCCGTTGCCGAGCGGGTGGAGGCGCTCGGGATCGACGGTATCGGGCTGAAACCCGAAGACACCGGCGTGCGCTACGCGCCCTCGGGCCGGCTCGCCTCGACCGTGCTGGGGTTCGTCGGAACCGAAGAAAACGGGCTCGCCGGTCTCGAGTACTCGTTCGATGACTACCTGCGCGGAACGCCCGGCAAGACGCGCGTCGAAGCCGACGAATTCGGCCGGGCGATCCCGTTCGGCGATTCCACGATCGTCGAACGCGCCGTGCCGGGCAAGTCGCTCGTGCTCACCCTCGATTCGTTCGTGCAGTTCGAAGCCGAACGGCTGATCGGCGCGGCGATGAAAACCTGGCATGCCCAGAGCGCCACGGCGCTGGTGATGGACGTGCACACCGGCGAGATCCTGGCCATGGCGAACGCCCCCGATTTCGACCCCAATCATTTCGCTGCGGCGCCGGAAAATGCGTGGCGCAATCGCGCCGTCGCCGACGCCTACGAACCTGGCTCGACGTTCAAACTGATCACCGCGGCAGCCGCGCTCGAAAGCGGCAAGGTGACGATGACGTCACGCTTTCCGGCGCGCGACAAGATCGAGGTCGGGGGCCGCACGATTCATAATGCCGAGGACGGCTTCATGGCCGGTTCGTCGAGCACCGAGACGCTGCAAGACATCGTCGCCTACTCGCACAACGTCGGGGCGGCAGAGGTCGGCCTGCGCATCGGAGCGCCGGCCCTCTACGCGATGATTCGGAAGTTCGGCTTCGGCGACTACACCCACGTCGACGTCAGCGGAGAAAACGGCGGGATCGTGCCGCCGGTCGAGGCGTGGAGCGGCAGTTCGATCGCGACGATTTCGTTCGGCCACGGCATCTCGACGACGCCCATCGCGCTCGCGCGCGCCTACGCGGCGATCGCCAACGGCGGACTCTTGTTGCGCCCGCGACTCGTTCACGCGCTCGAAGACGCCGACGGCAAGGTGATCTATACCTACCCGCCCGAGATCGAGCATCGTGCGATTTCCGAGGCTACCGCCGCGAAGCTGCGCCGAATTCTGCGCGCCGTGGTGGAGTACGGAACGGGGAATCCGAGCGCGCGAACCCCGGGCTATACGACCGCCGGCAAGACGGGTACGGCCCAGGTCGTCGAAAACGGGCGCTACGAGCCGGGGACGTACATCGGTTCGTTCATCGGGTACGTGCCGGCGGATGCGCCGCACTACGTCATCTTCGTCAAGATCGAGCGCCCGCGCGGCGCGTATTACGGCTCCGTCGTGGCCGCGCCGATCTTCGCCGGCCTCGCACGCAGCGTGATGTTGCACGACGGCGTGATGCCGAGCGCACCGCCGCGCTTGGTTCGCCATCCGGCCGGGTCGAAGACGCCACCATGATGCGAGAGCTCCGGCCGTTGCTCGACGCGCTTGCCGCACCGCGAGTCGTCGGCACGCTGCCCGCAACCGTCTCGGCGATCACCGTCGATTCGCGCAGCGCCCCGCCGGGGAGTCTTTTCGTTGCACTGCGGGGCGAGCGTGTCGATGGCCACCGCTTCGCGAAGGGCGCCGTAGCGCGCGGTGCGGTTGCGCTGGTCGTCGAACGGGAAGTCGATGTCGACGTTCCGCAAGTGATCGTCGAGGACACGCGCGTTGCGGTCTCACGCCTCTCCGACGCGTACTACGGCTACCCGTCGCAGAGTTTGCTCGTGTTCGGCGTGACCGGCACCAACGGCAAGACGACGACGACGTATCTGGTGCGCGGCATCGTCGAAGCGGCGGGGGTGCCCTGCGGCGTGATCGGGACGCTCGGGGGCGTCTTCGGTGCGAAAACCTGGGCACTCGACAACACGACCCCGCAGGCGGTCGAACTGCACGGGCTCTTGGCTGAAATGCGTGATGCCGGCGCGGGGGCGGTTGCGATGGAGGTCTCCTCGCACGCGCTGGCCCTGGGCCGCGTCGATGACGTACGCTTTCGTGCCGCGGCTTTGACCAACGTGACGCGCGATCATCTCGATTTTCACGGAACGCTCGCGCGCTACATCGCCGCGAAACGCCACCTCTTCGACCTCGCCCCGCACGCCGTGCTCAACGTCGACGATCCGGTCGGCCGCACGTTCGCCGGCGAGTTCGCTACCGCGACGACCTATGCGATCGATCACGTCGCCGAACTGCGGGCGACGGCGATCGTCTTGCAAGGTGACGGAACGCAGTTCGATGCCGGCGGCATGCACCTGGAGATCGGGTTGCCGGGCCGCTTCAACGTCGCCAACGCCTTGGCGGCGATCGGGCTTGCGCGCGCGACCGGGATCGACGACGAGGCTATCGTGCGGGGCTTGGCCTCGGCCCGCGCGGTGCCGGGCCGCATGGAGCGCATCGGCGCGTTCGGGATCGATGCGATCGTCGACTACGCGCATACGCCCGATGCGCTGGCCAACGTCTTGCGAGCCGCGCGCGAGACGACGCGCGGGCGGTTGATCGTCGTGTTCGGTTGCGGTGGCGACCGCGATCCGGGCAAGCGCGTCGAAATGGGACGCATCGCTGCGGCCGCTGCCGACGCGGTGATCGTGACCTCGGACAACCCGCGCGGCGAAAATCCGGCCGCCATCGCCGCGGCCGTCGCCGACGGCATCGTGGCCGAAGTGATCCTCGACCGCCGCGCTGCGATTCGTCGCGCGATCAACGATGCGCGCGCCGGCGATACGGTCGTCGTGGCGGGCAAAGGCCACGAGACCTATCAGATCGTCGGCGAGGAGCGGTTGCCGTTTGACGACCGCGACGAGGTGCGCAGCGCGTTCTCGTTACGCTCGGGGACGTTGAGAGCATGAGGCTGCCGACGAACGACGCGCTTGCGGCGCTGAGCGGCATTGTGGTCAACCGCGAGCGCTTGCCCGCGACGATCGCGGTCGCGACCGATACGCGGTCGATTCGTCCCAGCGAGACGTTTCTGGCCTTGCGCGGCGAGCGCTTCGACGGGCATCAGTTCGTGGCCGAGGCGGTCGCGCGCGGCGCATCGGCGGTCGTCGTCGATGAAGCGAGCTCGGTGCCCGAGGGCTTAGGCGCGATCGTCGTCGACGACACGCTGGCGGCGTATCTCGTGCTCGGTGGGCTGGCGCGCGACCACGTGCGCGGGCCGGTCCTCGGGGTGACGGGCAGTACCGGAAAGACGACGACGAAGACGTTCGCCGCGCAGGCGCTCGAAGCAGTCGGGCGCGGCGTCGCGGCGACGCCCGAGAACGAGAACAACGAGGTCGGCGTCGCGAAGTTCCTGCTCTCGCTCGACGACGGCGACGAGCGCGTCGCAATCGTCGAGCTGGGCGCGCGGAAGTACCGCGATCTGGAACCGCTGGTGCGCGCGGCGCGCCCGGATGCCGGCGTGCTCACCAACGTCGGTGAAGCGCACCTTGAGATCATGGGCAGCCGCGAGCGGCTCGCCGAAACGAAGTGGGGGCTCTTTGCGAGCGGCGCGCGGCCGGTGCTCAATCTTGCGGATGAGGTTTCGCGCGAGCGCGCACCTACGCTCGAGCAGCCGCCGGTGTGGTTCGGCATCGACGCGGAACGGCCGGCCGGGGGAGCGCGGGCGGTGATCGTGCGCATCGACGATTTGCTGGCCATCGCGGATGCGGAGGTTCGGGCGCTGCCGTTGCACGTCGATTTGCCGGGCGACTACAACCGCCGCAATCTCGCGGCCGCGCTCGCCGCAGCCTGGGCGCTCGGGATCGATCCGGCGACCGTGGCGGCTGCGGCTCCGCACTTCGCGCTGCCGCTCGGCCGCTACGAACGCGTGGGAATCAACGGCGGACCGACCGTGATCTACGATGCGTACAACGCGTCGATGAGCGGCGCGCTCGCAACGTTGTCCGCGTTCGCGCGCGAGCGTGCTCCCGCGCGGCGCATCGCCGTGCTCGGCAGCATGGCGGAGCTGGGTCCCGAGGCGCCGCAGATGCACCGGCGCGTCGGCGCCGCGGCGGCCGCGGCGGCCGACGTCGTGCTCGTGGGCGGTGCGTTCGCGGCGGCACTCACGGCCGGCGCTTTAGCGGCCGGGCTCGCGGCGGACGCGCTGGTGACCTATCAAACCAACGACGACGCGATCGCGTGGTTGCGCGAACACGCGCGGCCTGACGACGTCGTGCTGCTCAAGGGCTCGCGCATGTATCGTATGGAGCAAATCGTGGCGGGGCTTTCCGCATGATCCCGCTCGCGATCCACGAGCCTTCATTGCCCGACGGGCTGGTGGCGATTCCGGTGCGCACGCGCTTGATCGTGAAAGGTGACGACCTCGTGGCCGTGATGCGCGAAGCCTTGGCGGGCCTCGCACGCCCGGGCGACGTCGTCGCGGTTGCCGAGTCGGCGGTCGCGATCGCGCAAGGGCGCTTCATCGGCGCTGAGACGATCCGCCCGACGCGTTTGGCGCGCGTCCTCGCCCGCCGCGCCGGAGCGCTGGCGACGATCAACCAGCCCGAATCGTTGCAACTCGTGATCGATCGAGTCGGAGCCTGGCGCGTGTTCGGTGCAGCGGTGTTGCACGTTGCCGGCCGCGCGGTCGGCCGCCGCGGTGTGTTCTACGAGCTATTGGGCGAAGCGATCGCCGCGATCGACGGTTACACCGGTACGCTCCCGCCATACGAACGCGCGATCGTGCTCGGCCCGGCCGAACCCGATCGCGTGAGCACCGAGCTTGCCGCCGCGCTCGGGCTGCACGTCGCGATCGTCGATGCCAACGACTTGCGCCGCGCGAAGGCGCTCGGTGCCTCGCCGGGTATCGTGCGCGAAGCGGTCGAGTGCGCGCTGCTCGGTAATCCGGCCGGCAACGGCGACGAACAGACGCCGCTGGTCGTCATCGCCTGGCGCGGCGAGGGGCCGCATCCGCTGGTGCGCGCAGCATGATCCGGCAGCTGACCGTCGCGTTCTGCGTGGCGTTCGTCTTGGTGGCGGTGCTCGCACCGGCGTGGATCCGCTACCTGCGCCGGGCGGAGTACCGCCAGCACGCCTACGAAGACGCGCCCGCCACGCATCAGCAGAAGACCGGTACCCCGACGCTGGGCGGCGTGCTGTTTCTCGTTGCACCGCTGGCGGCATTTGCCGTCACCCGCGACGCACTCGCGCTCGCGTACGGCTTCCTGATCGCGGGATCCGCGGCGATCGGCTTCATCGACGACTACTTGGCGATCCGCGGTGGACGCAACCGCGGCTTGCGCGCCCGGACGAAGTTTCTCGCGACCGCCCTCGTCGGCGCCGCCTTTCTCAGCGTGATCGCGGACGGAAATGCGCAGGCGCTGCTGTTCGTCGGGCCGATTCCGTACTGGCTTTGGTACGCGCTTTCGCTGGCGGTCATTCTGGCCACGACGCATGCGGTGAACCTCACCGACGGGCTCGACGGCTTGGCTTCGGGAACGATCGTGCCCCCGCTCGCCGTGTTGGCCTTTATCGCGGCCCGGCAAGGAAACGCGAGCGTGGCCACGGTCGCCGTGGCCGTCCTCGGTGCGGTGCTCGCTTTCCTACTGTATAACCGCCATCCGGCGAAAATCTTCATGGGCGATACCGGTTCGCTTGCGCTCGGGGCGGCGCTCGCCGGCGCCGCGATCCTCACCGGCGCCCAATTGCTGCTGTTGCTCATCGGCGGCGTGTTCGTGGCCGAAACGCTCTCGGTGATCATTCAGGTTACATCGTACAAGACCACGCGGCGGCGCGTCTTTCGCATGAGCCCGCTGCACCATCATTTCGAGTTGGGCGGCTGGCCCGAAACGCGGGTCACGTCGTCGTTCTGGCTAGCTTCGTTGTTCTTGGCAGTTATCGGCTTCGTCATCGTGGTGCGTGTATGAATATTCCGATCTCCAGCGTTCGCTTCGATCGCAACGAGCGCGTCCTCGTCATTGGCCTCGGGCGCAGCGGACGCGCGAGCGTCGCCGTGCTGCAGCCGCGCGTCGCGCAAGTGTACGCCACCGACGAAGGCGCGCCCGGCACGTTGGGCCCGGCCCTGGCGGAACTCGCGACGGCCGGCGTACTCTTCTTCGCGCCCGATGCGCTGGGCGACGTGCTGCCCAAAGTGACGGTCGCCGTGCTCTCGCCGGGTATTCCGCTCAACGGTGAATTGGTGCGGCGCATACAGGCCGCAGGCGTTCCCGTCTTTAGCGAGGTCGAGGTCGCCTACCGCATCTGCAAGGCGCCGATCGTTGCGCTGACCGGAACCAAGGGCAAATCGACGACGACCGCGTTGATCGGTGCGATTTTCCGTGAAGCGGGCCACACGGCATACGTCGGCGGGAACATCGGCAACGCGCTGATCGGCGAAACCGCGATCGCGAAGCCCGAAGATTGGGTGATCGCCGAGGTGTCTTCGTTCCAGCTGGAGTCGATCCGCTCGTTCAAGCCGCGCATCTCGTGCATCATCAACATCACTCCCGATCACCTCGACCGCTATCACTCGATGGACGAGTACGCCGAAGCGAAGTTCCGCATCTTCGCCAACCAAGGTCCGGGCGACACGTTTGTCGGGAACCTCGACGATCCGATCGTCGCGGCCGCGCCGGGCGAGGACAATACGCGCATTCGCGCGCGCGCGCTGTGGTTCGCCCGTCAACCGCACCGCCAGACCACGCTCTACATGCGCAACGAGAAGTCGATCGTCTACGCGCCCCCGACCGGCGATCCGCGCCCGGTCGAGATCATGAACGTCGACGACATCCCGCTGCACGGCGCGCACAACGTCGACAACGTGATGGCCGCCATTCTGGTCGGCCTCGCGGCGGGGCTCGATCGCACGGCGATCGCCGGTGCGGTGCGCGCGTTCAAGCCGCTGCACCACCGTCTCGAAACGGTCGCCGAGCACGACGGCGTGACGTACGTCGATGACTCGAAGGCGACCAATCCGGGCGCCGTCATCGCTGCCTTGCGCTCGTTCGACCGGCCGATCGTGCTGATCGCGGGCGGTAAATCCAAGGGCACGGAGTTCTCCGAAATGGGGAAAGTGATCTCGTCGCGCACCAAGGCCGTGGTGCTGATCGGTGAGTCGGCAAGCGAGATCGGCAAGCACGTCAAGCGCGCGACCGTGAAGCACGCGGGGTCGATGGACGAGGCCGTTGCGACGGCCACGTCGTTGGCCGAAAGCGGTGACGTCGTGCTGCTGTCGCCGGGCTGCGCGTCGTTCGACATGTTCGCTTCGGCCGAAGCGCGCGGCGAGGCGTTCGCCGCTGCGGTCAACGGGGCGGCGCATGTACCTTAGGGCCGCGCGCTCGGTTGGCACCTCGCTTCCGCCGCCGCTGCGCGCGCGGACCGTGCTCGCCCCGCCCGATCCGTGGCTCTTTGCAGCCGTCGCGGGACTGATCGCGATCGGTCTGGTGATGGTCTTCAGCGCCTCGAGCGCGACGGCGTACGCGACCTATCACGACACGGCGTACTTTCTCAAACGCCAACTGGTTTGGCTGGCCATCGGCGGCGCGTTTGCCTACGCGGCGTACCGGATCGACTACACGAAGCTCAAACGCATTTCCCCGGCACTGGTGGGCGTAACGGTCGCGCTGCTCTTGCTCACGCTGATCCCGCACGTCGGTCTGCAAACCGGCGGCGCGCGCCGCTGGCTCGGCGCGAGCGCGCTGAGCTTCCAGCCCTCGGAGATCGCGAAGCTCACGCTGGTGCTGTTCCTGGCGGCGAAACTCTCGAGCATCGGCCAAAACGTTCGCTCGCTCGTGCGCGGGGTCGTCCCTGCGCTGCTCGTCGCCGCCTCGCTCGCGGTGCCGATTCTGCTCGAGCCCGACATGGGCACCGCCAGCCTCTTGATCTTCACGTCGCTCGGCATGCTGTTTTGCGCCGGCGCACGGATCGAGCACCTCGTGCTCGCCGTGCTGGCGCTCATGCCGCCCGTCGCGCTGGCCGTCGGCGCCAGCGCCTACAAGCGCGCACGCATTCTGGCCTTCCTCGATCCGTGGAAGGACGCGCAGAACACGGGCTTCCACATCGTGCAGTCGCTGCTCGCGCTCGGCAGCGGCGGCATCTTTGGCTTGGGCCTGGGCGCCTCGCGCCAGAAGTTCTTCTATCTGCCCGAAGCGCACACCGACTTCATCTTCGCGGTGCTGGGTGAGGAGCTGGGGCTGCTCGGCACGATGATCGTGCTGATGCTCTTCGCCGCTTTCGCCGTGCGCGCGTTCCTCCTCGCGCAGCGCACCACCGACCGCTTCGGTTTCTTCCTGATCGTCGGCTGCGCGCTGCTGGTCGTCATCCAAGCCTTCATCAACATCGGTGTGGTCACGTCGTCGTGGCCGGTCACCGGCGTTCCACTTCCGTTCATCTCGTTCGGCGGCACTTCGCTGATCGTCAGCCTGATCGCGGTCGCTCTGATAATGAACGTCGCCCGCCGTACACGATAACGGTGATGGAGCGAGCGCAGCGTAATCGAGCCGTAGCCGATCGGCTTTTTGCGAGCTCGGACCGGGGGCCCCGCGCGTAGCGTGGGGGGCGCGCAGCCTGGGGCGGAGCGCCTTTTAAAACTGGCGTTCACGGGCGGCGGGACCGGCGGTCACATTTATCCGGCGCTCGCGATCGACGATGCGATCCGGGCGGAGTACGATCCGGCGGATTACGAGCCGCGGTTTTTCGGCACGCGCCGCGGGCTCGAGGCGCAGCTCGTCACTACCATGCCGCTGACCTTCGTGCCGAGTGCCCCGCTCCCGCGCAAACCCTCGTGGAGCCAACTCGCGACCGTATGGCGCAACCTGATCGGGATCGGCGTCGCGCTCGGGGCGTTGCGCGCGTTCCAGCCGGTGATGGTCATCGCGACCGGCGGCTACGTCTGCTTTCCGGTCGTCGTCGCCGCGCGCATGTTGCGGGCCGCGGGTCTCTTGCGCTGTGGGATCGCGCTGCTCGAGATCAACGTGCAGCCGGGCCTGACCAACCGCCTGCTCGCGCCGTTGGTCGATGAGGTGTGGACGAGCTACGATGCCTCGGCACCGTACTTTCGCGGCAAAGCCCGGCGCACCGGCACGCCGGTGCGCGCCTCGCTGACACGCAAAATCAACCCCTCACGCGCGCGGCTCGACCTCGGACTCGCGCCCGAGCGCACCACGATCCTCGCCATGGGCGGCAGCCTCGGGGCGCGCTCGATCAACGAAGCGGTCGCGGCGCTCGTCACGCGGCGCACGCTCGGCGACGACCGGCAAGTCCTGCACGTCAGCGGCGAGCGCGATCACGCTTATATGGAGGCCGAAGAGCGCGACGTGGGTGCGAACCACGTGATGCTCGTCGCGTATCTCGACGATCCGGCCAACGCCTACGCGGCGGCCGACGTCGCGATCGCGCGCGCCGGGGCTTCGACGCTGGCCGAGTTGGCGGCGACCGGCACGCCGTCGATCCTGGTGCCCTATCCCCACCACACCGACAACCACCAGGTATCGAACGCTGCCGTGTTCGCCGAACGCGGCGCCGCCGTCGTCCTTGCCGACGCCGAACTCGACGGCGATCGGTTGTGGTGGACGCTCGACGCGATGTTGCAGCCGGACCGGCTGGCCGAAATGCGCGCCGCCGCGGCGTCCCTGGCCTCGTCCGACGTTGGTCGCACGATCGTGAGCCGCATCGAAGTTCTGATCCCCGCACGGGTCGTCGAATCGGCCGAAGCGAACGAGTCAGGCCGTGAATAACGGAACGCCGTCATATCATCTCGTCGGTATCGGCGGAATCGGCATGAGTGCGATCGCGCGCTTGCTGCTGGCGCGCGGCGCGCGCGTGAGCGGGTCCGACGTTCAGCGTTCCGAACTCGTCGATGCGCTCGCAGCCGAAGGCGCGCTGGTCTCGATCGGTCATCGCGCCGAAAACGTCGGGCATCCGGATCTGGTCATCGTATCGAGCGCGATCGCGCACGACAACCCGGAATTCGTGGCCGCACTCGAACGCGGCATCGACATCAAGACACGCGGCGCGATGCTCGCCGAGTTGACCGGCTCGCGCAAAACGATCGCGATCGCCGGCACGCACGGCAAGACGACGACGACGGCGATGACCGCGACGATTCTCGAACGGGCCGGCCTCGAACCCACCTATGCGATCGGCGGCGTGCGGGTCGATACCGCAACCAACGCGGGCGCCGGCGCGGGCGTGTGGTTCGTGACCGAGAGCGACGAGAGCGACGGCTCGTTCCTGCATTTGCAACCGACGATCGCGGTCGTGACCAACGTCGAAAACGATCACCTCTCCAGCGACGACGAACTGCCGGGCTTACTCGCGGGATTCGCGACGTTCGTGGAACGCGTGCCGCCCGACGGCTGCGCGATCATCGGCATCGACGATCGCGGCAGCGCCTTCATCGCGAAAAACGCCACGACGCCCAAGACGACCTTCGCGACGCGCGTCGAGGCCGATCTCACCGCGCGCGACATCGTCTACGACGGCCTCGGCTCGCGCTTCACGCTGGTCGAGCGCGGCCAGGTCTTGGGCGAGGTGTGCCTGCACGTGCCGGGTGAGATCAACGTGCAGAACGCGCTGGCGGCGATCGGCGTGGCCCGCATGCTCAAAGTCGACGTTCCGGCGATCGCGGCGGCGCTGGCGGCTTTTCGCGGCGTGCGCCGGCGTTTCGAGATCGTCGGCGAACGCGGCGGCGTCACGGTGATCGACGATTACGCGCATCATCCGACCGCGATCGCGCAAACGATCGCCGCCGCCCGCGGCTACACCGGCAAGCCGATCGTGGTGGCCTTTCAGCCGCACCGCTACTCCCGCACGCGCTATCTGGCGCACGATTTTGCGGTGGCGCTGTCCAAGGCCGATGCGGTCCTGCTTGCTCCGATCTACGCGGCGTCGGAGGCGCCGATCGCGGGCGTGACCGAACGCTCGATCGGCGAACCGCTCGCCGCGGGCGGCACGCCGGTGACGTACGTCGCCAACGTCGACGATCTGCTCACGGCAATTCCGCGCGCGATCGGCACGGACGCCGTCGTCCTGATGCTCGGCGCCGGTTCGATCTCGGAGGTTGCACATCGTTTGGGCGCGTCGCTCGACGCGCCGGCCGGCGTGCGATGAACGCCGGCGCGACGTTGCTCGCCGCGGACGATCGGGCTGCGCTCGCCGCGCGTTTCGGCGATCGCGTCCGCTTCGAGGTGCCGCTCGCGCCGGCAACGTGGTGGAAAATCGGTGGCCCGGCCGACGCGACGATCGCTGCCGCGACGACGGCCGAGGTCGCGTTCGTGCTGCAGTGGTGCTTCCGGCGCAAGCTGCCGTGCTTCGTGTTGGGCGCCGGTTCGAATCTGCTCGTCGGCGACGGCGGGATGCGCGGCCTCGTGGTGCAGCTGGGCGGCAGCTACGATGCGCTCGACGTGCGGGTCGAAGACGGCATGGTCGTCGCGCGGGCCGGCGCGAGCGCGATGCTCCCGCAACTCGTCGCGCAGGCGGCTTCGCTCGGCGCGGCCGGCGTCGACGGTCTGGCCGGGATTCCGGCCACGGTCGGCGGTGCGCTGCGCATGAACGCCGGCACCGACCGTGAGATCGGCGAGTTCGTGCGCGAGGTGCGCGTCCAGACGCCCACGCACCCGCAGCCGGCTCCGGTCTGGGTCGGATTTTCGTACCGTCAGACCACGCTGGCGCGTGAAGCGATCGTCGCCGACGTCACGCTGGCGTTTCCGTGCGGCGATCCGGCCGAGGTGCGGGCGCGCACGCAAGACCGGCTCGTCCGCCGCAAGGCCACCCAACCCGTTGCGGTGCCCAACGCCGGCTCGTGCTTTCGCAACCCGCCCGGCGAGCGGGCCGGACGGTTGATCGAAGCCGTGGGGGCCAAGGGCTGGCGCGCCGGCGGGGCGGAAGTCTCTTCGCTGCACGCCAACTTCATCGTCAACGTCGGCGGTGCCAAGGCCCTCGATGTCAGTTCGTTGCTGGCCCGCGTTCATCGCGCGGTCGATGACGCGTTCGGCATCGATCTGCACCTCGAGGTTCACCTCGTCGGAGAGTTCGTAGCGGATGTCTGATGTCTAAAGTACGGGTCGCGGTCGTCATGGGTGGCCCCAGCGCCGAACGCGAGGTGTCGATCGAGAGCGGGCAAGCCGTGATGCGCGCGCTGGCTGCGCTCGGACACGAAGCCCGGTCGCTCGATTTCGATGCCCGCTTCGTCGACGCGCTGCGCGAGATTGGCCCCGACGTCGTGTTCAATGCGCTGCACGGGACCGGCGGCGAAGACGGCACGATTCAGGGCGTGCTGGAGTGGCTCGGCCTCCCCTATACGGGCAGCGACCTCACCGGTTGCGCGCTCGCGATGGACAAACACCTGACCAAGAAATTGCTCGCTGCCGAAGGCCTGCCGACGCCGGCGTGGGACACCTTCGACCTCGCCGGCGGAACGTTGCCGCTCTTGCCGGGTTCGCTGAATCTTCCGCTGGTCGTGAAGCCGCGCAGCAGCGGTTCGAGTGCCGGCGTCTCGATCGTGCGCACCCACGAAGAGTGGACGAAAGCGATGATCGGCGTGACGCCCAAGACGACGCAGATCGTGGCCGAAGAATTCATTCCGGGCCGCGAATTCGCGGGGGGCGTCTTGGGCGAGGAAGCGCTGCCGCTGGTGGAAATCATCGCCGGCGACGAGTTCTACTCCTACGACGCCAAATACAAACCGGGCGGTTCGCGGCACCTCGTTCCGGCGCCGCTCGACGGCGATCTCACGGCGCGCTTGCAGATGCTGGCGCTCTCGGTCCACCGGCTGCTTGGTCTGCGCGATTACTCGCGCAGCGACTTCATCGTGACCAAAGAAGGCCGGCCGTACATCCTCGAGATCAACGCGCTGCCCGGATTGACACCGCTGTCGCTGCTCCCCGATGAAGCCCGTGCGGCGGGCATTTCGTTCGAAGCGTTGATCGAACGCCTGCTCCAGGCCGCCCTCGGGCGCTCCGCGACCGGCGTCGGCGCCGCCTAACGCTAGCGCCGACTTCAGTCGCAGCGGCGCCGAAAAAGGCCGGGTGCTGCGACGGGCGAATCTCTGTCAGGCTATGCCAGGAATTGTGGTCGATCGCGGTCTCGAAGGCGTCAACGTCGGTGAAACGGTCCTCAGCAACGTCGAAGGTGAAGTCGGGCGGCTGACGTTCCGCGGGTACGACATCGACGATCTTGCACCGAAGGCGACGTACGAAGAAGTCGTCTCGCTGATGCTCTATGGAAAACTGCCGACGGCGGCCGAGTTGGCGGCGCTCGAGGCGAAGCTCGCCGCACTGCGACCGCTGCCCGCGGCAACGCTCGCGTTGATGCGCGAAATGCCGCGCGAGGCATGGCCGATGGACGTGCTGCGCACCGCGATCTCCTCGCTCGCGCTGCCGCTGCCGCACAAGCCGTCGGGCGTGCACCCCTCGGACGTCGACGCCGCGCTGAGCCTGGTCGCGAAGACCACCACGATCGTTGCGACGGGGGATCGCCTGCGCCGCGGCCTCGAACCGATCGCCCCGCACCCCAAGCTGGGGACGGCTGCGAACTTCCTCTACATGAAGACGGGTCAAGAACCGGCCGCGGATCACGCCAAGGCGCTCGAGCAATACTACGTGTTGCTCGTCGACCACGGCTACAATGCCTCGACGTTCTCGGCGCGCGTCACCGCATCGACGAACGCCGACCTCTACTGCGCGATCACCGCGGCGATCGCCACGTTGACCGGCGAGCTGCACGGCGGCGCGCCCAGTCAGGTGCAGGATACGCTCAACGAAGTCGGCAGCCCCGAGAAGGCCGAGCAGTGGGTGCGCGATCTCCTCAAGCGCAAGGGCCGTTTGATGGGCATGGGCCACCGCGAGTACAAAGTACGCGATCCGCGCGCGAAGCATCTCGAGGCGACCGCGAAGCGGCTCAACAACGGCGGCGGCCCCTACGCGATCGCGCGCGCGCTCGAAGACGCCTGGAACAAGGTCATCGCCGAAGAGAAGCCGCAGGCGCGGATCTTCGCCAACGTCGATTTCTACACGGCGCCGGCGCTCGGCGCGCTCGGGATTCCGAGCGACGAGTATACGTGCATGTTCGCCTGCTCGCGCATCGCGGGCTGGAGCGCGCACGTCCTCGAGCAGTACGCTAACAACCGGCTGATCCGTCCGCAGGTCACCTACACCGGTCCGGACGTGCACCCGTTCGAGCCGATCGGCGAACGCGGTCGCGAGCCGGCCGGCAGCGCACGCACCTGAGCAACCGGCACGCGGTCGTCGAGCGGACGACCAAGGAAACGCAGATCGATCTGCGGTTGGGACTCGACGGCGGACCGATCGAGATCGATACCGATGTCAAATTTCTCGATCACATGCTGGACGCATTCGCGCGGCATTCGGGCTGCGGGCTGCAGCTCGTCGCGCGCGGCGACGGGCTCGACAACCACCACCTGATCGAAGACGTCGGCATCGCGCTGGGCAAAGCGATCCACGAAGCGCTGGGCGAGAAACGCGGCATCGCGCGCTACGGCTCGATGCTGGTGCCGCTCGACGACGCGCTCGTCGCCGGCAGCATCGATCTATCGGGCCGCAGCTACCTGAACTTCAACGTGCGCTTCGAGGGCGTCGAGAACCTCGGCGACCTCAAGACCGAGATGATCCGCGAATTCTTCCGCGCCGTCGTCGACAACGGCAAGTTCAACCTGCACTTAATCCAAATGAACGGCGACGTCGCGCACCACCTGTGCGAAGCCTCATTCAAAGCATTCGCCAAAGCCTTCATGCAAGCCAAGATGCTGACGGGCAGCGACGACATACTCTCGACGAAGGGCCTTCTAGAGTAAACGTCGCCCCCAATTGTCACCCCGAGCTTGTCGAGGGGCAGCCGCCAAGCACGGCGATTGTGGCGATCCCTCGACAGGCTCGGGATGACAGGGGAGAGCGCGCGACTACTGCCGCGGGCGAATACGGTATATTCCGCCGTCTTGGTCGTCGCTGATGAAGAGGCTGCCGTCGGGGCCGACGGCGATGCCGGTGGGGCGCGCGATGCGGCGGCCGTCCGGTAGCTGAAAGCCGCCGACGAATTCTTTCCACTGCGTTGAGGGATCGTTCCAGTCGACCGGCGACTTCGGTTCGTCGCCGTTCAGCGGGACGAAGACGACGCGCGGCGGTACCAGCGGCGTGTGCCAGGAGCCGTGCAGCGTCACGAACGCGCCGCCGCGATAGGCCTCGGGAAAAGCGTGCGCTCCGGCCGGGTGGAGCGGATAAAACACCGCGCCGATCGGCGTTGCGTAGGCCGGGAAGACAACGCGCGGAACGGTTTGCCCGCTGCAGTCGTGTCCGGTGACGGCTTGATGGCTTTCGTAACAGTACGGCCAGCCGTAATCGGGCACGCCCGGGTGCAGCGTCACCGGATCGAAGATCTCGTAAGGATGGCCGTGCGGAAGTTCGTCCTGGCCCGCGACGCCGGCCCACAGCGTTCCGGTTTGCGGGTTGATCGCGAGCGCGATGGCGTTGCGGATGTGGCGCGCTTTCGGAGTCATGCCGCGAGCCTGCCCTGAGCCTGTCGAAGGGTCGAGGTTCATCTGCTGGATCGTCGCGCGCGTCGCGTCGAGGTCGGGATCGCAGTTGTTGCACGACGAGCCGACGCTCGCGTAGAGGTGCTCGCCCGAAACCGCGACGGTCGTCGTGTAGTGATCGCGGGCCGTGCCGCTGGTGCGCACCGCGGCGATCTTGCGCGGTGGCAAGCTCGGCGTGCGGTCGCCGGAGTGGTACGGCAACTCGTAGACGCCGAACTGCGCGCCGAAGTACATGCGGTCGCCGGCGATCGTCACCCCGGCGACCGGACGATCGTCGAGCTGCACGAACACCTTCGCCGGCGCTGCGTTGCCCTCGGCATCGGCAACGATGGCAACCACGTTCCCTTCGGTCCCCACGAACAGGTCGCCGTTGGGAGCGAGGGCGAGTTCGCGTCCGCTCTCTACCGTCGCAATGCGTTCGATGGTGAAGCCGGGCGGCACCGTCAGGCCGAGCGGCGGCGCCGCCGCCCGGCCGGCGGACGGGGCAACGAGAGCAAGCGCCGCGAGCGCGAGGACTATGCGCGTGAACGAAGGCATGCGGAGTGTTTTCCCACGCGCGCATGAAATAATGCTTCGGATGGAACAAAAGCGGCTCGCGGTGCTGGATTACGGCGGCGGGAACATCGGTTCGCTCGTCGCGGCGCTCGAGCGGCGCGGCGTGAGCTTCGACTTGACCGAAGACGCCGGCCGGGTCGTCTCGGCGGATGCCGCGATCTTGCCCGGTGACGGCGCGTTCGGCGCGACGATGGCGGCCTTGCGCGAACGCGGGCTGGACCGCGCCGTGCACGCCGTCGTCGCGGCCGGCAAACCATTTCTCGGCATCTGCGTCGGCATGCAGGTGCTGTTCGAAACCAGCGATGAGTTCGGCGACGACGTCGGCCTGGGCATCTTTCACGGACACGTCCGGCGCTTCGAAGGTGCGCCGCGCGTACCGCACATGGGCTGGAACGACCTGACGATCGAGCGCGAGCATCCGTTTGTGGCGGGTTTACGCGGTGGGGAGTTCGCCTATTTTCTGCACTCGTACCGCGTCGCCGACAGCGACGCGATGGTGGCCAGCACCGACTACGGCGGAAGGTTCGCCGCCATCGTAGCGCGCGATAACGTGATGGCGACGCAATTCCATCCGGAGAAGAGCCAACGCACCGGCGCCCGGCTGCTCGACAACTTCCTGACGCTCGCGCTCTAATGCGCGCACTGCGTTTGCTGCCGGCGATCGATCTGCGCGCCGGTAAGTGCGTGCGTCTCGAACGCGGCGATCCGGCGCGTGAAACGCGCTACGACGACGATCCGGTCGCGCGTGCCCGCGCTTTCGTCGCCGCCGGGGCGCAGGCGCTGCACGTCGTGGATCTCGACGGCGCGTTCGGTTCGGGTGAGAACGCGCTCGCCTTGCGCGCCATCTGTGCCGCAGTCGACGTTCCTGTCCAAACCGGCGGCGGAGTGCGCACGCGCGCCGACGTGCAAGCACGCCTCGATGCCGGCGCTGCGGCTGTCGTGCTGGGGACGATGCTGATCGAAGATCCGGCCGGCGCGCGGGCCATCGTGGCCGCGTTCGGCGAACGCATCGTGGCCGGCATTGATGCCCGCGGCGAACGTGTCGCGACCCGTGGCTGGCAGCACGAAGCCGGCCGCTCGCGCGACGACCTCGTGCGCGACGTTGCGGCCTGGGGCGTGAGCCGCATCGTGTACACCGAGATTTCGCGTGACGGGATGGGCTCGGGCTACGACGTGGCGGCCCTGGCGCACGTGGCCGCGCTGGCCCCCATCCGCGTTACGGCTAGCGGCGGTGCGAAGTCGCTGGCCGACCTGATCGCGTTGCGGGACGGCACCCCCGCCAACGTCGATGCGGCGATCGTCGGGCGTGCGCTGTACGAAGGAACCCTCGATTTGCGGACGGCTCTAAACGCTTTAGCCTAGCATCCCTAGGGGTTCCCCAGCGTGCGCGGGGAAATTTCTCCGGTAATGCTCACGCAGGCCGACAATGAAATGCTGGTTCGCAGCGGTCCGAAAACGCCGATGGGCGAGCTGTTCCGAAGATTCTGGACCCCCATCATGCTCGCCGCCGAGGTTGGCGGCCCTGATTCCGCGCCGCTGCGGGTGCGTATTCTCGGCGAGGATCTGGTTTTATTCCGCGACAGCCACGGCCAACTCGGTCTGCTCGACGCGTACTGCCCGCATCGCCGCGCGCATCTGTATTGGGGTCGCAACGAGGCGAACGGCTTGCGCTGCGTCTACCACGGCTGGAAATTCGACGTCACCGGCGCGTGCACGGATTTGCCCAACTGCCCCGAAGGTCCGACCCTCAAGAACAAGGTCAAAACGACCTCGTATCCGGCCCTCGAACGCGGCGGCTTGATCTGGGCGTACCTCGGCCCGATCGACCTGCTGCCGGAGTTTCCGGCCATCGAAGGCTTCGCCGTCCCCGACTCCCACCGCTCGATCACCAAGATGATCGCGCGCGGCAATTACGCGCAGTTTATGGAAGGCGACGTCGACTCGAGCCACGTCTCGTTTCTGCACAGCCGCCAAGACGGCAAGCCTATTCCGGGCGGACGCGTCGACGCGACGGTGTTCGCCGACCGGATGCCGCGCTGGTTCACCGCCGAAACCGACTATGGCTTGATGCTCTCGGCGCAGCGCGATGCCGGCGACGAGATGTTTCACTGGCGCGTCAACCAGTACTTGATGCCGTACGCGGTGCTGATCGCGGCTCCGCCCGGAAACCCCGTGCTGGCCCAGGTGCGCGTGCCGATCGACGACGATCACACGTTGCACTTTCGCGTATGGTCGAATGCCGATCACCCCATCAGTGCTGCGGAACGGGCCGTGCTCGAGGACGGGATTACGGTGCCGGAACTCACCCCGGGGACGTTCTCGACGAAGGAAGCGTTCGAAAACGACTACCTGATCGATCGCGACGAGCAGCGCCGGGCGAGTTTTACGGGAATCAAGTCGATCGTGGCACAGGATCTCGCGGTAACGCAGGATCAAGGCGGCTACGGGACGATCGCCGATCGCAGCCGCGAGTACCTCACCAGTTCCGATACCGCGATCATCGCGCTCCGCAAACGGTTGCTGACGCGCGCGAAGCAATTGCAGGCCGGCCAGGAACCGCCCGAACCGCGCAACCCCAAGGCGTACAGCGTGCGGCCGGGCGACTTCAAGCTGCCGCGAACGGCGACCGTCGCGGAAGGAGCACGGGACTTGCTCGTGGCGAGCGTTCGATGAGACGCGCCGCATGAGCATCGGGATGGTCGACATCGGGGAGGCGCCGGCGCTGCCGGCGGACCGAACCAGAGCGGCGACCGTCGCGGCGATTCTGCTGCTCTTCAGCCTGTTCGCGGCGACCATGGTTGATCGGCGACTGGGCAGTTCGTACCCGATTTTTGCGATCGTGATCGCGCTGTCGATCGCGGCCATATCGATCACGGCCGTCCTGCTCTGGGCTCAGGCTCGCGTGACGCGTTCGCTTCCGCTCTCGGTGCTGGCGGTCGGTTACGGGCTCACCGCAGCGGTGATGCTCCCCTATATGCTCTTCTACCGTGGGTTGTGGCCGCAACTGGTCGACTGGATCTCGGCCGATCCGCAAACATCGGGCTGGTTCTGGGTCGAGTGGCACGCGCTGTTCATCTGCTCGGCGATCGCTTACTACGTCGCGCGCCGTCGCAGCGCGGGCGATGTGGAAGCCGTTGCGTTCAAACGCCTTCAGAAGCGCATGCTGGGGTTCGGCGCGGCCCTGCTCGTCCTGACCCTGCCGCCGTTGATCTGGATCGACGGTCTCCCCGCGCTCTCCGTGAACGGACACTCCACGCCGTTGTTCTGGGAGATCAGCATCACGATGAGCGTCGTCGCGGCCGCGGCGATCGTCCTGGGCTACCGCACGAGCCGCTTTCGCACGGTCCTCGATCTGTGGCTCGCCGTGACATTGCTCTCGGTGTTCGCCGATATCACCCTGCAGCATTTTTCGCATCAATTCACGGCCGGTTGGTACGCGTCGCGGGTGCTCATTCTGCTCGCGGCAAGCGCCGTTCTCTGGGTGCTCCTGTTTCAAGCGGCGTCGATCTACGGCACGCTGGCCGTAACCGCGGAACGCTTGCGCAACGAGTCACTGACCGACGTGCTGACCGGCCTCGCCAACCGGCGCGCGTTCGACCAGCGCTTCGCGGAGGTACTGCGCGATTGTGCGCGCGAGCGGCGCCCGGTGGCGCTGCTGATGATCGACATCGATCACTTCAAGGCGTACAACGATGCGTTCGGTCACCAGGCGGGTGACGATTGCTTGCGGGCCGTCGGGGTGATGCTTTCGAACAACGTCGGCCGAGCGCGCGACTTGGTTTCGCGAACCGGCGGTGAAGAGATGACCGTCATCATGCCGGAGGTCGATCTAGCGGGCGCCGTCGTCGTCGCCGAACGCATGCGGGCCGCCGTTCAGGCCGCCGCGATTCCGCAGGGTCCGGATGCCGCGCACCCGGTCGTGACGATCAGCGTCGGCGTTGCGGCAACGAGCGATCCCGCCCGGACCACGGCCAACGATCTCGTTGCCGTCGCGGATCGCGCGCTCTACCGCGCCAAGAACGCCGGACGCAATCGGGTGGTCGAGCTGGGCGAACCGGTTGCGGCATTTGCGTTGCCCGACGCGTAGCTACGGCGCCGCGACGAGGTAGTTGCGCGGGACGTGCGCCGGTAAGCGCGTGACGGTCTCGTAGGCGATCGTGCCGGTCGCGGCGGCGAGTTCGCCGGCGCCGAGCGATGCGTTGCCGTCGCGCCCGATCAGCGTGACGACGCTGCCCGGCCCGGCCTCCGGCACGTCGGTGCAGTCGACGAACGTCATGTTCATGCACACGCGTCCGACGATGCGGCAGCGCTCACCGGCGATCAGCACGTGGCCGCGCTCGCCGGCGTTACGCGGCAATCCTTCGGCATAGCCGATCGGCAGCACGCCGATGCGCGAGGGGCGCTTGGTGTGATAGGCGCAACCGTACCCCACCGGCGTATGCGCCGGGACGTCGTGCATCAGCACCAGGCGGGTGCGCCATTCGAGCGCGGGTTCCAGCGCGAAGCCCCGCTCGCGCATGACGCGTTCGGTTTCGGGCGACGGCCACAGTCCGTAGATCCCGATCCCGGCGCGGACCGCATCGAGCCGCGTCTCCGGCCACAGCATCGCGGCCGCCGTCGCCGCGATGTGCCGCTCGACCTCGGGCGCAACGCCGCGCGTCGCGGTCGCGAACGCATCGAGCTGTTCGCGCGTGAAGGTCGAGTCGAGTTCTTCCGCGGCCGCTAGGTGCGAGAAGGCGCCGGTCAGTTCGAGTGAGGGGTGCTCGGCGTAGCGCCGCAGACGGGCCGGCGCATCGGCCACGCGCATTCCGAGCCGCGCAACACCGGTGTCGATTTTGGCGTGGACGCGGAACGGCGATCTGCCCTGATGCGCCGCGGCCGCCACGTCGTCAAGGTACGGTCCGCCGTCCCACAGCGTGATCTCGACGCCGGCTGCGTGCGCAGCGTCGAGCTCCGGTGCGGGGATCGGGCCCATGACGTGAATCGGCCCCGCGATACCGGCCGCGCGCAGCGTCAGTGCTTCGTCGAGCTCGTACACGGCGAGACGCGCAACGCGCCCGTCGAGCGCCCGTCCGACCTCGACGAGTCCGTGGCCGTAGGCGTTGGCTTTAATGACCGGCACCACGCGTGCCGGCGCAACCAGCGCGGCGAGCGCGTCGACGTTGTGCGCGATCGCGCCCAGATCGATGCGCAGTTCGGCGATCACCGCGCGCGCAGGAACCGGGCTGCGACAAATGCCAGCGGGATCCCGAAGAAGGCGACGGCGCCGATAAAGGTGCTGTCAAGAGAGTACAAGGTCGGCGTGAAGCGGGTCACCACCAGCAGAACGAGCAAGTCGATGAACCACACGATCATCCCAAAGAAAATTCCCGAGACGATTGGGCGCGCGATGAGCTGCGGTTGCCGTTGCGCCGCGTACACGTAGGCGTACGCCCAGGCGATCGTGGCGGCGAAGAGCGTGGCGACGCCGACGGGCACGGCCCACGGCTGGTTTGCCGCTGCCGGTCCGAGGACGGCCGACGCCAAGAACGTGTAGGTCACCCCCGGCCCGTTGCCTTCGTCCAATTCGGAGAGCGCCGCATAGATCGCCACCCCGATACCGCCGGCGATGCCCGCGAGGAGAGCAGCGACGAGCCGATCGCGCCGGTCGAACGAACGAGTCATCCCAAGTGCTTCTAGCGCAAGGATGCGCGCTCCGTCCGGCGGGCGGGGTCGAGGGTCACGGCGGTTTCGCCGGCCGCGACCGGTTGCGCATCGGGTGCGACAAAACCGTTGGGGACGCTGGCCGGGTCAAGCAAAATCGTCGAGTTCGGATCGTACGGTGCGCGCGCGAACATGAAGCGTCCGTTGACGTCGGTCGTCGCGCTTTCGCCGCTCGGCTCGAGGACGACGCGAATGCCTTCGAGCGATGCATCCGCCGGAATGCTGTCGGCCGATCCGCCGAAGCGGACCGTTCCGCCGATCGCGCGTTGCGGGAACAGCGGGAGGTCGACTTTCGCTGCGCCCCCGGCGATCACGTCGCGCGTGGGTGAGGCAACGCTTTGGTCGGCGCTCTCGACGTAGACCGTGTGGCGTCCGGCCGCGACCATGACCTTGGCACCGTCCGCGTACGGCGCCGGTGCGGGAGCGCCGTCGACGAAGACGCGCAGCTTCCCGTAGCGCTGCGCATCGGGGACGAACAGGGTGACCGGGAACATCGCCACGCGCGGCTTGGCTTGCCGGAAGCCGGCCAGCACCGACAAGCGCAGCGCGGGGTGCCCGCTCGACCCCTGGACGACGCCGACCTCGAGGGCCAGCGACGGAGCGACCGGGACGACGGCGCCGACCATCGGCCGGAGGATGCCGTTGTCGAGAAACGTGCCGGCGGCCAGGTTGATCCCGGGGTGGTTCGTGCGCAGTTGCGCGATGCCGTTCGTCGTGCCGCCGCTGCCGTTCACGTTGATTTCGGCCACCGCTTGATGCACCGTGACGCCGGCGGTCAACCCGAACACTTTTTGCGCGCCGGACGACGCGAACAGCGTGCCGTATGCACCGTTCCCAGCGTAACCCGCGGTGAAGTTTGTCCAATGCTCGGAGACGTTCGCCCCGAGGCTGAGACGGTTCCAGCGCGTTGTCACCCCGACGGTCGGACTCCCCGGTGCGCCGATCGAGCGGATGTAGCCGGCGGTGACGGCCGTCGTGGAACTGACGTGTTCGCCGATCACGGCGCCGCTCGGCTCATCGCCCGCATTCAACGGGAGCGAGCCCGATGCGTCGCTGACGATGGCGTCGAGAAACGTCTTGCCGCTCGTGCGGGCGTGGATGCCGGTGGCGACGCCGTGCTCGCCGAGCAGCGTCTCGTAGTCGACCGTGCCCCAGGACTGCTTCGCGTCCACCGCGTGGCGCCAGATGGCTTGGTCGAACGCACCGTCGCCCGACACGAGAGCGAGCGCGTCGGTCGTGTTCCCGCTCGAACGCGTGAGCGCGATGATGTTGCCGTAGATGCTCTCACCCGAGGAGAGATCGTAGGTGGCCTTCCCGCTCGCGAGGTGTGCGTCAGCGCCGATCAGCGAACCGTTGCTGATGACGCTGCCCGCCAGCGGGTTGTCGATCTGTCCGAACGCGATATTGCGCGTCGGGGCGCCGACGGTCACGATCCCGATGGGGTTCGTCACCGCGTCGTTGCCGTAGGACGAGACCGTTCCGTGCACCATGCCGGCAGTGCCGGAAAGACTGGTCTGATAAATGCGGTTGTTGCCGTCGAACTCCACCGACAGCGCGAGCGTGCCGGCGTTCCCGGCGACGAGCGGCGGCGCGGGCGAGGCTTGGGGATGCGGGGTCGATGTGGGCTTGGGCGACGGCGTCGGCGGGCGTGGAATTTCGCGCAGCTCGACAGCGGAGGCGGGCGGGGCGACGAGCGCAACGTGAGTGCCGTCGCGCTCCACGTTCAAATGAAAGAGCGTTGCCGCATCGGAGATCGCAAGCTCGACCTGACCGTTTCGGTCGGTGGCCGGCTGCTCGAAGAGCGCGACGTCGGCGCCGTCCTCGCGCACGAGACGCGACCCGATGCGCAGCGCGAGCGGCCCGTCACCGTCGTCCAGGATCGCACCGCCGTCGGTGCGGCGATACGTCCAGCCGAGCTTGCGAGCGATCGGTTCGATCGCGACCGGCGGTTCGCCCGGCGCGGTTACCGAAACGTACGCGAGTTGCGCGGCACCGGCCGGCACCGTTGCGAGCACGCAGATCGCGAGCGCCGCGATCCAGGCGAGCACGCGCTGCATGTCAGGACGCTGTCGCAGTAACCGTAAACGTTCCCAGATAGGACGCGGCCTCGAAGGGTACTGTGGCCGCGGTAGTGTCGTTGAGCGTTAGCTGGATACTGAAGGTGCTGGTGACGTTGTTCTTGCCTTGCGTGAGCGTACCGCACGTCGTCGGGCCGTTCAACGTTGCCGACGGCGCCGCCACGAAACCGGCGTTGCCGCTGACGCGCTTGCACGTCAGGGTGAAATCGCGCGCGTCGAGCGTGGTTCCCGCCGGAACGCTCGGCAGGTTCACCGGCGTGACGGTGACGGTGCCGCCGGCGCCGCCGGCCGTGGTCGTAAAGGTGATCGACGCCGAAGCGGTGACCGGCGCGCTCGTGAGGGCGATCGTCGCCATGTCGTTCGCGCTGAAGGCCAGCGTCGTGAACGTGACGGTAACGACCGCACTCGCAGCCGAAGCCGGGACCGCGGCCGCGATGGCACACGCGGCGGCGAAGGCGGCGAGCGCGCGTCTCACCGGACGCGAACCTCGGTCGTTCCTTGAATCAGCGTCGGGCCGCCGTAGTCGAGCGTAAACGATGCGTCGTACGTGCCCGCGGCGAGCCCGGTCAAGGCTTTGTTGTAGACGCGTGATTCGTTCGCGAACAAGACGGGGATGCTCTCCGTTTCGTCGGCAACGACTTGCCCGTCACGGCGGAGCACGATGCGTCCCGTCGAGCGAGCGTACGCGGTGCCGTCGTTGAGGATGCGCGCCGAGATCGAAGCCGAACCGCTGACCGGCGACGTGACGTGGAGTTGCGTGATCTTCGCATGTGCGGTCGGGGTTCCGACGGTGTCGTATACGACCACGGTCGCGGCCGGTCCGAAGTTGACGTGGCCGTTCGGCGGAACCGCGCGCACGAGGAAGCCGGCGTGATAGACGGCACTGGCTTGCGGAAAGGCCGCCGGCAGATCGAGCGTGAGCGCGAGCTCGCGCGTTTCGCCCGGGGCCAGGACGACGTCGTCCGGGTCCAACCGCACGAAGTCGGAGAGCGAGGCCTTGCCTTCGGTGTCGGGTTGCTCGACGCGAACGGTGCCGTCGCCGGCGACTTTCCAATCCATCCGCAGCGCGATGATGCGTTCGGGATCGGAGCCGCCGTTGTGGACCGTTACCGTAGCGGTTCCGGTGTCGCCGGCGCCGGCGCGGAATTCAACCACGAGCGGAGCCACGGTGAGCGAGAGGCTGGTCGGTGCGGGGGATTGCGCGAGCACGGGGGCCGTGCTGAGCGCGATTGCCGACCCGAGGGCAATCGCGATCCGGCGAACGAAGCGCGCCGCGCGGTATTGCTGCATGGCGATTAGGTCGTCGACGCCGTCACGGTCCAGCCGGACGACAGCGTGTACGTGTCGGCGTTGACCTGCGAGGAATCGACGCCGAAGTTGAGGTTGACGTTGTAGTTGAAGACGTTCGGTCCGGGCCACGAGGCGCACGAGGTGCCGGCCGTGGTCGAGGCGGCGGCGGCCGCGAACGTCGCGCTGCCGTGCGTGCCGGTCGAACCGCCGTCCGCACAGGTCATCGAGATGGCGGCGACGGGGATCGTGTTGCCGGCGGTGCCGACGATCGTGCCGGCGACCGCAGCCGCGGTCAGGGAGGCCGTCCCGCCCTTCGTGGAGCGGATTGCGCCGGTGGCGTTGACGGTGTTGGTGCAGGCAACGATGCCGGTGACGGCGTTGCCGGGGTTGCAGGTGACGTTTCCGGGCGAGGTGACCGTTACGGTCGCAACCGTCGCGGCCGTCACCTGGACGTTGAATGTGTTGGCCGCCGAGGCGGGCAGGCTCATCCCGATCAGGAGAGCGGTTGCGCCCAGGGAGGCTAAGACTTGGTTACGCATGGGGTTCCTTTGCTGATTTCAGCTCCCGGGCGAGCCGGAGAGCGGTGCTGGAAGTGGTTCGGATGGATAATAGGCGCGCTATTGGGCGCCGTGAGTGACGTTTGTCGCACTTTACAGTCCCGGTCCCGACTCTGTACGGGCGCGAAACAGTGTAAAAGGAGCGTTCCAGCGCCCCTTGCACTCGGGGGACGACTCTGCTAACCTAGTCGGTGCTGGCACTCGGGTGCCAGAACTGCCAACATTTGTTTGGAGGAGTTTTTCGTGAATTTGAAGCCACTGGGCGATCGCGTGGTCGTCGAGCACGTGGAGCAAGCCGAGAAGAGCGCCGGGGGCGTTTTTCTCCCCGATACGGCCAAAGAGAAGCCGCAAGAAGGCCGCGTTCTCGCAGTCGGTACCGGCCGCGTTCTCGACAATGGCACCACCTTGCCGCTCATCGTGAAGGTCGGCGACCGTATTCTCTACTCGAAGTACTCGGGATCCGAGATCAAACTCGAAGGCACCGAATACCTCATCATCTCGGAAAAAGACGTTCTCGCGATTGTCGATGAGAAGCGCGTTCCGGCAGGAGCTAAGAACTAATCATGGCAGCAAAGCAACTCGTATTTGACGAGAGCGCACGTCGCGCGCTGGAGCGCGGTGCGAACATTCTCGCCGATGCGGTCAGGGTCACGCTCGGGCCGAAAGGCCGTAACGTCGTGTTGGACAAGAAGTTCGGTTCGCCGACCATCACCAACGACGGCGTGACGATCGCCAAGGAAATCGAACTTCCCGACGTCTTCGAGAACATGGGCGCGCAGCTCGTGAAGGAAGTCGCGTCGAAGACCAACGACATCGCCGGCGACGGCACGACCACCGCGACGGTGCTGGCGCAAGCCATCATCCGCGAAGGTCTGCGCAACGTCACCGCCGGTTCGAACCCGCTGCAGATCAAGCGCGGCATCGAAAAGGCCGTGGAATTGGCCGTGTCCGAAATGAAGAAAATGGCGCAGACCGTAACGGAGCGCCAACAGATCGCGCAGGTAGCGTCAATCTCGGCGAACGACAACGAAATCGGCGAATTGATTGCGCGTGCAATGCGCGGCACGGCGGACGGCAAGGAGCAAGGCGTCGGTAAGGACGGTGTGATCACCGTCGAAGAATCGAAGACGATGAAGACCGACGTCGAGATGAAGGACGGCATGCTCTTCGACAAGGGCTACATCTCGCCGTACATGGTCACTGACTCGGAGCGGATGGAAGCCGTTCTCACCGATCCCTACATCCTGGTGACCGAGCGCAAGATCTCGGCTATCGCCGACATCCTCCCGCTGCTCGAGAAGATCGTTCAAGTCCAGAAGCCGCTCTTGATCATCGCGGAAGACGTCGAAGGCGAAGCCCTCGCGACGCTGGTGGTCAACAAGCTGCGCGGAACGTTCACGACCGTCGCCGTCAAGGCACCGGGCTTCGGTGACCGCCGCAAAGAGATGCTCAAGGACATCGCGACCCTCACCGGCGCGACCGTCGTGAGCGAAGAGCTCGGCCTCAAGCTCGACAAGGTCACCCCGGAACTGCTGGGTCAGGCCAAGACGGTCAAAATCACCAAGGAAGAGACAACCATCGTCGACGGCAAGGGTAAGCCTGACGCGATCAAGGGCCGCATCGAGATGATCAAGCGGCAGATCGAAGAGACCGACTCCGACTTCGACCGCGAGAAGCTGCAGGAACGCCTGGCCAAGCTCTCTGGCGGCGTTGCGGTCATCCAAGTCGGCGCCGCGACCGAAACCGAACTCAAAGAGAAGAAGCACCGCATCGAAGATGCCCTCTCGGCGACCCGCGCGGCCGTTGAGGAAGGCCTCATCCCGGGCGGCGGCAGCTCGCTCGTCCATGCCCTCAAGGCGTTCGACAAGATCAAGGCGGACTCGCACGAAGAGCAAATCGGCGTCGACATCGTCCGCCGTGCACTCGAAGAGCCGCTCCGCCAGATCGCGGAGAACGCGGGCTTCGAAGGCTCGGTCGAAGTGAACCGCGTGAAGGCCGCGAAGCCCGGTCAAGGCTTCGACGCCATGACCGGCGACCTCGTCGACATGATCAAGGCCGGCATCGTCGAGCCGTTCAAGGTCACGCGTTCAGCGCTCCAAAACGCCGCGTCGATCGGTGCGCTCGTTCTGACGACCGAGACCCTGATCGCCGACAAACCCGAACCGAAGGGCGCCGCAGGCGGCCCTCCCGGTGGCGGCATGGGCGGCATGGGCGGCGGCTACGACATGATGTAGCCTTCGCGTCAAGCGAAGAACATCGAGCGGTCCCGGTCACGCGACCGGGGCCGCCTTTTTTTGCTATAGTGCCCGGGGGAAGGGAGCGATCGTTGGAGCCCGGTTCACGCGTCGATGTCTACCTGTTCTTTTCGTTCGATCTGGTCGGATCGAGCCGCCTGAAGACCCAGATCTTCGATCGCTTCCACTGGGTCGAATTGATCCAGTATTTTTACGCCGAGTGCCGCCGGCTCATCGCTAGCCGCGGTGTCGAGAACGCCGTCGTGTGGAAGTATCTGGGCGACGAGGTCCTGTTTTACGAGCGCATCGGAACGGCATACGAGGTCGAGCACAGCATTCGGGCCATCGACCGCGTGCTCACCGCCTTCATGCAAGAGCTGGGCGAGAGTGCGAAGTATTCGGCTGCCGCGGAGCACCTCTCCATCCGGGCCGTCGCCTGGATCGCGCCCGTGCTCTCGTTCGCCGAGAACGTCTCCGAAAAGATGACCGAGTTGGTTGCCGACCTCGCGCGAGCCGACCTCTTATCCGGCGATCAGCTCGTTCACGATCGAGAAAACCAGCTGGTGGAATTTCTGGGACCGAACGTCGACACCGGCTTTCAACTCGCGGCCTCGGCGCGCGACATGCGCATCACGATCAGCCCGGCGCTGGCCGATTTTTTGCGCGGGTCCGACCGCCCGATGCTCGACGCCATCATCGAAGCCGGCAGCTAAACTCCTAGGACGCGGCGCGCACGACCCCGACGAGATCCTCGGCCGCACGCAGCGCCGACGCGACCGCCTGATCCATGTTGTAGTAGCGATACTCGGCCAGGCGGCCGACGAACGTCACGCCGCGCGTGCGCTGGGCGAGCAGCGCGTACTTGCGGTACTGCTCGCGGCTTTCCGGCGCCGGGATCGGATAGTACGGTTCGCCTTCGTCGCTGGGATATTCGCGCGAGACGATCGTCTTCGCGTGGCGCTGCCCGGTCAGGTGCTTGTACTCCGTCGTGCGCAGGTAGGGCACGTCTTCCGAGGGTTCGTTGATGCAGCCGGTGACCTGATACTGCTCGACGTCGTGCGTCGCGAACTCGAAGCGCAGCGAGCGGTAGGGCAGCTTCCCGAAGCGGTGGTCGAAGTACGCGTCGATCGGACCGGTGAACACGACGTGGCGGAAGCGCGCGCGGTCCGCAATCTCGTGGTAGTCGACGCCCAGCACCCGCTCGATGCGCGGATGGTCCGTCATGCGTTCCACCATGGCCGTGTAGCCGCCGGCCGGCATGAGCTGAAAGCGGTCGGCGAAGTAGCGGTCGTCGGCGTTGGTGCGGGTCGGGATGCGGCCGCAGACGCTGGCGTCCAACTCGGCCGGATCGCGACCCCAGTGTTTGCGCGTGTAGCCCCGGAAAAAGCGTTCGTAGAGCTCGCGCCCGACGCGCGCGACGATCACGTCCTCAGAGGTGCGAATCGCGCCGCGCGGCTCGGCCACGCGGTCGAGGAACGCCGTGACGCCGGCTTCGTCGAGGTCGAGGCTGTAGAGCGCGTTGATCGTCGTTTGATTGATCGGGATCGGCACGAGCCGGCCGTCGACGTTGGCCAGCACGCGGTGCTCGAACGGGCGCCAGGCCGTGAACGCGCTCAGATAGGCGACCACGTCCGCCGAATTGGTGTGGAAGACGTGCGGGCCGTACTGATGGTAGCGCAGTCCGTCGGGGCCGACGGGGTCGTGGCAGTTCCCGGCCAGGTGGGGCCGGCGGTCGATCAGCAGGACGTTCGCGCCGAACTCGCCGGCACAACGCTCCGCGATCGTGCTGCCCGCAAGCCCGGCGCCCACGACTAAGACATCGTAGGCCTGTCCTGAGCGTAGTCGTTGGACGGACACGCTGGCTTGGACCGCCCGGAGTCCCGCCGGGTTTCCTTATCGCCGGGTTATCCTGCACACGCGCCTGTGGACGGTGTGGATGGATTTCCCGACCTCAAGGCAAGCGGCACCGCGGCGGAGGGGGGGCCTGAGCGTTGGCCAGCGGGCCAAGTGACAGCTTTGCACGGGGTGAGAAGCCCGACGGACAATGCAGCCGCTCCTCGACCAGTATGCGCGGGTCGACTTTTTCGATGAATTTGCCGACCAGCTCGGCGTCCCGCGGGCCCACTACGCGGGCCTCGCCCAGACCCTGGGATCGATCGACATCGCCGAGTTCCGCCATCGCGTCGACCTGGTCAACGCCGTGCTGCTGCAGCGCGGGGTCACGTTCACCGTCTACTCCGACAGCCGGGGTACGGAGCGCATCCTGCCCTTCGACCTGATCCCGCGCATCGTTCCGGCCGGCGAGTGGTCGCTGCTCAAACGGGGCCTCGAGCAGCGCGTCATGGCGCTCAACGCGTTCCTGGGCGACATCTACGGCCCGCAGCGCATCCTGCACGAAGGCCGCATCCCGGCCGAAATGGTGTTCTCCTCGAAATTCTACAATCGCGAGATGATCGGCTTCCGCGTGCCGCGCGACGTGTACATTCACGTCTCGGGCATCGACCTGATCCGCGGCCGCGACGGCACCTACTACGTGCTCGAGGACAACCTGCGCACCCCCTCGGGCATCTCGTACGTGCTCGAGAACCGCGACGTGCTCAAGCGCTCGTTTCCGCGCTTGTTCGAACACTATCAGCCGTTGCCGGTCGACGACTATCCGCGCCGCCTGCTCGATGCGCTGCGCCGCTCGGCACCGGCCGGGATCAGCGATCCCACCGTCGTGCTGCTGACACCGGGGATCTACAACTCGGCGTACTTCGAGCACACCGTGCTCGCGCGCCGCATGGGCGTCGAACTGGTCGAGGGCAGCGATCTGCTCGTCCACGACAACATCGTGTACATGAAGACGACCAAGGGTTTGCAACGCGTCGACGTCATCTACCGGCGCATCGACGACGACTATCTCGACCCGCTCGTTTTCAAGGCCGATTCGACGCTCGGCGTGGCCGGCCTGATGAACGCGTACCGCGCCGGCAGCGTCGGGATCGCGAACGCCGTCGGCACCGGCGTCGCCGATGACAAGGCGATCTATCCGTTCGTTCCTGAGATCATCCGCTTCTATTTGGGCGAAGAGCCGATTATCCCGAACGTGCCCACCTACGATTGCACGGACGACTTGCAGCGCCGGTACGTTTGCTCCCATCTCGACGAACTGGTGGTGAAGAACACCAACCAGTCCGGCGGCTACGGCATGCTGATGGGCCCGAGTTCGTCGACGATCGAACGCGCGCGGTTCAAAGAAGCGATCGAAGCGTACCCGCGCGATTTCATCGCCCAGCCGATCATCCCGCTCTCGTGTCATCCGACGATCGTCGGCGAGACGCTTGCACCGCGCCACATCGATCTGCGGCCGTTCGTGCTGATGAACGAAGAGGTGGACGTGCCGCCGACCGCGTTTACGCGCGTCGCGCTCACCGAAGGCTCGCTGGTCGTGAACTCCTCGCAAGGCGGCGGCAGCAAAGACACCTGGATCCTGGACGATTAAAGGTGCTCTCACGCGTAGCGGAATCGCTGTACTGGATGAGCCGCAACGTCGAACGCGCGGAGACGCTGGCGCGCATCCTCGACGTAAACTACAACCGAACGGTCGACCGTAACGCGGCCGGCCGCGAGCGCGCCGCGCGCATTTGGCGCAGCGTATTCGACATCGCCGGTATCTCGGCCGACGTCGAGTTGCTCGACGGCGCATCGCTCGCCTCGGCGGCCTTCGAGCGCTGCACGTTCTCCACCGAGTACCGCACTTCGATCGTCTCGTGCATCCGGATCGCCCGTGGAAACGCGCTGAGCGTACGGGCCGAGCTCTCGACCGAAGTGTGGGAATGCCTCAACGGGCTCTACCTCTTCGTCGAGGCGCAGTCACCACGCTCGGTGGCGCGCGAAGGTCCGTCGTCGTTTCTGCGCAGCGTCCGCGATACGGCGCAAGCCTTCGGCGGTATCGTCGACGCGACCGTTTCGCACGACGACGAGTGGAACTTTTTGCAGATCGGCCGCTATCTCGAACGCGCGGCGATGACGGCGCGCATCCTGCGCAACCACGCCTTCAGCGATGATTCGGCGCACGAGTGGCAGCGGCTGCTCGAGATGTGCTGTGCCAGCGAGCCGTTCGCGAAGGCACAGCATCTCTCATCGGATCCGCACGAAGCGCTGGCGTTCCTGTTTTTGCACCGCAGCTTCCCGCGTTCGATCCGCTTCTGCACCCACGAAGTCGACCGCGCGCTGCACCGCATTTCCGAGACGGCGATGGGCGCCTACTCGAACGAGGCCGAGCGGGTGACGGGCCGGCTGCAAGCGATGCTCGACTTCGTGCAGATCGGCGAGATTCTCGACGAAGGCGGCGACCGCTTCGCGGCGCGTTTCGCCGAACGCGCCGATGCGATCGGCTCGGCGATCCAGGCCAGCTATTTCCCGCGTGTTCCGGTTGGCTGACCACGGGCGGCTTGGCCCTGCAAGGGCCAAACGCGATGGATTAGCGGCGGCGGAGGCCGCCGATAATCCTCTAGGCGCGCACCGGCACGGGCCGATCGTAGATCGAGCGCGTCACCGAGTAGCATTCGCAGGCGGCCGTTTCGAGGCCCGCGGGATCGATCATGTGAAAGCGCCCGCGGCGATAGCTCAGGAAGCCGGCGGCTTGCAACGCCGCCGCTGCGACGCTGACGCCTGCCCGGCGTACCCCGAGCATCGTCGCGAGCGCTTCGTGCGTGAGGGGGAAGTCGGGCGAGTGCACGCGATCGGCGCTCATCAGGAGCCAGCGCGCGCAGCGTTCGCTCACCAGGTGCAGACGATTGCAGGCCACCGACTGCGCGAGCACGTCGATCACGGCTTGCAGGTAGCGCCCGACGGCGAGCCGCCAGCGTGCGTTGTGTTCGTAGCCGTGCAAGAAGCCGTCGACGCTCATCTTGTACGCGCGGCCCGGAATCTGACAGAACCAGCGGCCGAACATGTCTTGCGTGCCGAGCGCGACGTGGGCGCCGCACATGCCCTCGTAACCCACGGTTGCGGTTTCGATTGCCGATCCGTCGTTCATCGTCGTGACGATCGAGATCACGCAGTCGATCGGGAAGTAGACGTCGTGCGCGGGCGAGCCGTCTTCGTAGAGCGTCTGGCGCACGGTCAAGTGAACGGTCTCCAATTGATCGGAGATCGCCGCGAATTCTCCGTTCGTCATCGAATCGAGGAGAGAGTTGCCGGAGGGCTTAGCGATCGCTCGTACCTTGAAGTTCTTTCACAACGACGCCGCCGGCAGAATACCGGCGGAGCATTGGTCCAAATGCTACCCAGCAAGGCGATGACTGTCGGTACGGCAGCGCACCATCACGATCGGGAAGGCTGACACCGTGGAGTTCACGATCTTGCACCAGACGACGTATCGCTACCCGGCGAAAATCCACGAAAGCTACAGCATCGTGCGGCTGCGGCCGCGCAGCGATGCCTCGCAGTACTGCACGAAGTACGAACTCACCATCGCACCGCGGGCGCGCATCTTCTCCTATTCGGACCGGTTCGGCAACGAAGTTCAGCATTTTGCCGTCTTGCCGGATCACGACGTGCTCTCGATCATCGCGCGTTCGTCGGTGATCGTCGTACGCTCCCCGAACCCCGAGGTGCCCACCCCGGTCACCCAAGACCAACTTGCCGGCGATCCCAACGTACGCTGGCTCTACGACGAGCTGCACGAGAGCCAGTACGTCGCGTTCGGTCCCGAGCTGCGGGCATTTGCGGTCGAGGTCGGCGACCCGGGCGGGGACGATCTCGTTGCGTGGTACCTGCACGCCGGTTCGTCCATCCACCAGTCCTTCAGCTACGATCGCGGGGCCACGAGCGTCCAAACGACGATCGACGAATCGATCCGGGCCCGCGCCGGCGTCTGCCAGGACTTCGCCCACGTCCTCGTGGCGCTGTGCCGGTACTACCGCATTCCGGCCCGCTACGTGAGCGGCTACGTCTTCAGCGGTGAGGAGGGGTCGGTGCTGGGGGCCGAGGCCTCCCACGCCTGGTGTGAGGCCTATCTGGGGCCCCACGGGTGGATCGGCTTCGATCCGACCCACGACAGCCTCATCGACGACCGCTTTGCCCGGATCGCCGTCGGGCGCGACTATCGCGACGTTAGCCCGGTTCGGGGGGTATATAAGGGCGCATCCCGCAGCAGTATGTCGGTGAACGTCGCCATGGAGGCCCTCGCCGGCTCCCAGCAGCAGCAATAGCGAGCTGGATCCGTACCGTAACCTTCAATCCTGGCACTGTGTTTAGGCGAGTGCTAAACCGAGGGAAGGAGGCTCGTAGCGTGCGTCAAGACCCATTTTTCGCCGAAGCCGACCGGGCGTTCAGAGTCCGTGCCCACGGGCGATTCGAACCGAACACCGACGTCTACATCGACGAAGTCCACGCCCACATGGTGGTCCACGTGGAGCTGGCCGGGTCCGATGCTGACGAACTGCGGGTCGCCGTGGACGACAGCTACCTCTACATCATGGGCACCCGCACCGATCGCGCCCAGCACCGCTCGGCGTCCATCCTTCAAAAAGAAATTCTCTACGGCGAGTTCTTCAAACGCATTCGCCTGCCGCTGCCGGTCGATGATTCCGGCGCGTCCGCAACCTATCGCGACGGTATCCTGACGATCGAGCTTCCCCTCGCCGCTCACGATCGCGTCCCGGTCGTGCGGACAGAAATCCGCATGACCGTTAAAAGGACCCTGGCCTGATGGCACCCCGTAAAATCGTAACCCCCGACGTTCTCGGCATTTTGCCGCTGCAAGACGCCGTGCTCTTCCCCAACACCGTGATTCCGCTGGCCGTGATCAAGCGGCCCGGCATTGCGCTGGTGGAAGAAGCGCTGCGCGAAGGCAAACAGATCGGCCTCGTCGTCCTCAAAGACAAAGAGGTCGAGGATCCCGGTCCGGACGACCTGCGCCGCGTCGGCACGATCGGCACGATCCAGAAGATGCTGAAGGTTCCCGACGGCACGCTGCGCTGCATCGTGGCCGGCGGGCCGGTGTTCGAGATCGATCAAATCGTCTCGAGCGAGCCGTATCTCGCGGCGACCTATCACGAACTGCCCGAGATCACCCAAGAAACCGACAATCTCGTCGCGATGCAGCGCAATTTGGGCACGCTGTTCCAGAAGCTGCTGGGCTATCTGCCGCAAGCGCCGCGCGAGATGGAGATGGAAGTCAACAACATCTCCGATCCGAACCTGCTGACCTACTTCGTCGCCTCGACGATGCGCCTCGACACGGCCGATCGTCAGGCGATCCTCGAGGAACGCAACACCGAACGGCGTTTGCGCAAGATCACGATGCTCATCACCAAGGAACTCGAGGTGGTGGAGCTGGGGCACAAGATTCAATCCGACATCCAGCGCGAGATGGAGAAGAATCAGCGCGAATTCTACCTGCGCCAGCAGCTGCGCGCGATTCAGGAAGAGCTCGGCGAAACCGATCCTCAGCAAGCCGAAACGAACGAGCTGCGCAAGAAGATCGACGAAGCCGAGATGCCGGAAGACGTCAAGAAGGCCGCCGACCGGGAACTCGACCGGCTGGCCAAAGTTCCGACGGCGAGCCCCGAGTACAGCGTCATCCGCACGTACTTGGATTGGCTCGTGCAACTGCCGTGGAGCAAGTCCACCTCGGATCAGATCGACATCGCCAAGGCGCGGGCGATCCTCGATGAGGATCACTACGATCTCGAGAAGATCAAGGACCGCATCGTCGAGTACCTGGCCGTCGGCAAGCTCAAGAACAAGCTGACCGGGCCGATCCTGTGCTTCGTCGGACCGCCGGGCGTCGGCAAGACCTCGCTGGGCCAATCGATCGCCAAAGCGATGGGCCGCAAATTCGTGCGCCTCTCGGTCGGCGGCGTGCGCGACGAGGCCGAGATTCGCGGCCACCGGCGCACCTACATCGGGGCGATGCCCGGGACGATCGTGCGCGCGCTGCGCGATGCCGGAACCAACAACCCGGTCATGATGATCGACGAGATCGACAAGGTCGGCGGCGACTACCGGGGCGACCCGCAGTCCGCGCTGCTCGAAGTGCTCGATCCCGAACAGAACAACTCGTTCCGGGACCACTACCTCGATCTGCCGCTCGACCTCTCGCGCGTGCTGTTTATCTGCACGGCCAACACGCTGGACTCGATTTCCAGCGCGCTGCGCGACCGCATGGAGATCATCTCGCTCTCGGGCTACACCGAGCTGGAGAAGCTCCAGATCGCCAAGCGCTTCCTCGTGCCCAAGCAGAAAAAAGCCAACGGGCTCAAGGAAATCCAGGTCGGCATCAGCGATCCCGCGATTCGGACGATCATCAACGACTACACCCGTGAGGCCGGCGTACGCAACCTCGAGCGTGAGATCGGGACGTGTTTCCGCAAGGTCGCGCGCAAGATCGCCGAGGATGCCAAGTACCGCGCGCGGATCAAACCCGAGAACATCGTCGACTACCTCTCGAAACCGCGCTTCTACAACGAAGTGAAGAAGCGGGTGGCGTCGGTCGGCGTCGCCACGGGACTCGCGTACACGCCGGTGGGCGGCGACATCCTGTTCATCGAGACGACGTCGATGCCGGGGACCGGAAAGCTCACGCTGACCGGCCAGCTCGGCGACGTGATGAAGGAATCGGCGACGGCGGCGGTGTCGTTCCTGCGCTCGCGCTCCGCGGAGCTCGGGTTAGTCGACGACTACTTCGGCAAGCACGATCTGCACATCCACGTGCCGGCCGGTGCGGTACCGAAGGACGGACCGAGCGCCGGCATCGCGATCGCGACCTCGATCGCCTCGCTCTTGACCAACATCAAGGTCGATAGCGATCTCGCGATGACGGGCGAGGTCACGCTGACGGGGCAAGTGTTGCCGATCGGCGGCGTCAAGGAGAAAGTGCTCGGTGCGAAGCGGGCCGGGATCAAGAAGATCCTCTTGCCCAAGCGCAACGAGATGGACCTCGACGACGTGCCGAAGGAGGTCCGCGACGCGATCCAATTCTTCTTCGTCGAAGAACTGAGCGAGGTGTTCATGCACGCGCTCGGCAAGCGGATCATCACCCCGGTGCTGCTGGGCGTCCCGGATGAGGGTCGCCGCAGCAACAACGTGGTGGCGCTGCGGCCGAGCAACCACAAGCGCGGACGGCCGGAAAACCGCAAGCGCCGCGCCCCGGTCGGCGCCTCCTCGCGCAAACGCTCTTAATGGAACGTAAGTTCTAGTCGGTAGACCGTCGCTTTCGGGCGGCATCCCGGCGGCAGCATGAACGCGTATTGCGCGTCGCGCGCCTCCGCGATGCCGGTCGCGTCGGTCTTCGCGTTGCCGCTCGGCTTCGCGAGCTTGACGCTCGTGACGTGGGCCGCCGCATCGAGCCCGACGTCGATCGCAACCGTTCCCGGTGCTTGGCGCGTATCGGGCGCGTCAAGCCCCGTCAGCCGCGCGAACGGCGTCGTGCAGATGGCGACCGCGCTCTCGGGCGGCGTGCTCGGCAACACGATCGCCCCCGATCCGCCGGCCGCCGGCCGCGCAAGCGCGAGCAGCGGTACGTTGAACTCTTCCGGCACGACCGAGCTCGTGCTGATGCAGCCTTGCGTCGGCGGCGCGAAGCGAAAATGCTGCGCTGCCATGAGCGCGGCGGCGTCAAACGTTCCGTCGCCCGATGATTCGCTCAGCGCGGCGTGACGGACGGTTCCGTCGCTGCCCACATCGAGGAAAAACGCAGCACGCCGGTTGGTTGGATGAATGTCGTCGGGTGCGAGCACCGGCGCCTTTTCGATGAGATGGCCGGGATCGGCCGGACAGGCCGCGAGATAGGCCGGCGCGCCCTGCGCGACAACCAGAGCGGACAGAACGAAGGCGAACATGGGCGCTGCATTCGCGGGCGCGCCGTGCCGCCCCTCAGGCGTAGAGCGGCATCGCCGTCGGTGAATCGACGCGATAGGTCGATCCGCCGTGATCGAAGCGCACCGCCTCGCCGAGGGTGCGCGCGGCGTGGTGCTCGGACCCGGTGATCACGCGCCGCTCTTCGGCCGTGTCGAAGCGCGGATCGAACGTCTGCGCCCGTTGCCATTCGCGGGGTCCGTCGTGCACGGCGTGATCGACTTCGTGACCGAGGCCGAGCGCGGGCGATTGACGCCCGCCCTCGGTGGTGCGCAGCGCGCTGTGCGGATCCCAATGAATCGCGCGCGTGTTCGGATCGTAGTCGTCGCTGTTGCGCCGATTCGTCGTTAGCGTGACCTGCTGCGCGCCGTGTTCGAGGCGCGCGAAGAGCGAGCGTTCCACCGGATCTCGGCTCAGGTAGGCAACCGCGCGATCGAAGTCGTGCTGCGCCGGCGCAGCCACGGCCAGCGAGCCGTAGTGAACGAACGAAACCATCGTGCCGCCCATTTCACGCGGGCTACGGTGACGGCAAGGCTAGAGGACGGAAATCGTTCCGTCGCCGTCTTCGGTGATGCGGCCGATGATCGCGCAGGTATGGGTCGGGGCCAGCTCGGCGTACATCGCGTGGATGCTGTGCGGGTCGCCGGCGATCAAGAGGCCGCCGGACGTCATCGCGTCGGAGAGCGCGACGCGGATCGCGCCCTCCACGTAATCGGCGTACGAGGTGAACTCACTGTGATAGGTCAGGTTGCTTTCGGTGCCGCTGGGCACGAAGTCGAGTTCGATCAATTCGAGGACGCGCGGAAAGAGCGGCACCGTTACGGCGTCGATCTCGACCCCGACGTGCGAGGCGCGCGCGATTTCGACCGCGTGGCCGAGCAATCCATAGCCGGTGATGTCGGTTGCCGCGTGCGCGCCGTGCGCGAGCATGGCGTCGCGCGCCACGGCGTTCAAGCGCGTCATCTCGGCAATGACTACGGCGAGGTCGGATTCGGGAATGCCGTCGCGGCGCCGGGCCGTCGTCAAGATGCCTGCACCGATCGGCTTGGTTAGCAAGAGATGGTCGCCGGAGCGGGCGCCGGCGTTGGTGACGATGCGCTCCGGGTGGACCGTTCCGGTGACGGCCATCCCGTATTTGGGCTCTTCGTCCTTGATCGTGTGGCCGCCGAGGATGACGACGCCGGCCGCCGCAGCAACCGCCGCGCCGCCCTCGAGGATCCGGCGCAGGATCGACTCGTCGAGGGTGTCGATCGGGAAAGCGGCGATGTTGAGCGCCGTGACCGGCGTTGCGCCCATCGCGTAGACGTCGCTCAGCGCGTTGGTCGCCGAAATCCGCCCGAAATCGAACGGATCGTCGACGATCGGCGTGAAGAAGTCGACCGTCTGCACGATCGCGAGATCGCGCGTGAGCTGGTAGACGCCCGCATCGTCGCTCGTGGACAAGCCGACGAGCACCTTCGCATCCTCAGGGAATCGGACGCCGGCGAGGACCCGGGCGAGGTCGACCGCGCCGACCTTGCTGGCGCAGCCGCCGAAGCGCGAGCATAGGCTGAGGCGAACCGTTTCGGGGGATTGCATGTCCGCAGGATACAACATTAGCCCGATCGATCGCACTCATCCGCCGGAGGAATCGTGTCCAAGCAGTTGCTGTTCATCCCAGGCCCCGTCAACGTAGCCGAGCCCGTTCTGGCCGCGATGGGGAAGCCGATGATCGATCATCGGGGCCCTGAGTTCAAGGAACTGCAGGCGTCGATCGTGCGCAAACTGCAGCCGGTCTTCGGTACGGCCGGCGACGTCTTGCTGCTGGGTTGCTCCGGCACGGGCGGGCTCGAAGCGGCGATGACCAACATGTTCGGTCCGGGCGAAAAGGTGCTGGTTGCGCCGGTGGGCGTGTTCGGGAACCGCTTCGCGGAAATCGCTCGCACGTGGGGCGTCGACGTCGAGATCCTGCCCACCGAGTGGGGCCACGGCGTGGATGCGCAGGCGCTCAAAGCGCGCCTGGAACGCGATACCGCGCGCGAGATCAAGGGTGTGGTGCTGACGCACAACGAGACCTCGACCGGCGTGCAGAACCCGATGGGCCCGTTGGCCGACGCGATTCGCGCGCACGGTGCCTACGTTCTCGTGGACTCGGTCAGCGGTTTGGCGGCCAGCGAGTTCACGCTGGACGCCTGGGGCTTCGACATCGTTGTCGCCGCCTCGCAAAAGGCACTCGGCGTTCCGCCCGGCATGGCGATGGTTGCGGTGTCGGCGCGGGCGTGGGACAAGATGGAGAGCGCCAAAGGGCCACGGTACTATCTCGACCTGCGCAAGGCCCGCGAGTTTGCGGCCATCGGCCAAACGCCGTGCACGCCGCCGGTGTCGATCGCGTTTGCACTCGACGTTGCGCTCGACCGCTACGCCGAAGAAGGCCCGGCCAACGTCTGGGCGCGCCACGAACGTCACACCAAGGCGATCGTCGCCGCCGCGGAAGCGATGAACCTCGAGCTGTTCGCGCAGCCCGGCATGCGTTCGGTGACGGTGACGGCGATCAAGGTGCCGGCCGGAGTCGACGGTGACGCGATCCGCAAGAAACTGCGCGTCGAACGCGGCCTCGTGCTGGGCGGCGGACAAGAGCGGCTGGCCGGCAAGATCATCCGCATCGGCACGATGGGCGACATCTCGCACACCGATATCGTGGGCATGCTGAGCGCGCTCGAATCGGAGTTGCTGGCGGCCGGCCACAAAGTGACGGTCGGCTCCGCCGGGCGAGCCGCACTGCGCGTGTTCACGGAAGGCGCCGTCCCGGTATAGTTCATGGAGCTGCGCAATCTCGGCACGTCGGGACTGCGCGTTTCCGTCGTCGGGCTCGGCTGCAACAACCTTGGCGGACGGCTCGACCCATCCGCTTCGCGGGTCGTCGTGCAAGCGGCACTCACGAACGGCATCACGCTCTTCGATACCGCCGACCGCTACCCGATGGGCTCGCCCGGGCGCTCCGAAGAGCTGCTCGGTGACGCGCTCGGCCGGCGGCGCGCCGACGTCGTCGTTGCGACGAAGTTCGGCATGGCGATGGATGCGGCCGGCACGCAGCGCGGTGCGTCGCGGCGCTACATCATGTCGGCGGTCGAAGCGAGCCTGCGGCGCTTGAAAACCGACTGGATCGATCTCTATCAAGTGCACCAACCCGATCCGCTCACGCCGATCGAAGAGACGATCTGCGCGCTCGACGACCTGATCGCACAAGGAAAAATCCGCTACGCCGGCTGTTCGAATTTTGCCGCTTGGCTGGTGACCGACGCGCTGTGGACGGCCAAAAGCCTGAACCGCGTGGGCTTCGTCTCGTGCCAAGACGAGTACAGTTTGGTCGAGCGCGACATCGAACGCGAGCTCGTACCCGCGATGGTCGCGCACGGGCTCGGCTTCCTGCCGTACTTTCCGCTCGCCAGCGGCCTCTTGAGCGGCAAGTATCGCGGCGGCGCGCTGCCGCCCGGCGCGCGCTTGACCAACGCGAAAGGTCTGAGCGAAAAGTTTCTCACGGCCGAAAACCTCGCCGCAGCCGAAGGTTTAAGCGCGTTTGCCGAAGCCCGCGGCCACACGCTGCTCGAGCTGGCGTTCTCGTGGCTCCTGTCGCGCCCGACGGTCGCCAGCGTGATCGCCGGCGCGACCAATCCCGAACAGATCAAACAAAACGTCGCAGCCGCAACCTGGACGCTCACCCCCGAAGAACTCGCCGAAGTCGACACCCTCTGACGGCGCTTGAGGCGGCGCCGCGCTCGCAACCCGATACGACTAGCGATTGCCGAAAAGATTGCCCAAGACCGCGCCGGCGACGCCGCCCGTGATTCCGCCTTGCGCAGCGGGTGCAGCTTGTTCGCGGCCGAGATACGGGGCAATCGCGTGCGCGAGGTTTGGCAGCGTGAGCGACTGCAGCCAGACCTTTCCGGGTCCGGTCAGTCGTGCGACGAACAAGCCATCGCCGCCGAAGAACATGTTGCTGATCCCCGGCAAGAACGTCACGTCGAAGTTGATCGACTCGCTGAACATGCCGACGTGACCCGGATGCGCCTGGATCATCTCGCCCGGTGCCAGGTCGTAGGTGATCACCTCGCCGCCCAACTCCACCCAGGCCGTGCACGATCCGCTCAGGCGCTGCATGATGAAGCCGTCGCCGCCGAAGATGCCCGCTCCGAGCGAACGCTGGAAGCCGATCGCCAACTCGACGCCGGCGGTCGCGCACAGAAAGCCGTGGCGATGGATCAGGTAGCCCTGACCCGGCGTCACGGCGACCTCCATGATGCGGCCCGGAATCTTGGCCGCGAACGCGACGAGGCCCGGGCCGCCCGGGGCGGTGAATTCGGTCATGAACAGACCGCCGCCCGAAAGCGCGCGCCCGAGTACGCCGAACAGGCCTTTCGCGCCGGCGGCCATGGGCGTGGTGTTCATCGCGACGGTTTGGGTCATCCACGAGAACTCGCCCGGCTCGGCCACGATCTTGTCGCCGGCCTCGAGGCCGATCTCCAATACCGGCAGCGTCTCGCCGGTGATCTTCGTTTTCATGGTCTTACCTTCTCAGCCGTGGCCGTGCGCTCTTTCTTCAAACGTGGTGGCGGCTGAAGAACGGCGCCGCGAGCGGGCGCACGAACCACGGCATCAAGCCGCGGACCGCGTCGTCGACCGACGCGTCGGGTTGGGTGACCAGCGACACCAGCGCCGAGCGGTGCAAATCGCCGCGCAAGTCGCCGGGGATCGGGAAGAACAGTACGACGTAGAGCACGGCGAACGCGCCGAAGAGCGCCTTGCCCGCGCCGAGGAGGGCGCCGAGGACACCGTTGACGAGTCCGACCAGCGGCAAATGGGCGACGCGCCCGAGCAGCCACGCGATCAGCATGACGATCGCGTACGCGATGATCGCGAAGATCAACAGCCCGGCCGCGTGGGCCGAGCCGTGCGTCAGCCCGGTGAGCGAGGTGACGAGGCCGTCGAACGATCCGTTGTAGCGAAACGCGGCGACGATCGCAACGAACACCGCCACCGCGCCGGCAAGTTCGGAGACGAAACCTTTCGAGAAGCCCTTGATCGCGAAGAAGATCGTGATCCCGCCGATGATGAGGTCGGGCCAGGCCAGGGTCACCCGCGCAAGCTCGCTCCGAGGCGCGTTCGCAGATCGCCGACGATGGCGGCGATCGTCTCGTCGGCGAGCGCGTCGGTCAGGGTGGAATCGTCGCGCTGTAGCGTCACCCGAACCGCGAGCGACTTCTTCCCCACGCCGACCTGCGCCCCGCGATACTCGTCGAAGATCTCGGCGCTGCGCACGTCGGCGTGCTTGCGCACGGCGCTCAGCAGGTCGGCGGCCGGAACGTCCGCGGCCAGCACGAGCGCCAGGTCGCGCTCGATGGCTGGAAAGCGCGAAGGTGGGACGAACGGCACGATCGTGCGTTTCGGCAGCGCCTCGATGTCGATGCCGGCCGAGACGACGTCATCGCCGATGTCGTAGGCGCGCAGCAAGCGCGGATCGACGACGCCGACCATCGAGACGAGCGTGCCGTCGAGCGAGAGCGCCGCCGTCTTCCCCGGATGCAGCCACGGAGTCTTGGCGCGCTTGATGTCGGGCGTGCGGCCGGTCAGCGCGCGGATCGCGGCGATAACGTCCGCCAGCAACGCTGCATAGGGCGTGCTGCGCCAGGCCGGTTCCTCGGCGTGCTCGGTGGCGGCGACCATGAGCGCAACGTTTTTTTCGGTCGGGCGCAGCTGGCCGTCGGAAAAAATGTGGCCCAGTTCGAAGGTGCGGTACGGTCGCAATCGATCGCGCGCGACCATCGCAAGGTGCGCGTGCAGCATCGCGTAGCGCAGGTAGCGCTGGTCGTCGGACAGCGGATTCAATATCTCCGCCACCGGCGGGATCTCGAAGCCGAGCGCACGGTCGCGCTCGGCGATTGCTGCCGGCTGCAGCGCGAGCGTCATGCATTCGCGATAGCCGAGCCCGGCGAGCGTCGCGGCCAGGGCGTTGTCGCGGTCGAAGGCCTCGCTCGAGAGCGGCTGCACGCCCACTGCGGGCATCGCGCCTTCGAGCCGGTCGTACCCGACGACGCGCGCGATCTCTTCGACGATGTCGGCCGGGATCGCGATGTCGCTGCGCCAAGGCGGCGCCGTTACCGCAAACGCCAGGCCGCGATCCTCAACGCCGAAGCCGAGCGACTCGAGCGCGCGCTCGACCGCCGCATCCTCGAGCGCGAACCCGAGCAGCCGTTGCACGTCGTTCTTGGGCAGCACGATCGCAGCGGCGTCGGCGAGCGGCGCGCCGTACGGTTTGGGTACGCGTACGCTGCCGCCTTCGGCCGCGAGCAGCACGGCTGCGCGGGCGGCGCCGAGGTCGGTCAACGCGAGCGGCAGATTCTTCTCGTTGCGCGTCGAGGCTTCGCTGCGCAGGCCGAGCTTGACGCTCATGCGGCGAACGCGCGGGCCGCTGAAGTTCGCGCTCTCGATGACGATCTCGCGTGTCGTCTCGCTCACCTCGCTGATCCGGCCGCCCATCAAGCCGGCCAGTCCCGTCGGCTGCGTCTCGTCCGCGATCACGAGCGCGGTTGCGTCGAGCGTGCGCTCGACGCCGTCGAGCGTCGTCAAGATTTCGCCCGGTGCGGCATCGCGCACGAGGATGTGCGCGTTGGCGATCTGCTCGTAGTCGAAGAAGTGCAGCGGCTGCCCGACCTCGAGCATCACGAAGTTTGAGATGTCGACCAGGTTGTTGATCGGCCGCTGACCGGCGAGCGCGAGGCGCACGCGCATCCAGGCGGGTGCGGTGCGCACCACCAGGCCGCCGACGCGCTGCGCGACGTACCGGCGGGCGTCGAGGCTCTCGAGCGTCACGCGCACGTCGTCGCTTTCCCCGCTCGTCGCAACCGTGACCGGCGGCTCGCGCAGCGGTACCTCGAACGCGGCGGCGAGTTCGCGCGCGAGGCCCAGCATCGACATCGCATCGACGCGGTTGGGCGTCACGTCGACGTCGAGCACCGGATCGGCGAGGCCGAGCATCTCGATCACGTTCGAGCCCAGCGGCAGGTCGCGGTCGAGCTGCATGATGCCGTCCTCGAACCACTCCGGGTCGAGCGCCAGCTCGCCGGCGGAAATCAGCATTCCTTCGGAGGCGATGCCGCGCATCTTGCGCGGCTCGATCGTCAGCTCGGGCAGCCGCGCGCCGATCGTCGCGACCCCAACGACCTGACCTTCGGCGACGTTCGTGGCGGCGGTCGCGATCGTTAGCGGACGATTCGCACCGATATCGAGCGTGCACACGAACAAGCGGTCGGCATTGGGATGTTTCTCGAGCTTCGCGATGCGACCCACGACGACGCCGCTGATCTT
>Ga0209415_10001331_pt1 | contig 47307 bp, 37 predicted proteins | sample PeaSoiSIISIP2007_FD_187696 | JGI IMG/M metagenome (GOLD analysis project Ga0209415, IMG submission 187696) | Peat soil microbial communities from Weissenstadt, Germany - SII-SIP-2007 (SPAdes) (version 2) | ecosystem: Environmental > Terrestrial > Soil > Wetlands > Peat | place: Germany... | reverse complement strand
TGCGGCTCTTCGTTCATCTTTCGCACGAGCATGATAAAAGCTTCGTCGCGCATCCGGTCGACGACATGATCCATTTCCAGCACGGCCTGAGCGAGCTCGGCCTTGCCTTCCACGAACGCCTCCAGGGCGCGCCGCACCATGGCGCTGACGGCGGTGGCCATGCGCGCGATATCGACCGGCAACTCGACGGCCGGCAATTCAATCAGGTCCATCACCCGCTCGGCGATGTTCACCGCCTGATCACCGACGCGCTCGAGGTCGGCGTTGATCTTCGTCACGGCGAGAATGAAGCGCAGGTCCACGGCCGCCGGCTGCTGCGTGGCGAGAATGTCGAAGGCCATTTCATCGATCTCGCGCTCGGCGGCGTTGATGTGGCTCTCGTTTTCGAGGACCAGTTGGCAGCGGGAGAGATCCCGCTGCGTGTAGGCCTGTGTGGCGCGATCAACCGCCAGTTCCGCGAGACCGCCCATGCGGAGCAGTCTCTCGCGGAGATCCTCCATCTGTTGTTGAAAGCGCGTGCGCATCATCCGAACCTCATTCTCCAAATCTCGTTATCAGAATCGCGTCCCGTGAAGGTCAGAGGTTAGAGGTCAGATTGCAGAGGTTAAAACCAAGTACGCCATTTTTCACCTCCGCAATCTGACCTCTTACTTCTGACCCCAGTCCTATCCGAATCTGCCGGTGACGTAGTCTTCCGTCCGTTTGTCGGAGGGATTGGTAAATATCTTTTCCGTCTTATCGAATTCAATCATCTTGCCCAGCAGGAAAAACCCGGTAAACTCGGCTACCCGGGCAGCCTGTTGCATATTATGCGTCACAATTACGATGGTGTATTGCTCTTTTAATTGAAAAATGAGTTCTTCGATCTTGCCGGTGGAGATGGGATCGAGCGCCGAGCAGGGTTCATCCATGAGCAGAACCTCCGGTTGGACGGCCAGGGCGCGGGCGATGCACAAGCGCTGCTGCTGGCCTCCCGAGAGGCTGGCTCCGGATTTCTTGTGGAGATGATCTTTTACTTCGTCCCACAGAGCGGAATGGTGCAAGGATTTATGGACGACTTCGTCCAGTTGTTTGCGGTTATGAAAACCGTTCAGCTTGAGGCCGGCGGCCACGTTGTCGTAGATCGACATAGTGGGGAATGGATTCGCCTTCTGAAACACCATGCCCACGCGGCGGCGCAGTTGGGTGGCCGAGGTTCCGTTATAAACGCTGAGGTCGCCAATTCTCACTGTGCCCTCGACCCGCGCCTCGGGAATGGTTTCGTGCATGCGGTTCAGACAGCGAATAAACGTGGACTTCCCGCAACCCGACGGGCCGATCAGCGCGGTCGCGTGGTTGGCTTGCACGATGATGTTGACGTCGAACAAGGCCTGCGTCTTGGCGTAAAACGCATTCAGGTGCTCGACTGTAATTCCGACTCCCATAAATCCTTAAGCTCCTGCTCTGGTTGATGGCCTCGTGGTGGAGTAGGGGTCCCTCGACTCCGCAGCGACTTCACTTCGTGAAGTCTCTGCTCCGCTCAGGATGACAATTTTATAAAACACTTTCACGGTTAAGCTCCTGCCTATGCTCCTGCTAACGTTCCGTGCCGTACCGCGATGCGGACCGCTGCGACCGCGCCGACGATGAGGACGATCAGCACCAGCGCGCCCGCCCATGCCTGCCGATGCCATTCGTCAAAAGGCGAGATGGCATAGGTGAAAATCTGCAAGGACAGAGCGGCGGTCGGCTGGTCCGACTTCCAATTCCAGAACTGGTTTCCAAAGGCGGTGAACAGCAGCGGCGCGGTTTCTCCGGCGACCCGGGCGAAGGCCAGCATAACACCGGTGATGACTCCCGAGGTGGCCGTACGCAGTGTAATCGAGATCGTGGTGCGCCAGCGGGAAACACCCAACCCATAGGCAGCCTCGCGGATCGCCTGCGGCACCAGAAGCAGCATCTGCTCGGTGGTGCGCGCGATGGTCGGAACCATCATGATAGCGAGGGCAACGCCTCCGGCCAGCGCCGAGAAGTGTTTCTGGCGCATGACGACGAGTCCATAAGCCACGATGCCGATCACGATCGAAGGCACGCCGTTCAACACATCGGAGACAAAGCGCACGATGTCGCCATAGCGGTTGCGCCCGTATTCGGAGAGAAAGATGCCCGCGCCAATACCCAACGGCACTCCCAGCAGACTGGCAATGGCTAGGATGACCATGGAGCCGACGATGGCGTTCGCCATGCCGCCTCCGGGCTCGCCCACCGGCTTCGGCGTCTGGGTCAGGAAGGCAAGGTTGATCGAGCCGATGCCCTTATAAACCAGATAGGCAAAGATGGCGAAGAGCGGCAAAAGCACGAGGGCAACGGTGAGCACGGCGACGCCGGTCATCAGGTGATCGACCACGCGCCGCCGCAAACTGATGGGCGGAACCTGTGGCGCAGGCGAGTTGGAGTTCGTATCAGTCAATTTCGTCTTAGGTCATTTCCTGATCAAGCAATGCTTCTTGACGGTTGGCCTCGAGTAACGCTCCATACCATGAGCCGCGCCAGCGCGTTAACCACAATGGTGACAAAGAACAGCGCCAAGCCGATCTCGATCAATGCAGAAAGATAGAGATCGCCGGTGGCTTCGGTGAATTCGTTGGCCAGCACGCTGGCCATGGTGTATCCGGGGGCAAACAGCGACTTGGCAATTTCCGGACGATTGCCAATCACCATGGTGACGGCCATGGTTTCGCCGAGAGCGCGGCCGAGGCCCAAAATGATGGCGCCCACGATGCCGGCCCGCGCATTGCGGAGCACACCCATGCGGATCATTTCCCAGCGCGTAGCACCCAGCGCCAGCACACCTTCGCGCTGATGCTGAGGAACTACGGTGAGCACTTCCCGCGTGATGGACGAGATGATGGGAATGATCATGATGGCGAGAATCACCCCCGCAGCCAGCATTCCGATGCCGTAGGGAGGGCCGCTGAACAGGCCCGTCCAGCCGAGAGTCGTGGCAAGAAAGGGCTGGACATATGCACGCAGTACCGGAACCATAACGAAGATTGCCCAAAGTCCGTAGACCACGCTGGGGATGGCGGCCAGCAGTTCGGTGGTAAAAGAAAGAATTCCCCGCAACCCGACCGGGCACATCTCGGTAATAAACACAGCCACGCCGAGAGACAGGGGAATAGCGATGACGAGCGCCAGCAGCGAAGACACAATCGTGCCGTAGATGAAGGGCAGCGCGCCGTACGAATCCTCAACCGGATTCCAGTCCGACTGGCCAAAAAACTTCCAGCCAAAGGCGTGCCAGGAGAGCGTGGAGCCCACCACCAACTGGTAAACAATCAAGCCAAGCAGCGCGACTACCGCCACGCCGCACAGACGCATCGCCCAGCCAAAGAAAATGTCGGGGATTTCGCTGACCTTCCCCTGCAACAGCGGCACCGTTCTGGCTTCGATTTTCAGGTCGACCTTTGATTCTTGTTGGGGTGGCCCGTGCTCCGGTTCGGGAGCGTTGAAACGCGGCCGGGGCAGGGCTTGATTAGACATTCCGCTTCAGGCTAACAGGGGGTTGTTACAAATCTGTTAAAAAGTGGGTTGGGGAGTGTCTTAAGTCAATGTCTGAAGCACTACCAGGGCACGGTAGGCGATTGTTGAGTTTTCAGTAGCCTTTCGGTGAAGTGACGACGTCTCGCCCGTCCAACCGGGAACACCGCGTCTCCCGGCAGCCTCCACCGGCGCGGGCCCGCAGGCATGAATCATGTGCCTTCAGCCGAAATTCTGATATTTCTTCCAGAATTCGGGCCAAGACAGGCGCGGGCCACCACATACAAAAATGTCGGGATGATCATCGCTCTCCTCGTTGTGAACGCCATAGGGATTGCCGTTATGGCCCGCCAGCCGGCACGAGGTGAATGTTTTCTCGACGTATTCACGCGATAAACCGAGCACGATCAGTGGTGACGGAGGTATCGCAGGATATCCGCGCAGCCCGGCCGAGTTCGTCCCGCTGATGGGCGGAGGCAGGTGGTACGCCGGACCTAGAATCTCGATTGCGCCCTGCTCGCCGTAATTTCCCACCAACACTCCCACGGTCTCCTGCTGCTCCCGAGGCAAGGAATCCCGAATGCCAGCGACCGTCTTCACCAACTCGTTCCATCCAATCTCCTCGCGCATGTCGCCATTGTTGTTCAGAGCAAAATCCTTAAGCGGACCGCTCGATGCCAAAGGCAAGACTGCTGTGCAGATGTACAGCCCCCACGCCACTAACGCGGTGAGGTACGCCGTCTCCACGGTCCATCGCCATATTCGCGGCAAAGGCTTCAACCAGCGTTCGCACGCGGTCGCACCCATCGCCATCAGCATCGGATACGCCGGCCCCAGATAATATCCTCGTCCCTTCGCAAAGCAGAAGATCGCGAGCGGGATTAAGTACATCCACGCCAGTAGACGGTAGCGGCGGTTGCGCAAGAAGCCCACCAGGCCCGCAATCCACAACGGCGCCGCAAGCCGATTGGCGCAGATCACGAACTGGTCGCGCAGAAATCCATTCGCCCGCCCCTCGCCCACATCGCGCGCGTGAATGTGTCGGAGGAAGTGCAGCGAGATGAAATCATGGCGCAACTGCCATATCAGATTCGGCAAACAAATCAGCAGCGCCAGCACGGCGCCGCCCCAGAGCCACCCGCTTCCAAGAAAACGGCGGGCTGGCGTCAACAGCAATCCACCCAGAATCCCCGCCACCAGAAACACGATCGTGTACTTGGTCATCAAGCCGACGCCAACCACCGCGCCAATCGCCAAACACCACGGCGGGTCCTCCGTCTTCAGTAGACGGATCACGAAATAGGCAATCAGCACCCACCACAAGTAATCGAACGTTGTGTATTGAAACTCCGTTCCCTCAAACAGAGACAGGGGCGAGAGCGCGACCGCAACCGCCGCTGCGATCTGAGCCAGCCGTCCGCCACCAAGCTCTCGCGCCATTAGCCCGGAGAGGAACACGGCTGCAGCCTGCGCAACTACCGCGAAGAGCCTTAGTCCGACCAACGAAACACCGAAGATCTCCAGGCCAATTCGCTCCACCAAGGGTGTCAAGGGTGGATACGCAACAAATCCCGAGTCGAGATGCAGAGCGTCGCTCAAAGTCTGCAGTTCATCGCGATGAAAACCATAGCGACCGTTCGTGAAGAGATGAACGAGCGCAATGGTCGCTGCGATTCCCGCGAGCGCCATGGTGTCAGCCGAGGAATGCGTAGGCTCCCGCGTCAAATTCCCGGCTGTGGTTGCTGACGACATTTCCCGTTGCTCCTCGCCCGTCGCTCTTTCCACGACCTTTAACGGTTATCCAATGTACACCAACCATTTCCCGGACGAGAGATCGGACACGCTGACGTCACTCTTCAGGGACTGCCGCACGACGCCAGAAAATGGCGCACATCGCTTACGCATCCGGTCGGGTTGCGCGACACGGCCCGGTTGTGAGATGACTGATCGTTAACATTCGATCGTTGCTTCTATGCCCACCTTCGCCGCCATCGACATCGGATCCAACTCGGTTCGTCTGAAGATTTCACGCCTGCACGCCGGGCGTCTCAAAGAAATCCACGAAGACCGCGAAGTCACTCGCCTGGGGGATGGCGTTTTCAGCAGCGGACTGCTTTCACCCCAGGCCATGTCGGAAACGGTGCAGGTGTTGCGGCGATTCCATCGCGCCATGCAGGAGTGCTGCACCGATTCTGTGCGGGTGGTGGCCACGGCGGCTTTGCGCGATGCCCGCAATTCGCGGGCATTTCTGGAGTGGGTGCGCTCCACGACGGGTTGGACGATCGAGATCATCTCGGGACTGGAGGAAGCCCGCCTTATTCACCTCGGTATTGTTTCCGCCGGCCGCCTCGATGCCCATAGCCTTCTGCTGGTGGACTTGGGCGGAGGCAGTTGCGAGCTCACTCTTTCGCGGAACGGACACCTTCGGGATACGGTGAGCCTGTCGCTCGGGGCGGTACGTCTGACCGGTGAATTCCTCAAACATGATCCGCCGCGCAAGGGTGAACTGCAATGGCTGCAGGGATTTGTGGCGCGGGAGATTTCGCGCATTCAAAACCGGATCAAGGCTGCGCGTGTGGGCGCGGTCATCGCCACTTCCGGCACAGCGGCCGCATTAGTGGGCGTTGCCAGCCACCTGTCACGGTCGAGGAAGAGCCGGCCGGCGACTTACGTTACCCGCGAAATGATCCGCCGTATCGCCAAACAGATTGCGCGCATGACGTTGGAGCAGCGGCGGAAGGTGCCTGGAATCGGTCCGCGCCGCGCTGAAATCATCTGCGCCGGCGCGGTCGTGTATGCGGAATTGCTGGAGCGCTGCCATCTCGCCGGTTTCCGCTACTCCGCCCTGGGTCTGCGCGACGGCATTCTCGCCCAAATGGCAGCGGACTACGATCGCAGCACGCGATCGGGGCGGGCGATTGAATCGGAGCGCTGGGAGTCGATCCAACGCGCCGTGGAACATTACCGGGTCGACCTGCATCATGCGTTGCATGTGCGCGACGCGGCTCTGCTGCTGTTTTCTTCGTTGAAGTCCGTCCACCAGCTTCCTGTGGAGTATCGTGAATGGCTTTCGGCCGCAGCCATGTTGTATGAGGTCGGCGACTACCTGAACCGTAACGGACACCACCGGCACACTTATTACATCATCGCGAACTCGGAGATTCTGGGATACACGCCGCAACAGCGGCGGATCATTGGCTCGATCGCGCGCTATCTGGGAAAGTCGCGCCCCACGCCGGGAGACGGCCCCATGAGCGGCTTGAGCCCAGAGGAGCAGGAGAATGTGGAGAAAGCGTCGGTACTGCTCCGCATCGCGCGCGCCTTGAATATGGGCAGAATGCAAGCGGTGGAGAAAGTTACAGTCTCGGCGCGCAGCGGCCGGGTCTCCATGAAACTGACTCCGCGCGGAAAGGCCAGCGTGGATCTGGAGGTATGGTCGATTGAGAAAGACAGCGCCTACTTCCGCGAAGTCTTCGGGCGCGAGCTTTCTGTCGCGGCGGCGTGAAGCGTGCGCAAAATGCGGGGCGTGATGCACCAGCTCATCGAACCCGAGTTGCGCCGCATTTCAACCTTGGCCACGGCGCCTTTCTTGAGTTCCACCACAGCTTCGCATCCACTGTCGCAGATCACGCGTCCCAGGAATTCGCGCAGGTTCGGGTTGTGCCCCACCAGCAGGATGGAGTCCTGGCGGGCGTACTTTTCCAGCATCTTCTGAAAATCCGCGAAGCCGGCCTCCGGACGCAGGGCGTTCTCGGTCACCAGCTTGCCTTCATGACCCATTTCGTTTCCCACCAGCGCCGCGGTTTGCGTGGATCGCTTTAGCGGGCTGGAAACGATGATTTCCACCTGCACGCCGAGCGCGGCCAGGGCGCGGCCGATGTAGCCGCATTGTTCGATACCGTCTTTATCGAGGCCGCGCTTTTCATCCTTCTTGGCGGAACTCAACTGTTGCCCGGCACTGGCGTGGCGCAAAAAGTAGAGAAACATTTCGGAGTGGTTATTCCTTTCCTATCACGGGCCGTCCGGCCACGGCTCGACCGATCAACGCTCGCGAGGAGCGCCGCGGGATGCCAACCGGAATGTCTTCCGGAGTTTTGGTGCCTTCCGCCAGGCCGACGAGAAAATCCTGCGAACTGAAGGCAGCCGCGCCTCGAGGCGGCTTCTTGCTGCGTCCGCGCGGCGATTGCCAGGGGCGCAGGTAGCGGCCGTCCGGTTGCAGAAATCTTACTTTCACATTGTCGGCTAGGTAGGCGGCCAGAATTTCATGCACCACGCGGTCGCGCAGCAGCGGGTTCTTGAGCGGGAACAGAACTTCGACGCGCTCGTGCAGATTGCGGTGCATCCAATCGGCGCTGCCGATATAGATTTCGGATTCGCCGCCGTTCTCGAAGTAAAAGATGCGGCTGTGCTCGAGGAACCGGCCCACGATGCTGCGCACGCGGATGCGGTCGCTGATGCCGCGAATTCCCGGCCGCAGCGCGCACATACCCCGCACGAGCAGCTCGATGTCCACTCCCGCCTGCGAAGCGCGGTACAGAGCCTGGACAATATTCTTGTCGAGAAGGGCGTTCATCTTGGCGATGATGCGCGCCGGACGCCCCGCTCGGGCGTGCTCGGCCTCGCGCTCAAACAGGCTCAGGCACTTTTCCGCCAGATCCAGAGGCGCCACCAGCAGCGGCCCGTAGCTGGGGTGCTCGGCGTAGGCAGTCAGGAAACTGAAAACATCATGCACCGCGCTGGTAATCTCCGGGTCGGCCGTCATCAGGCTGAGATCGGTATAGATCCGGGCGGTGGTTGCGTTGTAGTTGCCCGTACCCAGGTGCGCGTACTGGCGGGTTACGCCATCAGGATCTTTCCGCACCAGCAGACAAAGCTTGCAGTGTGTCTTCAGACCGACCAGCCCGTGGAAGACTTGCACACCGGCATCTTCCATATCGCGCGCCCAGCGAATGTTCGGCGCCTCATCGAAGCGCGCTTTCAGTTCCACGACGGCGGTAACTTCCTTGTGTGCCGCGGCCGCCATCAGCGATGGAACAATCAGCGAATGCTCGCTGGTGCGGTAAAGGGTCTGCTTGATGGAGAGCACGCGTTCGTCTTCGGCGGCCGACTGAATGAACGAGAGCACCGCATCGTACGAATCGTAGGGATGGTGCAGCAGGATGTCATGACGCCGAATTTCTTCAAACAGATCATGAGACTTCGCGGTCAGGCGCAACTCCCGGGGCACATAGGGGCGGTACTTCAAGTCGGGACGCGCGGCTGCGTCGTAAATGTTGAAGAGACGGGAAAGATTCACCGGGCCGTGGACGGGAAAAACCTGCCAGGGGTCAAGCTCGAAGACCGTGCCCAGGCGCTCGATAATCTCGGGATCGGCCTCGGATTCGATCTCCATTCGAACCGCGTCTCCCTTGCGCCGGTTGTGCAATTCCGCGCGCACCGATTCCAGCAGGCTGCGCGATTCCTCCTCCTGCAAATAGAGGTTGCTGTTGCGGGTGACGCGGAAGGCGGCGGAAGAAACGATGTCGTAGCCCTGATACATGCGCACCGCATGGTGGACTACCAGGTCGGCAAGAAAAATGAAATCGATGGTTCCTTCGGAGGGGAGTCGGACCAGCCGCGGCAGGGCCCGCGGAACGGTTACGACTCCGGTATAGGTCAACGAGGAGCGGCGGCGGCGGCGCAGCAACAAGGCCACGCACAGCGCCTTGTTGATCACCCGAGGAAAGGGATGCGCCGGGTCCACCGTTACCGGGGTGAGCAAGGGATCGAGTTCGCGTTCGCAGTAGTCGTCCACGAACGCCAATGCCGCTTCATCCAGTTCTTCGACGCCGAGAACGCGAATTCCCTGCTCCGCCAGTTCCGGACGCAGGCGTTCGTTCCAGCACGAATATTGGTCTTCGACAAATTCGTGCGTCGCATCTTTGATGAGTTCCCGCTCCTCCACCATGGTGAGACCGTCGGCCGTAGTGGAGTTGTGACCGTCTTCGAGTTGTTGCAGCAGGCCGCCGACCCGGACTTCAAAAAATTCGTCCAGATTGCTGGCGGTGATGGCGAGGAATTTCACGCGTTCGAGCAATGGGTTGCGGAGATCCCCGGCCTCTTCCAGCACGCGCCAATTAAATTTCAGCCACGATGCTTCGCGGTTCAGGAGGGGCGCCCGGTTACTCAGAGTTTGCCGAACCATATTATTTGGTGAACCCAATCGTAAAAGTGGAACTCATGCTGTCCGGGAGGTAACTTGGTACGACGTGTGACGACGAACCGCACTTCGGCCGGCTGCACGGGGTGTAACCAAGACGCCACCGGGCATCCGAACCCCAAATAGTATACCAACCCGGCTGGCGGCGGTTGCACCAAGGGCCGTCCGCGTCCGAGGGTATCACCTTGAGGAAAAAGCTTCCAAACCTCAGAATCTTTCGTTCTTCGAAACTGCAATTCCATGCACACTCTGCTTTGCCGCGAACTCGCGGCGCTTCTTTCAAGCTGCTCATAGCACGGCGGTTAGCGGGCTCCGCGGTTTCTGGAAGAATGGCATCGCGCCTGCTATCTCTCTAATGTTAATAAAGTCGATTAATACAATAGACTTTATGGAATAATGGCTAACCGAAGGCTGCCGCGCTGTGGCCTCGGACGGCAAGAGTTGTCTGTTGCTCCCCCGCAATGGTTGTTCGACCAAACCTCAAAAAGGAGAGATTGGCATTTTATGAAATCCACCAAGCACGTATTTCTCACGATCCTGGCGCTGGCAGCGCTTGCTGCATGCGCTTGGGCACAAACTTCTGACACAAACGCACCGGCTCCAAAGAAGAAGCACAAGGCCGTAGCCGCAGCAGCGGCGCCAGCGCAGCCGGCGGTAACGGCGGCCGACGTGCAGGCGTTGAAAGACGCCCTGGCCGCCCAGCAGCAGCAAATCCAGCAACTGACCCAGCAACTGCAGCAGAACCAGCAGAACTGGCAGCAGGCACAGGCCGCGGCAACCGATGCCGCCAACAAGGCCGCTGCCGCTCAAACCCAAGCCAGCCAAGAACAGCAGGCGGTGGGCGAGTTGAAGGGCGACGTAGCCGGCCTCAAGACGAATCTCACTACTGCCGCGATGTCGTTGCAGGAGACGCAGAAGACTATCGACTCAACGCTGCAGAACCCGCTGTCAATCCATTACAAAGGAATCAGCTTTTCCACCAGCGCTTTTGTGGCGGCGGAATTTGTGCGGCGTTCGCGAGAGCTGGGAGGTGACGTTACGACTCCGTTCAATGCGCTCACTATGCCCGGTGCTTCGCAGAGCAATCTGTCGGAGTTCTTCGGCTCCGCCCGCCAGTCCCGACCGACGCTCTTTGTCGTGGGTCGCTTGAAGAATGTGGAGCTCTCCAGCTACATATCGGGTGACTTTCTTTCGGCTGGCGTGACCTCCACCGCTACGCAGACCAACAGCTACACTCTCCGTCTTCGCCAGGCGTGGGGGCAAGCCAAGTTTGACAATGGCTGGAAATTTCTCGGCGGCCAGATGTGGAGCCTGGTGACCGAGGGCAAGGCGGGAATCGCTCCGAGCGACGACTTGGGCAAAGTCAACGATGCCCGGCCCAGCACGATCGACGCGGGATACAACGTCGGCTTTACCTTCGCGCGGCAGTACGGGATTCGCCTGACCAAGGACTTCGGCGACAAATTTTCAGTCGCAGTCGCCCTGGAAAACGCGGAAGGCACGCTTACTTCCCACGGAAACGCAGACAATTTCCTGCTCGGCGAAGCGGGCGACAGCAAGAGCTACAACACGACCGGGACTTACACGGCTAATCCATCACCCGATATCATCGCCAAGGTTGCCTTTGATCCCGGCTTTGGGCATTACGAGGTCTTTGGCTTGGTCGACCGCTTCACGGACCGGATCTTCCCGTGCGTGGAGTTTGCGACCGGCTCACCCTTGTGCACGGCCACTGGCGCCACTTCTGCGACGGGAGCCTACAACGCTTCGAAAGAAGGCGGAGGCTTTGGCGCCAACGCCCGCTGGTACTTCGCCAACAAGCACGTCGTTTTTGGCTTGCATGGCTTTGGTGGCAGCGGAGTTGGACGTTACGGGGCAGCTCAACTTTCCGATCTGTCAATTAATGCCGACGGAACGTTGCATCTGATCAAGGGCTACCAGGGTTTAACCACACTCGAATATCACGGCAAGAAACTCGACGTATATGCCTATACCGGAGCGGAGTACGCCGGCCGCACGTATAGCTTTGATCCCCTCGCGAACGCGGGAAAGGGAGCGAATGTCGGCTACGGAGCCCCGACCTTCAAGAATTACGGCTGCTACATCGAAACGGCACCGACGGTGAACACCGGCTTCACGCCCGGCACTCTCGCCAATTGCACCGGCGATACGCGAGCCGTAATTGAGGGCACGACCGGCTTCTGGTACACGTTTTACAACGGGCCCAAGGGACGGTTCCGGTTCGGCACGCAGTACTCTTATGTGACGCGTCAGACCTGGTCAGGCGCCACCGCCGCTCCCACCGGCGGCACGGCCACGCCAGGAGCACTCTCGCCGGAAGGGCTGGACGGGATGGTCTTCACCTCGTTCCGTTACTACTTGCCGTAGAAGCCGAAGAGGTCCCGCGTCACGATTGACGCGGGACCACTTTTCAACTTTCGGGAAAGTCCTCCCTTCGGAAGCGCCGCCGGCCCGGTTCCTGCTTACTCTCCTTTTCCGGGCCGGTGGTGCTAACTAGTGGATCTGCTTGATCGCCGCTTTGACTTTCTCCACCACGTTGTCCGGGAGCGGCGCGTAGCTGAGTTGGGCAGTCGTTTTCTGCCCGTCGGTGACCATCCAGTTCAGAAAATCGGCTAGGATCTTACCCTTCTTTGGATCCTGAGCCTGCTCCGGAACCAAGAGCCAGGTAAAACTCGAAATCGGATACGCCGTCTTGCCCGGCGCGTTGGTTATGGAGACACGAAAATCTGCGGGCATTTTGGGGGATGAGGCCGCTGCTTCGGTTACTCCATCCAGCGACGCCTTAACGAAGTTGCCGGCAGCGTTCTTGACCGATCCGTAAGTAATTTTGTTCTCCACCGCATAGATCAGTTCGACGTACCCGATCGACCCTTGCAATTGCCGGATCTGTCCGGCAACGCCTTCGTTACCCTTGCCGCCTAAGCCGACTGGCCATTTCACCGACGTTCCCTTCCCTACCGATGCTTCCCACTCCTTGCTGACCTTGGAGAGATAGTCGGTGAAGATGTAGGTGGTGCCGCTGCCGTCCGAACGGTGAACGACGATAATCGACTGATTCGGCAGATTCACGCCGGGATTGACTTTGGCGATGGCGGGATCGTTCCAGTTCTGAATCTTCCCGAGAAAAATCCCGGCCAGAGCTTCGGGAGTAAATTTGATCTCGCCGCTCACACCAGGAATGTTGTACGCAGGGACGTCAGCGCCTAACACCGTTGGAATGTGCAGTATCTTCGTCTTGGCCTCTTTCAGTTGTTCATCGGTCATCGGACCATCGCTGGCTCCGAAGTCGACGGTGCCATTCAAGACCTGGCGAACGCCGCCACCGCTGCCAATCGACTGGTAGTTGATCTGCACGTCCGGGTGCAGCTTGTTGTAATCGCTGAACCACTTGGAATACATGGGATAGGGGAAGGTGGCCCCGGCTCCGTTCAGTTGCGTCTGCCCCATAACCGGGAGCGCCACTACGAGAACTGCCAACAGCAGCGCGATGCGATATTTCACTAGACGAGTCCTCCTCGTGCTCATTTAACTTAAGTGTGCAGCTTTGTTTTATGAGCGGAGTGTTAAAGGAAGGTTACAACGGAGTGAATTTCTGATGAACCGAGTTGGTTTTGCAAGTACTTAGCGGCTGCCGTTCTTGTCGAGCCGCGCCATTTCCCGGCCAAACAGAGGGTTGTCGGGGAAGTCTTGCTGCAGCCCTTGCAGCAACTGGCGAGCGGGTGGCAACTCTTTCTCGCGAACGTAGGCGATAGCCAACAGAATGCGTGCAAACGGGGCGAGCAGATGACCCTGAGCCGCGGTGATCTGGAGTTCGGCGATGCCGCCAGATTTGTCTCCCGGCACGCCCCCGAGGCGGAGCATCCAGCGCACCGGAGCTACCATCGATCCGACGATGTAACGGCTGACGCCGCCGGCCAGGTGAGCATCGTAGCAACTGGGATCGGCAGCGAGCAGTTGCTGCGCCCAGGCGGTTGCCTCCCGCGTGTAATGCAGCGACGCGAAATTGCGCTTTTCGATCAGCGCAGCGAAATCGGAGCGCAGGCCATTGGCTAGCGTCATCGCCAGAAGCGCGTCGCGGTCGCGAGCATCCCGGCTCAGCCGGGACTTTGCCAAGTCCTCGGCACGGCTGAGTTGTTGCTCGAAACGGGCGCGCTGTTGCGGATCGGCTTCGTATTTCTTGCGCGCGGCGAAGATCGAGTCGTTTTCATAGAATTGCGCTTCCAGCACACCGAGCCGGTTGAATTCAGAAAACAGAACGCCTGCCGCCTCGCTCACCGGCCCCATGGGATTCTCAGGGTTCAGTTTCTCCCACGACTCGAATTCTTTTTGCGCGCCGGTAAAATCCAGATCGTAGAGCCGGCGGAATCCGCCATCAAGCCCTGCCGAAGGCAGATCGGCAGCCGCCTGCGGAACGGTCGTCAGCAGGATGAAAGCTGCTAGGACCGCGACCTGGGTCCCTTGGGCGCATGGACCAAGCCGGAACAGAGCGCGCATGAGACGGCATCTAAACATGCGTAGCATTAGATGCGCGTTCTCTGCGTTTCAGTGGAAACCGAGCACAAATTCGAATCTTCTGGCAAACTGCTTGACGGTGAGGACGACCCCCATTGAATGACGAGCTTCGTTATGCGCCGGGCTGGCCCGGAATCGCACCCCGCTGGACTTCGAGCGCCAAGACCGGCATCGGTACGGCGCTGAACCTCCACAGCCGGGTTTGGTTCACGCTAAGTCATGGCATTCTGAATGAGATTTATTTTCCCCGCGTGGATCAGGCTTGCACCCGCGACTTGGGCTTGATTGTCACCGATGGCCGTGGGTTCTTCTCCGAAGAGAAACGCCATTGTAATTTCGAGAATGTTCCCATCGAACCGGGCGTGCCGGTCTACGAACTGACCAATACTGATATGCAGGGCCGCTACCGGATCGAAAAGGAAGTGTTCACCGATCCGTGGCGAAACGTGGTGTTGCAGAAAATCCGCTTCGTGCCGCTCCGGGGAAATCTCGGCGATTATCACCTTTACGCCCTGTTGGCTTCACACCTGGCAAATATGGGATACGGCAACACCGGCTGGGCGGGCGAGTACAAGGGCAAGCCCATGCTTTTTGCCCAGCGCGATGCTTGCGCACTCGCCCTGGCCTGCTCCGCTCCGTGGCTAAAACGTTCTGTCGGATTTGCCGGCGTATCGGACAGCTGGCAGGACCTTTCCCGACATTTCCAGATGACCTGGGAGTACGACTGCGCGGAGAACGGGAACATCGCACTGACGGCGGAAATTGACCTGGCGGCCTGCAACGGCGAGTTCATCCTGGCACTTGGTTTCGGCGGAATCTGGGCAGAAGCCGGTCAGCAAGCGATCTCTTCCCTGCTCAGTTCTTACGAGACGCTTCGCAAGGATTACGCCTTTCACTGGCAGAACTGGCAGAAGAATTTAAAAAAGCTCGACGAGAAGCCGCGGGAAAAAGATTTGTACCGGGCCAGCGTCGCGGTTCTGCGCTCGCACGAATCCAAGGACTTCCTGGGCGGCATCATCGCCAGCCTCTCCGTTCCCTGGGGCTTCAACAAAGGAGACGAAGACCTTGGCGGTTACCACCTCATCTGGCCGCGCGATCTGGTCGAAAATGCCGGCGGATTGCTGGCCGCCGGCGCTCACGACGACGCTCTCCGGGTGTTGCACTATCTCGAGGCCACGCAGGAAGCCGACGGACACTGGGCGCAGAACATGTGGCTGGATGGGCGCCCGTACTGGAGTGGTTCGCAGATGGATGAGACCGCCTTCCCGATTTTGCTCGTCGATCTGCTGCGCCGCGAAGCGCCCAGCCACTTCGGTGAGAGCGGCCGCTGGTGGCCCATGGTGCGCAAAGCGGCGGCTTTCATTGTGGTCAACGGCCCGGTTACACAGCAGGACCGCTGGGAGGAGGACGGCGGCTATTCACCGTTCACCATGGCCGCTGAAATCTCTGCCCTACTGGTTGCCGCCGATCTGGCGCAGTCGATGGGCCAGTCTCGGGCCGCGGAATTTCTGCGCCATATGGCCGACACCTGGAACTTCAACATCGAGCGACGCACATACGCCGTGAACACCGATCTGGCCCGGCAGATCGGTGTCGAAGGCTATTACGTCCGCATCACGCCGCCTCCCAGCGGAGACGGCGCGGCTTCACCCCTGCAGGGATTTGTCCCGATCAAGAACCGAGCCCTGAGCACATCGAATGCGCCCGCGGTAGAAATCGTTAGTCCCGATGCGCTGGCTCTGGTGCGTTTCGGTTTGCGCGCGCCTGATGATCCGCGAATGCTGAACACGGTCAAAGTCATCGACGAACTGCTGCGCGTAAACCTTCCCCAAGGACCGGCCTGGTATCGCTACAACTGCGATGGCTACGGTGAACACGAGGACGGATCTCCCTTCGACGGCACCGGGATCGGCCGCCCTTGGCCGCTGCTGGCTGGTGAACGCGCTCACTACGAGCTGGCCTCTGGACGCATCGCCTCCGCCGAAGCCTTGTTGGGCGTCATGGAAAATTCGACAGGAGCCAGTCGCCTGATTCCAGAACAAGTCTGGGACACGGACGATATTCCGGAGCGCGAATTGTTTGCAGGCAAAGCGTCAGGTTCGGCCTGCCCGCTGGTCTGGGCTCACTCCGAATACATCAAGCTGCGGCGGTCGCTGGCTGACGGCAAGATTTTTGATCAGCCGCCGCAGACTGTGGAACGGTACTTGGTAAAGAAAATGTCTGCGACGTACTTCAACTGGCGCTTCAACAACAAGCCGCGTACGATGCCGTGCGGAAAAAGGCTGCGAATTCTGATGATCGAATCCGCCCTGGTGCACTGGAGCTTCGACGACTGGCAAAGCAGCCAGGACAGCGACTCCAACGACAGCGGATGCGATCTTCAGCACGTCGATCTGCCGACCGATACTCTCGCCTCGGGGCGGCAGATCATCTTCACGTTCTACTGGAAGAATGCAAACCGCTGGGAAGGACAGGATTATCAGGTAACCGTCGAGTAGCGTTGCGTTGCGCCCGATTTCGAGCGACACTGCTAAACTTTTCCTGCTAACACACTTCCCTTCGAGGCACCATGCGCATTCTTTGCCTGTTTGTTATGGTCGTACTGATGAAAGTTCTGATCGCATCCCAGACTCTGCCGGCACCTCAGGCCATTACCGATCCCAAGCAAATCACCTCCAGGCCCGACGCCCAAGTGGAGAAGAATCTTTCCATCGAAAAACTCTATATGACGCGCCAGGTGGGCGGTGCGACCTGGTCGCCGGATGGCAAGACCGTCGCCTTCATCAGCAATTTGAGCGGCCGCAACAATCTTTGGCTGGTGGCGTCCGAAGGCGGATGGCCGACGCAACTCACGGTGAGCGATCAACGCCAGACCCAACCAACCTGGTCGCCCGACGGCAAGTGGATCGCCTACATCTCCGATTACGACGGCGACGAGCAGTGGGATATTTTTCTGGTGTCGCCAAAGACCGGACAAGTCGTCAACCTGACGAACACGCGCGAGATCGCAGAAGAAAGCCCAACTTGGTCGCACGACGGCCGCTATCTCGCTTACATGGTCAAGCCGAAGACGTCGTCCGTGTTCGAGATTGACGTCTACGACACGGTCATGCGCGAGGTGAAGCACCTGACCACCGGCACTGCGAAAGACCGCATGAACGTTGCGCCCATCTGGTCGGCGGACGGTAAGTCCATCGTCTATACCCAGGAACAGTCGAAAGGGACGGACTCAAATGTGTTTCTGGTCGAGGTGGCGAGCGCCGAAGCCACGCTGCTGACGCGGCATGACGGCGAGCGCACATATTCGGCGAATGACGTTTCGCCCGACGGCAAGAGTGTCTTGATCACCTCCAATGCCGGCGACGGTTACGACAACGTCGGCTTGCTCGAAATCGCGAGCAAGAAAATTCGCTGGCTCACGCAAGACAAATGGGAGATTTCCGGCGAGAGCTTTTCTCCCGACGGCAAGTTCTTGACCTACACCGCGAATGTGGACGGTAACACTGACATCTACCTGTATGACATCGCATCCGGAAAAGCTCATGCCCTGCCCTTGCCCAAAGGAGTAAATCAGGTTGCGGGCCGGTCTTCGCCCTTCACGCGCGACGGTTCGCGGCTGCTTTATTACCATACCGGCGCGACCTCTCCCGGCGATTTGTGGGTTTACACGCTGGCGGATCAGGAGGCGAAGATCAAAGGCACGCGGGCAGGAATGCCCGCGCCACACGAGCCATCACCAAACGAGCGATCGCTTCAGCTTACGCACTCTTTGCTAGGAGGGGTGCGGTCCGAGGACATGGTCGAACCTCACCTCGTCCACTATTCCAGCAAAGATGGCAAGTGGATGATCTCGGCGTTTGTCTATATGCCTTACAACCTGCCGCACAATCCCGAACACCCGGCGATCGTTTACGTTCATGGCGGTCCCACTTCGCAGACGATGAATACGTTTAATCGCTTCGTCCAGTACATGGCGAACCAGGGCTACATTGTGATCGCGCCCAACTATCGCGGATCGACCGGATACGGGAAAGAATTTCGGCAGGCGAATCTTTTCGATATGGGCGGAGGCGATTTGCAGGACGTGCTCGCTGCTGCTGACTGGATCAAACAGACGGGCTACGTGGATCCGAAAAAACTCATCCTGATGGGCGGCAGCTACGGTGGCTACATGACGATGATGGGCGTCACCAAGGCTCCCGAACTGTGGGCAGCGGGCATCCCGATTGTGCCGTTTGTGAACTGGTTTACCGAGATTCAGAACGAAGATCCGGTATTGCAGCAGTCGGACCTGGCGACCATGGGCGATCCCGAGAAGAACAAGGCACTGTACGAAGATCGCTCGCCGATCAACTTCGTGGACCGGATCAAGGCTCCGCTCTACCTGCTGGCGGGCGGCAACGATCCGCGTTGCCCCAAGGAAGAGGCGCAGCAGGTGGTGGATGCGCTCAAGAAGCGCGGTGGCGTGGTCGAGTACAAGGTCTATGAGAACGAAGGCCATGGCTTCGCTCGCGTTGAAAATCAGATTGACGCCTACAAGCGCGTGGCTGACTTTCTGAAAGCGCACGTCCCGCCCGCGGATTGCGGTTGCTCGCTGAATGAGTGAAGTAGTTCCCAGTTCCCGGTTCTGAGTTCTCGGTAAGGACCGGTCGGCAGTCAGCAACTCTGCAATACTCCCGCCGTCGGGAGCGACTCTTTCAGCTTATGGGGCCAAACTCTGGGGATTCCACACAGAGCAAGCGGTATGCCTCATCCATCGTACGAACCACATGCATATTGGGGCGCTTCGTTTCGCCAAGTATCTGAAACATGCGCACCATTCCATAAGAAATATCTCTCGGAGCGACTAGGACTCTCATGGTTGCGGCCGGGAATGCGGGCGCACTGTTCGCCAGTTCCAGCATAGCGCCGCTGGAAACTTCAAACTTCGTCACCTCAGAGAAGTCAACAATGCCGCGACACGGAGGATGGGACGCCGCATATCCAGACGCTGCTGCGTAGCTACCCAAGAGAATCGCGTCTGTCAGTCGACCTTCCAGAGTCACGCGCAGGATCTGGTTCCTTGCATCGAAATCCAGAACAAATCCCAAGAAAACCTCCCGCCAAGCACACCCTGACTGTGAGAGTCTGCCACAAAAAGCTAACAAGATGACCGGGGAAGGTTCCAGTGGGAATTAATTATAGGATTTGTCGCGGTGTTATTCACGCGATACTTTTCCTGACGGCTCAACTGTCGGGGACCCGCCACAATCAAAAGCAAGGGCAAAGGGAGCGGACAGGAGTGTCCGCTCTAACCTATCCAGATTCTTGAGGATGCTGCGCCGCATGGCGCTTTCTTGCGGCTTCCAGGCGCAGCATCAGCATGTAGAGCACGATGCCGACGTTGACCACAATAATCAGCAATCGAAACCAGGTTGTGTGCCGGAAAAGATCGACGGCCTCAAAGGGGACGTAGATGCCGCCGGAGGCGATCGCCATCCACTCCGCCCAGGGGCGTATATTCCACAATCCGTAGGCCTCGACGAATCGGCCCGTCACATAGACAGCCGCCACTGTAGCGATCTTCCACAGGCGAACGTCGCTGACCCGGTGCACCAGGTCGACGAAGACTCCAAAGAAATGGTGATGATGATGCGGGCTAACGTGGAGAAATTCCAGGAAACTTTCAGTCACTCCCCAGAGGTCTTTGTGCCGCATGGAGAACAGGCCCAGGCCCGCAAGAACAACGATGACGCCTTTCGCAAACTCGACGGTCGCGACCGTGCGCACGCCTTTGATGTGTCCGGGATCGTGGATTCGATAATGGTGTATGTCGAACATGGGCGCTGGCGAAAGCGTTAAACTTGTTGGCGAACGGTGGCTCGCAGCTCCGCAACGACCTCGGCTGCGGCTTTGCGGGCGGCGTCACCCTGTGTGACATCAAACGAGATTGCCCCGACACGGGCGTGGCCGCCGCCGCCATAGCGTTCGCAGATCTTGGCGAGATTGACGGTGGGCGCGGATTTCGACCAGGGGTTCGATCCGACCGAAACTTTTACCCTAAATGAGCTCTTGCTGAGGCCGATGCTGTAGACCGAATCGGGATGCAGGTAGTACGGGATGAACTTATTGTAGCCTTCCAGTTCCAGGTCGGTGATGTCGAAAAAAATCGTGCCGTCTTTTTCTTCGGCGCGCTGCCGCAAAATGTCGACGGAACGCTGGTGGCGTTCGAGCAGCGGCGGCAACACGGCGGCGACGAAGGGTTCCTCCAGAGTCTTGGCGAGCGGCTGGTAAGCGAGCAGAGGGATCAGCTTTTTGACGAAATCCCGGTCGCTGGAAGATTCGATGGCCATGGTCAGCTTCATGGCTGGAGCTCCCATTTCCACCGCCGATTTCGCATCATCGTACATGGCACCGTCGACAATGTCGGTCCAGTGCACCAGTTCGACGACCGGGCTCGGGTCGAAGCCGAAGCGCTCTTCCGCAATCATGGCAATAAAACTGGTGCAGGATTTGAAAGCGGGATCGTAGAACTTGCGATTGCTCTGATCCTGCTCGAAGTGGGCGGCATCGGCGGGCGAAAGAAAAGCGCTTTCGTGGTGATCGAACCACCAAGTGATATTGGGCGAACTGGAATATTTGAAATCAACGATGGCGTTCTCGTCGCCATCAAACTGCTTCTCGTCAAAAAGAGCGCCGGCACGGTGCAGCAAGCCGGAATATACGAAGTCCACATCGCTGCGGATTCGTTCCCGGTAGAAACGGGTGAACAGTGCGGCCGAGCAGGCCCCGTCAAAACACTTGTCGTGATAAAAGACCCGCACTCGCAAAATGGCTTCCTTACCCGTTTCTCCGGATGTGGAGTGAAAAACAAATAGAGTTGCTGGTTTGGAGAATTATGTCAAGCGCGGATACTGCTCGGTCGAATCATTAGTCCGGCTGCGACCCCGAGCAACACCCACCACGGAGGCCCGGAGTCGCGGAGAAAAAGTAGGCTCAAGGCTTCGTTCCAATAACCACGACTCGACTATGAGCCCTGTAAAAAGCTGTACTCCGTGTCTCTGTGCCTCCGTGGTGAGTTTCGCGTTGTCATGCTCGCAAGCCCCCGCTCCATCGCCAGAATGCGTCTGCCATCACTTCTTCCGGCGCCTGATCTTGAAGTCGAAACTGACCACTCCGTTCTGGTCGCGCAACGCCACGATTGAAATGTTCCGCGTTATGTTGTACTCCACCTGGATGATCTGCTGGTTGGAGACGGAGACGTTGGTGCTGTAGGTCAGGGTGACGTTGCGCGCCACTTGCTGTTCGACGGTGACCTGCGGCCCCCGGACCACGTTGGTTTCACTGGCCAAGCCCTGGGGATCGATCTTGACCCGGCTGGCGCCGAACAAACGCTGCAGGCGGCTGTTAACCGTGCTGTTGAGAGCTTGATTGATCAGTAGGTTGGATGCCTCTCCCCCGAACCCCAACGATCCGCCCGCCGGCGCCGAGGCGGATTCTTCGCGGGTGCGTCCCAGCGCCAACAGCGCAATGACGTCGGCTTCGGGAAGTTGAGGCTCGGACTGCCAGGTGGGTTTCAGGCCGTTGGGAACGCTGGCATCACCGCGGAGTTGCACGGTAATGTCGTAGTCGCGCACGCGGGTGGTCGCCGTCAGGTCGATGATGGGCTGCGTCTTGGCCGGGTTGGCGAAGGTAACGTCGCCGCGCTCGAGGCGATACTTGGTCCCGTTGAACGAGATATCGCCTTCCAGAACCTCTACCCTGCCCAGAATTGCGGGACGATCGACTGTGCCACGCACCCTCAGGTCCGCGTTGCCCGAGAGCCTGGCGATGGCGGTTTGCATCTGCAGCTCGGGCGTCGTCACCACATGCACATCGAGCTTCAGCCGGCTTTGCAGACTATTGCTCTGGGTCACGGCGACCGCCTGCTTGCTCTTCTCGATATAAGCAGCAAAGTCAAACCCTGGAGTGACGGCCAGCTTCGTGACCACCACATCGCCACTCAGCACGGCGGAATTTGCAGTGCCGGTCAGACGGAGATCCGCGTTCGCGGTGGAACTTACGCCCGGGGGATAACGCAGGCGAACATCATGCGCGCTTGCGCCGAAGTCGATGAGAAAGGCGCCGCCGCCCTGGTAGGTCGCCGAGCCGGTTAAGGCCACGGTTCCTCCGCCGGTGGTTCCGCTGAGGCTCTCAATCTGGATGCGGTTGCGATCGAACCGCAGAACGCCGTTCAAGTCGCTCAGGCCGCTGGGAAAGTCGTTGTGACTGACGAAGGTGTCTTTCACGTCCAGACGTCCTTGCAAAACGGGCTGCGAGAGGGAGCCACCGGCGCTGAGACTTACGCCCAAAGTGCCACGCGCCAGGATTTTGGGGTTGAGCGACTGCAATAGCGTCATGTTGACCGAGCCGTCCAGACGGAGGTCGAGCTCTTGCGCCCCGCTCAAATGGGCGCGACCGTGGGCGGTGAAATCGGTTCCACTTCCCGCCAGGTGCAGGTTTTCGAGCAGCAGGGCTTGATCCGCGACTTCGAAGCGGATGGGCTCAACACTTTGTACTTGCACGTGGCCGACCTCAGCGCTGAACGACTGGAGCTCGGCGGCCACTTTCAACTCGCGCGGATTGCGCAGGGGGCCGCGGACGTGGAGCGTGCCCTCGACAGGGGATTGTCCGGTTATTCTTCCCGGCAGGTAGATGCGAAGAAGAGAATTGACATCCAGATGATGAAAGGCCAAGTTCAGATCCGCGGGAAAGTCATGTTCTAATGCGACGTTCCCCGCCATCGTCAAGTCGGCATTCTCGAAGTCCGAGTGCGCCTTGAGATCGAGCTGCCGGCCACGGGTAACGGCGTCGACGTAGAAACCTCCAACCTGCTCCTGGTCGAGCGCGAGATGCTTGAGATGAACATGCGCTTCGAGTGAAGGCTGCTCAGCAGTGCCGCTGGCCTGGAGCGTGAAATCGGCGACCCCATCCGCAGTGAACCGGCTGGTTTGCAGGCGCGGGAAGCGGGCGAGATTAAGGTTGCGGCCGGAAAGATTCAGGCGAAATTCCTGTTTCGACGTGCCGACATTCGCCGTGCTGACGGCGACGCTCCCGGAAAGAGGAGCGCCGTAGGCACTGGCATCGATATTGTTGAACTGAAGCTCGCCACCAGAGAGGCGGAGATCGCTCTTCAATAAGGGAACCAGCACTCCGTAGGCGGTGGCATCGTGAAGTTCAAGGTGTCCATCGCCGTGAGGATTGGCAGGCGTACCCGAAAAGCTGGCCGATAGATTCAGAGTGCCAGTCACTGGCAGCGCAACTCCGGCCCCTTGAGCCAGCTCTGCCGCGTCGGCATTGCGAACGTCAAAGTGCAGAGTAAATGGCGCGCCTGGCATGAGTTCACCTCCCGCCAGCGCGGTACTGCCTTCGAAGTGCGCCGTGGTGTGACCATGAATCAGCGAACCGTTTCGCGTGGCGAAGTGATTGCTTGAATACTGGAGGGCGGTGGAGAGTGCGTCCCCATGAAGCACTCGCGAGGGGGTTCGGTTGGTCGCAGGTAGAGTAAAGTCAAAGTCGTAAACTTCCAGATTTCCGCTGACGGAAAGTGCAGAGAGTCTGCCGCTGGCATTGCCAGTAAAGTTTGCCCAGCCGTGAATCGCAAAGGGCAAGTCCTTCGATCCATAAGCAGCTTCGAGCAGCGGCGTCCACTCCTTCAGGTTGCGGCTGGAGACTGAGAATCGCAGGGATGACGTTGTGGACAGACTGCCGGAGGCGGTGATTTCAGAGCCGGCCGTCGTCAGGTGAAGCTGGCTGACCTCCAATTCGTCGCTCGATCCGCGATAGACGCCATCAATCTGGCCGCGCACTGGGATCTCGTTCGCGGCTGGCTTGAGCGGCGGCGCAACCCCAAGGTTCAGATGAGTCTCCGCGTCGCGGATCGAGCCCACCCAGAGCATTTCAACATTGCCGCTGGCGCTTCCGGAAAGGTTGAGGCGATCCAGTGGAAGTTTGTCTGTGCTCAACATTTCCAGGGCTGGCAACAGCGGGAAGCCAGTTAACTGCAGGCGCACTGCGCCGCGCTGAAGACTTCCCGGAGGGACAGGTCGGGCTCCATGACGCTGCCCGGGAGGCACGGACGGCGAGAGCGAACTCTGCCAGTTCGTCACATCGACGTCTCCCGCCAGGTCGCCTCCGAACAGATTCGCTTTGATGGAAGAAGCGCGGAAGCGGTCCGCCGTGAGGGAGAAGCCCGCACTGACGCGGCCATTCCGCGTCAACAGCTTCTCGTTCGACCACTCGACGTCTTTAGCCTGAAATGTCCCCTGGGTGGAAAAATCCCGCAGGTTCCAAAAACCTTTGCCCTCAAACTGGACGGTGCCTTTGCGGACGGTACGGGCGCGAACTTGCGCTTGTCGTGCCAGGGACGAGAGTTCGCCGAGATCCGCCACGCCACGATAGTCACCGCTCAGTTGGGGGTTATGGAAGTCCTGGAGGCGGCCCGCGAAATGAACTTCAGATTTTCCGGAAGTTACCATCAAACTGTTGATGTCGGCATGTTCGCGGGCCAGAGTCAGCGAAGCATTCGCACGCCACACCAACGAGGGATACTGCTGAAAACGTGTGGCGACGCTTCCGGCAACTACGCGGGCTTCGTATTGGCGCCGCAGCAAGGAGTAGTTCAAAAGCAGCGCCAGATCGCGGGCGGCAAAATCGACCGGTATTTTCTTGTCCTCCCACAGAAGCTCGCCGCGCTGCACTTCGATTTGGGCAACCGCCAGCGAGAAAAGTTGCTCCGCCGGCCCTTCGGACGCCGCTCCCGCGATGGAACGCACAAAAGAACGGTTCACTTGCGGCTCGGGAACGTTGGTAGAGCCATCGGGATAAACAATGACGTGGACGACGGGATGCTCGAGCGCCAGGGAATGCAATCCGATGGTGGTGCTGAGGAGGGAAATGATTTTCATTTCCGCCTGTAAACGGTCGACCCGCAGGAATGGGGCTTGGTCCGGAGTTTCGCGGCCATGGATGATAAGGTTGCGAGCGTCCACGCGCAGGCGGAACGGAATGATGTGCAGTTCTCCGAGTTCGACGCGGCCGCCGGTGATTTTCTCCAGCGACGCGACCACGCGGCGGCGCATTACCTGCTGAAAGGAATCCGTAGTGACGTACCAGGCGATCAGGCTGAATCCGATCAGGCTGAAGACACAAAACCCCAGGAAAAGGTGCCACAGGATGCGCCGGCGCACAGGAGGAATGGGCTCGGTCGATGGTTCGATCGAGGGCTCGATCGATGGTTCGGTCGATCGTTCGGGCGGGAGTTCGTTCAACGGTTCCGCTCTCCGGCAGTAGATTCAGGAGTCAGGATATGGCTCCCCGAACGGAGGCTCGCCAGCCATCCCGAGAGCAACTCGTTCATTTTTCGCTCGGCCAGCAAATCCTTAATTCGGCCAAAGACTTCGGTTAATGGGGTGGCGCGATTGCCGGCCCGCTTCATCTCCGGCAGTAACTGATCATTGTAGTAAGTCTCGACTGCATGCTGATCAATCTGGATCGAGGGCCGCAAACGGTCTTCCACGAGCTTCATCAACTGAATCTGGTCGCCCAGCCGCTTTTCCAGCGCGCTGGGTGTGAGCCCATAACGTTGCAACTGCGCGTGCCATCCCTCGTCGGTGGCACATTCGGGATGAAGCTTGCGGACATCGTTGCGCACCTCGGCAACACGGGCCGCGACCTCGTCGGCAGGGGCGGGCTGAGACGGCCGAACCTGTTCCCGCAACAGTTCCTGATCGATCAGACGATCGAGGGCGGCGTTGCGCTCGGCAGCGGTGAACGAGTCCGGATCGCGGCCATTCGCCAGGGCCTCGAAAGCCACTTCCTGCTCCCAATCGCTCTGTAAAATGACGTGGTCGTTAACCTTGGCAACCACGCGATCAACGATCTGGCCGGCCATGGCGGAGAGCGCCAAGGCCATGCTTAGCGCCACCGCCACGGCGCAGTGCTTTCCGAGTTTGGTGATTCCGAATTGGATCCCTCGCAGCTTCATCAGAAAGATTGTCCGACGCTGAATGAAAAGTTAAAGTGCCCGGCGCGTTGATACCCGAACTGCCCGCTTTGTTGTCCATTCGTACCCGTCACGATATTGGTATAGCTGGGAAAGTAGGGCGGATTCAAATTGTATCCGAAGTCAAAGCGCAACGGTCCGATGGGTGTCTGGTAGCGCACTCCCAGGCCAACCGCGTGGGAAGCATAGTTGTAATTGCACTGCAGGTGCGTGTCCGCCTGAAAACAGAGTTGTTGGTTAGGCTGGTGAAAGCGCGCCAAGCTGGGGAGCATTTCCTGCGGCCGCGCAAACACGTTGCCCATGTCTTCAAAGATGGTAAAGCCGATGTTGTCCAGAAGGTAAGGCACAGTAACGTTTGGAAAACGCATTTCCAGATTATTGAGGAACACCGCGCTGCCGCCGACGGGAAACCCGGTAAACGGATCGCGTGGTCCTGCTTGATTTAACCCGAATCCGCGGTGGGAGTTGCCCCCGCCGCTGTAGAAACGCTCCGGCAGAGGAATCAGAGCCTCGCCAGCGGACGCCGGTTGCGACGGATCCAGCACAACCGTGCCTCCAAAAGGGTTCTCAATCCCGATACTGGTGGATCGGGCGAAGACGAATCTCTGTCCGGTGCTGCGATTGCGAAACAAGGTGTGATAAGTGGAGTTCTTGACCAGCACCCGGCTGAAGTCGGCCTCGGAACCAAAATAGCTGGCGGCGACGCCGCCCTCGACCGTGGTGTAGCTGCCGCGGGTGCTTTCCAGATCGTTATCGCGCCGGTTGCGAATGTAGAGGAAGTTAGGTATTCCGACCCGGGTGGGCGTGGAGAGAAGCGGAATGAGGTTGGCGGTGACCTCGATATTGCTGGCTTCCACGCGACGATAACTGAAACGATAGGCGAACGTCGTCAGTTCGCGGTCTTCTTTCTTGTACAGCACTTGCAAGACCTGGAACGTGCCCTCCAGGCGCTTCGAGGTAAACGTGGAAACGTCCACGGTGTTGTCGTAAAGCCCGGTAGCGGTGAAACGAAAGTTCTCGAGGTTGAGCAGGTTCGGGATGTCGTAGCTGATAAGCGCGCGCTGCTGAAGATAGCCGAGGTTACCTTTCATGGTGATGGTCTGATGGCGGCCGTCCACGTTGATGCGGCTGACGCCGAGAGAGACCATGGGGCTGACGCCGGTTTGCCCGAGGGGCTGGTTGGTGCCGTAGGCGGGCTGTCCGGTCTGGAATTCGAAGCCGCCACCGTAATCGAAGGTGTAGCGATCGGCCTCGCGCGCTGTGACCAGCACGCTCTTGCGCGATTCGGTGCCCTCCGGGTTCTGGATCGCCGTGTCTACCTGCTTGAAAAGGCCGAGGTCGTAGAGTCGCCGCTGGCTCTCCAGCATGTCCTGCTGGCTCAGGGGCGCGCCCGGCTGCACCCGCATTTCCCGGCGGGCAACTCCCATGCGGGTGTAGTGCAAGCCATCGAGAAAAACCTGGTTGACAAAAAACTGCTCGCCTTCGTGAATCGTAAAAGTCACGCCTACGAGCGGCAAAGCGGCCTCTGACGGAACGGGTAAATAGCTGACATCGACGGCGGCATTGGGAAAACCATTGTCGAAATACTTTCCCAGAATGGTGTCGCGGTCATCGGCCAGGCTCGACTCATCAAATCCCTGTCCTTCGGCAGTTTGAATTTCGGGGAGCTGTTCCTGCGGAAGCGTGTAACTGCCGTCGATGCGGACCCAGGCAACGCGCGTCTGGGGTCCTTCTTTGATGGTGATCTGAATGGCCAGCAGCGAGGGATCGTTTAGGTAGTTAGTAACGAGTTTGCTGGTGACTTCAGCCTGCCGGTAACCACTCGCCTGGTAGAGATTCCGGATACCGCGAACATCCTCTTCGAGCAACAATTCGCTGTACCGCCCGTGCGCGAACAGGCGTCCGGCGGATTGGTCCTGCATGCGCGAGCGAATCAATTCGTCGGAAAAGAAATGATTGCCAGAAATGCGAATGGCGGCGAGTTTGTGGCGGTCGCCGGGATTGACGGCGTACACCACCTGTAAATTCTTGTCGTCCTCGGCGCGGTGCTGCGACACGCTAACCGTGGCCTCGAAATAACCCAGGGTCTGAAGATGGTTCTGGATGTTGCGCCGGCCCTCGTTGAGCAGATCATCGTCGAGCGCGCCTTCTTCATAGACGGGCACCAGGCGACGGAGCACGCGCTGGCTGAGTTTGAAACCGTCGGCGGAAATCTCGACCACCGGACCGCGATCCACCTTGAAGGCGTAGTCCACCGTGTTGCGTTCGGGATGATAAGTGCGGCTGGCCACCTCGACCTGTACCAGCAGGCGGTTCTGCTTCTGGTAGCGAGCGCGAATTCGTTGCAGAGCGCGCGTCACGCGATTCGAGAGGACCCCGTCGCCGGAGTGCAGATCGGCGATCTCCCTGAGCTCTGCCTCCGAGTAGCCGGTATCGCCTTCGAACGTAATCTCTCCGACTACCGCCCGTGGTCCACGGACGACATGGAAAGTCAGGTTGACCTGGTGCTGCTGGGCGTCGCGCTGTTCGGAGATGGTCACTTTCGACTGGTGGAATCCGTTTTCTTCCAGCACTCGTTGGATGCCTGCCAGAGCGTGGTCCAGTTTCTCCGGAGAGTAGAGTTCGCCGAGTTGCAGGCGCGTGGCGCTAGCCAGTTGGTTGGCGGATGGATTGGTGGAGACGCCGTCGATCAACACCATGCCCACGAAGAAATTGGCCACTGTGAGAAAGCGCAGCCGGACGCCGGCGGTTTCGGTGCGATCCGCATCGGCTTGAATGTCGGAGAAGCGTCCGGTGGCATAAAGCGCCTGCATAGCGTCGTGCAGTGTGTCGCGCGTCAGCGGTTCGCCGATTTTGAGCGGCGTGGCTGCCAGCAGCGTAGCGGCTTCTTCTGGAGGAACACCCGGCAACTCGATCTGATCGATCGTCAGGCCGAGATAGGGCGTGATAGTTCCGAACTGGGTTCCGAACTGCGCTGTGGACTGCGCGGGCGATTCAGACCGCGCGGGCGATTCAGGTGGTTGCTGCTGAGCGGGTGGCGAACCAGCAGCCCAACTTGCTCCTTGCGCAAGAACCATTACCAACAGAAGTGCCCGTGCAATCCGCGCGGCACCTCTCAGTCGCAAAATTTCCTCCCGAAATTCCGGCCGTTCAACCACGAAACCTTTCAGATTCGATGAGTTGCAAAACAGCACACGTTGCTCGCAGGGACAAAGTTTGATAGCCGGAACCTATAATACTGTCTGGAAAGCCCTTGCAAGGTAATCTCTAAGGTAAGCCTTTGGAAATCGACGACCGTTACTCGCGGCAGGTGCTGTTCAAAGAGATCGGAGCCGAGGGCCAGAAAAAGCTGGCCCTGTCACGCGTGGTCATCGTCGGATGCGGCGCCACCGGTTCCGCCCTGGCCTCGTTGCTGGCGCGTTCGGGCGTCGGCACGCTCCGAATTCTCGACCGTGACTACGTCGAGTCGAGCAATCTGCAGCGGCAAGCGCTATTCGACGAAAGTGACGCTCGCGAATCCCTGCCCAAGGCGATCGCGGCCGCACGCCAGATTGCGCGCTTCAACTCGCAGATCGCGGTCGAGCCTCACGTTGCCGACCTGGTCCCCGCGAACATCGATTCCCTGATCGGGGACTGCAACCTGATCCTGGATGGTACCGACAATTTCGAGACCCGCTACCTGATCAACGATTATGCGGTGAAAAATTCCGTGGCCTGGATTTACGCCGCCGCGGTCGGCAGTTATGCCGTGACCATGAACATCCTGCCCGGCGAAACCGCATGCCTGGCTTGCATCTTCCCCGAGTCTCCGCGCGGAACCGTGGAAACCTGTGAGACCGCCGGCATCTTGAATTCTGCCGTGAACCTGGTGTCGTCGATTGCGGCGACCGAGACGTTGAAGTTTCTGACAGGTGCCCGTTCGAAGATGCGGCGGACGCTTCTTTCCTGGGATGTGTGGACGAACGAACGGGCGGAGATGTCGGCAATGTCTCCGCGGGCGGGATGCCGAGTCTGCCTAGGAGACTTCGTCCACCTGGCAGGGGAAGGACGGCCACACATTACGTTGTGTGGCAGAAACTCCGTGCAGATCCACGAGCGGCAGCGGCCGGTCGACTTTGCCGAATTGAGCACCCGGCTTCAGCCTCTGGGCAACGTTCGCCACAACGAGTTTGTGTTGAAGTTCTGGCATGAGCCGTACGAGATGACGCTGTTTCCCGACGGGCGGGCGATCATCAAGGGAACGACCAACACAGCCATTGCGCGCAGTTTGTATGCGCGATTTGTAGGCAGTTGAGAATTGCAACTGCGCAAACTGATTGCAGGTTGTGCGCAGCAGTTTTCACCAGCCTCCATCCCTGAACTCGCCTCAATCTCAGCGGTTTAGCCGAGAGCGCCGCGAATCTCCGGTCATCCTGGCCATGTTCGACCCGGGGCCAACTGGCCAGAAAACTGCAGTCGAGGCGGTAGGTGTTAGCCCCAGTGGAGGCAGTATGCGACCCTATTTGGTTCTGATGGCGGTAGTTTTGACGGCGGTAGCGGCCTTTGCGCAGCAACCCTTTCCTCACCCAGCTTACGGCCCTTGCCTTTATGGATGCGGTCCCTACATCCCGCTGGTGACCACGCCCGAGATCTCCCTGCAAACGGTTACCCCGAATCCGGTGGGAGCTAGCAACGCCACTACGGGATTAATCGCCGGCGCGACCAACGCGACACTTTCCCAGATTCAGGGATCGACGAGCTCGGAGTACACCGTGCCCGTGTGGTACCAGGGCGGCGGCGCTCCGATCATGACCCCGCAAGTCCACCTGCAACCCGAGCGTCTGGGACGCGAAGGACGAGTGATGCACGAGGCCATGCGGGAAGAAAATCCGCGGGATGAGCACGGACCCCACGCGCAAGCCCGCGGCGGCTGGACCTATTACCCCGGACGGGAACACACCGCGAGCGCGGTACGAGCGGCGAACGAAGCGAAGGGCTTCAAGAAGGCTTCCCGCGTCTATACCAACGACGACGTCACTCGCCAGAACGACGCCAACGGCACCGTCAAGCACGGCGGCAAGACGGAAAAGATGTAGAGGCGGCTTTTCCCGCCAAGCTCTGGGCTCCCGGTCGTCGATCGGGAGCCTTTTCCTTGTATGGAGGGCCAGTCCACCCAAGCTTCCGGCTCGACACGATCACTTTTTCTTCAGTTCATGACTCACGCGGTTGGCGATCCGATCCATAGGCTCCACCAGGCTATCCGAGACGTTGGCGGAAGGCTGCGCGAGGATTGTGGCGTTCATCATGGCCGAAAACTTCCCAGGACGAAAGAGCGCGAAATTAATCTCCAGGTTGTCGCGATAGACTGGCCCCGACTGTCCGCCCATAGGGTCACTCGCATCGGTGCTGGGCACTTTCCCGCCGATGGCAATCGCTGGAATCCTGGGCTCAGTCAGATTGGCTTTGGGGTTTGTAACTTGAGTAAGCACCAGGTAATCGCACTCCTGACGCTTTAGTTCTTCGCCATTCGCCAGCGTTGGGTGAAGTTCACGTTCGTCGGTCGTGGCCGACTCCATCGTTACCGCAGCCAACTTGTTTTGGGTCAGACTCTTGGTCAAACGCTCCGTCATGCGTTCCACAAACAGCGACGTGGTCGTCCGATTGCTGACCAAGGCAACGCACACCTTCTTACGAACCTCGGGTTGAGAAGGTCCTTGCGCCCCTGACGACAAAGCTACGCCCATTAACAACAACACTGACAGGGGAGGGAAAACGCGACCCGACCGGCGCATGCAGCACCTCGACGTGAGCGCTAGTATATACAATCTCCAGCCATTCCCTTCCTCAATCTGCTATCTTCGTCGGTTGATTCTCTATACATATACAACGCAGGCGCCGGCGGGCGCCGAGGATACGTGCCCTCATGACTGAGCTTGTTCGTCCGCAACCGTCCCGTCTTTACCGCTGGACTGTGCTGTTGTTCGTCAGCGTGGCGATGGGCGGCAACTACTACATCTACGACAGTATCAATCCGCTGGAACGTATTTTTATCGACAAGCTGGGTTTTTCGGCCACAGCGTTCGGGTGGCTGAACTCGTCCTACAGCGTAGCCGCGGTTTTGACGCTGCTGATCGGCGGTATCGTTATTGACCGGATAGGCACGAAGAAGGCGCTAACGTTCTTTGCTTGCCTTTGCCTGCTGGGAGCCGTGCTCACCGCCGCGCGCGGACGCCCTGGAGTGATGATTGCCGGCCGCACTGTGCTGGGTCTGGGCGCCGAATCGATGATCGTTGCGGTCACGACGGTGCTCGCCAAGTGGTTTAAGGGCAAAGAGCTGAGTTTCGCTTTCGGGATCAACCTCACCATTGCCCGTCTGGCGTCGGTAGCGGCCGACAACTCGCCGACCTGGGCTCACCGGGCGTTTTATCCCCAGGGGCCTGCTGGTGAGCCAAGCTGGCAAGGACCGTTATTCATCGCTGTAGGCGCCGCAGTACTAGCCGTGTTGTGCTCGGGAATCTACTGGGTACTCGAAAGCCGGGCGGAGGGGCGCTACGAACTGGGACAAGCGGGTTCGATCGACAAGCTGGAGTTCGGACAGATTTTTCGCTTTAACTCATCGTACTGGTTCGTGGTCGGGCTTTGCTTTACCTTCTACTCCGCGATTTTCCCGTTTCGAACATTTGCCATCGACTTCTTCACCAATAAGATTCTGGCGACCCACGGCGGCATAAACGCTTCGGAAGCCATGCGCATCCTGTCCCACGAACGGGCGGGGTTCTTCAACAGCCTGCTTCCTTTCTCCGCTATGATTGCGACTCCACTCTTCGGATTGCTCTCCGACAAGATCGGGAAACGTGCATTCTTGATGATGTTTGGCTCCATCCTGCTGATGCCGGTCTACTTAATGATGGGCTACACCAACGTTTCGCTCTACTTGCCCGTCTGCATGATGGGAGTGGCTTTCTCGCTGATTCCGGCGGTCATGTGGCCCTCGGTGGCCTACATCGTCGACCAGAACCGGCTGGGCACGGCCTACGCCTTGATGACGTTGATCCAGCAGATCGGGTTCTTCCTGCTGAACTTGCTGATCGGCACCGCCAACGACTACTCCCACGCCGGACTGGATAATCCGAGGGGATACGGGCTGGGCATGTGGATCTTCTCGGTCCTGGGGTTCGTCGGGCTGACCTTCGCCATCCTACTGCGGATTCGCGAAACCGGGCCGCATGGGCATGGGCTGGAGACGATCACGGCCAAAGGGTAAAGAGATCTTTGGTAGAGACGCGGCTTGCCGCCTCTCCCGTTGCGGGCAAGACGGCGCCAGCAAGACGGGGCAAGGCCCGTCTCTACGGTTACGAAAGTGATCTCTCGGCGAGTTTGGTTGGAACTTTGGGCGTATAGATCATCCCGGCAAGCTACGGTTTTTGGTATTCTGACGGCCTAGGAACGGTCGAGAGCGCTTCTGCAAGTCCCTCGGCAAATTTGTACAACGAAAAGAGTTCGAAGCCGCATCTGAACCACTAGCGGCCGGAAAAAGGCGACTTGACCGACCCGACGCAAGGCATCTCCGAACGAGAGGCGATTGAACAGGCCAAGCAAGGCAACGAAGCAGCCTTCGAAGTCTTGTATCACCTGCACAAACGCCGGGTGTACTCGCTATGTTTGCGGATGGTTTCCAATCCCGTGCAGGCCGAGGATCTGGCCCAGGAAGCATTTCTCCAGCTCTTTCGCAAGATCGGCACCTTTCGCGGCGAGTCTGCCTTCTCCACCTGGCTGCATCGCATGACGGTCAACGTCGTCTTGATGCAACTGCGCAAGAAGGGCTTGCTGGTGGTGTCGCTGGAAGAAACTCTGGAGGGGGAAGACGAAGCGCCCAAGAAGGAATTTGGTACCAAGGATTTGAAACTGACGGGCTCCATCGACCGGCTGCAGTTGCAGCGGGCGATTGACCGGCTGCCGCCCGGCTATCGAACGGTTTTTGTGTTGCACGATGTGGAAGGATTCGAGCATAACGAAATTGCCCAGATGGTGGGCTGCTCGGTGGGTAACAGCAAGTCCCAGCTTCATAAGGCGCGGTTGAAGCTGCGGGAGTATCTGAAGTTCATGAGAGCCGAAAAGGCCAAGACTGGGTAAGGAACCTGCGGTATTGGGGGAGAGGTTGCTATGACGTGTTCAGATGTAGAGCGAGTTCTGCCGGAGCTCCTCGACGGCGCCCCGGACGGTGCGCTTCCCGAGGAGGTTAAGGCGCATGTAAAGTCCTGTCCGGCATGCTCGGATCTTGTGTCGGACCTGAAGCTGATCGCGAGCGAAGCCCGGCAACTGGCAGCAAGCGAAGAACCGGCGCCCAGAGTATGGGTGCGAATTGCCGCCCAATTACGCGCCGAAGGACTGATCTCTGATCCGGTGACTGGTGATCCCGAACCGGCCCCCTCGCGGCCTGTCTTTGTCCCAGTCCCAGAGCGAACGTCTTCTGGCCGCCGATGGAGCGCATGGTGGCTGGCGCCCGTGGCCGCGGCGGTGCTTGCGGCCGGCTCTTACGTCGTAACCCATAAGCCAGTTCCGCAAGTGGCGACGCAGCAAACTCCGGCAACTCTGGGGAAGGCCGCAGTGACGGCTACGGCCACCCCTTCCCCCGTGCCTGTACCGGCTCCTCAACAACTGACACGGAAATCCGCTAAGCCAGCATTCTCCAAATCAGCGACCGCAGTGAAATCCGCGGTAGAACCCGCGCCGAGCGAGGAAGATCAGCAGTTTCTGAGCGCGGTTTCCACGCTTGCCCCTTCGATGCGGACGACGTATGAAATTCAGTTGCAGGCGGTGAACGCCGACATCCGCGAAACGCAAGCCTATGTGGATCGGAATCCGGGGGATATGGACGCTCGGCAACATTTAATGGATGCGTATCAACAGAAAGCACTTCTTTACCAGATAGCGTTGGATCGTATTCAATAGGGGAAGGGGCGGCCGGTATTCCCGGCCGCAGGGGCGGCATTTTATGGCGAGTCTTCATAGCGCGAGTCTGCGACAGGCAAATCTGAGGCATGCGAATTTTGGGCAATACATGGCCGTAATGCTGGTTCTGGGAGCCGGTCTGGCATCAGCGGCTTTCGCCCAGACCAAGAAAGAATACAGTTTTGCGGTCGGTCCCAACGCCAATATTTCCGTGGATACGCAATACGGGGCGATTTCGGTAAGGCCCGGCAGCTCCACCCAAGTAATGGTGACGGCGACGCTCAAGTCAGACAAGGTGGAAGTCGACCTGCAGCAAAATGGCAACCGGATTCAAATCGCGTCGCACCTGCTGTCGGGCGCCGACGAGCAAACCGGCCAGGTTGACTACGAAGTGCTGATTCCGCCCGACGCTACCGTGAGCCTCCATTCCTCGACCGGTCCGCTGTCGGCGGAGCACCTGCAAGGGGACTTAACCCTGGAAGGTCCCGATGCCATGGTAAATGTAAGCAACGTCGAGAATGGACACGTGCACGTCCGGACGATGCGCGGGCCGATCACGCTGACCGATGTTCGCAACGGCCACGTCGAGATCGCTTCCATCAGCGGCGACGTCCATATGCAGTCGGTCAGTGGCCCGCTGGTACAGGTGAATTCGGGCAGCGGAAAGATTTTTTATGATGGCGATTTTGGCTCTGGCGGCGACTATAAGTTCACCACCCACACCGGGGACATCGAAGCCGTAGCGCCGGCGGATGTCTCGGCCGATTTCAGCGCGCACTCGGTGCTGGGCCGGGTGCACAACGATTTTCCTCTGCAACCGAAGCAGCACTCCCGGTTTTCCTTTGAAGCGGGACGTTCCTTCTTTGGCACGGTCGGCAAGGCCGCATCGGAGGTCGTGCTGCGCTCTTTCAGTGGTAGAATCCGCCTCAAGCAACGCTAAAGTGAATCAGGTGTCAGGTGTCAGGTGTTAGGTCTTAGGAAGGTCTCGATTTTCCTGAGACCTGATACCTGACACCTTGAGACCTGGGAGCGCCGTGGAGAGCCATGCAAGTACGCGCGGTGTTTCTAGTGGGATTCATGGCTGCCGGCAAGACCACCGTGGGACAGGAACTTGCCCGGCGGCTGGGCTGGGACTTTGTGGATCTGGATGCCAAAATCGAGTCCCACGAGCAACAGACCATTGCAGAGATGTTCCGGGATCGAGGGGAACTTGAGTTTCGGCGTGCCGAAGCCGCAACTCTTCGCGATCTGACCGAATCGATGGAACGTGACACCGTAGTCGCGCTCGGAGGTGGAACGTTCGCGCAACTGGGGAACTTTGAGTTGTTGCGGCCTTGGCACTCTATTTTCCTGGATACTCCCTTGGACGAACTTTGGCGGCGCACTCGGGAGGACGCGACCAAACGGCCGTTGCGAAAAGAGGATCGCGCCGACTTCGAAAGTCTGTATTGGCAGCGACGGCCGTCCTACACTCAGGCCAGCGTGACTGTCGTAACTTCAGGGAAAGATCTGGCCACCATTTGCGCCGAAATCGAGCGTACGTTTCAGTTGCGGGAGGGGACGGAGGCGGCGGGCTCGCCTCATACCCCCTCCGATCATTTCTAAACAGGAGAATCACAGTGAAGTTGTCTTGCCGGCTGCTCGTTTTCATGATGGCGTTGCTTGGGTGCCTTGCGGCTTCGGCCGCCCCCGTGCCCAAAGAAAAGGAAAAAGAACACGAGGGCAAGCCCGTCGACTCCGGTTCCTTCAGTGTGTTCCAGAATGGCCATCTGGTAGGAACCGAGACGTTTTCGATCTATGAGACCAGCGGCGGCAGCGTGATCCACTCCCAGTTCAAGACCGAGAATACTCCGCCCGACGTGCAGACTTCCGACATGGAGCTCACTTCCAAGGGTGAAATCCGTCGTTACGAGTGGAAGGAATTGAGTCCCGGTTCCGCGCACTATGTGGTGCTTCCGAATGCTGATTTCCTGAATGAGAAGTGGAGCGCTGGAGAGGGAGATAAAGAGCACGAAAAGCCTTACCTGCTGCCCGCGGCCACGAGCATTCTGGACGACTATTTTTTCGTCCATCGCGAAGTGCTGGCCTGGAAGTTTCTGGGCATGGTCTGCAAACAGGACAAAGGGCAGCTACAGTGCCCCTTGAAGGAGCGCACCCTGTTCGGCACCCTGGATCCGCACCAGCAATCTTCGGCGTCGCTCAGCGCCGAGTACCTCGGCCGGGAAAAGGTGAGCCTGAAGAGCGGTCCACAGGACCTTATCAAATTGGAACTGAGGAATGATGCGGGGACGTGGCAACTCTGGCTCGACGATCAATTTAAAGTGATGCGGATGTCCATTGTGGGAGAGAATACCATCGTGGACCGTGATTAAAGTGCAGGTCTTAGGTCTTTCTCAGCGAACGCCACGGGAAGGTTTGCCTAAGACCTGAGACCTGCTTTGGGATAACTCTTGACGATTCTTGACTCACGCACGTCGCGCGTTCTATTCACGGGTCTCCTGTTCGCCGTTGGGCTGGGCTTTCTCTATGCGGCGCGACGCACGTTGATTCTCTTCCTCTTTGCCATTTTTTTTGCTTATCTCATTAATCCCGCCGTAGAGCGGCTGGAGAAGCTGGTCCGCAGCCGCGTCTGGGCGATCACGATCATTTACCTCCTGCTTCTGGTTGGCCTGGGGGGGGCCGGTTTCCTGGTCGGCCCGCGGATTGCCCGGCAAGGCGCGCGCCTGGGACAATCGCTCCCCGGACTCATGGATAAGGCCAGCACGGGCCAGTTCTCGGGCCAGATCGGCCAGCTTACGGCAGAGATTGGGAGCGAGCACGGCTGGAGCGCGGATACGCAGAAGCGTATTCGGGATTTCCTGATGAGTCACCGGGAAGACCTGTCTCTCCTGGCGCAGCGCATCGGCGTTCGTGCCGCCGAAGCGGCGCAGGATGTCTGGGTGCTGTTTCTGGTACCTATTCTGGCCATCTTTTTTCTCCGCGATGGGGGCAGCTTTCATGAAGTGCTGGTTTCGCTGGTGCAGTCGCGCTCGCAGCGCGAGTTTCTCCAGGATGTGTTTCAGGATCTGAATCAGATGCTCGCCCAGTTCATTCGCGCCCAGTTGACGCTGGCGGCGCTGTCGCTGGTAGCCTACACCGCATTCTTGAGTGCGACGCGGGTTCCGTTCGCGCTGATGCTCGGTACCGCCGGAGGCGCGCTCGAGTTCGTTCCCCTTGCCGGGCCGCTGCTGGCAGGCGCCGCCATGCTGATCGTCGCCGTTCTGGCGGGATACCAGCACTGGCTCATCCTGCTGTTGTTTTTGGTGCTCTGGCGAATGGTGCAAGACTACGTCATCTCTCCGCGGATCATGGGAGTCAGGGTGGAATTGCATCCGCTGGCGGCTTTGTTTGGCATTCTTGCCGGCGGCGAAATTGCCGGCATCCTCGGGGTCTATCTCTCCATTCCGGTAATGGCCAGTTTGCGCATCGTCTGGCGCCGCTGGCGCATTTACGCCGAAAAACGCAAGTTCGGACCGCTCAACGAGTATTCATTCCCGCAAGAGTTGGGGAGAGAGAGAACTTAGAAATTGGGTGATCGGCTGATCGGACCATCGGGTGATCTAAGTTCAAATGCCTTTGATTTTCGATGACCCGATCGTCTATGTCGTGGCCGCCACCACAGGGCCGTTCTTCACGGTCTCCACATCCACTTTGCGCAGGAACTCGGCGGCTGCTTCCGGCAACACGGTATTGATGAACATTCCCGAGCCCAGCTCGAACCCGGCCACTCGCGTCAACCGCGGAATCACGCTCAAATACCAGTGAAAGTACTTCACGCCGACGCTTTCGGCGGGAGCGCTTCGAATCGTAAAGTTGAAATCCGGGTTTGCCAGCCCGTGGTAGAGCTTGGCCAGGATCAAGCGCAGCATGCGCGCCAGATCGTTCATCTCCGCCGCGCTAACGTCGCCGAAGCTGGCCATGTGCCGCCGCGGGTAGATGTGGGTAGAGAACGGAGCCGGCGAGGCGTACAGTTCGAGCGCCACGAAATGTTCGGAGACCAAGACGATGCGTGTCTGTTCTTGCAACTCCTCCTCGAGCATCTGGCAGAACATGCACTCGCCGTAGTCATCAAAATGTCGCAGCGCGTGCTGAAAGCGCTCGCGCACCTGCAGCGATGTTACCGGAGTCGCGATCATCTGGGAGTGCGGATGTTCCAGGCTGGTGCCCGCATCCAGGCCGTGATTCTTGAAGATCGTAATCAGCGCGACGCGCGGGTCGAGGCTGAGTTCATCGTAGCGAGTCTTATAGATCCGCAGGACTTCCGCCACATAGGAATCGGGCATCATGGCCATGACCTGGGAATGGTCGGGTGTTTCCACGATCACATCGTGAACCCCGAAGCCGTTTACCGTCCGGCGCGAACGGTGTACGGTGCGCGTAGGCTGCGCCTCGCGGGAGAGCGCGGCAAATTTATTCGGGATCACGCGCGCGTGCCACGGAACCTCGGTTGAGGCCGGTACCCGCAGCACTTCCGGCGGAGTCAGCTTTTCGTTACCCGGACAAAAGGGGCAGTTCGCGACAAACGATGCCAGCGGCTTGCGCTCGCGACGCTGCGCCATTTCTTCGGGACGCCGGGCACGCTCGGTTGCGATTACAACCCATTCTTTGGTAGCAAAATTCTGGCGCAGTTCCGACATTTAGGCACTCCTGGGCAGGTTGCGGAGGAACACCGGTCTTGTATCAGGGCATCGCTTTAGCGATGCCGTAAGGTCTTCGAAATCAGATGCCCTTTTAAGGGCTGGGCATCGACATTCGAATTTTTCCGCAGCCTGCTAGTCAAGCCTACATCCCCGTTAGAAAGTCGAACAGTCACTGAGGGTCGTATTCCTGCGTCGAGGCAAGCGAAAACGGAGGCCACTCGCATCGAGTTTGCCCGTGGATCACCAGCGCTATCCCCGGCAGAAATTACGCTGGTATAAAATCAAAACTTGTCTTGCTGACCAAAATATGTCGAAAAAACTTCATGTAGGAATTCTAGGGGCGACGGGTATCGTCGGGCAGAGATTTATCCAGATGCTCGAACATCACCCCTGGTTTGAAGTGTCTTGGCTGGCGGCCTCCGACCGCTCGGAAGGCCGGGCCTATGCCGAAGCCGCCCGCTGGCGTTTGAAAACGGCCATCCCCGCCGCCATCGCCAAGATGAAAGTCTCTCCGGCCAAGCCTGAAGGCGCGCCCAAGATTATTTTTGCCGCTCTGGATGCTGGCATCGCCCGCGAACTGGAGCCGCAGTTCGCCGACTCGGGTTGCGCGGTCGTCTCCAACTCCAGCGCGCTGCGAATGCAGGCCGACGTTCCGCTGGTGATTCCCGAGGTGAATGGCGATCACATTCAGCTCATCGCAAAGCAGTCGTGGTACACAAAGTCGGGCGGTTATGTTGTCACCAATCCTAATTGTTCGGCCATCGGCCTGGTGCTGGCACTGGCTCCGTTGCATCGCGCTTTCGGGATCGAGACGGTGATGGCGGTCACCATGCAAGCCGTGAGCGGTGCGGGATATCCCGGAGTAGCGTCGCTCGATATTCTCGGCAACGTGATCCCCTACATCGCCAAGGAAGAAGAAAAGATGGAAGAGGAAACGCAAAAGCTGCTGGGGACGCTGAAAGGTTCGCACATCGAGCCTGCTCCTTTTGCCATGAGCGCGCAATGCAATCGCGTCGCGGTGGAAGATGGTCACACCGAGTCGGTCGCCGTCAGACTGAAGAAGAAAGCATCGGCCGAAGAAATCATCGCCGCCTGGAACTCTTTTCGCGCCGAGCCGCAGAAGTTACGTCTGCCCAGCGCGCCTGATCAACCTGTCGTGTACATGACTGCGGCGGACCGTCCGCAACCGCGCTTCGACTGCGATCTTGGCGCCGGTATGACCACGTCGGTCGGCCGCTTGCGCAAGTGCAACGTTCTCGACTGGAAGTTCACCGTCCTGTCGCACAATACGATTCGTGGCGCGGCCGGCGCAGCCCTGCTCAATGCCGAACTTCTCAAGGCGAAGGGATGTCTCGGGTGATTAACAACAGCGGACAGTGGATAGTGGTCAGTGGCCAGCGTTCGGATAAGCCCTCGTCAGCGCCGCCGCTTTTGCTGATCACTGACCACTATCCACAGACCACCGCTCTAAGGACCCGCCCATGATTGTGATGAAGTTCGGTGGGACCTCCGTACAAGACGCAAAAGCCATCGACCGCGTCGCCCACATCGTCCAGGGTCGGCTGGCGGATTGTCCGGTGGTGGTGGTCAGCGCCATGGCCAAGGTGACCGATTCCCTGCTCGCCATGGGAAAGGCTGCTGGCGGAGGCGACCGCAAGACTGCTCTCAAGATGGCGCGCGCCTTGCGCGAACGACACTATGAAACCGCCGGAGAATTGCTCGGCACGGCTCTGTTCACGGAATTTCACGGCGACTTGGGCTCCGATTTCGAAGACCTGGACGAATTGCTGCGCGGCATTGGCGCGGTCGGCGAGATTACTCCGCGAACTTACGACTACGTTGCTTCTTTCGGCGAAGTGCTTTCGAGCAAGATTGTGGCCGCCGCTTTCACCGCCCGCGGATTGCCGGGCGCGCACGTGGATTCGCGCCAATGTCTGCTGACCGACAGCAGCTATACCCGCGCGGTTCCTCAGATGGAGGAAACCAACGAACGTCTGCGCAAGCGGGTGCAGCCCTTGATCGACGCCGGCAAGGTTCCGGTGATGGGCGGATTCATTGGTTCGAATCGGGTCGGCATAACCACCACCATCGGCCGCGGCGGATCGGATTTTTCGGCCGCAATCTTTGGCGCTGGCCTCAAGGCCGAGCGCATCGAAATCTGGACCGACGTCGACGGCATGATGACCACCGACCCGCGCATTACTCCCGAGGCCCGCCGCATCAAGGTCATCAGCTTTGACGAAGCCGCCGAACTGGCCTACTTCGGAGCCAAGGTTCTGCACCCGGCAACGGTGCTGCCCGCGATTCAGCAGAATATTCCGGTCTATGTTTTGAACTCGCTGAACCCGGCCTGCGAAGGGACGAAGGTCACAGCCCGCGCCCCGCGCTGTTCGAACATTTTCAAGGCCATCGCGCTCAAGAAGAAAATCACTCTGGTAGAGGTCGCCGCGCCTCGCCGTCTGCTGGTGCGCGGATATTTGAAGTCCATCTTCGAGGCCTTTGACCAGCACAACGTGGCGGTGGACGTGGTTTCCACCTCCGAAGTCAGCGTCTCGGTAACGGCCGAGACCAATGAGGCGATCCCAGCCCTGGCCGCCGATCTGGCAAAACTTGCGGACGTGAAGTACGAGGGGCGAAAAGCGATTGTCTGCCTGGTGGGCGAGAATTTACGCGACACTCCCGGAATCGCCGCGAAGGTCTTCGGCATCCTTGAAGATGTGAAGATCCGCATGATTTCGCAGGGCGCGTCGGAAATTAACTTGACTTTCGTGATTGAAGAGGACGACGCGGCTGAGGTGGTGCGGCGGTTGCACCATGCGTTTTTCGCTGAGGTTGATCCGGAAGTGTTCGCATAGCTTCGTTTCAGCATGAATCTTTTAATCCTAGGCTGCGGTAAGACTGGATCGCTGGTTGCGGAAGTGGCGCGCGAACGCCGCCATCACGTCCGCACCTTGGACGTCGACGAAAACGCGGAGGCCTCCGCCCTTACTTCTGCCTTCCTTGCCCCCTTCGACGTCGCCATTGACTTCACCACGCCGACCGCGGTCGTCGCTAATGCCGAGGCCTGCATCCGCGCCAAGAAGAATCTGGTGGTCGGAACCACCGGCTGGTATGAGCAATTGCCGCGTTTGCGCGGGATGGTGGCCTCGGCCAAAACGGGCTTCCTCTACGGATCGAATTTTTCTATTGGCGTGAATCTGTTTTTCGAAATTGCCGCGACCGCCGGAGCCGCCCTGAAATACGATTACTCCGGGCAGATTTTCGAGCGTCATCATGTAACCAAGAAAGACGCCCCTTCAGGGACTGCGATCACGTTGCAGAAGATTGTGCGTGAAACTGGAGGTCAGGAAGTTGAGATCGTCTCCTTTCGCGAGGGCGACGCGGTCGGCATGCACGAGTTGGTCTTCAATTCTGCCGGCGATCGCATCTATCTGTGTCACGACGCAAAATCACGCCAGGGATTCGCGGAAGGCGCAGTGCGCGCCGCCGAGTGGCTGGCGGGGAAAACCGGGTTCTTCGAATTTCGCAACGTCTGGCGCGAACTCTAGGGCAAGCCCACCCAGAATCCCATTTGCCGTAGACAACTGCCGAGCTTCGCTCGGCCTAGACGGGCGGGGCGCCCGTCCCCACACGAAGATCTACACCGGCAAAAAACACGTGGCTCATGCAAGCGCTGGCGAGAAGAGTTATCCTTAGCGCATGCAACTGCGAGGCTGTGGTACTGCTCTGCTCACACCGTTCTCTCAGGACGGTGCGGTTGACGAAAACGCACTCCGCAATCTGGTCGCATGGCAGATCGAATCCGGCATCGATTTCCTGATCCCCTGCGGCACCACGGGAGAAACTCCCACACTGACCCACGATGAGTGGCTGCGCGTCATCGACATAACCATCGAAGTCGCCGACGGACGCGTGCCGATCGTCGCCGGCGCCACCTCCAACTCGACGCAGGAGGCTGTGGCCAAGGCGAAAGAAGTGGCGGCGCGGCCGGGCGTCAACGCCATCCTCACCGCTTCGCCCTACTACAACAAGCCGACGCAGGAGGGCCAATACCGGCACTTCCGCGCTATCGCCGAAGCGGTTGACAAGCCGGTCATCGTCTATAACGTGCCCGGCCGCACTGCCGCTAATCTTGAACCCGCGACTCTGGTGAGGTTGACCGAGGTCCCGAATATCGCGGGCGTGAAGGAAGCTAGCGGCAACATGACGCAGATTGCAGAGGTGCTGAATTCAGTGCCAGAGACTTTTCTAGTGCTTTCTGGCGACGACGCCGTAACTTTGCCGGTGATCGCGCTCGGCGGCGTGGGCGTCATCTCGGTGGCGTCCAATGAAATTCCGCGCGAGATGGCGGAGATGACTCGCGCCGCCCTGAACAACGACTGGCACACTGCCCGTACCCTCCATCGCAAGTATCTTCCGCTGATGCTGGCCAACTTCATCGAATCGAGTCCGCTGCCGGTGAAAGCCGTGCTCGCGATGATGGGGAAGATCGAAGAGGTCTATCGTCTGCCCTTGCTTCCCATGCGGCGCGACACGCGATCGAAGCTGCAGAAGATTGCAACCGACGCCGGATTGATTACGCGGCCGGTGGCTGCTCCGGCCGTTGCCGCCGAATTTTATGTTTACGAAAATTGGGCGGCGGGCCCGCACAAAGCGATTTTGCACCGCGCCTCCTGTGGGCAGTGCAGTTCCGGCAAAGGACGCCCCAGCGGGCATGATCCCAATCATTCGCGTTGGCACGGACCGTACGGCAATCTCGCCGAAGCGCGTGAGGCGAGCCACCAGATGCCCGGGGTGCTGATCCGCAGCGAATGCAAGTGCGTAGCGTAAGGGCAGCACTTCGCTTTTAGCACTTAGCCGTTAGCTTTTAGCGCGTTAGTCAAATAAGATTTGTCATCCTGACCGAAGCGAAGGACCTGCTGTTTGTCTACATCAGACTCGCTATCCACTTTGAAGTCGGCCATTGAACGCCTATCGGCGGACGAGACGATCGGCAACGCCGCCGAAGCGCGCCGCACCTTCCACGACTTCCGCGCCGCTCTCACTCGCGGCGAAGTTCGCGCTGCTGAAAAAATCGACGGACGCTGGACCGTTAACGCCTGGGTGAAGCAAGGCATCCTGCTCGGCTTTCGCCTCGGCGAATCAAAAGAACTGTCGGACGGCGACGTGCTCTCCTTCGTCGACAAAGACACCTTCCCTGCTCGCCGCCTGACTCTCGCTGACCGCGTTCGCCTGGTGCCCGGAGGATCTTCGATCCGCGAAGGAGCTTATGTTGCACCGTCGGTCATCTGCATGCCTCCCATGTTCATAAACGTCGGCGCCTACGTGGATGAAGGCTCGATGATCGACTCACACGCGCTGGTCGGCTCCTGCGCGCAGATTGGCAAGCGGGTGCATCTGAGCGCCGCCGCACAAATCGGAGGCGTGCTGGAGCCGGTCAACGCCGCCCCGGTGGTCATCGAAGACGATGTGCTCGTCGGCGGCAATTGCGGAGTTTACGAAGGCACTCTGGTCGGCGCCTGCGCCGTTTTGGGAGCGGGCACGATTCTGACACGATCCACGCCCCTTTATGATCTGGTGCGCGGCCTGATCTACCGCGCGTCAGCGGAGCAACCACTGGAAGTCCCCGAAAATGCCGTCGTTGTCCCTGGCTCGCGCGCCGTGAAGAACGGTAAAGGTGCGGAGTGGAACCTCTCGCTTTACACGCCCGTGATCGTGAAGTACCGCGACGAGAAGACCGAACGGGGGATAGAACTGGAAGATTGGCTGCGGTAGTCAGCAACTTTGACGGACCCACTTTTCATTTGCACTTTACTTTGTGCTATAATGTAAAGCGATGACAGAAGCGACTCTTTCGGCCAAGAACCAGATCGTGATCCCGCGTGAAGCTCGCGAAGCTCTGGGACTGAAACCCGGCGACAAGATTCTTGTGGTGGTTCGGGGCGGAAAAGTCCTGGTCCTGCAAAAGCCGAAGTCCTATCATGCCGCGACCCGCGGGTTGATTCGCGGTAAATATCCAAAGGATTATCTGCAAAAGGAGCGTCAGAGTTGGGAGTAGAGCGGCTCCGCGCCTTTCTCCGGCATCACCGGCGAATCGCCCTGGACACCAGCATCTTCATTTATCACTTAGAATCCAACCCAAAGTATCTGCTATACACCGACCCTATTTTTTCCTGGCTTGAGCGACCGGAATCCAAGGCGCTCACATCCACAATAACGATGACGGAGCTGTTAGTACTGCCGTATCGCGCCGGCGACGAACAACAGGCAAATGATTTCTATGGTTTGCTTTCCACCTATCCGAACCTGGACTGGATTGCACCAAACCTGGAGATCGCCGATCTCGCGGCTCGAATTCGCGCTCTTCATCGCCTGCGAACTCCCGACGCTCTACAAGCCGCAACCGCCGCACACGGGCAGGCTACTGGTTTGATTACTAACGATTCGGTCTTCGAACGTGTGGAAGGATTTCAAACGCTCGTCTTGCACGAACTTCTGTAAATCCCGTGCTTAGTGGCTCTCTGGTTGTGCTCAAGGGTTCACGACGGCAATGCCGTCGAAGCCGCCCCGGGAAGTTGCATTTGCTCCTCGGCAAACCTGCGCCGCATCTCCAGATGCTTGGCTCGGAAATGCGCGCCTGCGCGCTGGCCCCACGCCCGCACAAAGTAATAGTTCAGAGCGCATCCGATGGCCGAACTGACAACCGGAATCAATCGGCCCGCCCACTTCTCCACCACATCGGCTCCTGCCTGCACCGCAATGCGCTGAATCACCTTCGGCACAAAGCGGTTGACCACTTCCTTCTCCAACAACTCGCGGCTGATGTCGACTCCGGCGGCGCTGGCCGCCGCAATCCAAAGCTCGGCAATCTCGTCGTCGGTGTTCAACTCGAAGCCATAAATCAGGCTGAGCTTCTGGATGGTGCGCATGGTGATGGTAGAGAGAATGCCGAGGTCGGGCACGATGGTGAGGATTCCTCCCAGACCGAAACCGGCTCCCTCAGCCGCTGCCATCTTCATGCCGCCGCGGATCACCGACTCCGCCACTTCGTCGAGGCGTTCCACGGGCAGCGTGTACACGCCATGAAAGGTGGCCAGCGGTAAGTCGTGCGCCACGCGCAGTTGCATCAGGAAGCGTCCGGGATCAACTTTGATCGTTTCGTAGGCACGCGTCAGGCCGCCGCGAATTGCGCCTTCGACGCGCCGTCGTAGCCAGGATTTCTCTTCGTCGGCCATTTTCACCTATGAGTTTATCAGCCGGCCCCAACGACGGCTCCACCCTGTGCTAGCATCAACTTGTCTAATGTCAAAAGGAAAACTGCACATCGTTCCGCTGGGCGGGATGGGCGAGTTCGGTATGAACTGCATGGCCATCCGCTTTGGCGATGACATCATCGTGGTGGACGCCGGCCTGATGTTCCCCGA
>Ga0209415_10001330_pt1 | contig 47344 bp, 34 predicted proteins | sample PeaSoiSIISIP2007_FD_187696 | JGI IMG/M metagenome (GOLD analysis project Ga0209415, IMG submission 187696) | Peat soil microbial communities from Weissenstadt, Germany - SII-SIP-2007 (SPAdes) (version 2) | ecosystem: Environmental > Terrestrial > Soil > Wetlands > Peat | place: Germany... | reverse complement strand
GAATCTCCCCTTCAGGCTCATCTTGTGTGAGAAACAAGTTCCGGCTTCAGGCTCATCTTGCATGAGACAAGACTACCGCTTGCGCGGGACCCCGAATTCCGCATATACTGGATTTTCATGCGTCGTCGCGCCTACAGCTCGTTTCGATTTTGGTATTGGTTTAGCGCCTGAATCGGGGCGGGTGGCGTTGGCTTAAGCAAGCAGGTTATTGAAAAGCAACCCACTCGAAAGAGTGGGTTTTTCATTTTTGAGGAGATAGAACCATGATCATCTCGATGAAACTCCACTCGACGAAAGAGGAGATCGAGCAAGTGTGTGAGCGCATCCGGGATTTCGGTTACAAGATCCACGCCATCGAGGGCGAGGAGCGCGTCGTGATTGGCGCGGTTGGTACCGGCGACACCACGGCGTGCCTCGAATCGGTGGAGGCCATGCCGCAAGTGGAGAAGGCCGTGCGTATCTCCGCTCCATACAAGTTCGTCAGTAAGGAGTACCGAACCGAACGCACGCGCATTCGTGTGGATGATTGCGAGATCGGCGGCGATGAGTTCATTGTGATGGCCGGGCCCTGCTCGGTGGAATCCGAGAAGCAGATCATGCAAGCGGCCGAGGGCGTAGCGCGAGGGGGCGCGAAACTGCTGCGCGGCGGCGCTTTCAAGCCCCGAACTTCGCCGTACGATTTTCAGGGCCTGGAGGAAGAGGGGCTGAAGCTCCTGGCTAAGGCCAAGCGAGCCACTGGCCTCGCGATTATTACCGAGGTAATGAGCGATCGCGACGTGGACCTGGTAGCCGATTATGCCGACATCCTCCAGATCGGTGCGCGTAACATGCAGAACTTCGCTCTGCTGAAGACCCTGGGAAAATGCAGTCGGCCGGTGCTGCTGAAGCGCGGTATGAGTTCGACGATCAAGGAGCTGCTGATGTCGGCCGAGTACGTGGTGGCGCACGGGAATCCGAACGTGATTCTCTGCGAGCGCGGTATCCGGACGTTTGAAACCGTCACCCGCAATACGTGCGACATCGCGGCCGTTGCGGCGCTCAACGAGCTAACGCATCTGCCGGTAATTCTGGATCCCAGCCACGCCACGGGAAAGCGCAGCCTGGTGCCGGCACTCGCGCGCGCCGGCGTTGCCATTGGAGCCGACGGCCTGATCGTCGAGGTGCATCCGGCGCCTGAAAAAGCGATGAGCGATGGAGCACAGTCACTCGATATTCCGCAGTTCCAGGCCATGATGGGATCGCTCCAGCCATATATCGATCTCTGGAAGGAATCGCGACTGACGGAAACCGCCGCGGCGGTCTGACTTGCCTTGTGATCACGCGCTTCCACCTGCGGATTGTTGTGCCCTTGCTGGTGGTCTGTATGCTGGCGGCTGCCGGCATTTACTGGTTTCGAGCGCGAAGATCCGCGGGGCCTTCCGACCTGGTCGCCTACCTTCCCACCGCTAACGCAAGCGTTTTTTATATCGACGTGGATGCGCTACGGCGATCGGGAATTCTTGGCATGTTGGGTGGGGCAAAGACCGCCGAAGAGCCCGATTATCAGCAGTTCGTCCAGCAAACGAAGTTCGACTATCGCCGGGATCTGGATGCCATCGCGGCAGCGCTAAAGGACGGCCGGGTTTACTTTGCACTGCGGGGACGTTTTCATTGGAGCGATCTGAGAGATTATGCGATGCGGCAGGGCGGATCTTGTCACAACGATTTTTGCGTAGCAGCGGGAAGCCAGCCGAATCGGCGCATTTCGTTTTATCCGTTGAAGCCGGACGTAATGGCGATGGCGACGGGTCCGGATGATTTTGGGGCGTATCAAGTCGCGGCGCAGACTGCCAGGCCGGCGTTGTCGCCGCCGAAGGAGCCGGTGTGGGCGATCATCCCGGCTGTCTCACTGCAAGGTATGGATACATTGCCTGCCGCGGCGAAAGCTTTCGTGCCGGCGATGCAAAGCGCGGAACAAATTGTATTCAGTATCGGCGCGGATCGCGATCGACAATTGCAACTTGGCGTGCGCGTCACCTGCAAGGACGCGCGGGCAGCATCGGCACTGCTCACGCAGTTTGAAGGAACCGCCCAAGCGCTGCGTGAATTGCTCGCGCGCCAGCATCAGAAGCCCGATCCGGCCGACTTGAGCGGTCTTCTGGTGGCGGGAGGTTTTCGACGTGACGAGCGGCAAGTCTACGGCGCGTGGCCTATCCCGAAGGCTTTTGTGGATGCCGTTGCTTCGAGCGCGTACTAGAACCCGAGTAACTATGCAGGTCCGCGCGCGAATGCAAAACTAAGAGTAGATTGACTCGCAGGAAACTCCTTTCTTTACTCCCGGTAGCTGGCTGTGCCCCAGTTTATGCATTTGGCGTCGAGCCAAACTGGCTGGAGCGCACATTTCATCGAGTGAAATTGCCATGCAAAAGCCTTACCAGCGGCGCGCGGATCCTGCATCTATCGGATCTTCACGCCTCACCAGCAGTGCCATTCTCACTCATTGAGAACGCGGTGGAACTCGGCCTGGAAGTTAAACCCGACGTGATCTGCTTGACGGGCGACTTTGTCACCGATGCCACTCCGTTCGACGAAACGGAGTATGGCCGCATTCTTCGACGGTTGTCGAGCGCGGCGCCGGTATTCGCGAGCTTGGGTAATCATGATGGCGGCGCTTGGGGCGCTTCCGTCGGCGGGCTCAAGGACAGTTCTATCGTTCGCGGGCTTCTCCAGGAGACGAACATTCCATTGCTGCATAATCGTTCCGAGGTCGTGCGTCTGCGCGATCAATCCATTCGCTTCGCAGGCGTGGGCGATCTTTGGAGCGATGGAGTGGATGCCGATCGCGCGTTCGCGAATGTTCCGGCGGACGATCCGGCAATTCTTCTGGCGCACAATCCCGACACCAAGGACGTTTTGGCGGATCGGCCATGGGACCTGATGCTGAGCGGTCACACGCACGGCGGACAAGTGGTGTTGCCGATCTTAGGAGAGCGCTTCGTGCCCGTTCGCGATAAGCTCTTCATCGCCGGGCTGAAGGAATGGAACGGACGACAGGTCTACGTGACTAGAGGCGTCGGAAATATTGACGGCGTGCGCGTGAACTGCCGCCCGGAAGTCACTGTGCTGGATTTGGTCAGCTAGCGGCGGGTACCTTCGCCTTCCTCCACCATCCGCTTGACGCGGTCGAGCTCCTCGCGGAGCCTTTTTTCGCGTAGCGCGATCGAGATTACGTAACCGATGACGATCAGCCAGGCGACCGTAAAGCCATAAAACATGAAGGTGTAGTTTTGTGGACTCATGAGCGCGTCTCCCTAAAACGCGTGTGCCTGACGGCGCAGCGCGTCAATCTCTAGTTTCATAGTTTCCTGCCGCGTGCGGATGAGAATCAAAACCGTCGCCAGCATCAGAAAAGCTAGAAAATTCCACCACAGCGGCGCTTCCATCCCAGGCGCCATCCCACCGCCACCGCGGATTTCCAACACCGGGCCGGGATGCTGCGTGCGGAACCACTCAATCGACTTCCAGACCAGGACGATATCGACGCACGCAAAGATCGACAACACCGCGGAAAGCCGCGCGCGAGCGGTCGGGTCGTCGACGGCCCGCCGCAGCATAAAATAACCGACGTAGATGAGCCAGCACACGAAAAATGAAGTAAGGCGCGGGTCCCACGTCCACCAGATGCCCCAGATGATGCGGCCCCAGATGCTGCCCGTGCACAACGTGATGGAGGCGAAGGCAAGCGAGACTTCGTTGATGGACGCAGCGACGGAGTCCAGCCGAAGATCTTTCTTCATCAGGTAGCCGATGCTGGAAAACATCGCCAGATAGAATCCAGTGAACGATGTGATCGCGGCCGGTACGTGAAAATAGATGATGCGGAAGATCGCGCCCTGGTTCGCTTCATCGGGAACTTGAAGGAAGATACGGTGCAGATCCCAAGCCAGAATCACGCCCGCGATCACGCTCAGAGTCAAAATGATTTTTAGACGCATGGTATGTGCCCCGTCACATTGTCTCAACCGTCACATTGTCTCAGCCCACTAGAACAATCTCTACCAAAGCCAGAGCCAAAATAGTAAAGATGACGTTAAACGCCACCAAAATGCGAAACCAAATCATATTCTCGGCCAACGGTCCGCCGTTGATCAGCACCCGGCTGAGCTCAATCGCGCCAACCAGTGCGGGAATCAGCATCGGATAGATCAGCGTCGGAAGCATCAGCTCGCGCAGCCGCAGATTCACGGTCATGGCGCTGAACAACGTGCCAATCACGGTGATGCCCCATGTCCCGAGGAGCATCACCAGGAACAACAATGCCAAGCGCTGCGGCAAGCGAACATTATAAAAAATAGCGAAGACCGGCAGGCTGATGCATTCCACGATAATGATCAGCACGTAGTTGGCAAGGCACTTTCCGAAAAATAGTTGCGCGCCGCTGACGGGCGAAGCAAGCAGGGTATCCAGGCAATCGTTCACCAACTCTCGCGCAAAACTGCGATTGAGGATCAGCGTGCCGGCGAAGGCGAAGATCAGCCAGAGCAGCCCGCCCGCGATATCGCGGATCTGCTCGGGTTCCAGATCGAACGCGAAGCTGAAGAGCAGCAGGATCACGAGCGCGAAAGACACGGAAGCATTCACGGCCTCCTTGCCGCGAATCTCCGAGCGCAGATCTTTGGCGGCGATGGCCAGGGTCTGGCGCAGAAACCTCATGCTTCCCCGTAATGACGATACAGCCAGCCAGGATCTTCCAACATTTCCCAGGTGCGCGGACCTCGATAGGCGAGTTTGCCGCGATTGATGAGAGCCACGTCGGTGGCCAGTTCCAGCGCTTCCCTCAGTTGGTGGGTGGACATGACGATGGTTCGGCCCTCGGCGAGCGCGGATTTCAGCAGGCTTTGCAGCACCGCAATGGCGCGATCGTCGAGCGCAGTGAAAGGCTCGTCCAACAGCAGTACCGCTGGCTGATGCAGAAAACAGCGCGCGACGGCCAGGCGCTGGCGCATGCCCCGCGAGAACTCGCGCACCAGTCCGTCACGAACGCGATCCAGGCCGGTCCGTTCCAGCCACTCGGTCGCGGTGCGGCGCGGATCATCCAGACCGTAGAGTTCGCCAAACATCTTGAGATTCTCGAACGCGGAAAGCTCCTCGTAGACGCCGATGCCGTGGCCCAGGATGCCGATGCGCTGGCGCGTCGTTCCGGCTCGCGTGTCCTTGCCGAGTATAGATACGCGGCCGCGCGCAGCTTTCGAAAGACCACCGAGAATACGCAGCAACGTTGTTTTACCGGCGCCATTGCGCCCCAGCAGCGCCAGGCATGCGCCGCCGTCGACGTTGAATGAGATGTCGCGCAGCGCGGGATAGTCGCCGTAATACTTCCAAACGCCCTCGATGGTAACTACGCTCGACGCCGGCATCATTCCACTTTACGTCTTCGCCGCCGCTCCGACCACGCGAATTCCCAGGTCACGCAATACCCGCTCGGAAACGGAGGCCGGCGCTTCGCACATCAGATCGCTGCCGCGCGCCGTCTTGGGGAACGGAATCACCTCGCGAATGGAGGATTCCCCTGCCAGGATCATTACCAGGCGGTCCAGACCCAGCGCGATTCCTCCGTGCGGCGGCGCGCCATATTCCAAGGCTTCCAATAAGAAACCAAAGCGCCGCTGGGCTTCGTCGTCCGAAAATCCGAGCGCGGAGAAAACCTTGGCCTGCACGTCGCGGCGATGAATACGAATGGACCCCGAACCCAATTCCGTGCCGTTCAGCACTACGTCATAGGACTTGGCGCGGCAATGCGCCGGATCGCTGGTCAGCTTGTCGAGATCTTCGTCGTGTACTGAAGTGAACGGATGGTGTGCCGCGTTCCAGCGCTTCTCTTCGTCGTCCCACTCGAACATGGGAAAATCGACCACCCAGAGCGGCTTGAAATTCATCGGATCGAGCAGCTTATGCCGGTCGTTGTATTTCTGGCCGGCGAACAGCCGGAGCTGCCCGCACGCTTGATAGAACGTTTCTTCGGGACGCTGGCCTTGGGGTGGCCCGGCCCATCCTGCGATCAGCAACAAATCGTCATCGGCTGCGCCGGATGCGGCCCGGGCTTGTTCCACCAGCTTCGGATCCAGCCTTTTCAGGTCATCGTAAACACGCAGCCCGCGCTCGGTTCCATATTCCTTTAGTTCATCGCGTTCTTTGCGGCTCAGCGTACCCGTTTTCGGAATGTGGATCGCAACCGGCGGAAACGTCAAGCCGAGTTGCCAGGGTTGACCATCAGCCTCCCCCTCCAGCACATGAAACGGCGGCAATCGCAGATCGGGCTTGTCGATCCCATAGGACCGCATGGCCTGTGCGTAGGTGAGCCTCGGGAACTCGTTTGGAACCTGGAACCCCGCAACTTCAAACACTCGCTTCAACATCGGCTCCACGACTTCGTAGATGCGCTCTTGCTGCGGGAACGACATCTCCAGATCGATCTGGGTAAATTCCGGCTGGCGATCGGCACGCAGATCCTCGTCGCGGAAGCAGCGCACAATTTGGAAATACTTCTCGTAGCCGCTCACCATCAGCAGCTGCTTGAAAAGTTGCGGCGATTGAGGCAGCGCGTAGAACGAGCCGGGCTGCACGCGGCTGGGCACCAAATAATCGCGCGCGCCTTCGGGCGTGGAGCGTGTCATGAACGGCGTCTCGATTTCAAGAAAACCCTGGCTGTATAGAAACTCGCGCACCGCGAAGCTGATCTTCGAACGCAGCATCACATTGCGCTGCATGTGCGGACGGCGCAGATCGACATAGCGGTATTTCAGGCGGGCGTCTTCTTTCACGTCGACAGTTTCTTCCATCGGAAACGGCGGTGTGCGCGATTCATTCAAGATCCACAGCTTGGTCGCGACCAATTCCACCTCGCCCGTCTCGAGCGCCGGGTTAATGGTCTCGGGCGTCCGCTTGGCCACCGTGCCTTCCACCGCAATTACGTATTCGGGGCCGAGCATCTCGGCCTTAGCGTGCACCTTGGGGTCGGCATCGGCGTGAAAGACCAGTTGCGTGACGCCGTCGCGGTCGCGCAGATGGATAAAGAAGACGCCACCGAGATCGCGGCGGCGATGCACCCATCCCATGAGCAGGGCGGTCTTCCCCACGTCCGAGGCCCGCAACTGGCCGCAGGTGTGCGTGCGGCGCAGGTCGCCCAAAAAATCTAACGGTACTTGCTCAGGCATTCTTCCACTCTTTCGAGGAGTTCTTCACGACGAAGTTGCACTTGCACCTGACTCTCCATGTCCTTCATTGAAATCTCGCCCGCGGCGGTCTCGTTTTCGCCGCAAATCAAAGCAACGCGCACGTTTAGTTTGTTCGCGATCTCAAAAACCTTCTTCAATTTTCCCTCGGCCACCTCGACGCGAATGCCCTGCGCTCGTAATTCGGCCGCGGCATTGACGGCAGCCCGTCGAGTTGCCTCGCCGGAGGTGAAGGTCACCATTACCAGCGGGTCTTCTTTCAGCCCCGCAGCCCGATTGGACTCCGCGGCCTGCTCCAGCGTCATCACCAGCCGGTCCTCTCCGATGGAAAACCCGATCCCCGGCGAATGCACTCGGGACCCGAGCGATTCCGCGAGCCCGTCGTACCGCCCGCCGCCCAGCACCGAATTCTGCGCGCCGAGAGAGCCGTGCACGATCTCAAATGTCGTGCGCATGTAATAATCCAGGCCGCGCACCATGCGGGGGCGGATCTCGTAGCAAATTCCACGGTCATCCAAGTGCGTTTTCACTGCGTTGAAATGAGTGCGGCATGGCTCGCACAGATGATCCTGAATGGACGGCAGTTCGTCGATGATGGCCTGATCCTCCGGCACCTTGCAATCGAGCACCCGCAACGGATTTGTCTCCGCACGCCGCTGGCAATCGTCGCACAGGCGCGACGCCACATCTCGCAGCTTTTCCTTCAGCAAGGCCACGTACTGCGGCCGGCATTTCTGATCGCCCACCGAGTTGATCAGCAACTGAAACCCCTCCAGCCCCGCTCGGCGAAGCAGATCGATCACCAGCTCGATCACTTCGGCGTCCACCGAGGGCGACTCCGAACCGATCGCCTCTGCGCCAATCTGGTAGAACTGGCGATAACGGCCCTTCTGCGGCCGCTCCCTGCGAAACATTGGGCCGATATAGTACAGCTTCTGCAAGCCCGGCTTCTGATCCAGGCGATGCTCGATGTAGGCCCGCATCACCGACGCCGTCGCTTCCGGCCGCAGCGTGAGGGAACTACCGTCGCGATCGTCGAAGGTATACATCTCTTTACTGACGATGTCGGTCTCCTGGCCCACGCCACGCGCGAACAGAGCCGTTTCTTCGAGAATCGGTGTGCGGATCTCCTGATAGTTGTAGATTCGAAACACCTCGCGCGCAATAGTTTCCACCTGGTTCCAGACCGCGCTGGAAGGGGGAAGAATGTCGCGAGTGCCCTTGACTGCTTTCATCATGGAACGTTGATCACGAAACGACGAACGCTTGTTGACGCGCCCGTCTGGGAAGCCTTCTCAAGCCGACTCGTCCCGGTAAGTCCGAGCGGCCTCCACATAATGGGCGGCGTTTCCGCGAAAACGCTCGTGCTCTTCGTCGGTAACGGATCGCTTCACCTTAGCAGGCACACCCATCGCCATGCTCCCCGGAGGAATCTCGGCGCCTTCGGACACCACCGCGCCCGCCGCGATCACCGACCCCTTTCCGATCTTGGCGCCGTTCAAAACCACGGCGGCGATTCCGATCAGACATTCGTCCTCAATCGTGCAGCCGTGCAGCATCACCATGTGCCCAACGGTGACGCGATTGCCGATATGCAGAGGAAACGGCCCCGGATCGCAATGTAAAACCGAATTGTCCTGGATGTTGGTCTCATCGCCGATACGAATTTCATTCACGTCGCCACGCGCGATGACATTCGGCCAGATGCTGGAGCGTTCGCCAACCACGACGTCTCCAATCACCTGCGCGCTCTCATCGATGTAAGCGGAAGCGGCGATCTGGGGTACGATGCCGCGATAGGCACGAATCATGACTGCAGTGTAACTTCAAATCGTAGCACACGCGCATCAGCCAATCCGGTCTGCAGCCTAAGCACAAAATTGCTTCGAAACACACCTCAACGCCCAACAATCTCCAAGTCAGTGGATGTAAGAGTGCTGAAACCACTTTTGCTCTTTCGCGATGCCCTGCCTTCTGCCAGAATGGGCATGAACGCATTTGGCAAACTTTCAATCGGAGACGCATAAAATGCAATTGCGCGTGCTCGCATTTGTATTGGCCGGAGGCAAGGGTACTCGCCTGTACCCGCTCACCAAGGAACGGGCGAAACCAGCCGTTCCCTTCGGCGGCCGATACCGAATCGTGGATTTCGTGCTCAGCAACCTGATTAATTCAGGCATCTATTCGATTTACGTCCTGGTCCAGTTCAAAAGCCAGTCCTTGCTGGAGCATTTGCGAGAAGGATGGGAGGCGTCCAGCCTCCTGCGCAACCATTTCATCATTCCGGTTCCGGCCCAGATGCGCTCCGCTGGCGAGGATTGGTACCGCGGCACCGCCGACGCCATCTACCAGAATATTAATCTGATTGAACAAGCCGAGCCGCACGTGGTCGCCATCTTTGGCGCCGATCATATCTATCGCATGAATATCCGCGAGATGATCGAGTTTCACATCGATCGCGGCGCGCAGGTCACCGTGTCGGCCATTCCAGTCGAAAAGGAGCAGGCTGTCGAATTCGGCGTCGTTGAGACGCGGGAAGACGGCTTGATCTGCGGGTTCCACGAGAAGAAGCCCGGCGCGCCTACCATGCCGGGCGATCCCAACCGCGTTTACGCGTCCATGGGGAATTACCTGTTTTCCACGAAACTGCTGTTGGATGAATTGCGTGTGGATGGAGAGAAGGAGCGCAGTTCGCACGACTTTGGCCGCGACATTCTTCCCGGGCTCATCGGCCGGGCCGACATGTATGCTTACGATTTCCAAACCAACCGGATCCCGGGCGATCCTGCCGGTGCGCCTGTGTATTGGCGGGACGTCGGAACCCTCGATGCCTTCTTCGATGCGAATATGGACCTCCGGTCGGTTTCCCCGGAGTTAAATCTCTACAATCGCCAATGGCCGCTCCGCACGGCGGGATATTTCGACGCACCCGCCAAGTTCATCTTCGACAGCGACGGCCGGCGCGGCGAGGCTCTGGACTCCATTGTCTCCGGTGGGGCGATTCTTTCCGGCGGGCTGGTCCGGACCTCGGTGATCGGCCGGGGAGTGCGGGTTCACTCCCATGCCAGCGTGGAGGATTCCATCATTTTCGACAATTGCGACATCGGCCGCCGCGCCCGGGTGCGCCGGGCCATTCTGGACAAAAACGTGCGTGTTCCGCCGGACACGTCCATCGGATACGACCTGGAACGCGATCGCCAGCTTTACCATGTAACGGATAGCGGAATTGTGGTCGTCGAAGGCTACCGGTCACCAGTCGATATCGCCAGCATGAACTTGTAACCTTGGAGCACGTCAAGGACCACAGCGGCCTCTTGCTGCAAAATTGCCTTAAGAAAAGAATTCCATGTAACTAGTTACTTGGGTTTCGTGTCGAACCAAATGAGATGATGTCTACTGTTGGAAACCCCATAGAGGAGACCACCGCAGTGCTGAACGGTGTTCCCGCTGCCGAGATTCGTGCGCAGCTGGATCTCATTCTTCGTAGCCGCGCATTCATACAATCTCATCGCATCCGCCGTTTCCTGCAATTTGTGGTCGAAGAAAGTCTCCTGGGCCAGCCTCATCGGCTCAAGGAGTATCTCATCGGGCTCGAGGTGTTCGACCGGCGGGAGGCTTTTGACCCCCGGGTTGACTCGATTGTCCGCGTGGAAGCCCGCCGCTTGCGCTATAAGTTGGACGAGTATTATCGGACGGAAGGGCGCGAAGACGGCATCCGGATCGTCTTGCGTAAGGGCAGCTACGTTCCGATTTTCGAGTACCGGAGCGCGACAACCGGGGTGAGTCTGGTCTCCCCCCGGCGCAGCATGGAAATTGCGCGGTTCTCTCCGATCAACGCGAGCTCGGAAACCGCCATAGCCGAGGCAGGTTCGGCTACCGAGGAGATCCAGCGTCGATTGGCGCACGTTCTCATCAAGGAAGGCTGTTTCCAGGTAGTGGTGAAATCTCCGAGTCAGGCGTCGGCGATCGAAGCGGTCTCCAATGGCGAAGCCGCCTCCAACATGCTCAGCGCCTCCGCCAATACGGCTCCTGGTAGTACGGCCGACTATGTCATCGAAGGCAGCTTGGAGCTACAGGAAGGCAGTTTTCGGCTTTTGTTGCAGTTGCAACAGAGCGTGGATGGTTCCTACATTTGGTCGGAAACCACGGATGGACGGCTACAGGATCTGTCGTGCGTCGACCTTTTAGCGCAGCAACTTGTGCGCGACTTGGCAGCTCTCCCCCGGGAAGGCGTTGTGGTCCGCCGGCAATCGGGCCGCAAGGAAAGTTGCGACGCCTACTTGCAGGGCCGGTACCACTGGAAGCTGGCAACGCCGGACAGCATTCGCAACAGCATCGCGTTCTTTAGCAAGGCGCTGGAAACCGATCCCAATTACGCGGCAGCCTGGGCCGCGCTCTCGGAAGCTCTGCTGGTCAGTTCGGTGTTCGGATTGCTGCCGCCCGGCGATTCCGATCCGCGGATGAAGGAAGCTGCCTTGCGCGCCATTTCCCTCAGTCCGTCGCTTCCGGAAGCGCACGTCGCGCTGGGCGCCGTCTTGTCGCTCCTCGATTGGGATTGGGCCGCCGGTGAAGAAGAACTCCAGAAGGGCATTCAACTGGATAAGACCGACCCCATCGGCCACCTTGCGTATGGGATTCAACTGGCGTGCCGCGGGGCGCAGAATTCCGCCGTAGCGGAAGTGGAGCGCGCCCTCGAAGTGGATCCCGCGGCGCTTTTTCCCAATTTTGTCTTGGGATGGATCTATGGCGTTTGCCGCCGGTTTGACGAAGCCATCGCGCAGCATACGCTGGTCTCGCGGCTGGCTACCGATTACGGGTTGCCGCATCTCGGGTTGGGGCTGGCCTATGCGGGCAAAGGGCAATTCACCGACGCGATCGCGCATCTTACGAATGCGACCCAAATGAAGTGCGGATCCTTGTTGCACGGTCAGATGGGGTGTTGCTATGCCATGGCCGGGCGCCGCGATGAAGCGCGGCGCGAGATCGGAATCTTGAGGGCACGGTCGGAGTCTCACTATGTATCGCCTCTCGGCTTCGCGGCCATCTATGCGGGATTGGGCGAGGACGAGGAAGCGCTCGCCTACCTGGAGCGTGCCGTCGATGCTCACGACACATCCCTTCCGGTGCACCTGCTGAGCACCGAATTCGACAACTTGCGCAATCATCCTCAATTCCAGAACCTGCGTGGTCGCATTGGTCTACTACAGGCGGAATTTGCGCAAGGCGCCTAAGGCTGATGCCGAAACCGGGCCGCGACCCTGAGGAAGTTGGTACGCGGGCTTTCCGTCCAAGATCGGCCGAACTGTTAATATAGCGGCATCAGCGTGGATCAGATCGGCCGTTACCGGATTCTGGGCGAGCTCGGCCGTGGCGCGACCGGGGTGGTTTACCGTGCCCAGGATCCCGCTATCGGCCGGATTATCGCCATCAAGACGATCCGTCTTTCGGATTTCACCGACGACGCTGAACGGGGCCGGTTGCGCGAGCGCCTTTTTCGCGAGGCCCAGTCGGCCGGGATGCTATCCCATCCCAACATCGTTACCATCTACGACATCGCCGAAGAGGACGGGCTCGCCTACATCTTCATGGAGTGCGTAGAGGGCCCTTCGCTCGAAAAGGTCTTGAACGGCCCGGAGCCGATTCGGAGCGATAACGCGCTGGCGATCTTGCGGCAAACCGCCACGGCGCTCGACTATGCGCACCAAAAAGGCATCGTCCATCGCGATATCAAGCCCGCAAATATTCTGATCCACGAGCGGACGCACGCCAAAATCACCGACTTCGGCGTCGCCAAAATCATGTCCCAGCAGATGACCCAAAGCGGCGTGATGATGGGCACTCCCAATTACATGTCGCCCGAGCAGGTCCAAGGGCACGCCGTGGATGGCCGCGCAGACCAGTTTTCCCTCGCCGTGATTGCGTACGAAATACTGACCGGCGAAAAGCCGTTCCTCGCCGATCAATTGCCTGCGCTGTTATTCCGCATCGTTCGCGAGGATCCCGTGCCGCCGCAACGTCTGAATCCCACCGTCGGCCCGCAGGTGGAAGTGGCGCTGAAGAAGGCGCTCGCCAAGAGCGCGAACGATCGCTATGGCAGTTGCACTCAGTTTGTAGACGCACTCGCGGCCGCCCTCCAGACGAGTCCTGGGTGGCTTCCTTTGTCAAGGAGCAGCGCGCATAGCATGCCGACCATGGCAGGCGCGGTCATGGACCCTAATGCGGTGGGCGCTCGGCTACCCCAGGAGCCGCCCGCACCGCCTCCGGAAACACCAGTAATCCGGCGCTTGGACGATTCCCAGACCGGCGCGCCCGGACTTTTCCGCGGGGAACCTGCGGAGCCGCGCAGCCCGTTGCTCAGGAGCCTGGTGTGGATGCTGGTAGGCATTGGACTGGTGGGCTTGGTGTTGTTCGGCGCGCAGAAGTATTTGTTCAACCGCAATTCCGAACCAGTCGTGACGGACTCGCAGACCCCCGGGCCGCAGCCGCCCGGGTCGCAACCCTCCGGCTCTCATACGCCGAACGTGCAGACCGCGGACAATTCGGGGTCGAAACCCAGCCCGGTGGGCCAATCCCAAGTCCCGGACAACCCCGCGAAAGAAGCACCCGCTCCGCCAGCTCCTCCGGAAGCTACTGCTCCCGAAAGTTCGACACCACCGGCCTCTCAGAGCGCCGCGCCTAAGACTGCTCCGGCCCGCCAGGAAGCTGAAACACCGCCGCCCCAGCGATCGCAACCGGAACGCGTCATCCCTTCACCCGGGCCTTCAACTGAGCCTCCGCCCGCGGTTTCGCCGAAACCAGATGTTGGGCAAAGCGTGCAGTTCTTGACCGAGCCGCCGGGCGCGCAAGTGACCGTGGACGGCAACTCGTCTCTGGCCTGCAAAACGCCGTGCATGCTGCCCCTCAGCGGTGGCCGGCATGCTTTGACCGTACAACTCGCAGGGTATCGGCCCTATCCACGAGTGTTTAGCGTGCCCCAAGACGGAGATCTCTTCCTCAAGCTCGCCAAGGCTTCGGGCACGCTCAGCATCACCTCGGAGCCTCCCGGTGCGACCATCGAGGTAGATGGAACGGCTCAGTCCCAGCGCACCCCAGCGGTGTTTAACCTGCCACCCGGCACCTACCACATCAAAGTGGCGCGCAGCGGGGCGTTCCTGGACTTCGACGTTCAGCTTCGCGACGGCGAGTTCATCAATAAGAGAGTGGATTTTTAGCACCGTTGAAGGGTAGCGACAAAAAAAGAAGGCGGCAAAAAAAAATTGCGGCGGGGAGGAATGATCCGCCCCGCCGCCCAAGTTCAATCTCTAGGGATTGACCTATTATTTATTCGAGATACATTTTGACGAGGGCTTGGCTGGAAACGGCGGTTCCACTGCTACCGACCGTGACTGTTACCGAGGCCAGTCCCGAGGACGAACCGTTACCTACGCCAGAGGGCACTACAAAGTTGATCTGATAGAGACCAGCAATGGAGTCCTGGACAAAGCCGGCATAAGTGATTCCGCTACCCGGTGTCAAGGTGGCGGTGCCGCCCGAACCCACTAAGGTAACTGTGAGCTGGGCGTTAGTTCCTGGAACAGCTCCGGCGTCGGATTCCAGGAAGCAAGGTACGGCGTTGTTTGTGTTGAGCTCGTAGCCCGCCATGATCGCGCCATCGATCGACGTCCAGGCGGGCGCAGGCACAGCATAGCTGGCGTTGGGTTGTTGGAATGCGGTACCGGTGACAGCCGGGAAGTATGGCGTCATCACCGTATCCATGAAGCCGGTTGGCGCGACAGAGCTGGTGCCAGGGGTGGCTGCCGTGCCAAGTGGCGCGATGCAATTAAAAGCGTTGGACGCTGCCGTCCAAAGGCCTTGAGAAGCGTTGGCGGCGTTGGTGCCGGCCGAATCGGGAATGCCTAGGCCGGTCAAATAGAGAGAAACAGTGTCATTCGCGGATGCTCCGCCAATGGGGAAGTTGGTGACGCTATTCAGTCCGAGGGTCGTCCCACCGGAGTTGTAATTCAAAATGGCGGCTTGGCCCTGGCCACTGGACTCCATCGTGAAGATGCCAGGATCGACGGCAGCATAATTCAACGGGAAGTAGGCTGCTATGTTGGTTGGGGGCGTAGCGGTGTCATAACCCACCGTAACGTTCACCACGTTGCTACCGTTCACCAGCGAGACGACATTTCCCGGAACTGTTACGTTGATTTGAGTATTGCTGGCAAAAAGCAGGTACCCGGGCAATGAGGTGGTTGGGGTGCCAGGTTTGCTGAATGTGACAGTGACCTTGTGTGTGCCGCTGTCGGGGCTGAGATTCGTTGGGAAACGTTCCCAGGCATCCGGAGCGCCCAGAAGAACACTGCTGGATCCAGTGCAAAGCGGACACAAATTGTTGCCGAAGATGCTGATGATGTCGTAGGGGGCCGCTTTCGGATTGGTGCCGGGAAGCGGCTCCACAAAGGAAGCAGCGTTCGTGACGGCGCTGATGATCGGAAGGGCTGTAACGCCGATCGGGGCGACAACCGAAGCGTTTGCAGGGCTAGGGCCGTTGGCGACGCCAATATAGAGAGAGGGCGCGGCGACGGTGCCAGCCACGGCAAAGGGAACTCCCGATGAGCTGTAAGGAACCGCTACCTGCAGGTAGTTCGAGCTGATAATCGTGACATTGTCGGTCACAACCTGAGTGCTGCATCCGGTGAAAACCGTAGCGCTGCAACTACCGCTGGCCAATCCGTAGAAGACCTTCGTTTTCTGAGTTGCGGGCGTAGCGACAAAGCCGGAGCCTTTGACAAGAAAAGTAACCGTGCCAGCGTTTACCCCACTCGCAAGGAGTGGCACTAAGTTCGGAGTAACCGTAAGCGCCCCCGGGGTCGGAGCCGCCGTCAAGATGTTGACCGTCATGGTGATGGCTGATCCACCGCCCGTGGCGGGAGTAATGGTGACCGTTCCGGTCAAGATATCGCCTGGTTGGGCCACTCCCAGTGCGGTTGAATTGGCGGTGACGTTAAAGGTGGTGCCCCAGCTATAGGCGATGCCGCTAGATATGCTTGTTGTCAGCCAGCCGGTGCCTATGCTCCCAGGGGCGGGGGTAGTAGACCCGCCGTTAGTCGATACGGTGAAAGATACCGGCAATCCAGTGCTGGATACTAAGGTAACCGGCATATTGAGCGCTACGGCAGTAATAGGAAGTGTATAGCTGTAGGGATTCAGCACATTTGGCCCGCCCTTTACAGATAATGTGGCAGCGGCAGGTTGAATTTGCAGACTGACCGTGAAGGTAATGCTAGCGGCGGTTGGAGAGTTAAGCACAACCTGGACCGTGTTCAGACCAGGGAGCAAAGTTTGCCACCCGGCTGCGACGACCGTGAAGGTCAGAGTTTGCGTGGTCGTTACCGTGGCAATCAGGGGTGAGACCGTGAGCCAAGGCACGGTGGGCGCTGCGATAATGTAGGCATCCGACGTAGCGCCTTCCGTTATAGTGCTGGTTGCCTGATAGGTAGAAACATTGGCAACGTTGGAGGTGCACGCAGAACCTATCGTGCACATAAGATTGATTGTTGTTGATGAGGCCGTGAGATTCGTTGGTAAAGCATGCAGATAACTGGTGCATACTGTTAGCGCAAACGGCACGGAAAAGATTCGAAGCAAGCGAAGATAATTCATTTTTGAAGTTTTTCCTTTCACCCGCTCGTCTAATTGTGCGGGCGCATGACTTGCTCATCGGCGTGGGATACGTTTGCGTGAAAAGCTAACGGAAAAAATTCGATTGGCGCGCCGGACTCCAGTCTGCGCCGGAAGCATCCACTGAATAGGTTGAGTCCAGATATTCCCCTCGCGCGAGCCGGGCTACAATCCGCCAGGGCACTTCCGCCGATTTCTCTATTGCTGGCCGATATGGAAAGTGACGCCCAGCAAACCCTGATGCGCGATAGAGAGGAATCCTTCTTTTAATGCAGAGACACAGACTGCGGCAAGTCTTTTTTGCGGCGCTCGCACTAGCGATTTCCAGCAGCCGACTCCACGCCACGCCGGCATCGCCTCTGATTCCAACGTTCACGCCTGCGGGCGCCGTTTCGCTGATCTATCAACTTCCCGCCACGCCCGGCCCGAGCGCGTCGGTGAGTCTGGCGACAGGGGCCGCGGCGGCGCCTCCCGCCACCAGCACGTTTTACACGATTGACCCCGCCACAGTGCCGATCTGGCTTTCGGTGAGCGTGGCGGGCGGCACCGTTACCAGTCCGGTAACCACGCCGCCTACGTTGGGAACACCTTCGGTCTTTACCCTGGGGCCCAGCGGCGTTGCCGCCCGGCTCGGGGCAGGCGTTTATAGCGGCACGGTGCAGGTAGATGTCATTGGTTATTTGCCGTTGAGCATCCCGGTAACGCTGGTGATCAAGGCTCCATTGCCGGCGCTTTCGGCGCTGGGAATCGCCGCCCTGAATGGCGAGACCTGGGCCATCGGAGCACCCCAAACCGCGTTCAAGTTCTCCCTGGCTTCGAACAATCTGCCTATTTCCTACACCAGCACGCTTTCCTCGCTGGTGAGCACGGGAACCACCGTGTCGTCGGGAATCAGCATCAGCCCCGCCAGCGGTTTGGTGTACAGTTGGGGAACGACAGTGTCGGTGACGCTCAGCGCGTCAGTCTACGCCAAAGCAGTGGCGGGCGACGTCCTCACTGCCACCATCACCATCAATTGTCCGTCCGCTTCGCCTTCCAGCATCACAATACCGTTCACATTGAGCGTGCTCCCGCCGTTGGCTGCGATAACCAGCTTGTACCCAACAGCGGTGCCGGTCGACACCAATGCAGCCGACGTGGTCAACGTGGTGATCAGCGGCTCGGGATTTGTGGCCGGCGGGACCGGCCAGATCACTGAGGTTTTTGCCAATACGGCGTTGCTCACCACCGGTGTCACCGTGATCAACAGCACTACCATTGTTCTCGCGATCAACGTCGGAACAACGAATTACTTTGCGGCCGCCGGCACTCCCCTAATTCTTGCCGTCATTAACCCGAATGGCGGAAGTCCGAGCGCGCCAACCAGCGGTCCGGCTGTCGCTGGTTTGCCAGTCGTCAGTACCCCGATCGTTAACTCGATCACCAGCTCCGCGACATTTCTGGAGTCCGGCGCTAACGCCACCTTCGCGCCCTACGACATGATTACGATTTTCGGAAGCAACTTCTGTCCGGATTGCGGCCAGGGTTCAAACCCGTCGCTGCTTACAGGCGCGCCCGATCCCACGTATTTCCGCTTTCCGACATCGCTCAGTCCCGACCCGGCGAGCGGAACCCCTCACTACTTACAAGTGCAGTTCAATAAGCATACCGGTGGCGCCTCGATTGCGCCCGGGTATCTTATTTTTGCAAACAACACTCAGATCAACGTCTTGGTACCCGCTACGGTTACTACCGTGACGCCCAGTCTCATCGGCATCGGTACGGTGGATGTCCTGGTCAGCTACGGCACGACAGCGCCACCGGCTGCGCCCTTGGGGACGGAAACCTCCACTGCGTACACCGTTGGGGTAGTGGCGAACGATCCCGGAGTCCTCACCGTGAATTCGGTCGGCGTGGGCCAAGGCGCCGTTCTGAACTCGGACTTCTCCTTGAACAGCAGCACCAATGCTGCGTTGCATACCACCGGCACCGTGCTAGTCTTTATGACTGGTCTGGGAGCGCCGAACAGCACTGCGAGCAACACGACTACCGCTACGGCTCTCACCTATCCAGGGAGCTGCATCTCGGCGCTGGGCTTGGCTGGAAGTCCCGGACCTCCCACGGTTGCCTCAATCATCGGCTATCTGACTACGATGAATACGACGACCGTAAACCCCGCCTACACGGCTCCCAGCCCGCTATGGACCTCGCTGGATGGCGCTGTAATTCAAAGCGCCATGATCCAGGCCATCGGCGCTTTCCACTATCCTCCCTGCATCTACCCGGTAACGGCTACTGTTGCCGGCGTTACTGCAGCGGTTAGCTACGCCGGATGGGTGGCCGACTCTCTCGCCGGCCTCTATCAGGTCAACCTGACCATTCCCACGGGCGCCGTACCCTCGGGCACGCCAGCCAGCGGACTGACGACCCCAATTTCGGTGCCGATCCTCGTCACGGCCGGTGGCAAGACCAGCCAGGCGGGGGTTACCCTTTGGGTTAAGTAAGCCTTCATTGGTTACGATCACTCCGGTCTTGATCGGGTGGCGATACGCAACCTGGGCGGCGGGATTTCCCGGCCTGGTCACGGGGACTCCCATCAGGACGCTTGCGCCTGCTCGGACGTGCAACCCCCTTGCTGGTGCAGGTCGAAAGACACCGAGCCGACGATGAGGCGGCGATCGGATCACAGTGTTTGCAGGTGTACGGATTCGACGCCCACGCGGCCGCCCTGGTTGCGCTCGCCGGCTTCACACCTGCGGCGGAGCGCGGAGCGGCGGAGGCCAGGTCCGCGCCGCGATCGCTTCTGGGAACTTCTGTTGGCCCGGGCAGGCCAGTTTGGAAGCAAGCTCGCATGAGCCACGGAGTGCTTGCGTGCATACCGAGTAGCCCTGTATTGTTCCGCACGGCAGCCGAGGCTGCAATGGAGGCTCGCTCCGCCTTGCTTGCGCGGCCTGTGAGTGGTCGTCTGGCGATCGGGGAGGAGTCCGGTTGTAGGGGAGATATTTTCAGGGTGAAAAAAGAAAAAGAGCGAAGACGCGCGGCGAAACGCGTCTTCGCTCGGGAACAGAAAGAGGACCGTTCAGTTCCCCGAGAAGTTAAGACTTCAGCAGGGCGAGTATGTTTTGCGGAGCGGCGTTGGCTTGCGCCAGGGCAGCCACACCGGCTTGCAACAGGATTTGTGCCTTGGTCAGGTTGGCGGCTTGGGCGGCGAGATCGGCGTCACGGATGCCCGATTCGGCCGCGGTTTCATTGGTCAATTCCGACTGCGCCAGGTTGGTCGCATAAGTGAATTGATTCTCGCCTCGACCTACGGCCGCTTGGGCGTTGCCGAGCGCGGCTACCGCATTCGCCAGTGCCGAGACCGCGGTTTGCGCGCCTGCCTCGGTTGCGATGCTGGACGTGGCCCCGATGCCTACCACCGAGGATGTGGCGGTCGCATCGGTGGCGACAAAACCATCGGTGCCGACCACGCCAGCGTTAGCCTGCTCCCCGATAGTAACGTTGAACGTGGATGGACTATTACTTGAGAACGTGATTGAGGTGCCCGTGGCGTCGACGCTGGCTACGATGCTTTGCAAAGCTGGGTTGTCGGTTGCCTGCAACGAGGTGTTGATTGCTGCAGCCGCCTGAGCGGCTGTGTTGGCGCCGGCAAGGGTTATACTTCTGGTCTGTGGCACGCCGGCGGCGTTGTTGGCGGTAAAGGCTAGTGTCTGAGTGTCACCGGCAATCATGGGGTTGGTGAAGGCCAGGGCCGCTGTTTGCTGCGTCCCGGCGGCTACGAAGGTCGCGCCCCCGGTGTTAACGGCTTGGCCTATCTCATCGGTGTTGGTGTCCGTACCCCCAGTATTGCCGGTCATGTTGCCCATCAGGGCATTAGCCGTTGCATCTCCGGCAGCAACGTTGAAGGCCGAATTGGGCGAGGTGAAGACGAGTTGCTGGTGGCCGTCTGTTCCAGTATGAATGGACGCTTGGATATTGGCCGCGGCCAAAGCATGATCGTTCGCTGTTCCGCCCGCCGCGGCGCTAGCGATTCCAGCGTTGATCGCGGCGACCAGAGATGTGGGATCACCGACGCCGGTCAGGTTGACGGTTACGGTAACCGGGGCGTTGGCTCCGGTGGCCCCGAAACCCGGTCCGGAAATGATGAAAGTGGTGGGCGCGGTGGTGGGGTCGTTGGCAGCCAAGATTGCGGACACGCTGGTGGTAGCGCCTGAACTTAGGTCATAGAGGCCCGTGTCCGGGGCGTTAGCGGCCACCTGATTTCCGGCCGTGAATCCTTTGAGGCCCAAACTCTGCGTATCCACCGTAGAAGTGCTTAAGTCGACCGAAACCGAGCCGTTCGAGATCACGCCGGCAGCAGTGGTGCCTTTGCCGCCACCGATGAACACCGACAGGTTCTGGGCGAAAGTGCCACCCTGGTTCAAGCCGATGGACTGCGCTTGCCGGTCAATTTCTTGCAGCACGCTTTGATATTCATTGTCCAGCACGGTTCGGCTGCCGGTAAATGTTCCCGAGGCAGATTGCGTGGCCAGAGTGCGCGCCCGATCCAGAAGCTGCGAAATGTTGCTTATTCCACCGTCCATGATCTGGAGCGTGCTGATGCCGTTGTTGGCGTTCTGAATACCCTGTGTCAGAACTGCTTCATCCGACCGGAAGCCGTTGGCAATGGCTAATCCCGCGGCATCGTCGCCGCTATTGACGATGCGCAGGCCGGATGTTACCTCGTTGATGGTTTTGTCCTGGAAAGCCTGGTTAATTGCCAGATAATTCTGCGCCTGCAGCGACGCAATGTTGGTGTTAATACTAAAAGACATGTAATTCTCCTTAGTTTGATCACTCAAGACTCATGAACCTTCATCGATCCGGAGCGCCTTTGGCGCCCTCGAGAGGCTGATCCACGCGAACGCGGACCAAATTGCAGCGCAGCTCATTGCCTGCAGGGGCTTTCGCCAGTGGACAACTACACCTACGCTCAGGCTTCCCGCTCGGGTCGATCGGAGCCTCTCTCAGTGCTCAGATTTCTTATCGGGGAGAAGAATCGATTCTTGAATTCAGGGCCGCAATTTTCTGATGGTCTGCTCTAAGTCCCTGAGGGACGGGCTGCTCGCCGCATGCGCGTTTTGTTCCTGTGTGATCTTCAGCTCTTTGCGCAGCACGATGGTTTCCTTGGGCGCCCTTATGCCGATCTTGGCGCCCTGTTGGGTTACCGCCAGCAGCTCCACTTCAATCTCATCGCCGATCAGGAATGATTCGCCCGCGCGCCGGCGCAAGACTAACATACTTCCTCCGCCGCATTCTTCTGAGCAGGATGCGCATTCACGGGATATTCGGGGGAATAGAGGAAATCGCGGCGAATCGCTTGCAGCCCCCGGCGGATCTTCACATTCAAAACAACCGGTGCCATTAAATTGGCGGTTGCCACCAGTTCGTCATGCAGAGAGACCAGCGCCAGAACCGTCACTTCGGGGCCCAACTCTGGCTGGCGTTCGATATCAAGGGACAGCGCTTCCAAATCCTCCGGGGCAATGGCCAATTGGTAGTTCTTATCTACCACCAGGATCGGAAGGGCCAAGAAACAAAGACTCGCGCGCGCCATGCTTTGCAAGAAAACCAGCGGGGCTCCTTCCGGTGACTCAATGAGCACAAAGGTCTTTTCATCTTCAAAGGCAGGCAAGCCCTGAGGAAAGTCAAAAACCGAGCCCTCGGCGCAGGGCAGGGTTCCGAAGTACTTGGTTTCAATCGAAGGCATCCTATTCGAGGACGCTTGCAAGTGGCGTGCCACGAAGCCCGGCGCCGTTGAGCGCCGTCGCAATCAGGCCAGACTCGCGATCACCGCGTCGGTGAATTCGCTCGTTGAGGCGTTTCCGCCCACATCCGGCGGCAAATGCTTTTGTTCCGCATAGACGTGCTCGATGGCGGTCCGCAGCCGGGTGGCCGCGGAAATTTCGCCTAAATGGATCAGCATCAGCACGCTCGACAACATCAACGCCGTCGGATTGGCGATGCCTTTTCCGGCGATGTCGGGAGCGCTGCCGTGGACGGCCTCAAACACCGCGTCTCGATCGCCCATGTTGGCGCCGGGAACGACGCCGAGCCCGCCGACCAGGCCGGCCGCCAAGTCCGAAACGATGTCGCCATACAAGTTCGGGAGCAGCAAAATGTCGAAGGTGTGTGGCCGCATCACCAGTTGCATCGATGCGTTATCGACGATCAGTTCCTGGTAGGCAATGTCGGGATAGTTTTGCGATACTTCCCGGCAGCAGCGCAGGAAAAGGCCATCGGCCAGCTTCATGATATTGGCCTTGTGGATGGCGGTTACCTTCTTGCGTCCGGCCTTCTTGGCGAACTGGAACGCATACTCGGCGATGCGGATGGACGCCGTGCGTGTGATCACTTTCAGACTGGTGACCACGTCCTTGACTACCTCGTGCTCCAGGCCGGAGTACAGGTCCTCGGTATTTTCGCGGAAAATCACCATGTCGATCTTCACGTCGTCAAAGCGCGTCTTCAGCCCGGGCAGCGAGTGCACCGGCCGCACGTTGGCGAACAGGTCGAATTGCTTGCGCAGCGCCACGTTGACGCTCTGAAATCCTCCGCCGATCGGCGTGGTGACCGGCCCTTTCAGCCCCACGTGCGTGCGCTCGATCGACTCAATCACATGAGGCGGCAGCACGTGGCCGGATTTCAAGATGATGCTCGCGTTCAAATCGGCGCGCTGCCAGTCAATCGAAACGCCAGTGGCGTTGACCGCGCGGACAGCTGCTTCGGCTACTTCTGGCCCAATGCCGTCGCCGGGGATTAACGTTACAGGATGAGACACGCTTACCATTGTAAAGAAGGTTGTGAGTAAAGCATGCCCCTTATTCAACGCGCGCTCATTAGCGTGACCGACAAAACCGGTGTGGTGGAGTTCGCCCAAGGGTTGCGCGATTTGGGAGTGGAGATCATCTCCACGGGCGGCACGGCGCGCGCACTCGAAGCAGCCGGAGTGCCGGTGCGAGAGGTGTCGGAGCTTACTGGATTTCCCGAGATGCTGGATGGCCGCCTAAAAACCATTCATCCGCGCGTGGCCGGAGGAGTGCTCGCTATTCGCGGCAATTCCGAACATATGCAGTCGCTCGCGGCGCACGGCATTCCGCTGATCGACATGGTAGTGGTGAACCTCTATCAGTTTGAAAAAGTGGCCGCCAAACAAGGGGTGCCGTTATCCGAGCTAATCGCGAACATCGATATCGGCGGTCCCACGTTGATTCGAGCGGCGGCGAAGAACTATCAGGATGTCGCCGTGGTGGTCTCGCCGGACGACTATCCAGCGATTCTCGAAGAGCTGCACGAACGCGAAGGCCAGCTTTGCGAACCGACCCTGTGGGGACTAGCCAAAAAAGCCTTCGCGCTGACCGCGGCTTATGATCGGGCCATCAGTGCGCGCCTCGCACGAGTAGGCGCCGAAGATGAATCCGGACTGCCCGCCTTTCTCGACATTCGAGCGCCCCGGGCTCTCGACTTGCGCTACGGTGAGAATCCGCATCAGAAAGCCGCGCTCTATTCGAGCAGGCAGGGCGGCATCGCGGGCGCCGAACAATTGCAGGGCAAGGAGCTGTCGTACAACAACCTGGTGGATCTGGACGCTGCCTGGCAACTGATTCGCGAATTTGAGCGGCCCGCGGCGGCGATCATCAAACACACCAATCCCTGCGGATGCGCCGAGGCGTCTACGCTCGTTGAAAGCTACCGGCGCGCGTTCGAGGCCGATCCGGTCTCCGCGTTTGGCGGCGTGCTGGCATTCAATCGCGCCGTCGATCGCGACACCGCGCAGGAGATCGCGAAGACCTTTATTGAGGCGATTGCGGCGCCCGGTTATGACGCCGCCGCGCGGGAGCTGCTTGCGTCGAAGAAAAACTTGCGATTGCTGGCCGTGTCTCGCGCCCCGGAGGAGCCCGTGGTGAAATCGATCAGCGGCGGCTACCTGGTGCAGACGCACGATTCACACCGGTTGGAGCGCGCCACATGTCAGGTGAAAACCGAACGCACGCCGGCAGATGAGGAGTGGCGTGCGCTTGAGTTCGCCTGGAAAGTATGCAAGCACGTAAAGTCCAACGCGATTGTTTACGCCCGCGAGGGGCAGACCATCAGCGTTGGAGCGGGGCAGATGAGCCGCGTGGATGCGGTGAAGGTTGGCGCCATGAAGACGATACTGCCGCTGGAAGGCACGGTGCTCGCCTCGGACGCCTTTTTTCCGTTCCCGGATGGCGTCGAAGAAGCCGCCAAGCATGGCATAACCGCGGTGATCCAGCCTGGCGGATCGGTGCGCGACGACGACGTCGTTGCCGCGGCGAATAGGCTGGGCCTCGCGATGGTGTTCACCGGCGTGCGGCATTTCCGGCATTAAAAGCCGCGGAGGAACGCCGATGCACGCCGATAATTTCTTGGTCTGAATCTGCCTTGATCCGTGTTTATCGGCGGCCATTTCAGTTGCGTAACAGGATCGCCAGACTGGCGCAGGTCTGGATGCCCTTATCCGCGAGAGTCTTGAACGTGCGCTGGGGGAACGGCACGCTATGCTCAAACGTCTTGGCGAACGATTGAATCGCCTGGACCGCATGGGTTGTCGAAAACTGCGTCTTGTAAAGGCTGGCGCGACCGATCAGAACCGTCTGAATGATGGCGTAGTGGATCAGCAGCAACATGCATTGCTCGCGGATTGACTGCGCTGCCTGGCCCACGCTAAGACCACGGCTGCTCTCTTGCGCGCCCAGCGGAAACAGCGTTCGGTGGACGGAGCTCACCAGGTAATGCTCCAGCATATAACCGTGCTGAGCGAGAAAAGGTGCATAGTATTGCGCATGAGCGGCCGCGTAACGCCGCCCGATGTCGTCCATGCTCGATTCCGCCGTCCACTCCATGCCGTGCATGAAGTCCTGGTAGCACACGAGAAATCGCGGCGGCGTGAAATCGGAACCGATGCGTCCGACAATCAGCTCCAGAACCAGTTCCAGCTGTTTCGCCGGCTCGGCGACATGGCTGGTGAGTGCCTGGTCAAACAGGTTGCGCTGGATGGCGTCGCGGTAGACCTCCAGAAACTCGGCGGTCTGTGAATGGCGGCCCGCGGTGGCCATTTCCTGCAGTTGGTCGCAGAAAGATCCGAGAAGCACCAGCCGCTTCCATAGAGGATAGGCTCGATACTGCAACAGCCAGATCACGAAGCAGCGAATCTCACGAAAATACAGGTACGGCTTGTCGGACTTTCCCTTCCACGTATGCAGAACAGACAAGAGCCCAAGGCGCGGATCGCGTGGCGGGCCTTCTTCCTCGTCGAACTCCATCGGGCTCGGACCGAGCAGGACGAGGCGGGCAGCTTCGGGGCAGGATAAATCGAGCGATCGCTGCAGCACATCGTCCACGACGTTCATGACGCGCGGATAAGCCGAGCACATCACCGACAGATACTCTTCCCCAAGCTGTTTCTGAATGCTGCACAGGCCTTCCGCGAGAAATGGACAGGAAGGGCTGGAGAGCGTGATCCGCGCGTAGTTGTCGTCGCTCGAGTTGACGGTGTTAATACTTACCAGCTCGCGAAGACGCGGGCCCAGCTCCGGATCGTCGCAGCGCTGATAGGTTTCGTAGGTGGGTTTATCGACGTTGACGACCCAGCCGACGCAACACGTGTCCTCGCAGTCGGCGCCAATGCAACGGAAGGCATGATAGGACCGGGGTTGGAGCCGTTTTACCGGCTTCTGCACTGATGGGAGCATAGCAAAGTGATTAGTTCAGCACCTTCAGTTCGGCCGCTCCGGACATATTGTAGTAATCGCGCAGACGGCGCGCTGCGGCCGGACCGATTACCTTCGCCAGTTCGTCGGCGGACGCCTCGCGAACCCGCTCCAGGCTGCCGAATTCACATAGCAGCTTGGCGATAGTCTTCGCCCCAATGCCATCCACTTGCTCCAGCTCCGAAGTCAGACGCGCTGCGCCACGGCGCGTTCTGTGGAATGTAACCGCAAAACGATGCGCCTCATCCCGGACCTGCTGGATCAAATGGAGTACGGGAGAGTATCGATCGAGCTTGATGGGCTCGTCCTCCTGGCCGTAGACGTAGATGATCTCTTCGCGCTTGGCGATCGAAGCGACTGACTGATTGATCACCCCGATGGCCTCGAGTGCTTCGACAGCCGCATGTAATTGTCCCAGGCCTCCGTCAATGAGAATCAGGCTTGGAAAAGCCTTGTTTTCCTGCCGCAGACGCAGGTAGCGGCGCGTCACCACTTCACGCATGGACGCGAAATCGTCGTTGCCCACGACCGTGCGGATGATGAATTTGCGATAGTCGGACTTTTTCATCCGCCCTCCTTCCCAAACCACCATGCTGGCCACTTTGTCAGTGCCCTGAATGTGCGAGATGTCGAAGCATTCGATGCGCTTGGGGGGATCGGGCAGTCCCAGGGCGTCTTGCAACGCTTCTTCGATCGCCTTCAACGACGGGCGCATGATGCGGAAGCGCTGCTGGAACGCGTGTTTTGCGTTGGTTTCCACCAGATCGAGCAAGGCTTTCTTCTGGCCGCGCTGCGGCATCAGGATCTCCACTTTGTGGCCGCGTTTCTCGCTGAGGTATTCTTCCAGCGCCTCGCGATCTTCGAAGTCCACAGGCACATGGATGCGGCTGGGGATGTACTGCTCATTGAGATAAATCTGCTTGAGGAGCGACGAGAAGAATTCGTCGGGCTGGAAATCGAATAGATCCTCCCAATAATATTCGCGGCGATCGACGATGCGTCCGTTGCGCAAGTGGAACAGGTTGGCTGCCACCAGCGGCGGCTCAGCATGGTAGGCGAGGATATCGATGTTTTCGCCTTCGGCCGCGGCGATCTTCTGTTTCTCCTCCATTTCCTCCACGGTCGAAATGAGGTTGCGCAGACCGGCCGCTTCTTCGAAGCGCGTATCTTCGGCTGCCTGGCGCATGCGGCCGCGCAACTCGCGAGCCAGATCTTTGTGGCGTCCTTCCAGAAATAGCCGGACGTCACGCACCGCGGCGGCGTACGCTTCGTCGGTGGTTAAGCCTTCGACGCACGGCCCAAGGCAGCGATGGATGTGATACTCCAGGCACGGATGCGTGTGCGATCGCGTGAAATCGACCTTGCACGATGGAACCTTGAAGTAGCGATGAATGAAGTGCACCAAACGGTGCGCCAGGTTGCCGGGGAAATACGGGCCGTAGTAAGTGGAGCCGTCCTTGATCAAGCGGCGCGTCACGTAGACTCGCGGATACTTCTCGTTGGTGAGCTTGATGTACGGGAACGTTTTGTCATCGCGCAGCAGGATGTTGAAGCGCGGCTTCCACTGTTTGATGAGGTTGTTCTCGAGCGCCAGCGCCTCTTTGTTGTTGTCGACCAGGATATACTCGATGTCGCGGGCGTCCGAGATCAACGTTCCGGTCTTGGTGTCGGCCAGGCGGTCGTCGGAGAAATAGCTGCGCACACGCGCCCGCAGGTTCTTGGCCTTGCCGACGTAGATCACCTCGCCGTGCTGGTCTTTGTACAGGTACACGCCGGGCAGCAGGGGCAATTGTGCGGCTTTTTCCCGGAGTTCCATTGCGAGGGGCTATTTCTATTGTCGCAGGATGACGTGTGGCGGGATTCGCTCGGTGTATTCTTCTGATCCAGCGACGCGCCACTATTGCGGCAGCACCCATCAATGGCGTTTCAGGACTTCCAATTGCACCGGCCGCGCGAGAGAGCTCACCTCTGGGTCGTAGTATTCATAGACCCTCGACTGAAACGTTCGAGCCCGAATGGGATACTTTGCCCGCAAGCGATAGCGCAGCGTGATCGCATCGCCGGGAGCAATCGAATCGAAGTAGAGAATGGCTTGCGTCGCCGTCAGGCTGAATTTCTCCAGACGTCCGCTTTTTCGGCCAGCGCTCTTCTCCTGGTAAGCCTGCAGATCCTCAGTAAGCAGGTCGAACCCCGGAGGAATGCCGAGATCGACCATAACCATGTTGGCTGTTTTCGGCAGATTGTTCTTGACGCTAGCCGTGGCCGTTGCAGTGTCATCTTGCTCCAGGCGCGTGCGATCATAAGCCACGCCTATGGACAACGCTTCACTTGCAGGCTTCTCGCTCCAGGGAACAAAGTAGCGCCCCACCACTTGATACGCCAAGCCGCCCTTGCCCGTAAACCGAATGTCGACCGAGTTCGCCTTCGCGTCCACTTCCTTGAAAACGAACTGGTGGAGTAGCTCATTATTTTCGGAAGTCAGCGCGAGCTTCTTCACTGTTTTGCCGTTGATGGCGATCTCGAGAATACCTCGGACATCCTCCGTCCCCTTCTCGGTCCCTAACAAGAGCGCCCGCAGCGCCATGATGGTAGCTTGCGTGGTGCCCCAGGTTCCCGAGGCGTCTTTCTTCGCGGCGATAAAAGCGAGCGTCTTGCGCACGGTGCCCGGGTCCTGCCCCCATTTGAGCAGTGCCTGCGCAGCGAGCCCGGTTGTCTCTATGGCGGCACTCGCGCCGGTAGCGTAGACGCTGGTCTCGTCCGCGGACCAAAAGGTCTGGTCGTCCTTCGCGGTGCGCGCGTCGAGCAAAAGCTGCATGGCACGATTGGCGAATTCCCGATCTTTCCCATTGTCGACCGCAAAGTTTGCCAGCACGGCAAGCGTATAGCCGTCCGCCTTGCCGTTCATGTGGCTTTCGACAAACTGCTTCGCTTTCTCGATGGCCGAGCCCTGATAGCCGGTAGTTTCGAGCGACCAGGCGATATACGAAGTGATGCGCAGGAGGTCGGAATTGTAGCGATTCGTCGCGCCTTCGTTGATAAAGGATGCGTCCGGCTTCCAGCTCCCATCCGCTTGCTGCTGGCCTGCCAGCCACTGTTGCGTCCGCTGAATGATCTTCGCGTCGACGTCGTGAACCTTTGCCATGTCGGAGAATTCCATCAGGCCGTAGGCGGTTAGAATCTTATTCGCCGGCGCATTGCCGAACCAGGAAAAACCGCCGCCGGGAACTTCGAAAGTGAGCAAGCGCTGATAGCCGTTGGCAATGAATCCCTCGGCCTTGGCATGCACCTCGGGAGTCAGTTTCTGCGTGCGCTTCATATAATCGAGCGCCAGGACGTTCGGATAGGTGCTCGATGAGGTCTGCTCGAAACAGCCACCCGGCATGCGCAGGATCGCATCCATGCCTTCGATCACCTGGCTCAGCGGGCCGGGGTACAGACTCACGAGAATCGCGCCGGCATCCGGGACTGCAGTCGCCGGGAAGCTCAGTTCGTGGTGCGCCGCCGATTCCAGCCTGCCATTGAAGACCTGGTTTTGCTCGCGGCCATTGGGGATGACTTCGATTTCACGCACGACGATGTCGGCGCGATCCGCCGAGCCTAGCATGCGAGCGGACAGCGTGAGTTTGAATTTGCCGATGCGCTTGGCCTCCAGGCTGAAATGCGAGCCGCCTACGCCGTCGGGATCCACAGTAACGGTCTTTTCGGGAACGTCATCCTGGAGTGAAAACCAGGCCTCGGGTTGCAGTTGAAGCTGAACTTCGCCCTTGTTGCCGGTGTAATTGTACGCAGCCACGGGGATGTCGACCCGGTCGCCTTGGGTGAGAGTGACGGGCAGATCGAGATCGACGAAGAAATCCTGAAAGACTTTGAGGCTCGCCGTGCCGCCGCCCAGCGCGCCGTGAGCGGTGGAGGCCGTGAGAGCCATGCGCCAGGTGGTGATGGAATCGGCCATCGGGATCGAGATGGTCGCGAGGCCGTTCTGGTCGGTGATGATTTGCGGATTGATATAGAGGGCTTCCGGAAAGTAGGAGCGCACATGCGGTGCTGGTTCGGACGCGATGCGATTGTTGATCGGGAGAACGCCGCCGGTACCGGGAGCACGACTCAGCGCTATATTACCGGTCCCGAGGTGCGTGCCATCATTTCGAGCGAAGCGGTCAGCCTGAGTCGCGAGACCCATTTGTTCGACCATGGTCGCGCCTGGGAAACCACCGATGACACCACCGACGACACCGTTAGCCATCGCCTGCACGTTGCCACCCAGACGAATCCTCAACGGTGTAGCCTCATCGACCACTACGGCCTCGGTCACGGAGCCCACCTCCAGCACGACGGACAGAACCGCTCGATCGCGCGCCGCTAGAGTGACTCGCCGCGATTCGCTCCGAAAGCCGGGCGAAGATACTCGAATTTCGTAGTCACCCGGCGGAAGTCCTGCCAGACTGAGTTGACCTGACGGATTGGCGCTGGAGTGCCGCGATTCGCCGGTCGAGCGCTCACGTAGTTCCGCGGTTGCGCCCGGAATAGCTGCTCCCGTCTGATCCAGGACCGTTCCGATGACGTCAGCGCGGCCGTTAAACGGACCGTAGCCATGTTCGATATTCAGATCGAATGATTTCAGCTCGGGATGATCCACGATCTTGCGGCTGCGAATCTCGACATAGGCAGCAAGATCATCGCCGGTATCAAACTGCTTGTCAGGCCCTGCGCTCCGCACCAAGTAATTCGTGCGCAGTGGATTCTCTGGAAATTTGTCGACTCGCAAATTGGTGTCCCACGCATCACGAAGTTTCAGAGTGCCGGTTTTGGTCAGATCGCGCGCTGGCACCTTGCGTACCGCCTCGATAAAACGGGCGTGATACCTCGAAAAGTAGGCCCCATATTTTTCCTGTGGCAGCTCCCGGCCGGCTTCCGTCTGGAAGTTGTTCGCATTCACGACTTCGGTCGCCGCGAACAATGCCCGAGCGGCGTGGTCGTGTTCGGCCGCACGCGTCTGCTCTACCGGCTCCACGACGTCAGACATTCCGATGGAATGAATCTCATATCTCGGCTTCAGCGCTTCTTGCTCCAGGTAAAAAAAGACCTTCGCAAAGCCGGGACGTTTTTCGGCCAGTGCGAAGACCGCCTCATCCACTACCTGTACGCCAAGCGCAGCTTGCACCCCTTCACCACGATCGTTCGTCACACGGAAACGGATGCGAGCGTCCTCGCCGGGCTTGTAAACGGGAGCACTGGTGGCCGCGTCGATCTTGAGCTCCTCGGCCGGTTGAACAAAGATCAGCCGATGATCGCCGATTTGTTGGGCGTCGCGTCCAAACTGATACGCGTTGAAGTCGAGCGTCCCCGCCATATCGGGCGTCGCGGTAATCGCCAGTTCGGCCTGGCCGTTCTTGATGTCCAGATCGCGTGTAAGGATGGTTTGTCCTTCCCGCGCTATGTCCACGTAAGCGGTGCCCCGTACCTTTGTCGAGAAGACCCGCAGTTCGATGCGGTCGCCAGGGCGATAGATCGCGTGTTCGGTTCGCAGCAGAATCTGATCCTGATCCGGGCGCACCTCAAGCTGTACGGAAGTCGATACGTGGTTGCCTTCTTTGTCAGTGGCATAAATCTGGAGCGGCGTAGCAGTCGAATCCGGTTTCAACGGGACGATGGCCACACCTTCCGAGTCCGTAGTGGCTGTTTGGTCCGCGTTACCCGCGGCACGGATCTTCAGTTGTGCGCTGGCCGGCTTTCCGTCCGCGTACGAAGCGAGAATGAAAACTTGATTCTCAAGACCGGGGATCAGCGTGCCGCCTTCGGGAACCGCGGTGACAACCAGCGGCGATTCGCTGACGGTAATCGGTTCACCGTGAGTCTCCGAGTGTCCACTAGAATCCTTCGCCGTCGCCTCAACCAGAACCCGAGTCGCGCCCTGGTTCAGCGGGCGGCCCGCGAGGTAGTTGGGCAGTTTCAAAGCGAAATGGTACGAGCCGTCGGGATCCGTTTTTCCTTGGCTAGAAGCAACGTCAAAGACGGCGACATCCATGCTGGATGCCTTAATCGCGATTTCGGCCCCATCCACCGGCTTTCCGAAGAAATAGTTGGCTCGGACGGTTCCAGTCACCTCATCGCCGGGACAATATCCATGTCTCTTCTGATCCTTGTCGGTACCAATGTCCTCCACTGGTGAATGTTGGTTCCCGGGAGCGTCGACTCGGTATCTATGGGTTGGCGTGCCGGCGAAATCGATGGCCACTTTGAATTTTGGAAGCACGTACTTCTCGACGTTCAGCGCCAGCTCGGCAGTGTTTGCGTGGCTCCCGTCGGTACCGTCCAAGATGGCGCGCAGGTGATAGGTGCCGAGATTCACTTCATCCGCCAGCGCGAATTCGGCGGAAGCGATTCCGAACTTGCTGGTTTGTGTTTCGCGTTTGAATACTTTGTTGCCCCGCGAGTCTTCTACCTCGAACGTCAGCTTGCGGCCTGAGGCCGCATTATGATTCGCGCGATCCAGCGCCAGTGCGCGCGCATGGATCGTTTGGCCCGGCTGATAGATCGGCTTTTCCGTAGTGAGCAGAATGGAGGCTTTGTCTTCGAGCCGGACCTGCTGGGTAACTTCCGTGGATCCGATGGGAGTGTCCACGACGAAGTGCAACGCATATCCGCCGGTCAATCCTGCGGGGAATCGAAACTGTGCCTCCGTCGTGCCTCGGCGATTCAGCGGTCCGCTGAACAACACTCGAGCCTTCTGGTTTGGGACCGGAAATTCGATTCGTAGTGTGCTGGGCCCGGCGATGGCTTGGTTTTTCCCATCGCTGACAATGACGCGCACCGCAGCTCCTGCGCCGCTCAGATAGGATTGCTGGCCAAGGACGTGAACAACCGGCATGCGGAGGATTTGAGACAGGGAATCCGTGCCCTGGATCGAAGGCTGCTCACTCCCGCTGTAGACGAACCGATAACGGAGCCGATGCCATATCAAGTCGTCCGTAGCAAGTGGTTTCGCGAATGGTAAATCGGCCTGCCAAGTTCCTTTTGTGCCCTTGATCTCAACCTGGTTTTCAATTCGGGCGAGGCTTTGGTCTTCGGGATCGAGGACCTCGATCACCAATGTCCCCGCGCCATCATCTGCTCCAGCATAGGGGACGGACACGTGCAATATGCCCCGCGTGTAAGTAGCCGAAGCGGATTCGCTAGTGGGCGCCTGCCCCGCCTGGAAAGAAAGCAGCACGACCCCAGCGGAGATGGCGAACAACAGAGTCAACAACACCAAAGCGCGTTTCATGTGAGCTCCTCACCACGCCCAATTTATTCCCACGCGGCAAATTGGACGCTGAATTCTTCTCAATAGTTCCCGGCTTTGCTAAAAGCCGTGTCTATATATCCGACATGCCGCGAGAATGGCATTCCTTTCAAAACTGCTTGGCCCGGACCTTCGCGGCCGTAAACCTTGTGCCCGCGTTGCTTGCTTTTGCAACGGCAGTGCATGCTGGTTTCCAGATCCGTTTCTAAACTGCTTAGGAAGTTTTTGTGATTGTTCAGTGCAGTCACGAGTACACACTGTAGTGAATGTGGCTCTCATTTTGTCTTCCCTGCAGTGGGCTCCTCAAGCGATAATGAATCGAACAGATCACAGGCAGTTGCACGTAAAGGGAGGTTCAGATGAGCCGGCAAATTTTGGCTTGGACAGGCACTTTGGTCACGGTAACCGTGGCTTCCTGGTTGGCGCCGCCAATCGCTCTGGCCCAGTCCGCTGCGCCCATCGGGAAAGCGGCGACGTCAGGAAAAGCTTGGGATCCGCCTCGTGGGCCCGACGGCCACCCGGACGTATCCGGAATCTGGACAAACGGCACGCTGACGCCATTGGAGCGTCCGAAAGAACTCGCGGGAAAGCCTTTCTTTACGCCGGCGGAAGCCGCTGCCTTTGAGAAGCGGACGGTTCAGGAGCTCAACGGGGATCGCCGCGACGGAAGCCGCGACGCCGATCTTGCCCGTGCTTATAACGACGCATGGTGGGACTGGGGAAAAAAGGTTGCAAAGACGCTGCAGACCTCGCTCGTGGTGGATCCACCGGATGGGCGGGTCCCTCCCTTCACTCCGGAAGCGCAGAAGCGAATCGCAGCCCGCGAAGAGGCCATCAAGGAACGGTGCAAGTACACGGTTTGTATACCGAGTGTTTTTGATTTTCTCCCCGCCGATGGTCCGGAGGATCGGTCTTTAATGGACCGCTGCATCCTGTTTCCTGACTCCCCAATTCCCATGCTACCCGGTGCCTATAACAACAACTATGAGATTGTGCAATCTCCCGAGCATGTGGCGATTCGCATGGAGATGATCCACGACGTGCGCGTCATACCCTTAGATGGGCGTCCGCATTTACCGCAAGACATCCGCCAGTGGCTGGGGGACCCGCGCGGGCACTGGGAGGGCAATACCCTGGTGGTTGAGACGACGAATTTCACCGACAGGACCAGGTTCATGAACTCCACCGGGAAGATGCGCCTGATCGAACGCTTCACACGGACCGACCCCGACACCCTCATCTACGAATTCACCGTCGATGATCCCGCGACGTTTACAAGACCGTGGACGGCATCGCTTCCGATGAACAAAACCAAGGGCCCCATATTTGAGTACGCCTGTCACGAGGGGAACTATGGTTTGGTAGGTATGCTCTCCGCGGCTCGAGCGCAAGAGAAGGCTCACTGATTCAGAGGCCGGAAGGCTCCTGACGGCGCGTGGCTGTGCGAACCGCCTAAATTTGACTGCGCACGAACCTCACTGCCCGTAAACCAGCATGTGGAACGTTCCCGGCTTGGCCACCGGCTGCGGATTCGGCTGCTTTTCCGTCTTCGGCGGTGCCGGGCCGAAATCCGATGTCGTCAGATACAAGTTATGGGTCTTAGGATCAAGCCCCATGGTTTTGGCGCCGAATTCGGTCTTGACGGTCTCGACGACGCTGAGCTTGTCGGGCGAATCTTCGTGGAAAATATGGAGAAGGCCTTCGCGGGTGGCCGCCGCCAGCATGCCGGTTTCAGATTCAAACACATTGGTATCCACGCGGTCGCCGATGGGGAACGGCGGACCGATAATCTTGCCGGTATCTGCGTCCATCACCACCAGCATCTTGGGGTTGCGCCCGCCGACGAATAACCGCCGGTGCTCGCGGTCCATCGCGATCGTGGTGGGCGCCCCGGACGGGGCCACCGGCCAGCGCGATTTGACGGTCATCGCGCGCGCATCAATCGCCACCACTTCATTCGTACTTTGCAGATCGTTGTAGATCATCCCCTTGCCATCGGCGACGGCCTGCTCCGGAGCGCCGCCCAGCGCGATGGTGCCGAGGACAGTGCCCTTGGCCGGGTCGATGACCGTGGCGTTCTTGGAAGAGCCGTTAAACGTGAACACGCGTTTGGACGCCGGATCGTAAAGGATGGAGTCGGCGTCGTCGTCGGCCTTCACCTGGCCGGTAATCTTCAACGTTTTCAGGTCGACGATCAGCGCCGCGCCCAGTGTTCCGTCGGTGATGAACCCGCGGTTCAATTCCGGAACCAGGGCGATGCCATGATTTCGCTTAAAATCACCTGATATCGTACCGACCTCGGCGAACGTGTCGGCATCGATCACCTTGAACTCGGTGCCGTGCGAGAGGTAGACGCGGCGCGCGGCCGAATCCACCGTGATGTAGTCGAAATACTCTCCGCCGCCAGGCGACGCGCCGAGAGAGACTTTCTTGATCAGGTGGTAACCGCCGGCTGCGTAAGCGCAGAGCAGTAGAACCCCAAAACCGGCCAACGGGACCAGACGAGAGCGTTTGATGGCAGTCCTCCCTACCACAATATCTTGATGGCGAACTGAATGTTTTTTGGCAGTGCGGTCATCGACTGAGACTTGGCATCATCCGCGGGTGACCAGCGAGTCGCGAGGGATCTTTGCAATCGATGCGGCGCCGGCTTGAGCCATGATCACCTGCAGCTCGCGGCGCAGCAGTGCGATCACCGTTTCTACACCTTCTTGTCCAAACGCGGAAAGTCCCCAAATGTGGGGACGACCGATCCCCACCGCCGTGGCGCCGAGCGCCAGGGCCTTGAAAACGTCCGCGCCTCCCCGAAAACCGCTGTCAATGAGAACCGGTATTTTGCCCGCGGCCCCAGCCACGACCTCCGGTAGACATTCGATCGTTCCCCGCGCGCTTGCATCCTCATGGCCGCCATGATTGGAGATGATGATTCCGTCGACCCCGTGTTGGACGGCCAGCTCGGCATCTTCGCGGGTCACGATGCCCTTGAGAACCAGCTTCATACGCGTCAAGCCCCGGACGCGCTTCACATCCTCCCAGCTCAGTTTCACGCTGTTCTCACCCATGAGTGAGCCTACCGAGCCCATCACGTCCATCGGTGTGGTCGCTTGCGTCCTGGTGATCTTGGGAAGATTATCATGACAACCGTTGCACCTGGAATCAGCCGCGCGGTCGAGATCCCGCACCCCGGCACGCTGTATCGACTTCGCGCCGATCGTGTTGGCGCCGCCATCGTCCACCGTCCACACAAGTACCGGGCAGCCCGTCTCCTCCAAGCGTTTGATTAAGCGCTCATCCAAAGTGTCACCCAGCCCGGCGAACCAGACCGGCTGGCCGCGAGCCGCGATGACGTCCTCAATTACTTTGGGATTGGCAAGGATTGCCGCCGACCCCGCCAGGACGTGCAGCGTGTTCGTCGCCTTGGCGGCCCGCGACACAACCACTGCTCCTTGCGGATAATAGGCGTTCATTCTGCCGACCGGGCACAGGAAAATCGGCGATTCCCATGTGGCGCCGAAAAGCCGAATGGATTGGTCCACGCTGGTGATGCCGGTGAGCCGGCGCAACCGGATCTCATACTTCGAAAAACCTTCGCGATTCGCCCGAACCGTTTCGTTGTTGAACGAGCCGTCGGTGATGAACGTGTAATGCGCGGTGGAAAGTTTGGTGCGAGCAACCGCGTCGAAGTCAAAAACGTTGAGCGCTTCTTTCACCGACTTGATGACCACCTCGTTCTGGGCCCCGAGCGCTGCCGTGTCCTGAGGCGCGAAAGGAGCGGCCATCAACTCTTCCGTCCAGCGGGATGTGAAACCCGCATAGGCCATGATGGGGCTGGCTGCGAGGAACTTCAGAAACGCGCGACGATCTTTCCACGCTCGCGGCGACAGCATTTTTGTGTCCGCCAAAGGTTACTTCTTGCGCGCGAAGTACCGATCGCCTTCCACCCAGTGCTGGATCATTGCGACTTCGCCTTTCTTGTCCTTGACGAACTCCACGCCGGTTCCTTCCATGGTGAAGCTGGTTTCCGAGTGCGCCACGAGCGGGATCTTTCCCGCTCCCGGATCGATCATCAGGCGGTTGCCTTCCAAAGAGACCACGGTGGTTTGCAGGAAGCTGCCGGGCGTGGAATAGGTGCCGGCGTATTGCGCCAGGACATCGCCCGGCACGTGAAATTCCTCCCCGCTCTTGCCGACCAGGTGTGCCGAATCGCGCTCGTTCTCACACACATACTCAATCAGTTGCCCGTTCGGGATCAGATCGAAGTCGATGTGAAGGGTCCACGGCCTGGTGTAAGCCTTGGGATCGTCGAACGTCACCTGGAGATCCATATGGCCAAAATCGCGGCGGTGATAGCGCTCGGTCAGGTGCAACGCTTCGGTGTGGGGATGGCCCGCCAGATCGACGGTTGTCCGGTCATTGTAACCTGCGGTGGTGACCACCAGGGTGTCTTCGTCCCAATGCCCCACTGAGTAGCCCATCCAGGTCGGATTGGGATCTTCCGGCAACCCGCGGCCGTCGGTAAAAAACTGGCGGAACAGAGTCTGATACTCGTAAAGGGCCACCACGAGGCCGGGCGTTTGAACGATTTTCACCGGGAAGCCGCCCACCCCAATGCCGGCTTTCGGCCCCGGCGGCAGACAATGAATTCCGTCCGTGTCCCGGCGATAATTCTCCTCGCGCTGCTTGTAAAGGGCTGCGGCCCACGGTAGCATCTCTTCCGGCTTGATGTCCCCGGTGGTGTAGAACAGCGAGCCTCCATTCCTGACCAGCCAGACTCCGGACAGATCCGGCTTGCCATCCGTGGATCGCGGGGCAGGGGCAGAGAGGTTGGGCTTACCGTCGGCTGTTCGGGGGGTTCCCGGGTTTGGGTGATCGGGCCACTGCGCTGTGAGAGAAACGCTCATCACGCACAAGATCATTGCGAGCTTATACATATGTCCTCCCGCTGGTTTCGGCCGTCTTATTCGGCCGGCGCGTTTCACATTCTATCAGGATGCCTAGGTCATGGATTATGCGATGACCGTCTGGGGATCTATGTTGATGCATTTACCTTGACAATTAACTCCGGTCAGCCCATAGTGGTGGGTGCCTGAGCAATTCTGCCCACCCGCGGATAATCTGAACTAAGTCAGTTCGTCTGCCACCCGCCTCTTAGTCGTACCCAACCCAAGGAGGTTGAAATGTTTGCTCGCAGTGTCTCCATTCGTTTGAAACCCAACAGCGTTGCCGAGCTTAACAGGCTAATCGAAACCGAAGCTCTTCCGCTGCTCCGAAAACAGAAAGGCTTCCAGGACGAAATTACGTTCGTCGCTCCCAACGGAGTGGACGCTGTCGCAATCAGCTTGTGGCAGCAGAAAGAGAACGCGGACGCTTATAGCCGCGATGCCTATCCGGGATTGCTCAAGACTCTTGGGAGAGTTGTTGAGGGAACGCCTCAGGTTCACACCTATGAGGTTGCCAGCTCGACTTTTCACAAAGTCGCGGCTCACGCTACGGCCAATTGATGGGCCCTTCGGGGGGCGGACAATATCGCCCCCTGGAAGTGATTCGCAGCGTCAGGTTCGAACGTCTACCGTGGCCTATCGTGATCCTGCCTGGCAAGTTCGCGAAGTGAACACGGAACTATGAAGTTGGAAGCTCAGTCTGACGATGAACGAATGTGGAAGCGCCTTCCAACATCGTCCTTTGGTTCATACTCGCGGTTGTAATTGGGTACTTCGCTGGCCGAACAGTTAGAACCTTCGGACGCACCTATAAAGAATAGTCTTCCGACACTGCCACGCTTTCGGAATGCGCCTCAAGCCGCCCGACGAATCGCGTGGTATATCACCAAGACCACAACGGCCCCGATCACGGCGACGAGCAGGCTGTACAGATTCAATCCGGTGACTCCAGCCACTCCGAACCTGTTGAACAGCCACCCGCCGACGACGGCCCCGACGATCCCAAGAAGAATATCCAGGATCAAACCCTCGCCCCGTTGGTTCACCAGTTTACTCCCGATGAAACCCGCCAACAACCCTAAAACAATCCATGCGAGGAAAGACATGTTTCCGCACCTCCATTTCGAAAGTATCCCCGAAGCTGACTCGGCCCGAGGATGGCCGAAAGTATACACGAAAGAGAGGCTGGAATGAAGGCGGGCCGCCTTAACCCTGAGTTGTTATTTCTTGACGAATTTCTGTAGCGCGCTATTCACGGTATCCGCAACCCAGATTTCACCTTTGGGGCTTACCGAAATCGCGTGCGCTTCCCCGAATTCGCCCACGCCTTTCCCGGACTTACCCACGGCTGCCAGCACATTTCCGTTCAAATCCAGGCGAAGAAGCTGACCGGCGAATCCGTTCACCATGTAAATGTACTGGGAGCCGATCTTCAAGTCGCAGGGCAGCCCCGCGAACTTCAGCTCTTTTACGTACGTGCCGTCCTGGGTGAAAATCTGAATCCGCTGGTTTTCGCGATCCGCCACCCACAACTGCCCCTGGGCGTCCATCGCGATCCCATGAGCCACTTCAAACTTGCCCGGTTCGGTCCCCTTGCCGCCCCACGATTTGATGAAGTTTCCGTTCTTGTCGAACTTCAGCACCCGCGGATCGCCTTTGGCGCCGGGCGTGTGTCCTTGAACCACGAAGATATCGCCGTTTCGTCCGGTGATCACGGCGTTCGGCTCGTTCAATTTGCGTGATTGCGCGGCTTCGTTCCATTCGCCGGCCTGCCCCTTGGTTCCCAGCGTCAGCAGCACTTGCCCTTGCGGATTCAGCTTCTGCACGATGTGCCCGCCGACGTCCGTCGCCCACAGGTTGTCGTCCCGATCGATATACAATCCGTGCGACCGCGTGTACAGCCCTGCTCCGAAGGACCGAATGAATCCGCCGTTTACGTCGAATTCAAAGAACGCCACCGGTCCGCGGGTGAGGACGAACATGTGGCCCTTGAAATCGAACGCGGTGGCCGCCGGAGCGCCCGAATCTGCGGGCAGCGCCAGTGGATCGGGCACCGCTGCGTAATCCAACTCCGGCGCGTTCTGTGGAACCATCAACGCCGGGTTCGACGGACGCTGCGCCAACAACGGCGCGCAAATTAGAAACGCTAGCGCGGTTTTCATGCTCATCTCCCATCCAAATCCGCCTCGTTCTCTTGGCATAATAGTAATTCGCTTAGGCTACAATAGTCGAGGTGCGTTTTACCGCACGAGGTCTAAATGGGAACCGCTATCGCCAACGCTAACGACACCAAAACCGTCACCGCTACGGAAACGATTTCAGGCGGCCAGATCGTCGCCAAAATGCTCAAGCAGGAAGGCATCCGGCACATTTTCACCATTTCCGGCGGCCACATTGTCGACATCTATAACGGCTGTATCGACGAGGGTATCGAGATTATCGACGTGCGCCACGAGCAGGTAGCCGCCCACGCCGCCGATGCTTACGCGCGAATTACCGGGCTGGGCTGCGCGGTGGTGACGGCCGGTCCTGGTACTACCGACGCCGTGACGGGCATGGCGAACGCTTTCCGCGCCGAAAGCCCGATGCTGTTGATCGGCGGCAACTCACCGCTCAAGCAATATCGCATGGGCGGTCTGCAGGAGTTGCGTCACACCGAAATGATGACGCCTATCAGCAAATTCGCCTCGCTGGTCATGACCACCGATCGTGTAGCGGAAATGATGGGTATTGCCTTTCGCGAGATGTACAACGGCGCGCCAGGGCCTGGTTTCCTCGAAATCCCGCACGACGTCATGGACGGCAAAGCGGAAAAGTCCAAAGTGCGCTATCCGAAGAATTTCCGTGTCCGCGGCGCCGATGGCGCAGTACCGGAATTCTTAGGCGACCCCAATGCTGTGCAACAGGTCGCCGACTTGCTGGCCCAAGCCGAGCGCCCGGTAGCGTTGTTCGGAACACAGGCGCGCACCTGTCGCGCGCATGATGCCATCGACCGCTTCGCCCGGCATTTCAACATTCCGATCTATGTCAACGGAGCGGCTCGTGGAACGCTGCCGCCCAACCATTCCCACGGTTTCATGCCCTCGCGCAAAACCGCGTTCGATAACGCCGACGTCATTTTACTCGCCGGCACGCCGCTGGACTTCCGCATGGGCTACGGCCGGCGCCTCAATCCAAAAGCCAAGATCGTGATCATGGACATGGATTACAGGAACGTCGGCAACAACCGCGACTTCGATTTCGGCCTGGTCGGCAACCTCCGAACCATTGTGAATGCGATGTGCGAGGCATCGAGCGGTGACGTGGCGCGCAAACACGATCCATTCCTGAAGATGCTGCGCGCCGACGAAGCGGCGAGCCAGGGCAAGAACGACAAGATTATTGCTGCGAACGAAGTGCCGATCCACCCGGTCCGCCTGTGCCACGAGATCAACGAGTTCCTCCAGGAAGACACGGTTTACATTGGAGACGGCGGCGACATCGTGACTTTCTCGGGTTCCATTGTGCGGCCGCATAAACCCGGCGGATGGATGGACCCTGGCCCGCTCGGCACGCTGGGCGTCGGAACAGGTTTTGCCATGGCCTCCAAGCTGGCGCAACCGCAGCGCGACGTGGTGACGCTGTATGGCGATTGCTCGTTTACGCTGACTGGCTTCGATTTCATTACCATGGTCCATCGGAAACTGCCGTACGTCGGTGTGATCGGCAACAACTCCTCCTGGAATCAGATTCGGTTTGGCCAGGAGGCAAAATACCCGGGCCGCGGCGACATCGGCAACGTCGTAGGCGACGTGCGGTTCGACCGGCTAGCAGAAGCCATGGGCGGCTTTGGCATCCGCGTGACCCAGCCCGAGGACATCCGGCCTGCGCTCGAAAAAGCGCGAGACTCAGGGAAACCCGCGCTGGTCGACGTCGTGATCAATCGCGATGTCTATTCGTCGGGCACCTCGAACCAAACCATGTACAAGTAGTCCGGCACGCTCGCGCGGGACGGTTTGAGGGTGCAGATCGCCGGCGCGGTTGCCGAATGGCTATAGCGGTTGCTGAATGCCACAAAGGGGAGATAGCTGGGACATATGGAAGCACTGAGGGGAGTTCGCGTCCTCGATATGACGCATGTACAGGCGGGGCCCACATGCTCGCAACTGCTGGCGTGGATGGGCGCCGACGTCATCAAGGTAGAGTCGCCCGCCGGAGACGCCACGCGTGGCCAACTCCGGGATGTGCCGAATGCCGACAGCCTGTATTTTACGATGTTGAACTGCAACAAGCGTTCGATTACGCTCAACATGAAATCGCCCGAGGGCAAGGCGATATTCATTGAGCTTTTGAAGAAAAGCGACCTCCTTATGGAGAATTTCGGGCCCGGCGTGCTCGACCGGCTCGGCTTCAGCTGGGAAAAGGTCCACGAAATCAACCCGCGCGTGGTGATGGGTTCGATCAAGGGCTTCGGCTCCTCAGGCCCCTACTCCGACTTCAAGGCGTATGAGAACGTGGCGCAAGCGATGGGCGGCGCCATGAGCACTACCGGAGTGCCTGAAGGCCCGCCGTATGTCACCGGCGCGCAGATTGGCGACACGGGCACCGGCTTGCACCTGGCCATTGGACTGCTCGCGGCGCTCCACCAGCGCGACCGCACCGGCCAGGGCCAATATGTCGAAGTGGCCATGATGGACGGTGTGATGAATCTTTGCCGCGTCAAGTTTCGCGATCATCAGCGCCTGACGCGCCAGGAGCTGACTGAGTATTCGGTGCCGACCAAAGGCCTGAAAGCCACGCCGCGCGCGGGCAACGATTCCGGCGGAGGCCAGCTCGGCTACGCCATCAAGTGCAAGCCCGGCGGTCCCAACGATTATGTGTACATCGTTGTGCAGGAAGCCGTATGGGAGCCGCTCGCCAGGCGGATCGGGCCTGAGTTAGGTCATCCGGAACTGGTAAACGATCCTCGTTTCGCTAAAATCGCCGACCGGCGCAAGAACCAGAACGAGATGTGGCCGCTGATCGACCAGTTCGCGTCCAATTACACCAAGCACGAATTTTTGGTCATCATGAGTGAGCTGGATGTTCCCTGCGGCCCGATTATGTCCACCGAGGATTTGGCCAACGATGAGCACGTTCGCGGACGCGAAATGTACGTCGAGCTCGATCATCCGCAGCGCGGCAAATGGTACAACGTCGGCATGCCGATCAAGCTTTCGGCATCGCCCGCGAAGATCGAACGTTCGCCCCTGTTGGGCGAGCATACCAGCGAGATCCTCAAAGAAGTGCTGGGATGGACCGACGCCGCGATCAAAGCCAATAAAGAGGCCGGTGCCTTTTCTCTGCCTCCAAAGCCGGTCGGCGCGACGCGATGAAATTCTCCATCATCGGACAGCAGGACTTTGGCAAAGCCGTGCTGGAAGCGTTTCTGGCGCGCGGCGACGAGGCTGTCGCGGTGTTTTGCGCCCCTGAAAAGGAGGGCGCCCGGCCCGATGCACTCCGGCTGGCAGCGCAGCAGAGGAGTCTGAAGGTCCATCAGTTCAAATCGCTGCGCGATCCCGAAGCCACACGTGCGATCGAGGAATCCGGCGCCGACATCGGCATCATGGCCTTCGTGACGCAGTTCGCGCCGGAGGAATTCGTCACAATACCCAAACACGGCACCATCCAGTATCATCCCTCGCTTTTGCCGAAATATCGCGGCCCCAGTTCCATCAACTGGCCGATCATCAAGGGCGACACGGAAACCGGGCTGACCATCTTCCGTCCCAGTGACGGGCTGGACGAAGGCGTAGTAATTCTCCAGAAGAGGACGCCGATCGGCCCCGACGACACGCTGGGCAGCGTGTATTTCGACCACCTGTTCCCGATGGGCGTCGCCGCGCTGTTGGAGGCAGCCGACCTCGTCCTGGCCGGTAAACACACCGAAACCGTGCAGGATGAGGCGCAGGCAAGCTACGAAGGTTGGTGCCGCACGGCTGAGGCGAAAATCGATTGGGCCAAGCCCGTCGATCACGTTTATAATCTCATTCGCGGATGCAATCCTGCGCCGGGCGCGTGGACCACGCTCCACGGCAAAAAGTTGCAAATCTTCGATGCTCAAAAGGCTCTTTTTCGGCGTTTTGCGGACGTGCCTGGCAAGATCGGCGAGGTGACTGTCGCCACCGCTCAAAGCTTCCAGGTTACTGCCCAAGGGGGCCTGATCACCGTGCTAAAAGCCCGGCTCGAAGACGGCAAGAAAGTGAGCGGCGGCGAGCTCGTGCAGTCGGGAAGCGTTCCCGCGGGAAGCCTGCTCGGCGACTGATGTGCGCTGTCATGATATGATCTCCCATGCGCCTCACGGCGGAGAGCCTGACACGCGAGGCCTTAGGAGTTCGCGATGAATCGATGGGTGCGGTTATGGTCCGCCTTCGTCGGCATGGTAATGATCGGCAACCTGCAGTATGCCTGGACGCTGTTCGCGCAGCCCATGGTGAAGGCGCATGCGCAGCAGCACTGGCAGCTTTCCGATGTGCAGTGGGGCTTTGGCCTGTTCATCGCGGCGGGCACCTGGACCATGCCGTTTGTGGCCAGGTACATCGACACGGCCGGTCCCCGCGTCTTGATGGCTATCTCGGGGCTGCTTTGCGCCGTCGGCTGGGGATCGCTGGGGCACGTCACCAGCCTGACCTCCTTTTACCTCCTCTACTGCCTGGCGGGCGTTGGTGTCGCGTGCGTGTACGCATGCGGAGTCGCGGTTGCGGTGAAATGGTTCCCCGACCGTAGAGGCATCGCCTCCGGTATCATCACCGCGGGTTATGGAATGGGCGCGGCCGCCTTCAATCCGCTCTTTGACCACCTGATTCGCTCCATCGGTTATTCCAGCACGTTCTTGTGGACCGGCATCTCGCACGGCGCACTCATTGTGCTGGCTGGCTTGGTGTTGGTGAACCCGCCGGCCGGCTACAAGGTCCGAGCGGCGGCTGTGAAGCCGAAGGTCCGGCGTCATGATGTCGACTTCACTTACTCGGAAATGCTGCGCACGCCGCAGTTTTATTTCCTGTTTCTCGCGATGCTCGCGGTGGGAGTCGGCGGGCTGATGGTCACCGCGCAGCTCAAACCGGTGGCAACCAATTTCAAGATCGCGGAGGCCGCGTTGACGGTGGCGCTAGTCCTGACGCCGCTCGCCAACGGCTCCAGCCGCATCCTGTGGGGCTGGGTTTCGGATTATCTGGGCCGCGAGAACACCATGTTCACCGCGTTCCTGCTCCAGGCCATCTTCCTGCTCGCCACCCCGATTCTGGGACGGACCAGCGGCGCTCTGTTCGTGGTCTTGATGGTGCTGGTGTTCCTCACCTGGGGCGAGCTGTATGTGTTATTCCCGGCCGTGCTCGCCGACTTGTACGGCAGCAAGAACTCAGCGCTCAATTACAGCTTCCTGTACAGCGCCAAGGGTTTCGCGTCGCTTCTGGGCGGCGGCCTCGCCGCGACGCTGTTTGAGAAAACCGGGTCTTGGAACTACGCGTTCTTCGGAAGCGCCGCGCTCGCTCTGCTCTCCGCCCTGATGGCGCTCTATGTCCGCAGGATCCCGCTGCCGCAAAAAGCGCTGCCGCAAGCCCTGCGCGTTCAGGCGTCCGCAACCTGAGTTGCGCCTTCTTGCGCACGACGCGCAGAGAGGCTACGATGAGGGTGTCTAATGTCCGCATCGAAGGCCCCGGCCACAGCGCCGGGCTTTCGCTTTTTATAAGGGCCAATTGTACCGAGTTAAATAGACTTAGATGAAGATTGCGCTTATCGTACTTGTGGTCATCGTACTGGCGATGAGTGGAGCGTTTCTGTTTGTTCGCTCGCACAATCAAGCCGTCAAGCGCGAGCAGGAGCGACGAGAAGAACAGCGGCAGGAGGAAGTTCGAAGGAGTCTTGCGCAATGGCAGGAAGAACAAGAGGCGAAGTTCCAAAAAGCGCAATTGGAATACGAAGCCTGTCTCTCTGATTCTGAAAGACTACGTGCGCGTGGACGATTAGTTGATGCTGCGAAGAAAGATTTGGAGTGTCTCGGAAAGAAGCCAATACCTCTGCATAGGTCGCTCCAACCTTAACCTACTTAGTTTGTTTGCGCGGCCTTCCGCCACCGCGTGTTTTGCGGGCAGCTGCCATCTGGCGATAATGCTCTGATCCGAGTTTCTTGGCCGTAGTGCTTCCGCCTTGTGTCCGAGAATCGCCGCCGCTGTCTTGCGCTGTTGCCTGATAAGATCGTCCGCTAGAGCCAGCGCCGCACGGAGATTTTCCCGGCAATGGGCGGTGCGGTTCTGCGGAAGATCGGGGATGGTTTCCAGCGTGAGATCGGTATCGGCGATCAGTTCACGAAGTGCCACAAGGGAAGCACGGTCGGATGCCATATTTCAATGGTGCGGCTTGTCGGATCGGAAAGCAATCGTTCGCTGTTTTCGTTCAAGGCACATTTCAGATGGAATGAGAAGGCCGGTCCCTCGGCGGGATGCGATACGCTCCCAATGAGAAACGCACTCAAGGTGCAATCGA
>Ga0209415_10001329_pt1 | contig 47365 bp, 40 predicted proteins | sample PeaSoiSIISIP2007_FD_187696 | JGI IMG/M metagenome (GOLD analysis project Ga0209415, IMG submission 187696) | Peat soil microbial communities from Weissenstadt, Germany - SII-SIP-2007 (SPAdes) (version 2) | ecosystem: Environmental > Terrestrial > Soil > Wetlands > Peat | place: Germany... | reverse complement strand
GCCGGATATCAGAGAGTAAGGAACGAATCGACATCGAGATGCTCGCCATCAAAGCGGGCCAATCCATCGAAGTTCCTACTCAATCCATCGGGTGGCCGATACGCACGGCGATAAGTCCGCGAAGCCCGGCCACCCGCAACGCACGTTTCATCCAATCCCATCGCCCGTAGTGTCTCTGGTTACGCCGGCGGTCTTGCCGCCGGTGTCTCTCCGCCGCCCTGCATCGTGTACGCTCTCGCCCTTCTCATCCACCCCGGAAAGGCATAGCATTCGCCGCCGCTGCGATATCATATGCGGTGGGTTTGAGGCCCGGACGCGTTTCCCGTCCGCAGGACCCGAGGAGACCAAGCTATGACATCTGGTTTTACGCGGCGGCAATTCGCTCGCGCCGGCGCCGCGGCGGGCTTGGCGGCTGTGCTGCCGCGAGGAGCCTTCAGCGCGCCCGCTGCCAACCGGAAGGCCGTTATCCGCGCCGATGACACAATCGGCTTGGTGCGCCCCGAGTTTCATTCGCACTTCGCCGAGCACCTGGGCTCCTGCGTGTACGGCGGCATTTGGGTGGGCCCGAAGTCGCCCATCGAGAATGTCGAAGGCTTCCGTAAGGCGGCGGTGGATTACCTGAAGGAACTCGGCGTGCCCGCCCTGCGGTGGCCCGGGGGCTGCTACGCGGACGACTATCATTGGCGGGAAGGCATCGGTCCCGCAGCCAGGCGGCCCAAGCGGGTGAACATCCACTGGGGCAATTACGTCGAAGACAACGGCTTCGGTACCCACGAGTTCATCCGGTTTTGCCGGCTGATCGGCGCGGAACCGTATTTCGCCGCCAACGTCGGCTCGGGATCGCCGCAGGAGATGCGCGATTGGATCGAATACTGCAACTTCCCCGCGGGCAGCGCCCTGGCCGACGAGCGCGCCGCCAACGGATCGCCCGAACCCTTCCGCGTAAAGTATTGGGGCGTGGGCAATGAGCTCTGGGGCTGCGGCGGCAACTACCGGCCGGATGGCGCCGGAGCCGAGTTCCGCCGCTACGCCAGTTATGCGCGGACTTTCGGCGACACCGAGCCATACCTGATTGGCTGCGGCCCGAGCGGTAACGACACCAAATGGACGCGCGGATTCATGGATGCGCTGGCCGGCAGCCGCCTCCCCGATGGCTACTCGATGCACTATTACGAAGGCGGCGATCGCCCCCCGCTGGAGTTCACCCCGGAGGCTGCCGTGACGCAATTGAACATCTTCCCGCGAGTGGAGCAGGCGATTATCGCCCAGCGCGCGTTGCTCGATGGCTACGACCCCGGCCGCCGCATCGGGCTGTTCCTCGATGAATGGGGCGTCTGGGACCGCATCCCGCAGGAGGACCAAAAGCGCAACGGCGCCTTGTGGCAGCAATCCACCATGCGCAGCGCGGTGGCCGCCGGCCTGGGCTTGAATATCTTTAACCGCCTGGCCGACAAGCTGTACATGTGCAACATCGCGCAGATGGTCAACGTGCTGCAATCCGTGCTGCTGACCGATGGGCCGGAAGGCAGGAACTGCGTCCGCACCACCACCTATTACGCCTTCATGCTGTTCAAGGCGCACCGCGGCAAAACCGCCGTGCCGGTGGACGGCGGTGCGAGAATGCTGGCTGGCAACTTTTCGCCGAACTTCGTATTGCCGCCCGAACTCTCCATCTCCGCCTCGCGAAGCGGCCCCGAGCTGGTCGTGAGCCTGGTGAACCCGCGGCCCAGCGAAGATATCGAAGTGGAATGCGCACTGCGCGGCGCCAGGGCCAAACAGGGCCGGGCGCAGATCCTGCACGATTCCGATCTCAACGCCTGCAACAGCTTCGACCACCCCGGCCGCGTGACCATCCAACCGCACGAGGTCGCCGTGGAACCCGGCCGCATGCGCATCATGCTGCCGGCGATGTCGGTAGCGACGGTGACGCTCGACGTGGAGTAATCCGCGTGGCGCACGCACTCGTGCGTGCCGTGCCGGCACTCGTGCCGGCACCGTCGTTCACGCAACTACCTGCCCAGCGACCTGCCTCCAAAACCGCAAGCCGACCTGCCGTCCGGCGCCACCACGTAAGCCACAATCGATGCCGGACCGCTCGCCACGTAGCCCAGCCATCGGTGAGCGATCACCGGCGCGACTCCCGCTATGTTGCCGGGCGGATCTGCGAAGACGACGAAGCGGGGGCTTGAGTTGGTACCTGGGTACCAAGCTTGGCCGGCGAGGCGCCAACCGGGCCGTGGAGGCGCCGGCACTGCCGTGGCCTCCGCGAAGCTGCCTTGGCAGGCGCTGGTATTGCCGTCGATCGAGAATCGCGAAGTGAGCGGCCGCCCCAGCCAGTGCGTCCATTCCTCTGCAAAAATCGAGAGGTGCCGGGCCCGCAGATAGTCCACCGCTGGCGTAGCCTCGGCCGCCGAGCGGAAGACGAACGGCCACACCTCGGGGTCGGCGACGCCATCGGCCACCGCTGCTTCGCCGCGATGGAACCCGGCGCCAAATGCAGCCGATTCTCGCAGTTTGGCGGTCTGGTCCACAGCAATACCTAAGAAAAGCGCGGCGCACAGCAATGCGTGGACGGCGGGGGGACGCCAGGATCGCAGCCGCGGCCATGCCAGGATGAGAAGGCACACCCAGAAAATGTAGGGCGGCGTGATGTAGCGGGAGCGAAACGCAGCGTCGAGCGGTAAATGCGCGCGCCCGCTGGCTATGGCGAATGAAGCGGCGGCGACGAAGAGGGCGAAATGCGCCAGCACGGCCTGCTCTCCGCTGAACCGCGCTCTGCGTTTCCAGAGTGAAACCCATGCAACCGCCGCTGCACTCAACAGCGCCGCTCCCGCCAGGGCAGTGGCGAGGACCTCCAGGCGAGCACCCGAGCCCAGCAGCGCAAGCAGCGGAACCAGGGGCGAGCCCAGGTTCGCCAGCGCGAAGACCGCCATCCGCCCAAGGGGCGCGGCGGCGTCCAACTTGCTTGCGTGCCAGCCGTGGAAATACAGTGCGGGAAACAGAACGGTGCCCGCGGCCGCCAGTGCCAGGCCGGACCGCGGAATTTTCAGCCAGACCGCGGCCAGCAACAGGATAGGCCAGATCAAGACGCCGTTGGCCATCGAATACGTGCAGACAGCCGCCAGCAGGAGGCTGGCGGCAAACCAGGCGGAGCGATGCGGCGCGGAGCCTGCCGCAGCGCTGCGGAGCAATGCACACAAGGCCGCGGCGCCGGCGGCATAAACCATGAAGAACTGTACCTGAAAGCCCCAATAAAAGTTCAGGGCCTGTTGCGCGGAAAACAGGCAGCATACGATGGCGGCGCCGAGCATTCGGTTCTCGTGGCGATCGCGAATCGTGGTGCGCTCCGCCAGCCGCATCAGCAGCCCAGCCAACAGGGCTTGGAGGACGAATGAGGAGACGAGGAGGAACCAGCGCTGTCCGTCAAACGCCAGGTGGTCGATGGCGAACAGTACGCGCGGCGCGGCAATGCGATGGTCGTTGTGCAGCGCGAAGAACCAGTCCAGGCCATAACCCTGCCGCAAGTAGCCCAGCCAGGTGTCCCATTCGTCTTCGTATGGCAGGGCGCTATAGGCGGCCACGGTGGCGGCGATGGTGGTGAGCAGAGTCCAGAGCGCCAGCATCCATGCCACAAGGTTCAGCAGGCGCAAGGCGCGCGGGGGCCGAACGGCCGCGGCCTGATTCAACGGACCGCTCCGAAGACGCTCGCAATCCGCGCTCTCCAGTCCGTCACCAGCGCCGGCGCAGACGCATCTCGCAGCGACTCCTGTATCATTCGCTGAACCTCAGTACGAATATACTGCCTGCGGGCGTGAAATGCCGATGCGGCGCGTTAAAGCCTCGGCGAGCCCGCATTATTTCAGATACGCGCGCAGCGCGCTGACCAGATCGTCGGCGGCGTTCGTCTGCTCGTCCGTGGCGGTTTGCTCCGGCGGCAGGATGTGAAAGCGGATGTGGCCTTCGATCACTTCCGCCATCAATGCATCCATCGCGCCCCGGCAGGCGGATATGGTGTGCAGGATGTGGGAGCACTCGTCCTCCTGGTCGAGGCTCTTTTCAATCGCCGCGATCTGGCCTTTGAGCCGCCGCACGCGGTTGAGCAGCCGCTTCTTCTCGTCGATGGTGTGCGCCATAAAATATTCCGAAAAGCCTTTACAAGTATACCCCGGTGGGTATAGGCTGAAGGGACGCGTGTGACGCCGGTCCGCGTCAAATAAAGTGCCATGTTTCGGAATCGTTACATTCGGCCAGGGCTGTGTCAAAATCGTGAGGCATTTACGGAAAGCTTTGATCGCGGCATTTCTTCTGTTGATGTCGCTGGCCGCGGCGAGCGCTCAACAGACCGGCGACCAGTCAACCGCGGCGCCGGGCGGCGCCAGCCCCGCCGCACCCGAGCGCTGGAACCTGTACTTCCAGGCAACCTCCATCGGCGATGCGCACGGCACGTTTCACGCGCCGTACCAGGGGCCGCTGAGCCTTCAGGATTATACGGAGCACGACGTCTCTCTGACGACGACGCTGTTCTTCGCAGCGCGGCTCAGCACCAACACCCAGCTCATCTTCGATCCGGAGATCGCGGGAGGCAAAGGATTCAGCGGCGTGGACGGAATCGGCAATCCGCCCAACGGCGAGATCCCGCGCGTGGCGACCGCGACTCCGAAGCCTTACCTGGCGCGCCTCTTCATCGCCCACGATTTTGGTTTCGGCGCCGAGCGTGAACCCGTGGAGAGCGACGTCAACCAGCTCGCGGGCGAACGCCCGGTGACGCGCTACTCCGTCTACGCGGGCCGGTTTACGATCACCGATTTCATCGACAACAACGAGTACAGTCACGATCCGCGCCAGCAGTTTATGGCTTGGGGCGTGATGTACAACGGCGCATGGGATTATCCGGCCGATACGCGCGGCTACACCTGGGGCCTGGTACAGGAGCTGCATACGCACCAGTGGGCGTTTCGTTATGGCATCGTGGCGGAGCCGAGGGTGGCCAACGGCTCGCAATTCGACCGCCGCCTGTTCCGCGACCATGGCCACACGTTCGAAGCGGAGCGCCGCTACTCGCTGGGCGATCGCGCCGGCACGCTGCGCGTCTTGGGGTATGCGAACCGCGCCGATTCCGGCACCTACGCCACCGCGCTGCGCCTGGGCGCGGAGACGGGCACGACGCCGGATGTGGTGGCGACCCGCCGCCCGGGAACGCTGAAGTATGGCGTGGGAGTGAACCTGGAGCAGGAGATCGCGCACGACGTCGGCGTTTTCATGCGGCTCGGCTGGAGCGACGGCAAGACCGAAGCTTTCGCCTTCACTGCCATCGACCGGCTGGCAAGCGGCGGCGTGTCCGTTAAGGGCGCGCGCTGGAAGCGGAAGAAAGACGTGGTGGCTACTTCGTTCACCGCCGGCGGCATCTCCGGCGTGCATGCGCTTTACCTGTCGCGCGGCGGGCTGGACTTTCTGATCGGCGATGGCCGCCTGAACTACGCCCCCGAATATGTGTGGGAATCGTATTACAGCGCCCGCGTGCTGCCCGGTCTTTACGCGACTTTCGACTTGCAGCACGATACCAACCTGGCCTTCAACCACGACCGGGGCCCCGTCTGGATTCCCGCCGTCCGTCTGCACATGGAATTCGGCCTCAAACCTCGCAAGGCCGACTAAACCGTGATGCAAGCGGTCCTGCCTGCTGTGTCGAGGTCATCGCGACATTTCTTCGATGCGTCTTTGACGCGCCACGCTCCCGTACTCCACAACACATTTTGCATCTCGGCGGCTTTTCCGGCATTCTGAGAAGTACTTGACGATGCGATGCGCGTCCGTCGTGCCTGTCCTGCTTCTGGGGGCTCTAAGCGCGGGCCTGGCCCGTGCGCAGGACAACTATGAGGTGCAGGTGTATGGAGCCGATCTGGTCCTCCCCGGCCACACCATGTTCGAGCTGCACTCCAACTTCACGTTCGAAGGTTCGAAGACCGTCACCGACGGCGTTTTGCCGGACGAACACGCCCTGCACGAGACCATCGAGATCACGCAAGGTTTCACTTCATGGTTTGAAACCGGCTTTTACATCTTCATGAGTTATCGCGCGGATGAAGGCTACCAATGGGTGGGCGACCATATCCGGCCGCGGTTCCGGATTCCGGAAAGCTGGCACTGGCCGGTGAATGTGAGCCTGTCGAACGAGATCGGCTATCAGCGGCGCAGTTTCTCAACCGACACCTGGACGTGGGAAATCCGTCCGATCGTCGATAAACAGATCGGCCGCTGGTATCTGGCGTTCAACCCGACGCTCGACCGTTCCTTCCACGGCCTGGAAGTGCACAAGGGGGTGACCTTCGCCCCCAACTTCAAAGCAGGCTACGACTTTACCAAGCGGATTAACGCGGGCTTGGAATACTACGGCTCGACCGGCTCCATCACCGGGTTCGACCCGCTCCGCGAGCAGCAACAGGCGATCATGCCGGCGGTGGATTTGAACTTGGGCCCGAACTGGGAATTCAACTTCGCCGTCGGCGTGGGCATGACCGCCGGTACCGATCACTTGCTGGTGAAGATGATTTTAGGCAGACGCTTTCAACTGAGCCGCCACTAGTCCGCGTCGCTCACGGGTAGTTGCCGACGTGGCGCGGGCTAAGCCGGCGTCAGTCCCAGGCCCGGGCGCTCGGGCAGGATCAGCTTGCCTTTTTCCACGCGTACGCCGCTGAACGGGTCGTTGGCGATCAGCAGGTTGCCGTCGAGATCGGCATAGTCTACCAGCGGCGAGAGGTGCGCGGCGGCAGTCACCGAAACCGAGCTCGACACCATGCAGCCGAGCATCGTCTTCATGCCCAGCGATTTCGCCACCGCGATCATGCGCCAGGCTTCCAGCAATCCGCCGCTTTTGTCCAGCTTGATATTGACGCCGTCGAAAGCGTCTCTGAGTTTCGGGATGTCGGAAGCGCGCTGGCACGCCTCGTCGGCGATGATCGGGATGTGCACGCGCGCGCGCACCCAGCGGGTTTCTTCCACCATTTCGGCCGGCATCGGCTGCTCGATGAACTCCACCCCCTGCTTCTCCAGCCAGTTGATCTTGCGCACCGCCTCTTCCTTGTCTTTCCAGCCTTCGTTCGCGTCCAGGCGGAGCGGCTTGGTAGTTACGCTGCGCACGGCTTCGATGGTCGGCTCGTCGGTGGCGAGGCCGACCTTCACTTTGAGCACCGGGAAGTCCGCGGCCTCCCGCGTCTTTTGCCGCGTGATCTCGGGCGTGTCGATGCCGATCGAAAACGTAGTCAGCGGCGCGTCCGCGCGATCGAGTCCGAAATACGAGTAGAGCGGGACTCCCAGCTTTTGGCCTACCCAATCCATCAACGCGATATCGATCGCAGCCTTGCCGGCCCATGCGCCTTCCACGCGCGCGAAGACGGAGTGCATTACCTTCGCAAACTGCATCGGATTCGCCGCCAGCAAGAGGCCGCGCACGGATTCCACCGCCTGCCGGGCGCCCGCGGCATCCTCGTGGTAGCGGACGATCGGCGCGCCTTCGCCATGGCCGGTGATGCCATCGCGCGTGTAGCCCACGTGCAGCGTGTCGCGATACGCGCTCGACGACATGGTGGTGGTCCAGGTGTGCCGCAGGTTGAGGCGGACGATTTTGGTCTCGAGCACGGCGCCTCCGGTCGCTGCCGCCAGCCGGCTCAACGGCCACACCGCCGCAGCGCTTGTGACGAAGTTTCTCCGGTTCATTTCACTCTCCTCATCGCCACCAGCAGGCGCGACCAGTGCGGGTCGTCCAGGCTGTCGATTCGCACTATGGGCGTCTGGTAGGTGGTGGCGCTGATGAATTTGCCGTCTCCCAGGTACATGCCGGTGTGCGTAATGCGCTCGGGCGAGCCGCCGAAGTACAGCAGGTCGCCGGGTTCGAGCTCCGTCCGGCTCACCGGCTTGAGGCCGCTCCAGTCCGCCTGCGGCTGCGCATCGCGCGGCAGCATCACGCCGTGGCGGCGCTCCAGCATTTCGACGAAGCCGGAACAATCGTAGCCGAAACTGGACGTTCCGCCCCAGGTGTAGGGCAGGCCCAGAAAGCGCCGGCTCAGCGCCAGCATCTCCGCAGTGCTGAGAGGCGCAACAAGGAAGGCCGCATCGCCCGCCTGCATCCAGCCCAGGCGGCCATCCGGCAGCCGTGTTTGATGCCAGCGTCCCTGCCGCTCGCCTCCGGCAGTTTCCAGTCTGGTTTCGAACGGCACCGTCAGCATGGGCGCGTGCGCGGTGACATCGGGCTCACGGTAGATATGCGCGAACAGGCTGCTCACCGTGGCAATTTGACCCGAAGCGGCATAGGGCGGGCCGATCTGCAGTCCGGCCAGCGGCGTCCAGCCGCTATATTCGTCCGCTGTGCGGATCCGCGCCCAGCCTGGGCGCTGCTCCATCACGGCCACGTTCGAGCCGTATATTGCCTGTGACACCACGCCGGCATCTTCCGACGGCTTGGAATACATGTTCACCGCCGGCCGCACCACCACCGCGTTCGGCAACGCCGCCGCAAAGAACGCCACCGCCAGGCCGATCATGATCACCTACAGCGTACCGCAGGCGGCCCGCACGGTCGTTATACTGGATGCTTGGTCACGTTCCGCGGGCGCTCTGAATTGGCCGGCTTGCCTGTTTCGCAAACCGGCCGGGAGGCGAAATCGCTGCACGCCTCAAGGCCAGTCTGGCCGGTCCTTACGCTCGCGCCCTCCGAAACCGCCCTATGAAGGTGCGCCACGCGGTTGTGATCGCCTTCCTGGTCACCGGCGTCCTGCTGCGCGCCTGGATACTCAGCCACCTCAGCCGCGATCTCGCCGTGTGCAGCGCGGATTTCGGCTCCTTTTACGCGGGCGGGAAGCTGGCCGGCAGCCTGGCTATGTATTCACCCACCGCGGTGTTCGCCGCCGAAGACCGCGCCATGGGCTGCCACACGCAGAACCTCATTTTCATCAAGCCGCCCTTCTATGGCCTGATGATGATGCCCATTGCGCGGCTCCCGTTCGAGACGGCCCTCTGGCTGTGGCGAATTCTCGGGCTGGCCGCGTTAGGCGTCTTCCTTTGGCTTTGGCCCTGCGACCGCCTGGTGGCCGCCGCCGCGTGCGCCTGGTTTCTGCCCGAAGCCACCAACTTCACCACGGGGCAGGACGTCGCGTTCGTGCTGGCGTTGATTGCCGGCGCCTGTTATTGCCTGAAGACCGGGCGTCCCGTGGCTGCCGGCGTTCTCTTCGGCTTGGGCGCCATCAAGTTCCACCTCTTCCTGCTGCTGCCGCTGGTAGTGCTGCGCCGCAAGCTGTGGCGAACCGCCGCCGCCGCCGCCGGCACCATCGCGGCGTTGCTGGGGGTCGCATTCGTAGCGTACGGCCCGGGTTGGCTGCGCACCTACCGCATCGTATTGCGCGACTGGCGGCTGAATCCGTATTTCCACAACATGGTCAACCTCAACGGCTTGTTTCACGGCCACCCCCTCTGGATCGCCGCTGCCGTTGCGGTGGTACTGCTGGCGCGCCTCATCAATCGCAGAGCCTCTCTCGAGCTGGCCCTGGCCGCGGTGCTCGCGGGCGGAGTTCTCATCACTCCCCACAACACCACCTCCGACGGTCTGCTTTTTCTGCCGCTGATTCTGGAAGCCCGCCGCTTCCCCACAGCCGCTGCGCGCGCGGTCGCGACGCTGGCGCTCGTCCCCATCCTGCCGGCCGGCTGGTTGCAGGTCGCCGTAATCCTGCTGATGATCGCGGCCGTGCGCAGCTTACGCTTGAAGCCGGACGCGCCGCCCGGCCAGCCGGCAGCCGCCGAGCTCAATTCCGCGTGAAACTCCGCGCAAACGATGTCATCATAGTGCCATGAAAACGAAATCCCTGTCCGCATTCGTTTTGCTGTTGCTCACCGCCTGCGTTTCCGCGCAGGTCCAGCCGCCCGCCAAGAAACTGCTGGTAATCGGCGAAGTGAAAGGATTCGAGCACGATTCGGTGTCCCATGCCATGGCCACCATCGAAAAGCTGGGCCGTCAGACCGGCTTGTGGGATACCTACATCCGCACCGACGCCGAACTCCTCACCAAAGCCAAGCTCGGCAACAATTCGAAGAACCTGAATTATTTCGACGCCGTCATGTTCTATACCACCGGCGACCTCGGCCTTACCGAACAGCAGAAGGCGGATCTTCTCTCCTTCGTGCGTGACGATGGCAAGGGTTTCCTGGGCACGCACAGCGCCACCGACACTTACTATAATTGGCCCGAATACGGCGACTTGATCGGCGCCTACTTCAACGAACATCCCTGGATGCAGGTGCACTGCACCATTCGCACCGAGGACAAAGCCTTCCCCGCGACCGCGCACTTCCCCGACACGTTCCCCTTCTATGACGAGATCTACCAGTTCAAAGAACCTTACTCGCGCGACAAACTGCGCGTGCTGATGAGCGTGGACCCGGCTTCGGTGGACCTCACCAACCCGCGCGTACACCGCACCGATAAGGATTTCGCCGTCACCTGGGTGCACAACTACGGCAAGGGGCGCGTCTTTTACTCCTCGCTCGGCCACCGCGACGAAGTCTGGGACATGCCGGACATCCAGAAAATGTGGATCGAAGCCATCAAGTGGACGCTGGGCCTGACGGCGGGCGACGCCACGCCGAGGCCGCACGCCGCGCATTGAGACGCCGTGGGGCAGGTCCCCGACCTGCCATTTTTTCAGTTGCCAGGTTGGCAGGTCGGGGACCTGCCCCACGTTGGAGCGCGGTGATATGCTGATTCCGTCATGCGCACTTCCTGTCTGCATTCTGCGATTTCTTTGTTGGCGTTGTTAACGGCACTGCCGGCCCAAACCGGCAATTCCGCGCTGGGCATTTTCGAGGCCCAGCAGGACGTGGGCGCCAACCTGATGCCTGGCGCCGTTGCGTATGATGCCGCTGCCGGCGAATACCGCGTCACTGGCGGGGGCGCTAACATCTGGGCTGCCGTCGACGCCTTTCACTTCGTCTGGCGCCGCATCTCCGGCGATTTCACGCTCACCGCCGATGTGCGTTTTATCGGCACCGGGGCCGTGGCGCACCGCAAAGCCGCGCTGATGGTGCGGCAGGATCTCACGCCCGATTCCGCCTATGCCGATGTCGCGCTGCACGGCGACGGCCTCACTTCACTGCAATTCCGTCCGGCAGCCGGCGCCGAGACTCAGGAGATCCGGTCCACCATGAACGCTCCCACCCGCATCCGCATTGAGCGCCGCGGCGACTCCTTCACGGCCTTTGCCGGGAAGCCGGGCGAAGACTTGACGGCTACCGCTCCGCAACAGGTGAGCCTGCCCGCCAACGTCTACGTCGGGCTCGGCGTGTGTTCGCACGACGCCGCCGTGATCGAGACCGCTGTCTTCACCAACGTCAAACTGGAACAGCCGCAGCCGCCCGCTGCGCGCTATCGCAGCAAGATCACCATCTACGACATCGCGACTCGCTCCACCCGCTTGGTGTACCAGGCCGACCAGGTGATCGAGGCGCCCAACTGGTCGCGCGACGGCAAGTTTCTGTTGATCAATACCGAGGGCAATCTGTACCGGCTGCCATTGAAGGGCTCCGGCGAGCCCAAGCCCGAGCAGATCGATCTCGGTCCTGGCGGCTACCGCTGCAACAACGATCATGACCTGTCTCGCGACGGCAACTGGCTGGCCTTTTCCGCCTCCAGCCCGTCGTCGCACCAGTCGCAGGTTTATTTAGCCAAGTCCGATGGCTCCGGCGTGCGCCTGATGACGCCGGCCGCGCCCAGCTATTTCCACGGCTGGTCGCCCGATGGCAAGTGGCTGGCCTTCGTCGGCCAGCGCGATGGCGCATTTCACCTCTACCGCGTTTCCGCCGACGGCGGCGCCGAGCAGCAACTCACTTCCCAGGGCAGCTATGACGACGGCACCGAGTACAGCCCCGACGGCAAGTGGATCTACTTCAACTCCAACCGTTCCGGCAGTTGGCGCGTCTGGCGGATGCCGGCCGCCGGCGCCGGCGCGGGCGATGCCAAGGCAGAGCAAGTCACCAACGACGAATGGGAAGACTGGTTTCCGCACTTTTCGCCGGACGGAAAGCATATGCTCGTGTTCTCCTTTCCCAAAGGCACCACCACCCATAACGACCGCATGGATGGCGTGGTCCTGCGCCTGATGGCGGCGCCCAGCCAGAAACTCAAACCGGCCAAGCTGGAAATTCTGCTCCGCTTCTACGGCGGCCAGGGCACCATCAACGTGAATTCCTGGTCCCCGGATTCGCGCCAGTTCGCCTTCGTCGTGTACGAGCCCCTCCCCGCCAGCCCGTAACTCGCTCAAGAGGTAGGACAGACGATCGGTTTGTGTCGTCTGTCAACGTATCGCACCCGAGCGGCGTATCGCGCCCGATCGGCATGACAGACGACACAAACCGATCGTCTGTCCTACCTGGTGCGGCGCCGCGCGGGCCGGGTGGATTGTTGCATCAGCGAACGAAGACGCGGCCGGGGTGAGCGGACCCACAGGCGTTGTGAACCGGGCCCTGTGCTACTTTCGAAGTAGCATGTTGAAGTTTTTGTTGGGGCTGTTTACCGGCGTGCTGCTGGTTTTCCTGGGCGGCATCCTGCTGCTGGTGGTGCTGTTCCAATTCCGCGACCGGCCGCCGGATATCGCTGCCAATTCGGTGCTGGTGCTGCGGCTGGAAGGCGAGATTCCGGAAAAGCCCGCGGCGGAGGTGCCGTTTTTCGAGAGCCCGCGCGCCGGCATCACTGTCGCCAGCGTGTGGACGGCGCTGCGGCGCGCGGCGCAGGATAGCCGCATCCGGGCCGTCGTGCTGGAACCGGAGGGCCTGTCGGTGGGCTGGGCCAAGCTGGAAGAGATCCGCAGCGACGTGGAGCAGTTTCGCAAATCGGGCAAGCCGGTTTTCGCCTACCTGCGCATGCCCTCGGCGCGCGAGTATTACCTGGCGCTGGCTGCCGACCGCATCTACCTCGGACCCGAGGATCCGCTGCTGCTGAAGGGCATGCGCGCCGAAGTCCCCTACTTCCAGAAGACGCTGGCCAAGCTCGGAGTTTCGGTGGACGTGGAGCATGACGGCAAGTACAAAGATTTCGGCGACATGTTCACGCGCGCCGACATGAGCGCGGAAACCAGGGAGGTCCTCAACTCGCTGGTCGACTCGCTCTACGGCAACCTGGTGGAGCGCATCGCCGCCGCGCGCCGGAAACAGCCGGATGAGGTACGGGCCCTGATCGACCAGGGGCCCTTCAGCGCCCCCGACGCGCTGCAGGCGGGGCTGGTGGATGAACTGCGCTTCGAAGACCAGATGTGGGGCGAGCTGCGGCAGCGTCTGCAAGCCGGGGGACCCAATAAAGTGGCGCTTTCCCGGTATCTGAAGGCGACGCCGCGAACCGTGCCGCGCAACCATTTCGCGCTGGTGGTGGCGGAGGGCGACATCGTCCGCGGCAATCCCAACGACGATGGCACCGACGGGCTCACTTCCTACGGGTTCGACGCGCTGCTGCGCCAGGCTGCGGCCGACCCGCTGGCCCAGGGCATCGTGGTGCGCATCGATTCGCCCGGCGGAGAGGTCACCGCGTCGGACGAGATGTGGCGCGAGATGAGCCTGACGAACCAGAAGAAACCGGTGGTGATTTCCATGTCCGACGTGGCCGCCTCGGGGGGCTACTACATGGCGATGACCGGCGACCCGATCGTGGCCTATCCGGAAACCGAAACCGGCTCCATCGGGGTAGTCTTCGGCAAGCCCAACCTGCACGGACTGTACGACAAGCTGGGCGTCACCAAGGACTCGGTGGAGCGCGGGCGCAACGCCGGCATCGATTCCGATTACACCTCGCTCAACAGCGAACAGCGGGCGCTGGTGCAGCACGGCATCGACCAGAGCTATCACGAGTTCGTGGCCAAGGTGGCCACCGCGCGTCATCGCCCGTATGCCGACATCGAGCCCGTGGCCCAGGGGCGCGTCTGGCTGGGATCGCAGGCCAAGCCGCGCGGCCTGGTGGACGAGCTGGGCGGTCTGGACACAGCCGTCACGCTGCTCAAGAAGAAGGCGGGGATCGCCGCGTCCGAGGACGTCGGCCTGCTGCTCTATCCGGGGCGGCACACCCTGCTCGACATCTGGCTGAAGCGTTCGCAGGACGACGCGCTCGAAGCCAGGCTGCGCCAAGTATTCGGCCGCGTTCCCTTCCGCGCCTGGATGCGAGGCGGCATGCTGCGCATGATGCCCGAGTGGATCGAAGTCCACTAGGTGGGGCACGCTTCAGCTTGCCGTCTATTTCCCTCCGCACCGCTTAGGCGGTTTAACATAAGGGAAGGAGATCCGAGGGCGCAACGTTTGCTCGCGCTTCCGGCCTGGGGCTCAAGGAATCATTTTGCACTCCCACAACCACTCCCATCCCGACGCGGGCGGCGTTTTGCGCTGGTCGGTGGCCGCCACGCTGGTCTTCGTGGCGGTGGAAGTGGCGGCGGGGATGCGCGCCCACTCGCTGGCCTTGCTCTCCGACGCCGGCCACAACTTCACCGATGCGCTGGCGCTGCTGCTGGCGTGGCTCGGCGTTTACTTCCAGTCCAAGCCGGCCGACGAAACCAAGACCTACGGTTATCACCGCGCCGGTGTGCTGGCGGCGTTCGTCAACGCGCTGACGCTGGTGGCGCTTTCGGTCTGGATCCTCTGGGAAAGCGTACAGCGGCTGCAACACCCGGCGCCGGTGAGCGAAGTCATCATGATGGCGGTGGCGGCGCTGGGCCTGGTGGTCAACGGCGGCGTGATGCTGGCGCTGCGGCAGTCGTCGCGGAACGACCTCAACGTGCGCAGCGCATTCGTCCACATGCTGGGCGACGCGCTCGGCTCCATCGCTATCGTCATCGGCGCACTGGCCATTCGCTTCACCGGCTGGCGGCAAATCGATCCGTGGCTTTCGATTCTGATCGCGCTGCTGATCGTGTGGACGGCGTGGGACATCATCCGCGAGGCCCTGAACATCCTGCTGGAGGGCCTGCCGCGCGGTCTGAGCCTGAACGACGTCATCTCCACGATGCGGGGCGTGGAAGGCGTGCTGGATGTGCACGACCTGCACATCTGGAGCCTGGGTTCCAGCACACGCGCGCTGAGCTGCCACGCAACCATCGCCGACATTCCGGCGTCAGCCAGCGACGTGGTGCTGCGCCGGTTGAACGAGGTGCTGGCCGAGCGGTTCCACATCTTCCACAGCACGGTGCAGTTCGAACACCTGAGCTGCGCGATTTCAGAAAACGGCTGCGCCATCCCGGTGTCCGCCGAAGGTCACGAGGAGCACCAGCACTAAGAGCCCGCGAAACAGGGGTACGGACCACTCCCTACGGTCGTGGCTCCGAAAAGCGCAACCAAACGGTTGCTTTTGCCGGCGGGCCGGGCTAATATGCAACCTGGAGGTTGCTTAAGATGAATGACCGCATCGAGAAGAGCATCGAACTCAAGGCGCCGGTTTCGCGGGTCTGGCGCGCACTGACGGACTACCGGGAATTTGGCGAGTGGTTCCGCGTGAAGCTGGATGGCCCATTCATGGCGGGCCAGGTCTCGCGGGGCTATATCACCTATCCCGGCTACGAGCATGTAAAGTGGGAGGCCGTGGTGCAGAAGATGGAGCCGGAGAGGCTCTTTTCCTTCACCTGGCACCCTTATTCCGTCGACCCCAAAGCAGACTATTCGAAGGAGACGCCGACGCTCGTCGAATTCAAACTGGAGGCGACCGCCGGCGGCACGCTGCTTTTGCTCACCGAGTCCGGCTTCGACAAGATCCCGAGCGACCGGCGCCTGGAAGCGTTTCGTAGGAATGAGGGCGGCTGGACGGAGCAGATGAAGAACATCGAAGGCCATGTCACACAAAAGCCGTAGCGGCATTGCGAGCAGACGGAGAGCTCATGCACCTGTCTTTGCCGCACTGGGCGACGAGACGCGGCTCTCGCTGGTTGCGAAGCTCTCGGTTGGGCGGCCCTGTTCGATTTCCCAGCTGACCGGCGGCTCCAGGCTGACCCGGCAGGCCATCACCAAGCATCTGCGGGTGCTGGAGGGGGCTGGGATTGTGCACAGCGTCCGTGCGGGACGTGAGAAGCTGTTCGAATTCCATCCGGAGCCGATGGAAGAGATCAGGAGATACCTCGATCTGGTTTCCGAGCAGTGGGATCAGGCGCTGAGCCGGCTGAAGTCGTTCGTCGAGGAATGAGTGCGGCAGGAAGACCTGCCGCAGATGGCTCAGTAGGACAGATCATCGTATTTTGCGATCTGTCGTCGCCAGGAGACTGCCGGCGGCGCCGCGGACCGGCGACGTCACGCGCCACCGTGCCGACTAATTCATCATCGTGTGCAAATCTGAGGGCGATACCCACGCCCAAATCGCTCAAAAGGCCCGCCAATCCGTCACTATTTACAATTTCGATTCAGGATCCCTGCATCTTTTTATCCCCAATGCACCCGTTTCGAGGGACAATAGAGTAGAGCATTTTTTAGCACTCTTGCGACAGCCCAGAACGGCTCCTGCTGAGGGTCATTGAGGTTATGCCATGACGAAGGTTATAGATATCACTGAACTTATACTCAGGGACGGCCATCAAAGCCTGCTGGCCACGCGGATGGCGATGGAAGATATGATTCCGGCCTGCGCCGATATCGACCAAGCGGGCTACTGGTCGGCTGAATGTTGGGGCGGCGCCACTTTCGACGCCTGCATCCGTTTCCTCAACGAAGACCCTTGGGAGCGTCTGCGCACGTTCCGCAAGCTGATGCCGAACACGCGGCTGCAGATGTTGCTGCGCGGGCAGAACCTGCTGGGCTACCGGCACTACGAAGACACGGTGGTGGACCGCTTCGTGGAAAAGGCGGCAGAGAACGGCATGGACGTGTTCCGCGTGTTCGATGCATTGAACGATATCCGCAATGTGCGGCGCGCGGTGGCGGCGGTGCGGCGCGCGGGCAAGCACGCGCAGGGCACCATCTGTTATACCGTCAGCCCGCTGCACACCATCACCGGCTTTGTGGAGATGGCGGAGCGGCTGCTGGAGCTGGGCTGCGATTCGATCTGCATCAAGGACATGGCGGCGCTGCTGAAGCCGCAACCGGCCTACGACCTGGTGAAGGCCATCAAACAGGCCTGCGGCGAGGAAACGCGCATCCACGTACACGTGCATGCCACCACTGGCGTGACCATGGTGAGCCTGATGAAGGCGATTGAGGCGGGGGCGGACTGCGTGGATACTTCGATCAGCTCGCTCAGCCTGGGCCCGGGTCACAATCCCACCGAAAGCCTGATGGAAATGCTGGAAGGCACGCCGTATTCGACGCGCGTCGACAAGAAGCGGCTGCTGGCGATCAAGACGTATTTCGACAAGATCCGCCCGCGCTACAAGGAATTCCTTTCCAACATCACCGGCGTGGACACGGAGATCTTCGACAGCCAGATTCCCGGCGGCATGATTTCCAACCTGGAAAGCCAGCTCAAACAGCAGAAGGCGGGCGACCGCATGAAAGAAGTGCTGGAGGAAGTGCCGCGGGTGCGCGAGGACGCCGGGTTCCCGCCGCTGGTGACGCCCTCGAGCCAGATCATCGGCACGCAGGCGGTTTTCAACGTGATGATGGGCCGGTACAAGGTGCTGACCGGCGAGTTCGCCGACCTGATGCTGGGCTACTACGGCGAAACGCTGGGCCGCCGCGACCGCCACGTGGTGGAACAGGCCGCCAAACAGACCAACAAGCAGCCCATCAGCACCCGCCCGGCCGATTTGCTCAAGCCGGAATGGCAGGAACTTCGGTCGGCGGCGCTGGCGCTGGATGGCTGCAACGGGTCGGACGAAGACGTGCTCACTTACGCGATGTTTCCGGGCGTGGCGCCCAAGTTTTTCCCCGCGCGCGCCAAAGGTCCCAAGAACCTGGGCAAGGATCCGGCGGCAGCGCCGGCGCTGGTGCCGGCCCCGGCTCCGGCCGCGGAGAACGGGAAGGGCCCGGTAAACACCACGATTACCTACGACGTGAAGCTGAACGGCCATACCCACAAGGTGACCGTATCGCCGGCGTGAGGGGCGTCGTAAGCCGGAATTGATGAAGCCAGGACCACGAGAGCTCGAAATATGACAACCACCACGGCAATGCAAGAGAAGATCGAAGATCTGAAGCGGCGGCGCGAAGCGGTAATGCTGGGAGGCGGAGCCGACAAGCTGGAAAAACAGCGCAAGTCGGGAAAACTGACCGCAAGAGAGAGGATCGACGCGCTGGTCGATCCGGCGAGCTTTGAAGAGAACGGCCTGTTCGCGGAGCATCGCGCCACTATGTTCGGCATGGAAGGCAAAAGCATGCCGGCCGACGGCGTGGTCACCGGAGCGGCGTCGGTGGGCGGCCGTCTGATCCACCTGGCCAGCCAGGATTTCACCGTGATGGGCGGCGCGGCCGGCGAAGTGCATTCCATTAAGGTCGCCGAAGTCATGGAGATGGCGCTGAAGACCGGCTCGCCGTTTGTGTTCATCAACGATTCCGGCGGCGCGCGCGTGCAGGAAGGCATCGACTCGCTCTCCGGCTACGGCAAGGTGTTCTACGCCAACGTGATGCTTTCGGGCGCAGTGCCGCAGGTTTCGCTGATCTGCGGGCCGTGCGCGGGCGGCGCGGCGTACAGCCCGGCGCTCACCGATTTCATCATTCAGACCCGCCAGGCGCAGATGTTCATCACCGGACCTTCGGTGATCAAACAGGTCACCGGGGAAGTGGTTACCGCCGAACAGTTGGGCGGCCCGGAAGCGCACATGGTGAACTCGGGCGTGATCCACTTCATCGCGGAGAACGACCAGCACGCGGTGGCGCTGTGCCAGAAGCTGCTCAGCTTCCTGCCCTCCAACAATATGGAGGATCCGCCGCAGGTGGAAGGCGACGCCAACGTGGATCCCAACCCGGCGCTGGAAGAAATGGTGCCGACCGACGGCAAGAAAGCGTATGACGTTCGTAGCGTAATCCTGGCGGTGGTGGACTTCGGCGATTTCCTGGAAGTGCAATCCGGTTTTGCGCAGAACATCGTGATCGGGTTTGCGCGCGTCAACGGCCGTTCGGTGGGAGTGATCGCCAATCAGCCGGCGGTGAACGCGGGCGCGCTCGATATCAACGCTTCGAGCAAGGCTTCGCGGTTCATCCGCTTCTGCAACGCGTTCAATATCTCGCTGCTTACGTTCGTCGACGTGCCGGGCTTTCTGCCGGGCGTGCAGCAGGAACACGGCGGCATCATCCGCCACGGCGCCAAGATGCTGTTCGCATATTCGGCGGCCACGGTTCCCAAGATCACGGTGATTCTGCGCAAGTGCTATGGGGGCGCATACCTGGCGATGTGCGGCAAGGACCTGGGCGCGGACCGCGTGTTCGCCTGGCCCACGGCGGAAGTGGCGGTGATGGGCGCGGAGGGCGCGGCGGAGATCGTGTTCCGCAAGGAAATTCAGGAAGCCACAGACAAGCCCGCGAAGCGCAAGGAGCTGATTGCGCGCTACCGCGAGGCGTTCTCCAATCCTTACGTCGCCGCCGGGCGGCGCCTGGTGGACGCGGTGATCGAGCCGGCGCTGACCCGCCGCCACGTGGCGCGGGCGCTAGAATATCTGGGCACCAAGCGCGAGTTGCGCCCGCCCAAGAAGCACGGCTTGATGCCGCTGTAGAGCGAGGCGTGTATGACGACCGAGATACAAGCGAGTGAACTGGAAGCGCTGATACGCGATATTCGCGCGCAGCTGGCCGCGCTGTCGGAGAGAGTGATGCGCCTGGAAACCCCTGCCGGACCGGCAGCGGCCGTGGCTCCCACCGAACTTACCAAAGAAGCGCCGCCGGCGGCAGTGGAAACGCCGGCCGGGCCGGAGCCGATCGGCGAAGAGGAACTGCTGGCCATTTCCGCCGCCCTGGCGGCCTATTTCGGAGTGCGGGTGCATGTGCGGCAGATCCGCCTCATCAGCTCGTCGGCCTGGGCGCAGCAGGGACGCGTTTCCATTCAGGCCTCGCACAGACTTTATTAGTCAGGACTCATCCGTGAAGCTAACCATTAAGATCGATCAAAAGACTTACGAAGTGGAAGTGGAAGCCGCGGAAGCGGACGCTCCCAGCCAGCCGCCGCGCGGGTACGTGATGGAATCGGCGCCGGTGCGCGTTCCGGCCGCACCGATGGCGGCGCCGCCCGCGCCGGGGGGCTCAGTGAACGAAGAGAAGGTGTGCCGCAGCCCGGTTTCCGGTAACGTGGTGCGCGTGATGGCCCACGCGGGCCAGAGCATCCAGGTGGGCGACGTGCTGCTGGTGCTGGAGGCGATGAAGATGGAAACGAATATCACCGCTCCGGTGTCCGGCAAACTGGCCTCGGTCAAGGTCAACGCCGGCGAAAGTGTACAGTCCGGGCAGGTGGTGGTGGAGTTTGAATAAAATGCATCCCGAATTGGAACAAATACCCGGTTTTCTGTTTTTCGATCATGTAGCGGTTTCGGTACGTCCGGGCGAGCTGGAAGCGCACGTCGCTGCGTACCAGGAACTCGGCTTCCGCGAAGTGCACCGCGAGGATGTGCTCGGCTCCGACCAGGTTCGCGAGGTCCTGCTGCAGGTGGGCGACGGCCCCAACCTGGTGCAACTGCTGGAGCCGTTGACGCCCGAATCTCCGGTCGCGAAGCAGATCGAAAAGAATGGCGGCCGCGGCGGGCTGGCGCACGTGGCGCTGCGCGTTTCCGGCATCCAGAAGGCCTTCGACTACCTGCGGGAAAAGGGATTCAAGATCATCGACAAAGCGCCGCGCAAAGGCTCGCGCGGCACCACGGTGTTTTTCATTCATCCCAAAACCACCGAAGCGGCGGCATTCGGTTATTTGATTGAGGTGGTGGAGGAGGGCAGCCATGCCTGAGTCCGTGCCTGGTTGGCAGGCGGAATCGCCTGCCCCACAAGATCCGAACCTGCCCAGCGACGAGATTCTGCACTTGGGCCAGGATTTTCCGCCCGTTCCGACCGCGGTCTGGGAGGCGGCCATCGCCAAGGACCTGAAGGGCGCGGATTACGAAAAGAAGCTGGTGTGGCGCACCGATGAAGGCATCGCGGTGCGGCCTTACTATCGCGCGGAGAACCTGGCAGGATTGAAGGCGCAGACGCGGACCGCGCCGGGCGAGTTTCCCTTTGCGCGCGGCAGCGGCAAGCCGTGGGAAATCGCCCAATCGGTGCCATCGGGCGCCAATGTGATTCGCGCCGATGAGCTGGCGGAAGCCGGCGCCAACGCGGTGCAACAACTTGGCTACGCGCTGGCGGCGGGTGTGGAGCGCCTGGCGGCGCTGGCGTCGGCGGGCACGGTGGATGAAGCCGCGCGTGCCATCGAATTCGTTTTCGCGGTTGGCTCGACCTATTTCCTGGAGATCGCCAAGCTGCGCGCGGCGCGGCTGGTTTGGGCGCAGGCGGTGGCGGCGTTCGGGCCGGCGGACCGGCAAAGCGCGCTGGCCCGCATCCATGTCCGCACCACGCGCCTCAACAAAAGCGTGTACGACCGCTATACGAACCTGCTGCGCGTGACCACCGAAGCGCTGGCGGCGGCGGTTGGCGGCTGCGACCGTTTGACGGTCGAACCGTTCGGCTTCGACGAACACCTGGCGGTGAATGTCGAGCGCATTCTGCGCCATGAAGCGCATGTGGACGCGGTGGCCGACCCTGCGGGCGGCTCCTATTACGTAGAGGCGCTCACCAATTCGCTGGCCCACGCGGCGTGGAAGCTCTTCCAGCAGGTGGAGGCCGCGGGCGGCTACAGCCGGGCGGTGGAATCCGGCGCCATGGCGCGCGCGCTGGCGGAAAGCCGCGCCAAGCTCGAGAAGGCCGTGGCCTCGCGACGCTCAACGCTGGTGGGCGTTAACAATTTTCCCGACCTGAAAGAGAGAGCGGCCGAGGCGACGCCACCGGCCGATAGCGGCGCGGCATTTCCCGCCTTCCGCCTGGCGGAAGCATTCGAGAAAATCCGCCACCGCACCGAGCGCCACGCCAAAAAGACGGGCCGCGTTCCCAAAGTGCTGCTGCTCAAGCGCGGCGACCTGAAGATGCGCATGGCGCGCGCCAATTTCAGCCTCAACTTTTTCGGCTGCGCCGGTTTCGACATGGCGGAGGCGGAAGAGTGGGCGGGGGCGGGTGCGGATTTGATTGTGCTGTGCAGCTCCGACGCGGAATACCTGGCGTTGGCGCAGGAAGTCTGCCCGGCCGCCGGCGTGCCGGTGATTGTGGCGGGCAATCCCAAGGAGCAGATCGAAGCGTTGAAAGCTGCCGGCGTGGCCGGCTTCATTCACGTGGCTAGCGACGCCGTCCAGACCCTCACCGAGTGGCAAAAGCGGCTGGGGATGGAGGAATAAGCGATGAAGCCGGACTTTTCGAAAATCGACTACCAGCCGAAGGCCGGGCCGGCCGCACCTGTCACGCCCGGCGACGAGTGGATGACGGTGGAGCGAATCGCGGTGAAACCTTTTTACACAGCGAGCGATCTCTACGCCATGGAACACCTGGAGTACGCCGCCGGCGTGCCGCCGTTTCTGCGCGGGCCGTATTCCACCATGTACGCGATGCAGCCGTGGACCATTCGCCAGTATGCGGGCTTCTCCACCGCCGAAGAATCGAACGCGTTTTACCGGCGCAATCTGGCGGCCGGGCAGAAGGGCCTCTCGGTGGCATTCGACCTGGCCACCCATCGCGGCTACGATTCCGACAATGAGCGCGTAGTGGGCGACGTCGGCAAAGCGGGCGTGGCGATCGACAGCGTCGAAGACATGAAGATTCTCTTCGACCAGATCCCGCTCGGCCAGATGTCGGTGTCGATGACCATGAACGGCGCCGTGCTGCCGGTGCTGGCGTTCTACATCGTGGCGGCCGAAGAGCAGGGCGTGAAGCCGGAGCAACTCACCGGGACCATTCAGAACGACATTCTGAAGGAGTTCATGGTCCGCAACACGTACATCTACCCGCCGGCGCCTTCGATGCGGATCATCGGCGACATCTTCCGCTATTCGGCGGCGCGGATGCCGAAGTACAACTGCATTTCGATCAGCGGCTACCACATGCAGGAAGCCGGCGCGACGGCCGATATCGAGCTCGGCTACACGCTGGCCGATGGGGTGGAATACGTGCGCACGGGCATCGCCGCCGGCCTGGATATCGACGCATTCGCGCCGCGGCTGAGCTTCTTCTGGGGGATCGGCATGAACCACTTCATGGAGATCGCCAAGCTGCGCGCGGCGCGCGTGCTGTGGGCCAAGCTGATTCACGGATTCGGCCCGAAGAACCCCAAGTCGATGGCGCTGCGCACGCATTCGCAGACTTCCGGCTGGAGTCTCACGGCGCAGGACGCGTTCAACAACGTGGCGCGCACGACGGTGGAGGCGCTGGCCGCGGTGCTGGGGCACACGCAGTCGCTGCACACCAATGCGCTAGACGAAGCCATCGCGCTGCCGACGGATTTTTCCGCCCGCATCGCGCGCAACACGCAAATCTACCTGCAACAGGAGACCGGCATCACGCGCGCGGTGGACCCCTGGGCCGGCAGCTACTACGTGGAGAGCCTGACCCACGAGCTGATGCACAAGGCGTGGCATCATATTCAGGAGGTCGAAAGTCTGGGCGGCATGGCCAAGGCGATCGAAACCGGAATCCCGAAGATGCGGATTGAAGAGGCGGCAGCACGCCGCCAGGCGCGCATCGATTCCGGCCGCGAGATCATCGTCGGCGTGAACCAGTATCAGAACGGCCACGAGGAACACCTCGACACGCGCGAAGTGGACAATGGCGCGGTGCGCGAATCGCAACTGCGGCGCCTGGCACAAGTGAAGGCGGCGCGCGACGGGCGCGCGGTGGAAGAAGCCCTGGCCGCTTTGACGGCGAGCGCGGGAACGGGCGAGGGCAACCTGCTCGAGCTGGCGATCCAGGCGGCGCGCGCACGCGCCACGCTGGGCGAGATTTCGGCGGCGCTGGAAAAGGCATTCGGCCGCTACCAGGCCGTCAACCGCACGATTTCGGGCGTTTATTCTTCGGAGAGCCAGGCCGATCCCGAATTTCAAAAAGCGCGCCGGATGGCGGACGAATTCGGCAAGGCCGAAGGACGGCGGCCGCGCATCCTGGTCGCCAAAATGGGCCAGGACGGGCACGACCGCGGCGCCAAAGTGATCGCGACGGCCTTCGCCGATCTCGGCTTCGATGTGGACGTGGGGCCGCTGTTCCAGACGCCGCTCGAGGCGGCGCGCATGGCGGTGGAGAACGACGTTCACGTGCTTGGCGTATCGAGCCTGGCGGGCGGGCATAAGACGCTGGTGCCGGAAGTGATCGCGGAACTGCGCAAATTCGGCCGCGACGATATTCTGGTGTACGTGGGCGGCGTGATTCCACCGCAGGATTACGATTACCTGGAGCAGGCGGGCGTGGCCGGCGTGTTCGGCCCCGGCACCGTGATCCCGGTGTGCGCGCAGAAGATCCTGCATGCGCTGATGGGTACGGTTCGTGCGGCGTAGCGCGATGTGGCGCAGGCTGTCAAGCCTGCTGTGTCGAGAGTCGTCTCGACACTTCTTTGTTCCGCGCGCGGCTCCGTCCCGGCCAAGAAACGTCGCCACGACTGGCGACGCTGCAGGCAGGACTGCCCGCGCCACGGTCCTGAGTCGAAGCGATGCCGGCTAGCTCGACCCATCATCGGCGCGGGAGGCTGCCGCTCGAGCGGTACACGGAGGGCATTCTGCGCGGCGACCGCGTCACCCTGGCGCGCGCCATCACGGTGGTGGAAAGCGATCTTCCGGCCGATAGCGAGCTGGCGGCGCGGCTGCTCGATGCGATTCTGCCCGCGACCGGCAAATCGCGGCGGGTCGGCATCACCGGCGTCCCGGGCGTGGGCAAGAGCACGTTCATCGACGCTCTGGGCATGCACCTGATCCGCAAGCGCGGCGAGCGCGTGGCGGTGCTCAGCGTGGATCCATCGAGCCCCATCTCGGGCGGCAGCATCCTCGGCGACAAGACACGCATGGAGCGCCTCAGCGTGGAGGACCGGGCTTTCATCCGGCCCTCGCCGGCGCGCGGGCACCTGGGCGGCGTGGCTCGCCGCACGCGCGAAACCATTCTGCTGTGCGAGGCCGCCGGCTTCGAGAACGTGCTGGTGGAAACGGTGGGAGTGGGACAGTCGGAAACGGCCGTGCGCTCGATGACCGATTTCTTTCTGCTGTTGATGCTGGCCGGCGCAGGCGACGAACTGCAGGGCATCAAGCGCGGCATCATCGAGATGATCGACGGCATGGTGATCAACAAAGCCGACGGCGACAACAAGCGCAAGGCGGAACGCGCCCGCGTGGAATTTGCGAGCGCGCTGCATCTGTTCCCGGCCTCGGCCGATGGCTGGACGCCGCGCGTGCTCACCTGTTCGGCGCTGCACGGCGAAGGCGTGAGCGAAAGCTGGGACATGGTGCTGGAGCACCGCCAGCAACTGGAAGCATCCGGCCACCTGGCCGCGCGGCGCAGCGGGCAGGCGCTGGAGTGGATGCGGGAACTGGTTTCGATCGCGCTCGAAGATTCTTTCCGCGGCCACCAGGCTGTAGCGGCGAGGCTGCCGGGCCTGGAAGAGGCGGTGAGCCGGGGGCAGGTGACGCCGTTCGCCGCCAGCCGCGAGCTGCTGCAAATTTATCGTTCGCAGGAGAAATAATCTGTCATGTCATTTTCCTTTCCCCGGCTGACGGCCGAAGAGGCCGCCAGCTACATTCAACACGGCCAGACGGTGGGCTTCGGCGGGTTCACGCCGGCCGGCGCGCCCAAGGCGATCCCGCTCGAGGTCGCCAAACGTGCCCGGCGGGAACATGAGGCGGACCGCGAGTTCCAGATTGGCGTGCTGACCGGCGCCTCGACGGGGCCCTCGCTCGATGGCGCGCTGGCCGAAGCCAACGCCATCAGCTTCCGCACGCCGTACCAGTCGAACAGCGCGCTGCGCTCGTCGATCAACAAGGGCCAGACCCATTTCGTCGACATGCACCTTTCGATGCTGCCGCAAAATGTGCGCTATGGCTTCCTGGGGCCTGTGGATTGGGCGGTGGTGGAAGCGTGCGACCTGACTTCGGGCGGCGGCATTGTGCTCAGCACCTCGGTGGGGGCGGCGCCGACGTTTATCGGGCGCGCCGCCAAAGTGCTGATCGAACTCAACCGGCGGCATCCGCCATCGCTGCTCGGCATGCACGATGTCTACGAACCGGCGGACCCGCCGCATCGCCACGAGATTCCGATCTACCACGCGTCGGACCGCATCGGCTCGCCGCTGGTGACGGTGGATCCATCGAAAATTGTGGGCGTGGTGGAAACCGATCTGGACGATGAATGCGCTCCGTTCAGCCCGCCGACGCCGGTGACGGAAAAGATCGGCCAGAACGTGGCCGAGTTTCTGGTGGCGGAGCTACGCGCCGGCCGCATTCCCAAGAGCTTCCTGCCGCTGCAATCCGGTGTGGGCGATGTCGCCAACAGCGTGCTGGGCGCGCTCGGGCGGTTGCCTGAGATTCCGGCCTTCGAAATGTACACGGAGGTGCTGCAGGATTCGGTGGTGGGCCTGCTGGAAAGCGGCCGCTGCCGATTCGCGTCCACTTGCTCGCTGACGCTCAGCCCGGAGGCGATGCGCCGCATCGTCGACCGGCTCGAATTCTTCCGCCCCAGGATTCTGATGCGGCCGCAGGAGATCTCCAATAACCCCGAAGTGGTGCGGCGCCTCGGCATTATCTCGATGAACACCGCCATCGAAGTGGACCTGTTCGGCAACGTCAATTCCACTCACGTGATGGGGAAACAGATGATGAACGGGATCGGCGGCTCCGGCGACTTCACGCGCAACGCGTACCTTTCGATTTTCAGTTGCGCCTCCACCGCCAAGCGCGGCAAGATCTCCACCATCGTGCCGCTGGTGACGCACGTCGATCACAGCGAGCATTCGGTGCAGGTGGTGATCACCGAGCAGGGCGTAGCCGACTTGCGCGGCCAGGACCCGCACGCCCGGGCGCGCCTGATCATCGAGAATTGCGCCCACCCGCGGTATCGCCTGCAACTGCTCGATTACCTCGAGCTGGTCAAGCAGGGCCACACGCCGCAATCGCTCTCCCGCGCCTTCGCCATGCACCGCCAGTTCGACCGCACCGGGGATATGAGCGGGATTAAGTGGGAGGAGTGGGCGTAGGGGGGAGGGGCAAGGGGAGGCCAGTGGGAACGATTGTAGCCACGGGCGGATTACTAATCTGTCCTCGCGTTATGGAGTAGGTGTGCTGAAATCGTTTATCGACGACAGCGGGTCTGGTGATACCAAGTACTTCGTCATGGCTGGCTACATCGGCCCGGTTTCAGCGTGGGAGTGTTTCGATGAGCGGTGGCGGTCTATTTTAGATGACAGCCCCAGAATCCCGTATTTTCACGCAGTGGAAGCTAACAGCCTACGCTCAGACGGTGTGTGGGCAGGTATAACCGAGCAGGAGCGCGACTGCAAGATTGACCGCCTGATAGAAGTTATTCAGTCGGTGGACATTCAAGCGGTCTATGTGCGGCTGAAGCAATCCGACTATAACGAGGTTTTCAAGGGTAAGGTACCTGAGAAGTGGGATAGCCCTTATTACTGTCTTTTTTCTCCGTTCGTTTCGCTCTCTGGCTTCGTGCTCGTTGAAGGATTCGGCTCTGAAGGCCCAATCGAATTTGTGTTCGACAACCACGAAAAATACAAGCAGCATGGGCAGCAGTTCTATGAAGGATCGCGTCTTCTGATACAAGAACAGACGGCGTCGAACATTCATTTTAGAGACGATAAAGACCTCCTGCCATTGCAGGCGGCTGACCTATTGGCGTGGCAAGTCAGAAGAGCCTTCTGCTACCCAAAAGAAGACGGGAGGCGATACTACGAATGCCGAAAGGGAGGGGGCCGTCCCCATTTCGCATGGACCGTATCGCGCGAACTGTTGTGGTCTTGGCGTAACAAGTTTGAAGAGTTTTGTGCTGCCGTATTGTCTGGCGTTGCGGAGTCTTGCGGCGTCAAATTGATAGGTGACGTTCGACCGTGGAAAGCCACAAATCCCGATCCGAAAGATGCACCGGGTCACGAGCGCTGGAGAGAATTGACTCGGCTTGCGAAAATTGCCCCGCGGGGGGCGGCACAGGGGCCTGATCCGCGACTCACGAGCAAGGCCGAAGCCAAGGAGGACAGTGCGGCGGGATGAACGCTATGATTGAAGCGATGGCGACGGTCCGCATTACTGAAGCCGAACTCGCTCGCGACATCCACGCCGTGCTGGCCCAGGTCCAGGAAGGCATCGAGGTGATCGTGGAGCAGGACCATCGTCCAGTGGCTCTCATCAAAACGCCGCAAGGTCCGGGGCGCAAGCTGAGCGAATGCATCGCACTGGCCAAGGCGTACGAAGCCAACCTCGGCTACGCGCCAGTGCCAGACGCCGGCTTCGCCGGCGACGTGCAAGCCGCCATCGATGCCCACCGCGAGCCTCTGAATCCGCCCTCATGGGATTAGTTCTCGACTCCGGTGTGCTGATCGTCGCCGAACGTGAGGCCAGATCCGTAAGAAGCAGCTTGCTGGCGACGCTCGAGCAGGAGACCGCTTGCGTGTTATATCCAATTGGATATAATTAAAGCATGCGGCCGGTGCGCTTCCTCGGCGACTCGCTCAAGTGCCTGCGAGACTTCCCCGAGGACGCGCGACACGATGCGGGCTATCAGTTGGACAAGGTGCAACGTGGGGCACATCCCGACGATTTCAAACCGCTGTCCGCCATTGGCAAGGGTGTCGAGGAGATTCGCATCACGGACGAGAGCGGTGCTTACCGCGTGATCTATCTGGCCAGGCGCGCGGATGCCGTGTACGTGCTGCACGCTTTCCAGAAGAAGACGCAAGCGACTCCGAAGAAGGATATCGACACCGCCAGGAGACGTTTTGCGCAATTGCCGAGAGGTACGAAATGAAGAAACCAGAGAGCTACGCCAGTGTTTGGGATGCCATCGCGGACACACCTGGGCAGGCGGCGAACCTGCGGGCGCGGGCGGAACTGATGCAGCAGATCGCGGCCTTCGTGAAACGGCAGGGCTGGACGCAGGTCGAGGCGGCGGGCCACTGCGGGGTAACGCAGCCGCGAATTAACGATCTGCTCCGCGGGCGGGTCTCGCGGTTCTCACTCGACGCGTTGGTCAACATTTCCACGGCGCTGGGCTGCCGCGTGCGTGTCGACATCGAGGCCGCGTGAGCTCGGTACCGGTGCGGTGTCGAGCGCGGGAAGAAAAGCCGAGATGACTCGGCTCTGCAGACTTGACAGTCTGCGCCACGACGTTTGCCCATTAGAGGGCGGCTGGGTAAATTGTGGGGCAGACGCCCTCGTCTGCAGCCGGCCCCCTGGCCGGCTTTTCGGGCGCCGCAAGGTGTTGATTCCTCGAGCGAAGAGCGGGTCCAGGGGGACCCGCGCAGACCAAGGGGGTCTGCCCCACCATTTGCGCAGAATCCCGCTGGTGCGAAAGCTAACTATGGGATATTGGGCTTAACAGTCTGCGCCAGGGCGCGGCGGGCCTACTCTGCCTACTCTTCGCGCAGCGAAACTGCGGGGTCGACTTGGGCGGCGCGGCGGGCGGGGCGCCAAGCGGCGATGGCGGCGGCCAGGGCTAGCACCAGCGCCGCGGCTGCCAGCGAGAGCGGGTCGAAGGGCGAAACCTGGAACAGGGCTCCGCGCGCGATGCGCGCCAGTGCGGCGGATAAGGCCCAACCGGCGGCCATTCCAGCGAGGGTCCAGACACCGGCCTGGTGAACTGCCATGCGCGCGATCTGACCGGGGGTGGCGCCGAGGGCGATGCGCACGCCGATTTCGCGCGTGCGCTGGGCTACCAGGAATGACAGGACTCCATACAGCCCGATGGCGGCCAGCAAAAGCCCGAAGAAGGCGAACAGGCCGATCAGCGCGGCCAGGAAACGCGCCCGCTCGCTCAGGCGACCTACCTTGGCCTGCATGGTTTCGATGGTGACGGGCAGCGCGGGATCGATGGCCGCCATCTGCTGGCGGACCCAGCGCTCCAGCATGCCCGGGTCGAGCGGCGTTTCGAGCAGGGCCACACCGCTCAAGCCGAGTGCCCACGACTGACGCATGCGCAGCAGATAATACTCCGGCTGCGGCGCATCGGTGAGTCCTGAATTCTTCACGTCGCCCGCCACCCCCACCACGGGCGTCCATTGGCCGTCAGCGCCCAGCCCGATCCGCTGGCCCACCGGGTTCTCGGCCGGGAACAAGCGCTCCGCCAGCGACTGGCTGAGGATCAGCGGGGTCTCCGTTCCGGAACGCTCCTTTTCGTCGAAATCGCGTCCGGCGAGGATGGGTATTCCGAGCGCCCGGAAATACCCGGGCGTGATGTAGCGGAACGCGACCATGCCGCCTTGCTCGGGGACTGGCGGATGGCCGGCGATTTGAATGTTGGAAAATGGCCGGCCACGCATACCGCCAGATGGGGGAACGGTATCGCTGAGGGCAAAGCGGCTGACGCCGGGAATGGCGGCGAGTTTGCTCTCCACCTCGGCGTAGAAGGCGACCTGCTTTTCGGCCGAGCCGTAGCGGTGGCGGTTGAGCGTGAACGTGGCGGTGACCACGTGGCGCGGCTGAAATCCCAGCGATTCGCTTTCCAGCTTCCACAAGCTGCGTGCGAGCAGCGATGCGCCGGTCAGCAGCACCAGGGAAATCGCCACCTGCGACGCCACCAGCACGGGCCTCGCCCAGGAGCGTCCGCTTCCGGCGGAATGCCATCCGGCAAGCGCAGCTGCGCTTAGCCGCTCCCAGGCCGGCAGCAGGCCGGTCGCCACAGCTGCCGCCAGAGAAACCACCATAGCGAACAGCAGAACCCGCGCATCCATGTGCGCCTGGGGGAGCCGCGGCAGGGCCTCAGGTGCGGTCGCCACCACCGCGCGCAACAATGCCCAGGCGAAAACGCAACCCGCCGCGCCGCCGGCGAGGCAAAGCATCAAACTCTCGGTAAACATTTGCCGCGCCAGACGGCCGCGGCCAGCGCCCAGTGCGGCGCGCATCGCCAGTTCCCGCTTGCGCGCAGCGGCGCGCGCCAGCATCAGGTTGGCGACGTTGGCACAGGCCAGCGCTACCAGCGCCAGCACGGCACCGAAGAGCAGCCAGGACGCGAGTTTCACCTCGTGAATCTGCCGGTCGCGCAGGCTGCGCACTACCAGGCCTACTTCCCGGCGCAGGGGCGGCGGCACATAGCGCTGCACGCTATCGGCAAAAAGCGGCAACAGTTGCTGGCGCGCGGTCTCCGCGGTGGCGCCATCGTTCAAACGCGCGAAGGTTCGCAGGAATACGGTGGAGTTGGGCGCGCGCGCCACGCGTTCGTCGAGTTGCTCCGCCAGCAGAACATCGGCTCCGCCCAGTTGCGGCATCTCGAAAGTCCGTGGCAGAAAACCGATCACGCGGACCGGGGCATCATCCAGGCGAATGGTTTTGCCGGCCGCACCGGGATCGCCGCCGAAGCGCGATTGCCATAGGGCGTAAGAGAGCAGGGCCACTTTGGGGGCACCTGGCTGATCATCCTCCGGGCGGAAATCGCGGCCGGCGGCAGGGACGATGCCGAGCGCGGCGAGAAAGTTCGCCTCCACCTGGAAGCAGGGAACGCGCAGCGCCGGCGCCTCGCCGAGATCACACTGCCCGCCGGGATACATCGAGGTCATGGCGGTGAACACGTGCTGGTGGTCGCGCCAGTCCAGGTAGGCGTTGCCGACATTGAATTCACTGGTGTCGATGGGGCCGCTGAAGCCGACCGAAACCAGGCGGTCGGCGTGCGGGTAGGGGAGGCTGCGGAACAACAGCAAATCGACGACGCTGAACACGGCGGTGGAAGCGCCGATGCCCACCGCCAGCGTGGCCACTGCCGCCAGACTGAAAGCGGGCGAGCGCCGAATCACGCGCAGGCCATGGCGCGCATCCTGCGCGAGCGCGTCCAGCCACGGCGCACGATGCACCGCGCGGACGGCCTCCAGTGTACGCAGCCTGCTGCCAAATGCGCGCGCGGCCTGGAGGCGGGCCGCACCCGGTGCAACGCCTTGCTGCTGGTGCCACTGGGCTCGCATGGCGAGGTGGCTGTCGATTTCCTCCTGCCAGGAGGAATCGCGATGGAGAAGATTCCGCAGCCAAACGATGGCGCGCTTCATACGAACCTCAAAACTCTCTCGATGCCGAGCGCCACCGACGACCAGCTGGCTTCGTTCTCCGCCAGGCGCTTGCGGCCGGCGGCGGTGAGGGTATAGATGCGGGCCCGGCGGCCGTTGTCCGTCTGCCGCCACTCGCCCGAGATCAGCCGCTCCCGCTCCAGGCGGTGCAGCGCCGGGTACAGCGAGCCTTCTTCCATATGCAGCAGACCTTTGGAGACCGTTTCCACATGGAGCGTGATGCCGAAACCGTGATTGGGTCCGGCGGCCAGTGTCTTCAGGATGAGGAGGTCGAGCGAGCCGAAAAGGCGATCGGTACTTTTCATATGCGCGTCCGCCAGCGCCTGGGCGTTACCTAGACCGCTAGGGTAGATCTCTAGGGAGCCGGTGTCAATCCCCATCTTTCGTATAATGTGATTTTCCGCCCATGCCTGACGCTGCAATCGCCGCTGCTGGGGCCACTTCGGTGGTTTCCGCGCCGCGGCAGCGCCGGTTCGCCATCTTCGCGTGGGCGGTGCTGGCGTATAACCTGGCGATGGTTCTATGGGGCGCCTATGTGCGCGCCACCGGCTCCGGCGCGGGCTGCGGCAATCACTGGCCGCTGTGCGACGGGCCGGTGACGCCGCAGACTCCGGCGGGGGCGACCGTCATCGAGTTCACCCACAGGGTGACCAGCGGGCTCGACCTGATGCTGGTGGCGGCGCTGCTGGTGTGGGCCTATCGTGCGTACCCCAAGCGGCACCGCGTGCGGCTTGGGGCGACGCTTTCCGCCATTTTTCTGGTGACCGAAGCGCTGCTGGGCGCTGCCCTGGTGCTGCTCGATCACGTCGCCCGCAATGCTTCGTCCTCGCGGGCGTGGTCGCTATCGGCGCATCTGATCAACACGCTCACTCTGCTCGCCTGCCTCGCGCTGACCGCCTGGTGGGGGGTGGGGCGGCCGGCCGTACGCCTGCGCGGCCGCGCCGCGTGGATGGGCGCGGTTACGCTGACGGCGTTTGCGGTGCTGGGGGTGAGCGGCGCGATCGCCGCGCTGGGCGACACGCTTTTCCCGGCGAGCTCGCTGGCCGCGGGATTCGCGCGGGATTTCGACCCGTCCGCGAATCTCTTCGTGCGCTTGCGGGTGTGGCACCCGCTGATTGCGGCGGGGGCCGGCGCGTGGGTGCTGTACTACGCGGTATCGGCGGTTTCATCGGGACTGGGGCGGCGCCTGTCGTATACGGTGCTGGCGCTGGCGGGCGGGCAACTGGCGGCAGGGGCAATTAACCTGCTGTTGCTCGCACCGGTGGGAATGCAACTGGTCCACCTGCTGCTGGCCGATCTGCTGTGGATCGCGCTGGTGCTGCTCTCGGCGGAGCGACTGCGGGCTGCTTGAGATTTCGGGCTACGGCAGAATACGGCCGGCGCGGCGCTGAGGGAAAAAGCCGAGACGACTCTCGGCTCAGCAGCCTGGACAGGCTGCGCCACGGGGCGGGCTGCGCAACGGGAGGCCGGGCCGGGCATTCCCGGCCCCTATTTGCCTACGAACTTCGCGATGTCGTCGACCACTTCGGGGGCTACGTGGCCGGGCTTGCGGTACTCTTGCTCGGTACTGGGGCCAGAGCCGGAGACGAACGCGTGATTCAAGGCCGGGTAACTGCGAGCGGTGACATTCTTGCGGCCGGCGAGCCCGCTCTTCCACAGGTCGAAATCGACTTTCGGCACCTGGAAATCGCGCTCGCCATACAAGATGAGAATGGGCATGGAGAGTTTCCTGGCTTCGGCGGCGGGGTCATAGCCCTTGAGGTCCAGCCAGTAGGCGGCGGGCAGCCCGAGGATCGCCGGCGCGTCGGTGTCATTTTGTTCCAGGTTCTTGATGCGCGCCACGGCCGCCTTGGCTTGTTCCAGGTCTTTGCCGGTGACGGCGGGCGTTGGTTTGCCGTCCTTGCCAATGACGACGAGCGTCTGCACTTCGTCAAGCATCAAGTCTTCGAGCGGCCGCTGATTGGCCGCCATTACGATTACGCCTGCCAGTTTGGCGTCCTCGGCGGCGATACGCGGCGCCAGATAACCGCCCAGACCGTGACCCGCCAGGTAAACCTGTTTGGGGTCGACGGCTGACTGAGTGCGCAGGAATGCCAATGCCCTGACGGCGTCGTCGACGGTTTCGTCGTCGGCGGTGAACGGCTTGCCGGACATGCGCCCGGAGTATTGCCGGATGCGCTTTTCGTAACGCAGGACGACTACGCCGCGCGAGGCCAGGCCGTCGGAAAGATCGCGGAACGGCTTGAGGACGGCGTGCGAATCGTCGCGGTCCTTGGGCCCGAAATCCTGCACCAGGAGTACGGCGGGAAACGGGCCGGCGCCATTGGGCACGGCCAGCGTGCCGGGTAGCTTCCAGTCGTCTTCGCCGAACGTCACGGGGCGTTCCGTGAATGAATCCGGCTTGCTGTAAGCGGGGCGCGTCCACTCCGTTTCGCCGGGCATCAGGTACATCACGCCAACCTGCCCGGAAGCGTTGATGGCGAAACGCGCTTTGATGCTCTTGTCGGCGAAGGTAAGCGGGATGGTCACCACCTTGGTTGGACCCATTTCCTCGACCACCGGCTCGCCAATCTTTTCGACCGCGCCCCATCCCTTGATCTGGGCGCCCAGCTTGCCGAAGGCCTGCTCAGTCATGTTGATTTTGTACTGGGGCGCCGCCAGCGCGGCAAACTCGGGATAGTTCTGCGCCAGCAGAAAGTCCAGCGCCTTTCGCGCGATCGCGGCAGGATCCGCGGCCGGCTGCGAAAACAGAATACCCACTGACAAAAGGCCCAACAGGGCGGAAACCCGGCGCGGGACGAAGCCCGCCCTCAGGATTCCGGCGAAACGCACCAACGCACGCGCAAGCATCACTATTTATGGTATCGCGTCGGCTCTGCCGCAGCCATGTCAATAATTCCGATATAATTAGGGTAGATTGTCTGGAGAGGAGGTTTCCCGTGGCCGACTATGCCCATCCGGAAACGCTGGTGACCACTGACTGGGTCGCCAAACACGCAAATGACGCAGGCGTCCGCATTGTGGAGGTGGACGTCGATACCAAGGCCTACGATGAGGGACACGTACCGGGCGCGATTGCCTGGGCATGGAACACGCAGTTGTGCGACACGGTGCGGCGCGACATTCTATCCAAGCAGCAGTTTGAAGAGCTGATGGAAAGCTCCGGGGTGGCCCCCGGCACGACGCTGGTGATTTACGGCGACAACAATAATTGGTTCGCGGCGTGGGCGCTGTGGCAGGCGAAGATTTACGGCCATCGCGACGTGCGGCTGATGAACGGGGGGCGCAAGAAATGGCTTTCCGAGGGCCGCGAGCTTTCGACCGAAGGGCCTAAGGTGAAGTCGACAAACTACACGGCGAAAGAGCCGGACGTGGCGCTGCGGGCGTTTCTGCCGCAAGTTCAGGCAGCTTCGGCGCGCGGCGCAGCGGCGCTGGTGGACGTGCGCAGCCCGCAGGAATTCACGGGCGAAATTCTGGCGCCACCCGGGCTGCCCGAGACCTGCCAGCGCGGTGGCCATGTGCCGGGCGCGCGCGGCATACCATGGACAAAGGCGGCGAACGACGACGGCACGTTCAAATCGGCGGACGAACTGCGCCAGTTGTACGCGAGCGAGGGCGTGGACGGCTCCAGGCCGGTGATCGCCTATTGCCGCATCGGCGAACGATCGAGCCATACCTGGTTCGTACTGAAATACCTGCTCGGCTTTAACGACGTGAAGAACTACGACGGCTCATGGACCGAGTGGGGCAACCTGGTTGGCGCCAGCGTGGAACGCGGCGCTCCTGCCAAGGTTGCGGGGGCTCGGACGTGAGAGCGGAGGAGTTCGCGGAGCGCCGGCTGGAGCTGGCGGGCTGGCCGGTGAATGTGGCCAGCTACCGGCTGGGGATCCAGTGGCACGCCAAAGCCGACAATGTATCGCCCGGCGCGGCGCTGGCGCGCGCCACCGGGACCACACGCGAAGAGGCCGAACAGAGGGTGCTGGCGCGCGCCGAAGAGTTGCTCGGCAGGACGAGAAGGCAGGCGGTATAACGCGCGCGGCCGCGAGCCTGGTGCCGGTTGAAATGCTGAGCGGGCCGGGCATGCCCGGCCCCCTACGGGATTAGGCCGGAAAAAGCGGTGGCGAGCGGCTGGGGGCGCGGACTAGACCTTGGGCTTGGGGGGCGGCAATTCCCGCGCCACCACGGCGTCGGTGAAGGCCATGCGGTTGTGCGAGCCGTCGCAAAATGGCTTATTGGCCGAGTGGCCACAGCGGCACAACCCGATGGTCGTGCGGCCGGCGAGCCCGAAGGCGTTGCCGTTAGGGTCCAAGATTTCAAATTCGCCCTCAATGCGAATCGGGCCGTTGCTAAACACGGTGACTTTGGATGGCATGCGGTATCCAGGATATCAAACACAGGCGAGAACGGTCAGTGCGTCATGGAGTAAACCACGTAGTTGACGCCGATGCGGATTCCGAGGGCGGAGAATTTCTCCGGATAGCCCGGATCGTCGGCCCACTCCCAGGAATCGCCGATGTCGGAATTGAATGAGATGGCCACCATCACGCGGCCCTTGTCGTCGTAAACGCCCATCCAGTGGGCGACGGTGCCGAGGGCGCGCCGCCGGAACATGCCGCCCCGGTTCGGATTCAAGCCCCACTGGCCGGGCACCTGGTAACGGTCATCGAGGTTGTAGACGGTATGAAAGATGGCGTCGTCGTTGGGCATGTCCACCACCGGGTGATCGGGGAACACGGCCTTCATGCTCTCATCGAAGCGGGCGTATTCCTCCGGTCCCCAGAAATCGTCGAGCATGAGGAACCCGCCGCGCATCAGGTACTCGCGCAAGGTGCGGGCCTGGGCGGTGGTGAGCTTCCAGTCGCCCATCTCGCCGGCGTTCATCCAGGGCCAGTTGAAGAAGTCGTCGGTTTCGTCGGGATTGACGGGCTGCTCGATGCTGCGCACGTGGATGCGGGTGAGGCGCCGCAGCGCCTGGGCGAAGTGGCGATCGGCGCGCGGGTAATCCTGAGTCCAACTGGTGCCGCCTTCGCGCCAGTCGAGGAGGCCGCGCCGGCCGAACCGGCCCCAACCGCCGAACAGAGCGTTGGGATGCTCGGGGTACATGAGGCGGGCGAACACCCACTCGGTTTTCTCGCGCCAATCCGGGGGCATCGGGATGGCGTCATAGCCCTCCATGCTGGTGAACTGGCGGAACGGTCTTTGAAAGGCGTAGACCGCGCTGAGGAGGGCCAAACCGCATGCCGTGCACAGCAGCGGCGTTGGAACGCGCATACCCAGAGTCTTTCCGCAGGATAGCATCAAAGCGGAAGAGGCCGGGCGTCGACACGAGTGCCGACGCGGCACGCAGGAGTGCGTGCGCCACGAAGCTATCGCAGCAGAGTTTCCAGGCGCGAACCGGCGCGCACGATGGTTTGAGTGCGCTCGGGTCCGGTGGAGATCGAGCCCACTTCCACGCCGGTGCGGCTTTCGAGAAAGGCCAGGTAGTCCTTGGCGCGGGGCGGCAAGTCGTCATAGGAAGACATGCCGAAGGTGGATGTCTTCCAGCCGGGCAGGCACTCGTAGACCGGTTCGGCGTTTTCCATGCCGGCTACGCGCGGCGGCATCTCCACCAGGTCGCGGCCGGCGGCGCGATAGCCCACGCAGACGGGAATCGTATCGAACTCGTCGAGCACGTCCAGCTTGGTCACCACCAGGCTATCGAAGCCATTGATGGCGGCGGTGTAGCGCAGCAGGGGGGCGTCAAACCAGCCGCAGCGGCGGGGCCGTCCGGTGACGGCGCCGAATTCGCTCCCGCGGCGGCGGATCTGTTCGCCCTCCGGATCGCGCGCTTCGGTGGGAAACGGGCCGCCGCCGACGCGAGTGATATAGGCTTTGGAAACGCCGATCACGCCGCCAATCCGCGTGGGAGCGACGCCCGTGCCGGTGCAGGCTCCGCCGGCCGAGGCGCTGGACGAGGTGACGAACGGGTAGGTGCCGTGATCGATATCGAGCATGGTTCCCTGCGCGCCTTCAAACAGGACGCGCTTTCCCGCGCGGATGGCGCCGTTGAGCAGCATGGCCGTGTCGCACACCATGGGCCGGATGCGCTCGGCCATGGTTTCGTAGCGGTCGCGGATGGCGTGCGGATCGTCTTCCTCGTCGATCGAGAAGGTGCGGGCGATGGCGTGCTTCTCCTCCATCAGCGAATCGTACTGCGCGCGGAAGGCGTCGCGGTCGAGCAGGTCGGCGACGCGAATGCCGCGGCGCGCGATCTTGTCTTCGTAACACGGCCCGATGCCGCGCGATGTGGTGCCGATGGAGATGCGCCCGGGGCGCCCTTCCGACATGCGCTCCATCATGCGATGCTGCGGGAACAGCACGTGCGCGCGATTGCTGATGGCCAGGTTGTGAGTGACGTCCACACCGGCCGCTTCCAGCGCGGCAATTTCATCGAGCAATGCCGCCGGGTCGAGCACCAGGCCATTGCCGATGACGGCTTTTTTCCCGGGTCGCAGAATGCCGCTCGGAATCAGCTTGAGGACGAACTTCTTTTCGCCGATGAAAACGGTGTGGCCGGCGTTATGCCCGCCCTGGTAACGCGCCACTATGTCGAACCGTTCGCTGAACAGGTCGACAATTTTTCCCTTGCCCTCGTCTCCCCACTGGGAGCCGAGGATGATGATATTTGCCATGAAGAGTGAATCCACATTATTTTAGCCTAGCGATGGCGCTGTCCGTGGCGTTCGGCCTGCGAAAGGTGTGCGAATCCCACGAAGTGCGGTGCGTTATGCTCATACCGGTATGAAACGCCGTGAATTTCTGATGACGATTCCCGCGCTATCGGCCTCCGTGCTGCCGGCTCTGGCCGATTCGGGGGGCGTGAGCAGCGAGCAGGACCTGACCTTGTGGTACACCCGTCCGGCCGAGCGGTGGGTGGACGGGTTGCCGGCCGGCAACGGGCGGCTGGGTGCGATGGTGCTGGGCGGCGTGCCGAAGGAACGTATCTGGCTGAACGAAGCTACGCTGTGGTCGGGCTTGCCGCACAACGTCAATGCGCCCGATGGCGAGAAGACGCTGGCCGAAGTGCGGCGGCTGGTGCTGCAGGAGAAAGACTATTCCGCGGCGGACCTGGCGGCGCACAAGCTGCAAGGCACCTACACGGAGAGCTACCAGCCGTTGGGCGAACTGCAGATTACCCTGGAAGACGCGCATCCCGACGGCTACCGGCGCGAACTGAACATCGACACGGCGGTTTGCACGACCGTGCACGGCATGGGGCCGGGACGGATCAGGCGCGAGGTGCTGGTGTCCGCGCCGGACCAGGTAATCGCGGTGCGGCTGGAAGCACACGATGGGGCGCAACTGAACTGCCGGGTGGAGTTCACGAGTCTGCTGAAGCACAACGTGACGGCGGAGGGGGCGGCGCGGCTGCGTCTGCAGGCGAAGGCGCCGGCCCACGTGGACCCGGATTATCTCCGCACGCCGGATCCGGTGATCTGGGACGACGCCGAGGGCAAGGGCATGCGCTGCGAAGCGCTGCTGGATGTGCGCGTGGAGGGCGGCGCGGCGCGCCCCGACGGCGACGCACTGCGCATTGAGGGCGCGACCGCGGCGACGCTGCTGGTGTCGGCCGGGACCGGCTTTCGCGGCTTCGACCAAATGCCGGACCTGAGCGCGGCGGCGATCCACGCCGGATGCCTGAAGACGCTCGACGCGGCGGCGCAGAAGGGCTGGCCGGCGCTGAGGGCGGCGCACATTGCCGATCACCAGCGGCTGTTCCGGCGCGTGGAGTTCAACCTGGGCCCGGGCGGGCCGGGCGCGAAACTGCCGACGGACGAGCGGGTGAAGGACTACGCGCAGCGGCCGGATGCGCCGCTTGCGGCGTTGTATTTTCAGTTCGGACGCTACCTGCTGATCGCGGGCTCGCGCCCGGGCGGGCAGCCGGCGAACCTCCAGGGTATGTGGAGCGACATGCTTCGACCGGCCTGGAGCGCCAATTACACCACCAACATCAACGTCGAGATGAACTACTGGCTGGCGGAGACGTGCAATCTGAGCGAGTGCCATGCGCCGCTGTTCGACATGATCGACGGGTTGAGCCGCAACGGGGCGCGGACGGCGCGCGAGCTGTACGGTATGCCAGGCTGGGCGGCGCACCACAATACCGACCTGTGGCGCGCGGCAAATCCGGTAGGCAATGGGACGGGCGACACGAACTGGGCGAACTGGGCGATGGCGGCACCGTGGTTGTGCGAACACCTGTGGGAGCACTACCGCTTCACAGGGGATCGCGAATTCCTGCGCCAGCGCGCGTGGCCGGCGATGAAGGGAGCTGCGGAGTTTCTACTCGCGTGGCTGGTGGACGACGGCCAGGGCCGGCTCACGACGTGCCCTTCGACCTCGCCGGAGAACAGGTTCCTTACCGCCGACGGCAAGAGCGTGGCGATTGGCGCCGGCTGCACGATGGACCTGGCGATGGTCCGGGAGCTGTTCGCGAACTCGATCGCGGCCACGCGGGCGCTCGCCACCGACCAGGAGTTTGCCGGGCGGCTCCACGCGGCGGTGCAGCGTCTGCAGCCGTTCCAAAAGGGCAGCCAGGGGCAGTTGCTCGAGTGGCGAGAGGAGTTCAAAGAAACGGAGCCGGGCCACCGGCACGTGTCGCACCTGTACTCGGTATATCCCGCGGGCGTATTCACCTGGAGCCGTTCCGCGGAGTGGATGCAGGCGGCTGAGCGGTCGCTGGACCTGCGGTTGAAGGCGGGCGGCGGATATACGGGCTGGGGCGCGGCGTGGATTGTGTGTCTGCGGGCGCGCTTCCGCGACGGCGCGAAGGCGGGCGAAGCGGTGACGCGCCTGCTGAAGCAGAGCACGCACCGGAACCTGCTGGACACGCATCCGGGGGGCGGCGGCACGTTTCTGTTCCAGATCGACGGCAACTTCGGCGGACCGGCGGGCATTGCCGAAATGTTGCTGCAGAGCCACGAGGGCGAGGTTGCGCTGCTGCCGGCGTTGAGCCCGGATTGGGCGCAAGGCAGGATTCGCGGGCTGCGCGCGCGTGGCGGGTTGAGCGTGGACATCGCCTGGCAGGGCGGTAAGGCAACCAGCGCCGGACTGCAGGCCTCGCGGGCGCAGGAGGTCATCCTGCGGCCGCCGAAGGGGCAGAAGATCGGCCAAATCCGGCGCGTCGAGAACGGCAAGCCCGGGTCGGAGGTGGCCGTGAAGCCAGATGCCGGGGGCAGGGTGCGCGTGCCGATCGGAGAGGGCGCGCGCCTGGCGGTGGAGTTCGCCTGAGAGCGTGAGTGGGGCAGGCGCCCCGGTGTTCGGGTCCGAAGCGGATTTCGCCTGCCAACCGATTTCTTTACGCTTCCTGGCGGGAAGTTCTTCCGCCCCGTTCCGGGGCTCTCCGGGAGTCCTTTTCCCAAGGCTTGCGCCTTGGGCTATTTTCTTTCGCCCTCCGGGCTAAAAGCCGGAAGCCCCTGCTAGAGGCGTTCCAGAAGCCCCGTCAGCAACTTATAGAAGGGGGCGACCGACGAAATCTTGATACGCTCGCTGGGGCTGTGGACGTCGACGATGTGCGGGCCAAAAGAGATCATCTGCATCCCCGGATACTTTTCACCGATGACCCCGCACTCGAGGCCGGCGTGCATGGCGATGAGCTCGGGCTTCGAGCCGAGAACCTCCTGGTGGACGGCCAGGGCCGTGCGGACGATGTCGCTGGTCGGTTCGGGCTTCCAGCCAGGGTAGTCTCCGGACTGTTCCACTGCAAACCCGGCGAAGCCAAACACGGTAGCGACCATGCGGACGGCGGCGCGCTTGCTGCTTTCGATGGAACTGCGCTGGCTGGTCACGATCTTAGCTTCGTCCTGGCTGGTAGTGACGATAGCCAGATTGGTGGACGTCTGCACCAGGCCAGGAATGTCCGGACTCATGGCGAGAACGCCGTGATGCTGGCTGGCAAGGACGCGTACGATCATCGAAACATCGCCATCGGCGATTACGTTCTCCGGACGCGCGACCGCTTCGACGCCGATGCGCAGGCCGGGATCGAAGGACCCGAGATCGGACTGCGCCTCGGCCGCATAAGCCGCCAGCAGCGACTTCAGTTCGGGAGCATGAGCGGAATCGAGCACCACGACGGCGGACGCTTCGCGCGGGATGGCGTTCTGCTTGCTTCCGCCGTTCATGTCGGCGACGGCGACGGGCAAACGGTCCATCGCAGCCAGCAGTGCGCGGGCGAGGATGCGCAGCGCGTTGCCGCGGCCGCGGTGAATGTCCACGCCCGAGTGGCCGCCCGCCAGGCCCGAGATCTTCACGCGCCAGGCTTCGCCGGAAGGAGCGGGGCGGCGAGCGATCTTGCGCCGGGCGATGGAGCAGACGCCGCCGGCGCAGCCGATGCAAAGAGTGTTCTCCTCTTCGTTGTCGAGATTGAGGAAGTACCTGGACTTGAGGAGTCCGCCGGGGAACTTGGAGGCGCCGGTGAGGCCGCTCTCTTCGTCGATCGTGAACACGAACTCGAGAGGGCCATGAGCGACGGTATCGCTTTCCATGACGGCGAGCGCGGAAGCCACGCCCACTCCATTGTCGGCGCCGAGGGTAGTGCCATCCGCTTTGAGCCAGTCGCCATCCACCACCAGGCGAATGGGGTCTTTATCGAAGTCGTGAATTGTGCCTTCGTTCTTTTCGCAAACCATGTCCAGGTGGCCCTGAATGACAGCCGGGACAGCGGCCTCGCGTCCGGGGCGCGCGGGTTTGCGGACGACCAAATTGCCGGTGGAGTCCTGAACCGATTCCAGGCCCAGACGGCTGGCCAGCGCCAGCACATAATCGCGGGCCGCAGCTTCCTTTTCCGAGGCGCGGGGAATGGCCGCGAGAGCAGCGAAGTGCTTCCAGACGGCCTTGGGTTCGACATGATCCAGAGCGGTAGACATGGTGTGAATCATGATAGCGTACGGTGCGCCGGGCGAGTTAGCGTCCGAGGGGTGTGCGACATGAAAGTGGCGCGCTCGCGGGGCGGAAGATCGCTCGCCAAAAAAGTCTTACGCCCCGTTCCGGGGCTAAGGTCACCGCCATCCTTTCCCCACGGCTTGTGCCGCGGGCTATGTTCTTTCGCCCCTCCGGGGCTGGGCCCGCACCCGATGTTAGAACGTCAATCCATTTTTATGTCGTGCACCAGCGTCCGAGTTAGCGTCCGGTTGAAACGGCGAACCCGCCAGCCGCTGCGCAAAGACGCATCGCGGCGCGCGCCAAAGCGGAAGAGTTAGACTGGAAGCGCGCCGCCGATGGATTCTTCGACCTCTACGATCAACTCCAAGCCCCGGTCCTCGATGACACGGCGTGCGTGGGCACAACTGGCGGCAAGCGCGGTAGTGCTGGCGGCAGTGCGACGGAAGGCTCGCGCCGCCGGTTTGAGTGGGGATCCGCTTGTCTGCGGCGGTCCCGGGTGCGAGCGCCGCTACCGGGTGGATGCGCAAGTGCTGCTGTTTTCCGTGCCTCTGATCCGGCGCGCCGGTGTGGGTGCGGCTACCGCAGCGTGGCGGGAATCGAAGGAAGCGGACGACACGACACGAGCTCTCGACTTCGTCGCATTCTCGCTTCCCAACCGCGCGGCCGGGCTGAACCGTCTTGGGTTCATCCAGGAGAGAATCAGGCTGACCGAGGGCAACATGGTCGAAGCGATCTACTTCGGCCTGATGACGGCGTCGGCTGAAGAGAGCGCCGAAGAAGCTCGCCAGGCGCTTCACCCAACTGCCAGCCAGGCGGCGTACACGGCGGTAGACGCCCGGATCCTCAGTCATTCGATGGAAACTGCGACCGCCCATTTCACGGCGCCCGCGACGCTTTCCTTGAGCCACCGCACCCAACTGGAGCAAATGGCGCGCCAGGCTCTGGCCGCGGCGCCGCGGAAATCGGTAGACTTTTCGCCCGACGTTCAACCGCCGCCTCCCTTCCTCGAGGCCCTGGCCGGCTTGCTCCGCCGGCCGAACGGCGGCGAGGGCCGGTACATTTATAATGGCCGCCTTTACAACCTGCGACTGCGGCGCGCGGCCGACGCCAAGGCCGGCGAGTACTTCCGCGCGCACGGCCTGGCATCGGGCGCGGTGATCGCAGTGACTGGCGCGCTGCAGCGCGCGAGCGGCGGCAAGCGGATCGATTTTCGGTTGTGGGTGGAAGACTCCGCGGCGCATCCGGTGCCGCTGCGCATCGAGTATCAGCCCAAGTCATACCTGCGGCTGACATTCGACGCGGAGGCGTGAATATCGTTTTACTAAATCGATTGCCACTGCGGATCTTTGCCGATCTTTCATCTTGCAATGGATACTCCGGAGCGCTAGACTTCAGGGAATGACGGCCAGAGGGGTTAGTGTTCCGGGTTTCGACCCGCGAGCCGCCGAGGTGGAGAGGGTAATCGATAGCCCCGCCTTGCATGGTTCTGAATCGCTGTGCAGGCTGATGCGCTACCTGGCGAATCGCGCGATTCACGATCCAGGCTCGGCGATCCGGGAGCACGAAATTGCAGCGGACGTGTTCGGCCGCTCTGAGGCATTCGATCCGCGCATCGATTCGACCGTGCGCGTCAACATCGCGCGGCTCCGCGCCAAGTTGATCGATTATTACAATGGCCCCGGCGCGGAAGACCGGATTGCCATCGAACTGCCGAAGGGCTCTCACTCGCTGGCGTTTCATACCAGGCGTGTGGAAGCGGAAGCCAAGATCACGTTGCGTCCGGTCCTGGAAACGCCGGCGGTGCGGGTCGAACCGCCGCCTCGCACCAATCGCCTGCTGGCAATTGCTTTGATATGCATGACCGCCATTGCCGCTATCCTCGCCGCCACTCTGGTGTTCCAGCCCAACGGAAGAGGTGACAGCCGGGCCGTGGCTGATGCAGGCGATACGCGCTCGCTGCGACGCTTTTGGGGAATGCTGCTCAATGGGCCGAACGATCCATGGGTGGTGTTCAGCAACGCGACGTTCGTGGGGCGGCCTACCACTGGCATGCGCTATCTCGTCCCCTCTCTCGATTCGGGCCGCGACGTGGTGGATTTCTATACGGGGATCGGCGAAGTGCTCGGGATCCACGCCTTGGATCGGACCTTCGCTTTGCTGAACCGCTCGATCCGTGTCAAGCGCGGCGGTCTCCTTTCCCTGGACGATGTAGAGAATAACGATGTTGTTTTCGTCGGGTCGTCACTGGAGAACCTGCCGTTGCGGGACGTCCCCGGCCTGCAGGATTTCCAGTTCAAGTTGGTTGACGAAGGACCGCGGTCGGGTGAGGGCGCTCTCATCAACGTGGCGCCGCGGGCGGGTGAGCCCAAGATGTTCCTGGCGAGTCCCCTGCCGCTGACCGAGGACTACGCGGTGGTGGGGCTGGTGCCGGCTCTCAACCCATCGCGGTGGGCTCTCATTCTGGCGGGTACATCCACCATCGGAACGCAAGCGGCGGTGGAATACGTCTGCCGCAATGACACGGTGCGCGAACTGCTGAACCGGGCCGGCAACATAAAGCCGGGCGCCCGGCCACTCTTTGAAGCGGTGCTGGACGTCCACATCAAGGGTGGCGTGCCGGTGCGCAGTGAGATCGTCTTGTTTCACGCGCGCCGTCCGCTGAACTGACCTTAGCCGCTGTCCCGCACAGGGCGGGCCCGCCAAATTTTCCCGCGTGGGTCTTCTCGCCGATTCTCCAGCCGTTCATTTCGCCGCGGTCCTTGGTCGAAAAACTCAACATGTTGTTTTGTCCCTGCGTCGCGCGTCGGGCTACGCGCAAAGTGCCGGGTCACCTAATGTTACATGGGCGTGTAACATGGCGGCCAGGACCCTGTCTTGTGGAGGACTTCTGCGGATCGGGCAGTTTCTTCTAACTTCCTGAAAATAAAAACGTTCCTTGATCGGAGACAGGCGCATGGGGCAGGTTATCCAGGTGTCGCGAAGTTTTTTGCTAGTATTTTTATACTGTCGGACATAAACTCGGTACATCTGTGTGGAGGGTTGCCGGGGTTCACTCCCCCGTCTTGCCTAATCGAAAGCCACGTACGCGAGGGACTCTATGCTGGGTACACATCGAAGAATATGGTGCTATATAGCACTGCTGCTGGCGCTTTGTGCTACAGCGAGCGCTCAACAAGTTTTCGGAAGCATTTTCGGGACGGTGACGGACGCCAGTGGCTCCGCAGTGGCGGATGCCAAGGTCACCGTGACGGATGTGAACAAAGGAACCAAGTTTGAAATTTCCACAGATGCCTCCGGCTACTACAACAAAGGGCAGTTAATTCCCGACAAGTACACGGTCACGATTGAGGCCAAGGGATTCCAAGCCGTAAAGTCGGACACTGTGGACATCAATGTCGACGCGGCGGTCCGGTACGATGCTTCGCTGAAGGTCGGCGAAGTCACCACCCAGGTGGAAGTGCAGGCCGCGGCGCCCCTGCTCCAGTCCGATCGATCCGACGTGTCGCAGACCTTCGATGCGAAAGAGATCAACGACCTGCCAAACATCGGGCGCAACCTCCAGTCGATGGAATTGCTGAACCCGGGCACCGCCAAGATCGGCTGGCAGCACGCGTCGGATGAGAACCCGCAGAACAGCGTGCAGATGGTGGTCAATGGCCAGTTGTTCGATTCCATGGGTTATGAGCTGGACGGGACGACGAACCAGGATCCGATCCTGGGGATCATCGTCATTAATCCGACGTTCGACTCGGTGGAAGAAGTAAAGCAGGCGAACCAGAATTTCGATGCCGAATTCTCATACGTGGGAGGCGGCATTGCTTCTTACTCGACAAAATCCGGCACCAACCAGATTCATGGCGACGTATTCGAGTATCTGCAGCTCAACACACCCGGCTTTACCACATTCGCCGCGAACCCATTCTCCGGGCTGCCCGCAGCAGTCTACCGCCAGAACCAGTTCGGCGGCTCGATAGGCGGCCGGATTAAGAAGGACAAGCTTTTTTATTTTGGCGATGTCCAACTGAACCGGCAGTCGCAGGGCGCCTCGGTGGTGACCAGCGTGCCCGACACGCTGAATCGCACCGGCAACTTCAGCGACTGGCTCGCCTACAACGCCAACTATCAGATCTACGATCCCACGACTGGGGATCCGCTGACGGGGATTGGTCGCACGCCGTACGCGAACAACACCATCCCGACCAGCCAGCTCAGTTTGCAGGCCAAGGCAATTATGGCCAACTGGCCCTCACCCAATATCCAGCAAATCTCCGG
>Ga0209415_10001328_pt1 | contig 47392 bp, 42 predicted proteins | sample PeaSoiSIISIP2007_FD_187696 | JGI IMG/M metagenome (GOLD analysis project Ga0209415, IMG submission 187696) | Peat soil microbial communities from Weissenstadt, Germany - SII-SIP-2007 (SPAdes) (version 2) | ecosystem: Environmental > Terrestrial > Soil > Wetlands > Peat | place: Germany... | reverse complement strand
CCGGCTCGCCGGGCTCGCCGCCGGACTCGCCCGGCGGCTGGGACACATCCTCACCGTCGCCCGGAAGCCCATCGTCCTGCGGCTCTGGCTGCTCGGAGGCTGTCATCTCGCAGATCGTAGCCGCGTGGGTGGCGGACGTCCGGCGGCGCCCACTCAACCCACACGCGAGTGTTTCTTTGGCAGTCCTCGACGGCGTTCTGAGCCGAGGTCGACGACGGACCTAGACGAGGGCTGGGAGCGCACGCATTGCGCGAAGACAGCATCCGCAGACGCACGCTGCGCGTGTGAAGAAGGGGATGTCGATGCACGCTGCGCATGCACTCCGTTGGGGTACCCTCCCGATTGGAGGACAAGCAGGCGGAACAGCCGCGGATCGATGCACGCCCACGGCGTGCACCCGAAGGGCACAGGCGAGCGCACAGAGATGCTCGCCTGACTGGTGCGAGACCGCCGGCAGACCCGGCCACGGCGAAGGAGCGCGGGGCGGTGGAGAGCGAACACGCGCTGGGCGACATCCGTGGGCCGGACCGTGCGGAGTCGCCCCGGGGCACGAAGGTGTCCGCAGGCCGGTGCGCGCGGACATGTACACGGACGGTCGCCCGACGAATGCGGGGCCGCCGGTGAACCGGCCAAAGCGGGCGAGACCGCAGGCGCTGGAGAGCGGACATGCAATAGCCGACAGCCGTGAGGCGAGCGGCCCGACACTCGACCCCGGGGCACGAACGTCTCCGCAGGCCGGAGGGAGCGGACATGCTCGATTCCCCGGTGCGAAGCGGGATCCGCCCGGACCGGCGGGCTGGACCCGGCCACGTTACGCGTGGGGAGCCGAAGCGAGCGGACATAGCCGCCAATCCCCACCTACGGCGAAGCATGCACGCCGCACCGCGTCGAGGCCCACCCTTGCGAGCCGAGGCACGTTGGGCGGCGCGTCGAGCCGGCGCCGGCCCGGAGCTCGCTGAGCAGGCTGTTCACGCAGCCAAGGCGAACGCCTCAGGTGAGCATCCTAGCGCTGGCTCAGATGTCCCCGAGGCCCCATCCGCACAACCGGCCTCAGCGGCTCCTGCAGGCGCCTGTCAGGCAAGGTAGGAGCGTGGCATCGCGCTTCCCACGATGCGATGATCCCGGCGATGTCGGATGGTCAGATCGTCCTTCGCTCCAGCTTTGCGCTCCTGCAAATGGATGCGAGGCTGCGGTGGTCGGTGCGAGCGCCCAGTTTCGATCCACAGCGGCCAACCGGGCCATTCACCACGCTCGTGGCATTCCTACCGCCTGTATTCGCGGGTGAACTCACGGACTCCATAGCCGCCATGCCCGGCCTCGCCGCACACTACCGCTACACCCCGGCACAGCTACACATGACGGTGCGCAACCTGGACGGGGCCGAACTCGCCGACGTGACGGGTTTGCTGAGCGGACTGAAGTCGATCCGCCTCAACGTAGACGGGCTCAGCTTCACACGCTCGACGCTGCTGCTGCGGCTCCTCTCCCCAGACCGGAGACTCGGCGAGCTACGGGCCGCGCTCGATGCCTTGCCCGGTCCTCGACGCCGCCCGCGAATGTCACGCGACCTCGCGTTTGCCAACGTCCTGAGACTCAACGGGCCCGTGAGCAGCGAGCTACGCCGCGGAGTCCGGACCTACCGACCGACCTCCACGGAGATCACCCTGGACACGCTGACTCTGCTCCGTACGAACAAGGTCGGCGACCCCAGCCACACCAGGGTGCTCAGCCGCCACCCCCTCCTGCGTTAGACACCGGTAGCAGCGACAGCATGTAGGGCGACGAGCCACGAGCCGAGACGGACCACAGCCACCCGAAGCGCGCCGACTGTCTCCCTAGATCCACACCCGCGCCAGCCTTCGCAGCCGGTCACGCACCTCGGAAGCTATCCCCGTCAGAGCGCGCGGTAGCGCCGTGGCCAACCGTCGTGCCGGCGTCGGAGCGCACAGCACGAGCCCGCAGCCACTCGGAGCAGTGCCAGGGCGGCCAGGAGGGCCAGCCAGACCGGTCCGACCGGTGGAACTCATAAACAACACACTCCCTTCTCGTCGATCAAGTTGAGCGCCGAATACGGGCAGCCCGAACGCTGCGGGCAGAGAGAGAGCGGGGACGCCAAAGACCCCCCGGCGGGGTTGGGGTCCCCGGCGGGTGGGCTCAAGCGATTTGGGTCCGGTAGACCCGGGCCGAGCGGAGTGAGTCCAGCAGGGGTGCGTGGCCGGTGCTGAACATGCGTGGTGCCCGGCGCGAGGAGGGGACGGCGCAGCTGGGCGTCCTTACCCCGTTCGAGGCACCCCCCCCACTCGCGTGCACTCCCGACGAGGCACAGGGCTCTTCGCGCGCGCCAGACAGGGTGTGCAGAGGGATCACGCGCGGGAGCGTCACGTATGGACGGTTGAGGGATCGGAGGAGGCGGTCGCGGCCGATTCGAGGGAGCAAACGACGGCAGACTCGGGCAGCAGAGGAACGGATGCGCACGCTTCGGGTGCGGGCGAGCGGGCCACAGGGTCCCGGCGGACGGGGTCGCCGAGCGAGAACACCGATGAAGCGTCGCAGGCGGAGGCTCACTCGCTGCGCACTGGGTCGGCCTGCGGGCTCCGCAGCGTTCTGCAGATATACAGCGGGGGAAATGCCGCCCGAAAGGGAGGCCGCGTTGCTCGCCGGCACCGCCGGCGTGCACGCCCGTCACAGATGGCAGGCCAGGGGATCCATTGGGGTGATGGGACTCCAGCTCGACAGTCTCGACGAGAAAACCAGAGCTCTCATGATCGAGGAGCTCGACCTCGACGTGGAAGGCGAGAACCTGTACCTGAGCAAATTCCTCAGCCCGGCCGGGCGCGAGCAGTACCCCCAACTCCTCCGGGAGGCCGTCGAGCACGGCGACACCGACTCGTTCGGCAACGCCCTCCAGCGGGCAGGCGTGTTCCTCTCGACCTACGAGAAGCGCAAGCCCAAGGGTGGCTACACGACCGCCAGAGTTCCGCACACCGCGCACGAAACCCTCGCCGAGGGCGAGTTCAACCGGTTCTATCTACGCGGACTGTGCCGGCGACTGATCGCAGCGGGTGCCGGCACGATCGAGGTCTACCGGGCGCGCGCATCGGAAAACCCACGGCCCGAGTCCGAGGCGATGATCGGCCAGCGCCTGGATCCGCCACCGCTCCTCGCCGACCTGAGAGACAACACGTTCGTCGACACGGCCCTGCACCTGCCGCCCGGACCGAACTCGGGACTGAGCGGGCGAATCGCCGCATGAGGACGACCGCGCCCAACGCGCGGAACCTTCCACACGCCTGGCGTGATCGGGCGAGCCAACAGAGCCGTCACAACGGCAACCTGGTGGTGAGCCCCATGTGCAGTCGAGACGAGCAGCCCGCCCGCCCGCGCTATCCGCCGACTCCTCGCCAATCTCCACCACGTCAGGGTCATCCGAGGACGCGCAACGTTTGTGCGCTTGGACAGGCATTGGACTAGCGTCTCGGGATTCGAACAGATGGCGTCGAACTCCACCGAGCTGACCGGCGAGGAGCGTGCGGCCCTGGTGGCGATCTATGACGTGTTCGCCTCAAAAAGCAACTGGCCGACGTATCAGCATTTCGTCTCGGTCACCGCCCGCGAGCTGAAGGCCGATCCGCGCGAGTTGTACTTTCAGCTCAGCGAGGCCGCGCTCATCAGCCCGCCGGTCAGCCGCGAGCAGGCCTTTCAACTGCGCGAGAATGCGCAGGTCACACTCACCGTGCGCGGGCTCGCTCAGCTCCCCGCGGCCGCCGAGGACCTGCAGCTGCTGCTCGCGTGCGTGCGGTATCTCGCACGCGTCGCGCAGGAATTCCGCCCGCCCGATCCGACAGTAGCCGCAACCCTGGACGTCAGCAGTGCGGAGGTCGCGGCCGAGCTCGCGATTCCAGCAGAGGACGCGGCGCTCCTTCGCCTCGGCTGGCTCGTGCAGCAGACCCCTGGATTGTGGAGCTCCTTCAGCGGGCCGGGCCCGGAGGGCTGGGGGCTCACCCTGGCGCTCGAGCAGGCCCGCCGTTTTACGGCTGTCAGCACACTCGAGGACTACCTGCGCCTCGCGGGCGGCGACGCGGAGCCGGCGAGGGCGGAAACCTCCGACGTACGGGAAGCGACGAAGAGGCGGCCAAGCACAGGCGCGAATCCCTCGACCTCCATGCAGAGCGAAGCTCCCCAAGACTCCGGCGGCCAGCCCGAACCACAGGAGCAGACCCTGCCGGACGGTCAAGGGCCGGAGGAAAAGCAGCGCCTTCGGTTCGCGCGCAGCGTCGCCGCAGACCTGCCGAGCCCCGAGGACCTGCTTGGCTTTGACCCGCTCGTGAAAGCCCTGCACGGGCTGCTCAACGACGCCAATACGGTGCTGCCCCTGGCGATCGCGGTCACCGCACCATGGGGAGCCGGGAAGTCCTCGGTGATGCTCCAGCTTCAGGCAGCCCTGCACCAAGAGCAAGCCGCTGCCGGCACGGCGCGAACATGGGCGACCGTGCGCTTTGACGCGTGGAAGTTCGAGCGCGGCGAGCGGCTGTGGGCGGCGCTCGCGAAGGCGATCTACAGCCAGCCCCAGTGGGGCATGTCCCCGCTGCAGCGGGTGAGCTTTCGGGTCCGTCTCGAGCTGGCAAGACGCGGCTGGGCTGGGAGCATCCTGACTCTCGCCTGGCCGTGCCTGGTGCTCGCGGCGATCGCGCTCGCCGCCGTGCGCGTGAGGGTCTCCGGCGTCGGCGCCGTGCCCGCCGTGATCGCGGCCGCCGCGGTGAGCCTCGCTGCGATCACGCACTACGGCAACGCGCTCGCCAACCCGTTCAAACGAGCCATCGAGCGACACGCGCGAGCACCGGACTACGAGGCGCACCTCGGGTTCACCTCGGAGGCGGACCGCGACATCCGCGTGCTCACACGGCTGATCGCCCCCGACGAGACGCACGGCCTGGCCGTGTTCGTCGACGACCTGGACCGCTGCAGCAGCGCGCATCTGGTGGAGGTCGTCGAGGCGATGAACCAGATCTTCAACTCGGCCAGCGACCATCGCTGCGTGTTCGTGCTCGGCCTCGACCGCGACGTGGTGACGAGCAACATCAACGTCGCCTACGCGAGCACCGTCGAGCAGCTGCGCAAGGATCGAAACACACTCGGGGAACGCTTCGGGCTCGAGTTCCTGGCCAAGCTCGTGCAGCTCTCGGTGTCGATCCCCGAGCCGACACCGCAGGCGCTACAAGCGCTGATGGAGAAGGTGACCGGCAATCTCGCCGCCAGCACCGACCCCTCCCAGCTGCCCGGCGAGGAGGAGGTCGCGCGAGTGCGGGCGAGCATCCAATCGGCCTCCGGGCCGACGCTCGCGAGCGTCGCAGACGTCGGCGCAAAGATCACGCAGGCGCCCTCGGCGGTGGTCGCGGCGGCGGTCCGCCAGGAGCTCGCCGAACGGATCGAGGACTCGCCGGAGGTCGCCGCCGCAGAGTTCGCAGCCCTCCCCTATCTGGAGCGCAACCCGCGTCAGCTCAAGCGCTTCCACAACGCGTTTCGCCTCCAGCTCTACGTCGCCAACGAGGATGAGACCGTTCCGTTCGAGTTCACCGGCGCGGAGCTGATCGCGCTGGCGAAGTGGGTGATCGTGCGTTTGCGCTGGCCCGATCTGGGGAACGCGATCGCACAGGACCCAGCCCTGCTGTTGCTTCTGGAGGCGGAGGCGAACCAGGAACCCTCGAGCGTCTCACTGGACCTCGTCGATGCATCCCGCATCGAAGAGCGCGACCGCTGGCTGGCACGAACCGGCGTGCGTGCACTGATGAGCGAGCCGGATCGGAGCCGACGCCTGAGCACGCTGGAGCTGAAGCGCTACCTGCGTGTCGCGTGAGACGGCGGCGAAGGCCTAGGTCACGCTCGGCGCGACGGGGGCTCGAGTGGGCGCCGGGAGTCATCTAGGCGCCCGCGGATGAGCCCATCACCCGGTCAAGCAGCCGGGCCAGCCTGCGAACGGCATCGACCGCCTCCCTGGACTCGACCCAAAGCTCCGAGCGGTCGCGCGACGGGATGAAGCCGCTGAACGAGTTGGCGGCCCGGTCCAGGAACCACCTGCCGCTGGTGAACCCGAACAGCTGCTCGTAGAGGCGCAGCCGTTTGCGTGAGCGCTCAGGACTCCACTGCGCCGTGAACCCGCGCATGCACGGGTGCTCGTCGCAGAACTTCTCCACCAGGTGCCCCTTGAGAAAGCGCGTCGCGACCGCGGTGCGGAACGCGTCGCTCTGGATGAGCTCGGAGGTGACCTCCTTCGGCAACCGGACCGCGCCGGCGGCGGCCGGCGTGTTCAGCGCGCTCCAGAACAGGTACTCGTTCGTCACGTACAGGGTGTCCACCAGGAAGCGCCCGGCGTCCAGCAGCTGCACCACCGCGCCGTCTCGCAGCCGCTCACCGGCGCCCACCTCATAGAGCCCGTCGACGCGGATCAGCCCGGCGTCGTCCTCGAAGCGTTTGACGGCCAGTTCGCGCAGTGCCTCATCGACGCGCCCCTGCTCGACGCCGAGCTTGCAGATGTCGATGCGGATGTTGGTGACGGTCGCACGGCCGTGGCGCCGATGCGCGAGATACTGAAGCAGCCGCAGGCGCAGGAAATGGATCGGCGGGTCCGTAGCCTCCTCCTGGGAGGCGAAGACCATCACGTTTTCCGGCGGGCGGATCGGCTCGCCGTCCGCGGCCGACCAGAACAGCAGATGCCGGTAGAGCAGGCTTCTGGTCACCCGCCGGAGCTTGCGCCTGCGGGCAAGCGAACGCTCGCCGCGGCTGTCGAGCATCGACTGGAGCAGTTCGCGCAGGCGGTACATGTGCGTCTTGTCCTGCAGGATGTCGGAGGCGAAGACCGTGAGGCTCAGCGCGCACTCGCGCAGCGACCCGTTGTGCCACGAGTGCACGGCATGGGCGAACTCCCAGTTGTCACGCTTGAGCTCGGCATCCTGCTCGTCGGTGCGAAAGATGTCGTACACCATCAGCTCCAGCAGTTCCATGATCGAGTCCAGAAACACGCCGACGCTGCCATTCGGTGTCAGGGCGGCACTCTCGGCGAGCCGGGCGGCCTTCTCCCGGTCGATGGCGTCGCGCATGACCGCGATCGTCTCCTCCTCGCGCAGGACGGCCAGCCGCTTCTCGAGGAAGCGCAGTGTGAGCTCGATCGGTGGCCGCTCGTAAGCATCGGGGTCCAGGGGCCGCTGGGTCATCGAGATGCGCGCAGGCGCCATGGCGGTGTCCAGCTGGTGCTGTATCGCGTCCGCGGTCTCGGGCCGCACGGCGACGGCGCCCCGGACGCGGTGTCTGGAGGAGCTCATGATCGCGAACAGCACCTCGCCGCAGCGCAACGCGGTGTCATAGCCGAGATGGTCGACGTTGTCGATCACGAGCAGCGGCTCATACGGTGTGCGGCGGCCGATGAACGCCAGCAGCGTGCGCAGACGGTCGGCGTGGGGTGACTGGGAGAACTCCCTCAGCCCGGCGGCGATGAGCTCGTGGTAGTCGGGCTGGCTGGCCAGGTATCGCCACTCCTGGGGTTCATGCGGCGAGAGCCCGTCGTTTTCGACGGTGTTGCGGAATATCTCAAACGCCGAATGGTGCTGGTAGATGAAGCTGAGCCATGCGCCGGGTTCGCTCCCGGGAGCGTCGAGGCGGTCCTTGACCTTGGCGAGCAGATCCTCATAGAGCTCGCGGTGGATCGTCTCCGAGACCGTATGTTCGTCGCGAAGGGCCTCTTTGAAGGAGTTCGCGTCAAAGACGCAGGGGATGAAGTTGGTCCTGCTGGAATCAGCGGGCGCGCGGGTCGAGCGCTCGCCGGAGGGTTCAAGTTCGTGGACGACGGCCTGGATCGCGGTCGACTTGCCGGTCCCGCACTCTCCGGTGACGAGGACGAGCTGCCCGGTGTCGAGCGTGAAGAGAATCTCGCGGATCTCCGGCCGGTCGACATAGATATCGGTCCAGAAGCGCTCTTCGATCTGCCGCGCCACATAGGCGTAGACGTCGTCGTGGTGGCGCGGCGCACGCTTCAGCGGCGAGTACTCGAGCGCCGCGTTGATGGCGTTGGAGATCAGCTGCAGCTCAGTCTGATCCGGCGCCGTGTGCTCCCTCAGCAGGAAGGTGGTGTGGCGGCGGCGCGGCTCTTTGGGGCGTCCGGTCATCGTGCGCGGTATCTCCGGGAGCACCTATCCGGCCGCGCGGATGCGCCACGAGGGCGACATGCGCTGCCCTTGTGGGCCGCCGGGGATGTCCTTCACAGGGCCGGGGCTGCGTCGACGACGATGCTCAAGCTGCTCTCCTCGAAGGGTCGGTGGGATTCAACGCAGTCCTGGGCTTCCTTAGATCCTTGAGCCGGGGGTTTGTGACGTACCGGCGACGCGGCGCGGAGCGCTACCGCGGCCGCACCCAGAATCCGACCGGCGCGGGACTCGACGCGTCACAAACAGCGACGGTCCGCGTCTATGTCCCCGTGGGACCGCGGGAGCAGACGCTGAGGTGAGGCGCAGAGGACCGGCAGTTCACGGGCATCCGGGCAGGCACGGCGGGGGGCACGCGATGTCGAGCGAGCAGCATCAACTGACGCAGACGGGCGCGGAGGGCGTGAGGAGCGCGCCGATGCCCGGCGTTTGCCCGCGACGGCTGCAGGCCGCGGCGATCGACGCCCGCATGCGCGCGGTCATGATCGCCGCGACGCTGCTCGTCATTCCGGACCTCGTGCTCGAGGAGCAGCCGCTGCGAGAGTCCTGGCACACCGTCGCTGTCATCGGCGACTGGGCGATCTGGCTCGTCTTCCTGATCGAGCTCGCCGCGATCATGCTGCTGGCAGAGGACCGGCGGGCATGGCTGGCGCGCTACCCGCTCGCGCCCGCGATGCTGATCCTGACACCGCCGTTCGCGCCCGCCGGACTGCAGGCGCTGCGGGCCTTCCGGCTGCTGCGCCTGGTGCGAGTCGGTCGCGGCTTCCAGCTGCTCGCGGAGCTCCTCACGCTGGATGGCCTGAAGTACGTAACGGCGCTTGCCTTCTTCCTGGTGGTGGGCGGCGGGACGGTGTTCGCCGGGGCGGAGAGCCGCGTAGGGCATCACCTCTCCACCTGGGATGGGATCTGGTGGGCGGTGGGCACCGTCAGCACCGAGGGAAGCAGCGTCCAGGTCACGACCGACGCCGGGCGGGCGATCGCGATCGTGCTGATGCTCACCGGGATCGGCGTGTTCTCGATCGTGACCGCAGCCGTCGCGCAGCATTTTCCTGCTCCGCGATCGGGTCGATCAGGACGAGGCGCTCAGCCACGGCGAGAGGGCGATCATGGAGCGCCTCGATCAGCTCGCGGGGCGACTCGAGGACATCGACAGGACGACACGCGGCCAGGCTCCCGACGTCATCGTTCAGACGGCGCCGGCCCGAAACCCCCGTGAGCACTAGCCAGCCCGAGGAGAAGGCCGGCCCGCCCATCGATGCGACCGCCGGACGGCCGGGAGCTCCCGGCCCACCCGGCTCAACGTCCCCGAGCCGGGAGACGCATCCGCGATCTGACCCTCGCAGGCGCCGCATCTGGCTCGCACAGCTGGACCCCATTCTCGGTGAGGAGATCCGCCAGGCCGGCGCGGTCTCCTGCGAGGAACTCGCGGCACTGGCCGAGCGCCCGCTGAAGGCAACGGCCGGCGCTGCGACGATCGAGGAGTGGTGGGAGTACGCATACCGGCGCAGTTGGATCGAGGAGCACACCCCGGGTCGCTGCCGGCTCACCGACGTTGGCCGCGAAGGGCTGGCGAGGCTACGCCGGAGCAATGCAGGAACCGATCCGGCCGAGCTCGCCAAGGGCCTGTTGAAGTGGATCGCTCCGACCGGCGCCGTGCTCGCGACCGCCTACGCGTCCAGCCGACACGACGGAGCGCTCGCCGCGATCCTGCTGATCGGGATGGCCGTGGCGGTCCTGCTCTTCATCGCCGCCCCGCTCGTGAAGCTGCTCGACGGGCCGCTCGATCGGCTGATCGCGCGACGCGCCTGCAGGTGGCTCGAGGACCGGGAGCTCCGGTTCGCGAGACGGGCACCCGTAGGCAGGCGGGCCGACAGGGTGTACGGGCCCGGGCAGAGCACGGCGACCGGACTCGGCTTGCCCATGGCACCCGAGGAGCGAAGCTGCCGGTGAAGCTCTAGCTCGAGCCAGGACCCGGGCGCGGTCAGGGGCCAAGCTCGACGCACACGAGCGTTCGACTAGCTGGCCGGCCTGCGATGCGAGACCGTCCCCTCCCCGGGTGCGGTCGAGCGCCGGCGCCGGCGCGCGTTGAGCCGTTCGACAGAGCTCTCGCGACCTTCGGCTGATCTCCTTCCGGCGCGGCGGTGGGCGCTCTCCACCGCACGGAGCTCCGAGCCGAGCCTCTCGAGAGCTGGCAGCCGCCAACGATCCGGGGATTGACTGCTCACGATCTCGGATGAATGCTACTTATAAGTCTGTAGACTGACAAGTAGCAGACGGTGAGCCTTCCTGCCGTGGAAGGCGACCTCCAACGAACCGTCGGTGCCAACCTCCGCGCCCACCGCGAAGCACGGGGACTCAGCCAGGAGGCGTTCGCCGAGCTCGTCGGCGTCCACCGCACCTACATGGGCGGACTCGAGCGCGGCGAGCGCAACCTCACGCTCAGGAGCCTCGAGCGGATCGCGGGGCGGATCGGGGTGGAGCCTCGCGCGCTGCTCGACGTCAACACAGCCACCTGAGCCCCGCCTGCCGCCGAGCGCGTCAAGACCCAACAGCACGGCGAAGAACCAGCGCGCCTCACCGCCGCGCACGCACAGGCACGGCCACGCCTGAACGCGACGCAGCCACGAAGGCGAGCGGCGATCCCCGATCGGCACGGCGCGCACCGCCTCATGTCAACCGGGGCCAGCCCTCCGCCTTCAAGACCGCCCGCGCCTCGGGCGCTGGCCGCGCGCCGGCGAACAGCCGCGCATGATCCGCAGTCAGGCCGCCGCCGAGGCGCCGCTCGCGCTCCCTGCGAGCTTGCCGATCACGAACTCGCCGGCCTCCTCGCGCCCGATGAACGGCGCCAGCGCCACGTACACCGCGAGCGGCTGACAGCGACGGATGTCGAACCCCGAGCCACGACGGCCGGCCTGGAAGGCGATCTCGAAGATCGCCGCCGCCGCCAGAGCCGAATGGGCACGCGAGAGCCCTTCGGCCTCGGAACGCTCGCGGTAGCCATCCTCCAGGAACAACGTGAACGCCATCTGGATGTCGTGCACGCGCAGGGTAAAACGCGGGCCGATCGCATAACACTCGATGAACCCGAGGTGCGCGATCAGGGGCTCCCGCGCCAGGAAGCTCGTGAACGCCAGGCCGCCCTGCCAAACACGCTCCCTCCAGGCACGGGGGGCGAAGAACGCGGGCGCGCACGCGGCCATCGTCTGCTGGAAACCCTGCTCATAGGCAGCGATGAACGCGTCCGCCTTGCTCGCGAACTCGTCGTAGAACCGGCGGCGGGAGACCCCCGCCGCGCCTACGATGTCGTTCACCGTGATCGCCTGATAGCCCTTGGCACGGATCGCGAGCGCGGTCCCGCGCAGGATCCGCTCTCGCGCCGGACCCTGCGGGCGCATCCCGCTCAGCGAGATCGGCGGGACGGTATCCGGAAGCTTTGGCGTCAGGCGCTCACTCCACGACGGGCGGGAAGGGTCCATGGGAAATGCCGCCGCCCATTCGTGCAGCTCACCGTAAAGAGACCCGCTGGCGGTTCCGGCGGACAGGCGCATGGCCAGGAGACGAAACGTGCCGCCGATCAGCACCGCGGGCGGCAGGTCGATCCGCCCAGGGGCCGCCGCGGTGCTCAGCGACTGCCTGATCGCCAAGATCAGGCAGTCGCGCTCGACCAGGCCGACGGGGCCGGCCGCGAGACCTTCACGCATCAGCAGCCTCGCCACCGCCGGACGCGAGATGGCGAAGCCGACGAGCACATCGATCACGGCCAGCTCGGGGTCATCGCTACCCCTGACGGCCGCCATCACCTCGCCAACCAGCTCCTCGACATGACCCCGGTAGGCACACCAGAAACAGTCATCGACGTTCGAGAAGTACTGGTAGAAGGTGGCACGGCTGACGCTGGCGGCGTCGAGTATCCGCTGGACGGTGAGATGCGCGTAGCCGACCTCGTCGACGACGACCGTGACCGCCTCGAGAATGCGCCCCTCGGCGGAGCGGTCGCGGGCGCCGAGTGGCCCCGGGGGCCGCCGAGCCCTCATCCGCGCCGCCGCCAGCGGCGCGGTCCGATGATCGCGCGCGCCCGGCGGGCTCCGGCGCCGCGGCCGCACGCGACGGCGCGGGTGCCCTGGCGACGATCGCCTGAGCGTTTGGGCGCCGACGTGGACCCCGCTGGCGCGGCCCGCGCGCCCACCGGCCGGCCGGGCTGCGCACCGATCCTGCGGCCATCTGATAAACACGCCGGGCGCATTGCCAACATGATCATCACGGTCTGCTCCTATCTTCGTAGGTCAAGGCCTGGAACCTCCCCTGCGACCGAGGCGTAACGCGGCGGGGACCGGACCTCGGCCGAACGCTGGAGATCAAGCTGTCCGCCATCACGGCTCACAGGATAAACGTCACTCGTACAATATTCTGCCCACGCCGAGCAGGAGGCCCCTCTGGTCCCTTAGCCACGGCGGAGCATGGCCGTCGCGCCCGGGCGTCCACCGGACGCATCATCGGGGCGGGGCAGGCGTCCGAGCGGTGAGCAGCTAGTGCTCGGATCCCCGCGACGGGCGGGCCGTGCCCATCGCCGGTTCGCCTCGGCGCGCGGCGCCGAGGCGGCGTTCGCGGACTTCTACGACACGATGGCGCCATCGGTGCTGCGCTTCTTCGCCAAGAGAACCCACGACGGGGAACGAGCGCTCGACCTGACCGCCGAGACATTCGCCAAAGCGTTCGAGAAGCGCGATGACTTTCGTGGCGGCACCGAGGCCGAGGCCGCCGGCTGGCTGTGGAGCATCGCCCGCAACGAGCTGGCCCGCTACCACCGCACCCGCACCGTGGAGCTCGCCGCGCTTCGACGGCTCGGCCTGGAGCGACCCGCCCCGACGGATGATGAACTGCGGAAGGTGGAGGAGCTCACGGCCGCCGCGGACGCCCGCGAACAGGTCAAGCGGGCCCTGGCGGTGCTGCCGCCCGAGCACCGGGAGGTGATCCAGCTGCGTTTCGTCGAGGAGCTGAGCTACCCCGAGATCGCCCAGGCGCTAGGGGTCTCCTGCGAGGTCGTGCGAGCCCGCGTCTTCCGGGCCCGCCGTGCCCTGCGGGACAGCGAGGATCTGAAAGCCGCGGCGAGGGTGCTCGGGACATGACTCGCGAACACGACCGCTGGCGGATGCCCGCGCTCGATCGGCTGGGCGCACAGCTCCGTGAGGCTGAGAGGGCCGCGCTGAAGGCCCCGACACGCAGCCGGAAGCGCCGGCCGTGCCGACTCTCCGCAAGGTCGGCGGCGGCGGCCGTGATCGCCGCTCTCGCCGCCGCCGGCGCCGTGCTTGAGATCGTCGCGCCCGCCGGCGCCCTCTCTCCGGTCAATCGTGCTCCGCTGGCCGCAGAACGATCGCGGTCGGTCCGGTTCACATCCGCCCAGACGATCACGCTCAACGGTCGTCGCGTCACCCGCGTGACAGAGACGGGAGCACTCGACTTCGCAACAGGCGAGTTCGCGACCACGCTCATCGTGGGGGAAACCAGTGAACGGATTGAACGACGACGCGTTGGAGCGACCTTCTACATCGAGCAGGTCAGCGAGGACGCAACTCGAGCCCGACGCACGCGCTGGAGTGCCATCAGCGTCGGCCGCAAGAACCTAAGATCCTTCTCGCTGCCGGGGGGGTACAGCCTGATCGATCCAGAGGTTCTGTTCCGGGTGATGGCGAACGCTCGCACGCCCGTCGCGTTCATCGGCCACCAGACGGTGGATGGCAAGCAGACGACGCAATACCGGCTAGCCACGACACTGGATGCGTTCTCAGCGGCCGCGCGCGACCGGCCGATCAGAGGGTCCGCACCCAACGATGTGCTTGCGACTCTGGACGTGTGGCTCGACGCTAAGGGACGACCGGTCCGTGCCCAAGCGACATTCTCGGGGCGATCTCGCTTCGGCACGGCCACGATGACCACCGTCGTTGACTTCACAGCCTACGGTGCAGCGGTCGTTGTGGAAGCCCCGCCGAGGCTAGCGATCTCCCCGCGAGGCATCAGGACGTTGCCCAGCGCTATAGGAGACCCGGCGCGAGTCGTTGAGCGTCTGCTATTTCCGCCACCGTAAGTCTCTTCGGATGGCCGACCCATTGTTCTGCTCAAACGCGCTAGGACGCTGGTAGGCAGAATTCGTCACCGTGGACCGGAAAGGTCGCTTCGCCGACATTCCGGCCACCACTGATCCACGCGATACCGATCGGATACGGCGCACCAGGAGCGGGATTGCTCCCCTCGAACCTGAACGCGCCCTGCGTCACCACACTGTCTTGGGTCCTACCGTCGCTCCATATCAGACGCACGACACCCACGCCTTCTGCAGCGAGACCCGTGATCTCCATGAGGTTGCGACCCTCCGTCCCACATTCGTCGAGAACCGAGATCGCCTGTCCCTGGTTGATGGCAGAGATGTCGTCGCATGTTTCGGCTGTCTGACCACCGCTGCCGCGAATCAGGCACCTGGCGCTGGAGTCACCGACAACTGACACCGTTTGACCGTTCCGCAACGTGAAGACCGCGAGGGCCTTGGCTGGGTCCAAGCCGTAAGCCCGTGCGAACCGCTGCGGCCCGCCCCCGCCCGCCAGCTGGTGGATCGCGCCCGGGCGATCCACCGAGGCACCATCCACGGCCGCGTAGGCGGCACCGCTCGCTGTAAGGAGACCTGCTGCAGCGATACTGACGAGTATCCCTTTCTTGTGACTAGGCCAAATCATGCTGGGAGTCCTTTCTGGTGAGCCTGGATCGGGTCGTCGCCTCGCTCATGTTTCGGCTTCGCCGCCTATGGTCTCCGACACGCCGGACTGGTCGTACACCCGCGCCCACACAAATTCGCCGCCCCCGTAGGCGACTGCGCAGCTACCGTTTCCGTGTGCGACATTGTTGGCGCCTTTGCTGTTGAAGAGCTGACATGCCAACCTTCCGCCATTGCTCCCGGCGCCATAGTTGACGACGAACGTGTGGGCGCTCCCAGACTGTACGTAGCCGTTGTTGCCCACTTCGTAGAATCCGTACGATTCGGAGAATGCGAGCGCGACCGCCGTGATGCACAGCGCCACCGCGATCGCCGAGAGAAACGCTGCGAGGAGAATCGTCAACCGGCTTCGAGCGAGGTGCGCCACACTGCCCCCTTTTTGTCGTCGAGCTCTCCGTGCTGCGAGCGACGGTCGGCGTCCCCGATTTCACTGTGATGCGTGGGTGTCGGGTGCCTCCGTCCGTGTCAGTCAGGCCCTTAGAGTCACCAGCTCTCGTTTTGTGACAGGACACGCGCACTCCTCTTCCCCGCGGCGCGGTCGCGAACGGCGCGGGCGGGCCCGTCAGAGCGTCGGCGGTCACAAATCCGCAAGTCGCGCATCTAATGCCATAGCGGGGTCATGCGTGTCAGCGCAGCCGGATCAACCGACCAGGGGGGCACGCCGTGCGCGATGACCACTCTCCGCTCCCTCCCCGATTGGCGTGCGCGCGACGGATCGCGCGCACGCCATGACCCCCGCTCGCCCCGGGCCGCTGGAGGAGCTCCGGGGAACGTGGGTCGGAGAGGGCCTGAGCGTCCTCGCAGAACCCGGCCCGCGCGCCGGGCCGCCGGTGCTGTGGCGGGCCACCGCAACGCACGAGGCGATCATGTTCGCCACCGTCGGGCCGCTGGTCTCCGGGCGAGGACCCACCCGGCCGGGCGCCGGCATGTTCGGCGTCCAGTATCTGCACGACGCTCGCGACGCCACCTCCGGCAGGGGCGTGTTCATCGAGCCGGGCGTGTGGCTCGAGGTGCCGGGCAATGTCCAGTCGGGGGCGCTGAGCAGTGTGGTCAGGTTCGCCGCGCTACGCACCGGCCACGCCGTGCTCGCCGACGGCGACTGGGAGAACCTCGACGGGCCACCGTCGATCGGCTCGGTCAGCTCGATGCCGGTCGACCTGAGAAGCCGCCGGCCGATCGCAGCCCACGAGCAGCTCGAGTCGCAGGCGGGGGAGATGCCGCCGGGCGTTCCGGCGCAGGCGCTCGCCGATCCCAACGCGCTTCTTCAGCGCCACATCGAGGGCCAGCGGATCACGAGCACGACTGTGCTGAGTGTCGAGAGCGGGCCGGACATCGAGCGTCGCCTGCCGCACCTCCCGTTCGTCGCGGTGCACCCCAAGACGCTCGGCCTACAGGCGACACTCTGGATCGAGACCATCGCTGACCCCGCTAAGCCGCGGCGGGAGGTGCGCCAGCTCCAGTACGGCCAGCGGATCGTGGTAAACGTCGACGGGGTCGGCTGGCCGCAGATCTCCGTGGCAACCCTGCGACGAGCCAGCCCGAAGCGTTGAGCGCGGATCGGTGTTGGTGATCATGATCGCCCTCGTGTGGACGGCCGTGGTGGTGATCGTCGCCGCGTTGTGCGGTGTGGCGGCGCTTGGCGACGAGGCCGCCCGCTCGACGCGGGGCCGTGGGGCCCGCTACTGCCAGTGCTCAGTGACCGCGCGCCCCGCAATCGCAGCCGAGCGTCGAGAGGCGCTCAGAAGACCGCGGCCGCGCTCGGATCCTGAGGTGACAATCTACGGGCTGGCGTCTTGCCGGTTCAGTCCTCCTTCCATACGCCGGAGCGGAGCGCGACGCGCCCCTCGGCGAGGCTGCGGTTGACCTTTGTGTAGGTCCAACTATGCATCGCGGCCACCTCGCGGTAGGAGTAACCGGCGGCGACGAAGAACAGTGCCGAGCGCTCGTCCGGCTTCAGGCGACTCAGGGCGGCCCGGCGCGCAAGATGCTCATCGCGACGCTCGAGAAGCCTGGCCGGGCTCGGCATGTCATCGAGCGCAACCGCCTCGCCATCACCCGGCGCGTCCGTGACCGAGAGGGTCACGTGCTGCCTTCGTGCCTGGCGCCGGGCGGTTGCCCAGGCGCAGCGCTTGATCGTCAGCTGCATCCATCGCAACGCATCGAGACCGGGCGGCCCGTCGTAGAAACGCAGGAACTGGACGCAGGCGTCCTGCATCGCGTCCTCGGCGTCATGTGCACTCGGTGCATGGCGGGCCGCCTGATGTCGCAGAACGCTCGAGTGGCGGCGCCAGAGCTCCCGCAGGATCTCGGCACGGCGGGCAGCAGAGGTGAGACTTGGGGTATGTGGCTGTGTGGTCATGCACGCCCGCCCCCGCACGTGCCACTAGGTAAGGGACGTAAGTCCCTAGTGGCACGTGCGAAGATCGGGCACGCATCACCAGCCGCATACCCGAGGCCTCAACCGTCTCGAGTTGGGTCGAGAACGGGGCTTCGGGCCGAACCTGCCGGAAGGGCCCGCGGGGCCGCCGACCCTCCCGGCCGTGTGCCCGATCAGGCGGCAACGGTCTCCGCTGGAGCCGCATCCGACTCGCTCTGTGGTCCGGATCTCTGCGGCTCGGACTCATGAGTGCGTGTCGCTGAGTCGTCACACGGTGGCCGATCGACGAACTCGACCCATCCGATCACGCTGTAGCGCTCACGCCTGGAGTCATCCGCGGCACGCCACTCGTCGTAGGCCAGGCGACCGCTGACCGCAACTCGGCTGGCCTTTCCCAGCCGCTCGGCGCAGACATAAGCCTGGTCGTCGAAGGCCCGCACATCGATGAACGTCGTCGGGTGCTGACCGTTGTCGACGGCGAGACGCATCTCGCAGATCGGGCGATCGTCGCGGTAGACGAGCTTCGGGTCCCGCGTGAGACGACCACTCAACACAACGGAGTTCATGGGTACTCCTCCTCTGTTCGTATTTCCGGAGCCGGTGTGGCATCCGCCGGGCCTTAAGGGCGTGGCGTGACCCCGCTCTCCCCTCCGACCCCTCGAGCTCGGCCGCGACGGTTCGCGCCCTTGGCGGGGGGCGAGATCCAGCGGGCCGTCGACATAAGGGCGACATGAGTCATCGTGCGAACAGGGCTGCCGGGGAGCGCCGCCCCACGAGTCCGGGCGCGCTCGTTCCCGTTCCACGTCTGCCGGCATCATCCGCGCAGCGTGAGAAGGTCGGCGGGATGGGCTGCGCCGTCTGCGGGCGCTCGCCCGTCGATCCGGCGCATCTGGTGCCACAGCGCCTCGGTGGCTGCGCTGAGCCGGACTGCGTGATCCCGTTGTGCCGGACCCACCACCGACTGTTCGATACCGGTCGGCTGGTGCTGGCGCCGTATCTCGGGCGGCGGTTCGCCAAAGAGCGGTCACACGCGGTCGCACACGTCGGATCAGCGCAACTGAAGGAAGCGCTCAAGGGGCGCGGGTGGCCGGCACCCTGGTCACAAAAACCAAACCAACGAAGGAGCAAGAGATGAGCAGAGGAAACGCAAACGGCGCGGTCGTAGACCTCGCCACCGCCCTGGCGCGCATCGAGCAGGAGTTCGGCGACGGCGCAGTGCTGTCGCTCACGAAGGACCGGCTGGCGCCCGTGGCGGTGATACCGACAGGGGCGCTCTCACTCGACCTCGCGCTCGGCGTCGGCGGCGTCCCGCGGGGCAGGGTCGTCGAGGTGTACGGTCCCGAGTCCTCGGGCAAGACGACACTCACCTACCACGTGATCGCCGAGGCGCAGCGCGCGGGCGGGCTGTGCGCCTTCATCGACGCCGAGCATGCGATGGACCCGGCATACGCCGCAGCCATCGGCGTCGATATCGAGAAGCTGATCCTCTCCCAGCCGGACTCCGGCGAGCAGGCGCTTGAGATCGTGGACATCCTCGTGCGCTCCGGCGAGCTGGCGCTGGTCGTCGTCGACTCGGTCGCCGCGCTCGTGCCCAAGGCCGAGCTCGAAGGCCAGATCGGCGACCAGACGGTCGGCCTGCAAGCACGCATGATGGGCCAGGCGCTGCGCAAGCTCGTCGGCAACCTCCGCGAGCACGAGACGACGTGCCTCTTCACCAACCAGCTGCGCGAGAAGATCGGCGTCGTCTACGGACCGAAAGAGACCCAGCCGGGAGGTCGCGCGCTGAAGTTCTACGCATCCCAACGACTGGACATCCGACGAGTAGAGACCCTCAAGGAGGGCGAGGAAGCCGTCGGCAACCGCGTGCGTGTGAAAGTCGTCAAGAACAAGGTCGCCGCGCCCTTCGCCGAGGCCGAGTTCGACATCGAGTTCGGGACCGGGATCTCCAAGGCCGGCAGCATCCTCGACCTCGCAGTCGAGCATGGCGTCGTCAAGCGGCGCGGAGCGCTCTACGTCCACCGGGAAGACCGACTCGGTCACGGCCGCGCGAAGGCGAAGGCAGCTCTCGAACTGCAGCCCGCGCTCACACAGGCGATCGGCGAGGAGGTGCGGGAACTTCTCACGGCAGCCGAGGGTTCCGCCAAGGCCGGGTCCGCCGACGGTGCTCGTGAGGCGAGCGACGCGGCGCGCGAGACCCCGCCGAGCCGACAGCAGCGAGACGGCACAGGCCCGCCTGTGAGACTGGTGCCGCAGGCCTCCTGAACGTGGTGGGAGGCGATCCGCGCGGTACGATCACCAACGATCATGGCGAAGCGCAACCCGTATCCCGGCTACTGCAGCGTGTGCGGCGCCCGCATGCGGGCCTACGAAGGAGTGGTCGAAGCGGCCGACAAACCGCCGTGGTACCGCCTGCTGTGCGTCGAGCACGCCTCTGCGGCATCGCTGGCGCCGCCGAAGCCGCCCGAGGCTTCGAGGCTGCCCTCGATCCACGTGGACGAGGAGCCTCGCAGGCGTTAGGTAAGGCAAGGCGTAGCAGGCTTACAGCGAGACGCCATTTGTCAACCAGGTGCGCTAACGTCTGCGACATGGCGGCGGGGAGGGCCAGCCAGCAGGCGACGGCACCGATGCACTCGGCGGTCAACTGGGCGCTGCTCGGGCTGGTGATCGAACGCCCGAGCTACGCCTACGAGCTGGCGCTGCGGTTCGAGCGCACGTACGACGGAGCGCTGTCGCTGTCGAGCGTCAGCCATGTATATACGGCGCTCGCCACGCTGCGCGCGCGGGGGCTGGTGGAGGAGATCCCGGGGCCGCGGCCGACGTCGCGCTCGCGCCGGCGCTACCGCGCCAGCGAGCTGGGCCTGGCCGAGCACGCCGCGTGGCTGGTCGAGCAGGTGGGCGAGGAGCGCCGGCGCCAGCGGGTGCTGATCGCCCAGCTCGGGGCGCTTGCGCGCAGCCCGGAGCGGGCGGGCGCGGCGCTCGACGCCTACGAGCAGGCGTGCATCGCCGAGATCGCCGACGCGCCGGCGGCGGGGAGCGACGAGGGGCCCGGCACCACGCGGCTCGTGGCGCGGCTGATCGGCGAGGACACGCGCCTGACGATCGCCGCGCGGCTGCGGTGGGTGCAGTACGCGCGGGCGCAGCTACTGGCGATGCCCGCGCAGCGCGAGGGCGGGCAGTGAGCCTGCTGGAGCTCGAGCACGTCGGCAAGCGCTACCGCGACGGGCAGCGCGAGCGGCTCGTGCTCGGCGACGTCTCGCTCGAGGTGCGGGAGGGCGAACTGGTAGTCGTCTACGGGGTACGGCGCTCGGGACGCACGACGCTGCTGCGGATCGCCGCGTGGATCGAGACGCCCGACGCCGGCACGGTGCGCTTCGGAGGCCGCGAGCTCTCACAGGGCCGCGCGCGGGTTCTCGGCGAGGGGATCGGGTACGTCAGCAAGACGCTGCGCGGCAGCGAAGAGCAGGGCGTGCTCGAGCAGGTCTCAGCGCCGCTGCTCGCCCACGGGATCGCCGTCGACCGGGCGTCGCAGATCGCGCGCGGCGCGCTCAGGCGCGCCGGCGCCGAGCGATGCGCCGCATCCACGGTCGGCGAGCTGTCCGGCGGCGAGAGCGTGCGCGTGTGCCTGGCGCGGGCGCTCGTCCTCGCTCCCGCGCTGCTCGTCGTCGACGAGCCCGCCGCCGCGGTCGAGCTGTCCGAGCGCGACGGCATCCTCGCGCAACTCCGGACCCTCGCCGGGGAGGGCATCGCCGTGCTCGCGAGCACGGGCGAGCCGAGCGAGATGGCCGGAGCGCACCGCGCGCTCACGCTCGGCGACGGGCGGCTGCGCGGGCCCGCGAGCCCCGAGCCCGCGCGGGTGGTTGCGCTGCGCCGCAGCGTGTAGCAGCATCACACACATGCTGCAGCTGACAGAGGTCCTAAAGCGCTACCGCAGCGGCGAGGAGGAGGTGCGCGCGGTCGACCGCGTCAGCCTGCACCTGCAGGCCGGGGAGATGCTTGCGCTGCAGGGGCCGAGCGGGTCGGGCAAGACCACGCTGCTGCTGCTAGCAGCCGCCGCGCTGCAGGCCGACGCGGGGCTCGTCAGCTACCGCGGCAGCGACCTCGCGGCGCTGTCCGAGCACGAGCGCGCGCAGTACCGGCTGTCGGAGATCGGCTTGGTCGCCCAGAACCCGCGCCTGATGGCGCACGTCCCCGCCGTCGAGAACGCCGCCACGAAGCTGCTGCTGGGCGGCGTCGCACTCGGACACGCGCGCGAGCAGGCGCTGGTCTGGCTCACCCGCGTCGGGATGGAGGGCCGCGCACACCGAACGCCCGAGGAGCTGTCCGGCGGCGAGCGCCAGCGCGTCGCGATCGCGCGCGCGCTCGCCGGCGACCCCGCGCTGATCCTCGCCGACGAGCCCACCGCCAACCTCGACAGCGAGCGCTCGGCCGAGACCGTCGCGCTGCTCGGAGAGCTGGCGCGCGAGCACGGCAAGGCGGTGCTGCTGGTGACGCACGACCCCGAGGCCGCCGCCAGCGCCGACCGGGTGCTGCACTTGCGCGACGGACGCGTGCACGAGCAGCTCGGCGAGCCCGCGCCGAGCCCATGAGCGCCGCAGGCGGCGGGGGGCTGCGCACGCGGCGGCTGCTAGGCCTCGGCGCGCTCGTCTACTTCTATCGGCGGCGGCTGCGCGCACACGGCACCCAGGAGCTGCTCGCCGGGGTCGGGATCGCCGCCGCGGTCGCGCTCGTGCTCGCCGCCGGCATCTCGCAGGGCTCCATCGCCGGCTCCACGCGCAAGGTGCTGCGCGCCGTGATCGGACCCGCCAACCTGCAGTTGCGCGCACGCGGGCCCGACGGGTTCCCAGAAGCCATGCTCGCGCGGGTCGAAGCGATCCCGGGGGTCAAGCAGGCCGCGCCGCTGCTCGAACGCACCGTCCGCATCGAGGGCGCCAACGGCGCCAGCGCGAGCATCTACCTCGCCGGCACCGACACGAGCCTCGGCGTGCTCAACGGCTTCGGGCGCACGCTGCCGCTGAAGGCGCTCACGCCCAACACCGTCGCGCTGAGCCGCGCCAGCGCGCAGGCGCTCGGCATCGGGGCGGGCGCCTCCGCCGTGACCGTACTCGTCGGAGGCGTCCGGCACGCGGTCCCGCTCAGCGCGGTGCTCGGCTCGGAAGCGGTCGGCGTGCTCGCCGGCGCGCGCGTCGGCGTGATGGGACTCGCCAGCATGCAGAAGCTGCTCGGCCAGCCCGGCGCCGTGACGCGCATCCTCGTGCAGAGTGCGCCCGGGCGGCAGGCGAGCGTCGAACGGGGCCTGCAGCGGCTCGCCGGCGGACGGCTCACCGTCGCCGGCGCCGAACAGGACATCAGCCAGCTGCAGCAGGCGCTGCGGCCCAGCGGGCAGGCCAGCGCCCTGTTCGCAATCATCGGCGCGCTGCTCGGCTTCCTGCTCGCGTTCAACGCGATCCTGCTGACCGTGCCTGAGCGCCGCCAGGCGATCGCGGACCTGCGCCTGTCCGGCACGCGGCGCAGCGCGATCGTGCAGCTCGCGCTCTTCCAGGCGATGTGCCTCGGGGTGGCGGCCACAGCCGTCGGGCTCGCCGGCGGCTACGCCCTCTCCCGCTGGGTCTTCCACGCGTCCACCGGCTACCTCGCCGAGGCGTTCGCGCTGTCCGGCGGCACCGTCGTGCCGGCAGGAACCATGCTGCTCGTCGCCGCCGGCGGCGTGCTCGCCACGTGCCTGGCCTCGGCCGTGCCGCTGCTCGACCTGCGCCGCGGGCGTCCGGCAGACGCGATCTACATGCACGGCGGGCCGCCCGGCAACGCGCTCGCTCCCAGCGCGCAGCGCTGGCTGGCCGGCGCTGCCCTGGCGCTGCTCGCGCTCGCCAGCGTCCTCTACGCCGCCGCCCCCTCGGCGGCGCTGGCCGCGAGCGTCGCGCTCGCGCTGGCCACCGTGCTCGCCGTGCCCGTCGCGTTCACCGCCGTTCTCGCCGGCGCGCGCGCCCTCAGCGAGCACATGCCGCGGCTGTCCACGCTCGCGATCGCGCTCGGCGGCGTGCGCGGCACGACCGTCAGAGCGATCGCGCTCGCCGCCACCGGCGCCGTCGCGCTGTTCGGCAGCGTCGCCCTCGGCGGCGCCCGATCGGATCTTCTTGCCGGCATCCGCTCCTTCGCGCACGGCTACGCCGCCGACGCCCCGATCTGGGTCTCAGAACCCGGCGACAACCAGGCCACCGGGATGCTCGCCGGGGACGGTGGCGCGGCGCTCGTCGCGCGGGTCCCCGGCGTCGCGGGCGTCGCGCGGTTCCAGGGCAGCTTCATCACGCTCGGGCCGCGGCGCGTGTGGGTGATCGCACGGCCCCCCGGCGGCGCCGACAGCGTCCTGTCCGGGCAGACGATCGGCGGCGCGGGCGGCGCGCTGGTGGCCGAGCGGCGGCTGGCCGGACCCGGCTGGGTCGCGCTGTCGCAGGCGATCGCCAGCGAAACGCACGCGCAGGTCGGCGGCACCATCACCCTGCCCACGCCGAGCGGGACGCGCACCTACCGCGTGGCCGCGCTCACGACCAACCTCGCCTGGAGCCCCGGCGTCGTGTTCATCAGCAGCGCCGACTACACCGCCGCGTGGGGCAGCGCCGCTCCCAGCGCCCTGGCCGTGCGTCCCGCCCCGGGCGCGAGCGCCACAGTGCTGCGCGCGCGGATCGCCGCCGCCCTCGGACCCAACTCCGGCCTGGAAGTCGCCACCGCCGCCACCCGGCAAGCGCGCATCGACGCGCTCACCGGCGAAGGCCTCTCCCAGCTCGGCATCATCTCCACGCTGCTCGTGCTGACCGCGATCCTCGCGCTCGCCGCCGCGCTGGCCTCCTCGATCAACCAGCGCCGCGGCGCGCTCGCCGGCCTGCGCCTCGCCGGCGCCCCCTCCTGGCGGCTGCGGCGCATCCTGCTCGTCGAAGCCGGGCTGATCCTCGGCGCGGGCTGCGTCACCGGGGCGCTCGCCGGCGTCTACGGGCAGTACATCATCGACGCCTACCTGCGCCACGTCACCGGCTTCCCCGTCGCCGCCGTCGGCGCGAGCGCGCGGCCGATCGAGATCTTCGCCGTGGTGCTCGCCGCCGCCCTGGCCGTCTGCGCGATCCCCGCCTGGCTCGCCTCCACCGTGCCTCCCGCGCTCGCGCTCGCCGAGGAGTAACGGTGGGAGTGCACAACAGACGGGCGGATCGCGGCGAGCAGGCGCATGCCGCCGGCGCGCTGCGCGCGCTCGCGCTCGCCAACGCCCGCTTCTGGCCCACCGTCGCACCCGCCGTGCGCGGCGAGCTGCGCCGCTGGCAGCGGCCCGCCGCCGCGATCGCCGACCCGGCGCTGCGGGCGCTCGCGCTGGAGAAGCTCGCCGACGAGCGCTTCAACGCCGAGGTCGCCGCCACGCTCGCCACGCTCGCTCCCGCACCGCGGCGGCCGGCAGCGGTGCGTGCGATCGTCGCGCTCGAGCTGCTGTTCGACTACCTCGACGGGCGCACCGAGGGGATCGCCGAGGACCCCATCGGGCAGGGCGAGCGCCTGTTCGCACCGTTCATCGACGCGGTCATGCGGGGGCACGCCACGGGCGCGGACGCCGGGCAACCGGCCGACTGGGGCTACCTCACCGCGCTGTCGGAGCGCACCCGGGACGGGCTGTTCGCGCTGTCCGCGGCGGACGCCGTCGGCGAGGTGGCAGGCGCCTGCGCGCGGCGCTGCGCGCAGGCGCAGACGCGCATCCACGCCGCCGCCACGCTCGGTGAGCAGCAGCTCGCCGAGTGGGCGGTCGCGCACGCCGCGGGCGACGGGCTGGCATGGCGAGAGCACAGCGCCGGGTGCGCATCCTCGGTGCTTTCGATCCACGCGCTGATCGCCGCCGCCGCCGACCCCGCCACCACCGTCGGGGACGCCGAGAGGATCGACCACGCCTACCTGGCCATCTGCGCGGTCATCACGATCCTCGACAGCATCGTCGACCGCGCCGAAGATCGCGCGCGCGGGCAGCGCGGGTTCATCGACCTCTACGAAGACGGCGAGCTGGCCCTGCGGCTGCCCGCGCTCGTGCGCGAGGCGCTGAAGCGCGCCCGCGACGCTCCTCACGGCGAGCACCACGCGATGACGCTCGCCGGCATCGTCGCCTACTACACCACCCACCCCGGCGCCCGCGACCCCGCCGTCAGGGACGTCGTGCTCGCCGTCCGGCGCGAGCTGTCCCCCACGATCTGGCCCGCCCTGGCCGTGATGCGCGGCTGGCGCGCGGCCAAGCGTGCGCGGGCGACCCTCAGACGCGCGCGGCTAAACGACGGCGGGCGGGATGGGGAGGTGCGCGGCGAGCACGCCCACCGCCGCGCAAGCGACGCGTCCGGCGCTGAGGAGGCATAGAATGTGCGAGTGGAGAGGAGCCGTGAGACACACGTGCGGCCAACGTGAGAGCACCCCGCGGTACAGCGTCCTCGCACCGGCTGCGCTCGGCGACGCTCACCGCGTCCGTGCTCGCCGCCGGTCTGTTCGCACTCGCGCCTGCCAGTGGCCTCGCGCGGGCGCCGCGCGCCCGCAGCGCCGCCAGCGTCACCGTCAGAGACGAAGGGCACCTACGCTTCGTCAAGAGCTCCGGCTCGGTCCTCTACGACGAAGGCTACGCCCACGGAACCCTCCCCGGAAACGTCAAGATCCGCTTCCTCTACGACGGCAACCCCAGCGTCAGCGCCCAGATCACGATCTACGGGCACTCCGGCACGATCCAGGCGCACGGCAGCGGAGCGCTCTCGGACCCCACGAGCGCCAGCCCGAGCTTCAAGGGCACACTCACGATCACCCACGGCAGCGGACGCTACGCGCGCGCGCGGGGCGGAGGCGCGCTCTACGGCGTCTTCTACCGGCGCAGCTACGCCATCACCGTCCAGACCGAAGGCACGCTGCACTACTGAGACGAGGCGTACTCGCGCTCGGGGGCGCTCTCGCTTTCGCGGTCGGCGCGACCTCGGGCGGTATCGCGGACGCGCACGGCCTCACCCGCGGCGCCGGCGGGGGGCCCTCGGCCACACTGAGCGCCGCGTTCGCGCCCGACCGCCTGGGGGCGCCCACCACCATCAGCTTCTCCGTCTCGATCGACCCGCCAGCCGCCAGCTGGCCGATCCCGCTCGCCGCCGTGTCCGTCGCATACCCGAGCGACCTCGGCCTGGCCACCAGCGGGCTCGGGCTCGAAGCATGCGACCCCAACGCCCTCGAAGCGAACGGGCCCGAAGCGTGCCCGCCCGACTCCAAGATGGGCGCCGGCAGCGCACTCGTCGAGGTCCCCTTCGGACCAGAGATCGTCCAGGAGACCGTCACCCTCGGGCTCTACGCCGCGCCCTCCAGCGACGGCTACATCCACCTCGCGATCCTCGCCCACGGCGCCGAGCCCGTCATCGCCTCGGTCGTGCTCGGCGGGGTGCTGCATCCCGGCCAGCTTCAGATCACCGTCCCGCCGATCGCCAGCCTGCCCGGCGCCCCCGATGTCGCGCTCGTCTCAATGCACGCCTCGCTCGGCGGCGCGCTCACCTACTACGAACGGGTGGGCAGGCGGCTGGTCGCCTACCATCCCAGGGGGATCGGGCTGCCCGCCAGCTGCCCGCGCGGCGGCTGGCGACTGAGCGCCGGCTTCAGCTTCACCGACGGGCAGGTCAGCCGCGCCAGCACCGCCGTCCCGTGCCCGCCCGGGCACGCGCGACGACGGGGCTGAGCGCGGCGGCCCACGGCCGGGCGGCGAGGGCGCTCCCGGCCGGCCCCCAGTGCCACGTCGTGGGGAGCCGGCCGGGACCAGGAGGGGAGCGGTCCAACCAAGCCCGTCGCTCCCCGATGGGACGGGGAGCATCCTCCGCGACGGCGGCGGACGGTAACAGTCATGGCCTAGAAAGTTCGATCGCCGGGACGGCTGCCGGCGCGCCTAACATGCCGGTCAAGCATGGATGAGCGAGCGCTCGCCCCGACCGCCGGCGACGGCAACGGCCTGCCGCGGAGCGAGGGCCCGCCCGCACACGTCGCGATCGTCTGCGACGGCAGCGCGCGCTGGGCGCAGGCCCACGGCCTCTCGATCAGCGAGGGCCACGAAGCCGCCGCCGACACCGTGATCGCCCGCGTCGGCGACGCCGTCGCGCTCGGGCTCTCCCAGCTCACCCTCTACGCGTTCTCCACCGAGAACTGGGCGCGGCCCCAAGACGAGGTCGAGGCGCTGTTCGCGATGCTCGCCCGGCGGGTCGCAATCGACACGTCCGCGATGGGAGCCCAGCGCGTGCGTGTGCGCTTCATCGGCAGGCGAGACCGCGCCAGCGGAGCGCTCGTCCGCGCGATCGAGCGAGCCGAGCGCATGACCGCCAGCAACCGCGGCCTTGCGCTCTACGTCGCGCTCGACTACGGAGGACGCGATGAGATCCTCAGCGCCGCCGTGCGATACCAGGGCGGCGGCGAGCGCGCGTTCGCCAAGCTGCTGTCCGCGCCGGGGATGCGCGACCCCGACCTGCTGATCCGCACCAGCGGCGAGCAGCGCCTGTCGAACTTCCTGCTGTGGCAGGTCGCCTACTCCGAGCTGGTCTTCTGCGGGGAGCTGTGGCCCGACTTCAGCCGCGCGGCGTTCGAGGCGTGCCTGGCCGAGTACGCACGGCGCCGGCGGCGCTTCGGAGGGCGCTACGGGGGGGACGGGCTGGCCGGCGTCGCGGTCGGCGAGCCGACGGCGGGGTGACGCTCGGCGCCGGTCGCGGCGGCCGCGGCACGGTTCGGTGTTGCCCAGGCCGGCGTCGCCGGCGGGGAGGGACGACACCGGTAGCCGAGGCGCCACTCCAGGTTGATCGGTCCTCGTCCGGTCCCCGGGCCAATGTGGGAGGCCGTCGGCCGCTCAAGAGCCGCCGACGCCGAGGATCCTCAGGGCACCAGGCAGCCCGGCTGAGCCGCCAACGAGGATGAGCCCGCCGCCGAAGCCCGCCTTTTGCTCGATCGTGCCGGTCGCCGCCAGGACAATCAGGACCACGCCTATGCAGAACGCCACGGCGCGAGCGATCTTCATGAACTTCGATTCAGGCTCGGCGGGAGGACCCTCCTCGCCCCCCTGTCCCGTCTGAACCGTCGAGCTGTCGCCTTTCTGCACGATGTTCGTGCCGGACTCGCTCGTCTGCGAGGTAATGTCGCCGTGCATGTCGCCCTGCACGACCACTAGCGTCCCGTTGACGACGACGTAAGTCGACGATGCGCCTCCGAGCGTATCTTGCTGCTGAGCCCCCGCAACGCCCGCTGTGTGGCCGCGAGCGTCGCCCGTAGCCGGGCGCGCAGTCCCTGGAGCTCCGGCGAGGATCGCTGACTCCGGTGGATCGGGCGTTTTTTTTTCTGCGTGCCGCCGACGCGCGTCCGCAGTCTTGCCGTTGGGGAAAACGAGACCAGAACGTCGTTATTGGTGACGACGAACGGCTCCTCGTCCTCGCGGTCGGGCTCGTAGGTGTCTCCCAGCGGCACCGTGTCCCCCAGGCGGAACTCCCGGAGCGACCTGCCGGTCGTCGGGGAGATCAGCTCAAAGTGCCGATCAAGGTCGTGGCGCTCCGCCAGCACCTCAAGCTGCCGATATGCCTCAGGCACGGCGATCCCGGCGCGCTGCGCGATGTACGACGCTCCGAACGGATGGCCATCCGGCTCAGCGGCAAGCTCCTCGACGATGTTCAGCACAGAGTCTGTCGACACGGCTACCACACTTCCTAGCCGATCGCCGATACGACGGCTAGCCTTGAATCTCAATCATCGGCCGTATCCCGCCTATCAGTATCCGCCACCGCGTCCACTCGAGGTTGGCGACGAGATTCCCCCACTGAGCAGGTCGAGCCGTCGGGCGCGAAGAAGCGGGCGCGGAAGGCAGCGGCGGCTCAGGTCGATCAGCTGCGACTGCTCGTCCCTGCGTAGCCAGCACGACCACATCCCGCGATAGCCCGCACGAGCCGTCCAGCCTTGCAGCGCCTTAGAGGCGTGCAAGGCAGACCAATAGCGCTACCCTGTGACGAAGGGCTTGATGCCCCGGATGTAAACGGCTACGGTGGAGTTCGCAGTGGTGGAGAGCACGAAGGACCGGACGCGGGGTGGGGATCACGGCGAACTCCTTGCGAGAGGCCGCAAGAGCACGCAGCGCCAGCGGATGCTGGCGGGCATGGTCACCAGCGCGAACCGCGACGGCTACACCGGCGCCAACGTCTCGAAAATCATCGCCGAAGCCGGCGTCTCACGCCCCACCTTCTACGACTACTTCGAGGACAAGGACGACTGCTTCCTCGCCGCCCTGCACGACATCCAGCAGCGGCTGCTCGGAGACGTCCGCGACGCGGTGGCCGCACAGCCGGAGCATGCGCTGCAGGCGAGCCTCGCTGCGATCCTCTCGTTCGCCAGCCGCGAGCCCGCGCAGGCGCTGTTCCTCTGTAGCCAGGCGATGGCCGCCGGACCCAGCGCGCTGGACCTACGCGACCAGGGGATCGCCGAGATCACGCAGGTAATCGAGGTCACACAAGCGCTGGCGCCGGCCGACGCGCAGATCCCCGACATCAGCCCCCGTGTCGCGATCGGAGGCCTCTACAGGCTGCTCGCCACGCGGCTGCGGCGCGGCGAGCCCGGGGTCAAACGGGCGCTCGAGGACCTCACCGCCTGGCTCTGCAGCTACGAGCGGCCCGCCCGCGAGCTGCGCTGGCGCACGCTCAAGGCCACCGACCCGGGGCCGCCGCCGGCCGGATCGGCCGTCGGCCCCGTGCCCGCACCCAGCCCACTCGCACCAGGCAGGCCAGGCCTCTCCAAGGAGGAGGTCGCCGCCAACCACCGCGCGCGGATCCTCCACGCCGCCGCCCAGCTCGCCGAGAAGAAGGGCTACAACGCCACCACGATCGCCGACATCACACGCCTGGCCGGCGTCGACGGACGCGCCTTCTACGCCGCCTTCGCCGACAAGCAGGAGGCCTTCATGGCCGTGCACGAGCTCGGCGTGCAGCAGGTCATGAACGCCACCGCCGGCGCGTTCTTCAGGGGTGCGAGCTGGCCCGAGCGGATCTGGGAGGCCGGACGCGCGTTCAGCGGCTTCCTGCAGAGCAACCCGATGATCGCCCACGTCGGCTTCGTCGAGGCCTACGCCGTCGGCCCCGCCGCCGTCCAGCGCGTCGAGGACAGCCACGTCACCTTCACCATCTTCCTGCAGGAGGGCTACCAGCAGAAGCCCCGGCGCACGCCGCCCCCGCGCATAGCGCTCGAGGCGATCATCACCAGCATCTTCGAGATCGTCTACCTCGAGGCTCGCCGAGGGCACAAGCCACAGGTGAGCGGGATGCTCGGCCACATGGTGTTCCTCGCGCTCGCTCCGTTCCTCGGCGCCGGGCCCGCCAGCGCCTTCATCGAGGGGAAGCTCGCCGACCGATAAACACCGCCGGTGGAGCTTGCCCCGCGGCGCGGGCGCGGACGCCGGTCGCGCATGTCAGCGAAACGCATCCCCGAGCGAGCGCCCCGCCGAAGCTAGGCCCCATGTTTGCTGGCGATCTGCTGGGCCGCACGCTAGGGTCTAGCGGCTCATGGCACGCCGCCCTGCAGCCGCCCAAACAATAAACACGCCGTTGCCGCAAGCCCGGAAGGCCAGCCAGCGCAAACGGCTGTTCGACGGCATGGTCATCGCCGCGAACCGCGACGGCTACGTCGGCGCCAACGTCTCGGAGGTGATCGCCGAGGCCGGGGTCTCGCGGCCCACCTTCTACGACTACTTCCGCGACCGCGAGGACTGCTTCGCCGCCACGCTCCAGCACGTGCACGAGCAACTGCTCGCAGACGTGCGCCACGCGGTCGCCCAAGAGCCGCCCGAGCGGGCGCTCGCCGCCGCCGTGGAAGCCCAGATCGCCTTCGCCGCCTCCCAGCCCGCCGAGGCCAGGTTCCTGATGAAGGAGTCGCTCGCCGGCGGCGCCGGCGCGTTGCACGTCCGCGACCGCGGCGCGCGCGAGCTCGCCCAGGTCGTCGAGAAGGCCTTCAAGGAAGTGCCCGCGCGCAGCGAGATCCCCGACGTCCCCGTGCTCGCCGTCGTCGGCGCCGTGCAGCGGCTGCTCGCCTCGCGGCTGCGGCGCGGCGAACGCGTGCTTGAGCCGCTGGGGTACCCGCTGGTCGCGTGGCTGGCGAGCTACGCCGCGCCCGCCCGCCAGCACCACTGGCGAACGCTGCGGCGCCTGCCCGCGCCCGAGCGCTCCCCCTACCTGCCGCACGCCACGTTGCGCCCGCCCGCGCTCCTGCCGCCCGGACGGCCGCGCATCCCCGAGGAGGAGATCCTCGAAAACCAGCGCCAGCGCATCATCTTCGCCACCGCTCAGGTCGTCCAGGAGCGCGGCTACACCGCCGCCACCGTATCCGAGATCAACAGGCGCGCCAGCGTCGACGGCCGCGTCTTCTACACGCTGTTCGCCGACAAGCAGGAGGCCTTCAGCGCGGTCCACGAACTCGGCTTCCAGTTCCTGATGGGCGCCACCGCCGGCGCCTTCTTCGCAGGCGAGAGCTGGCCCGAGCGCATCTGGGAGGCGTTCCGCGCCGCCACCCAGAGCATCGACGACACCCCCACCTTCGCCCATCTCGCCTTCGTCGAGGCCTACGCCGTCGGGCCGCGCGCGATCCAGCGGGTCGAGGACAGCCGCATCGCCTTCACCATCTTCCTGCAGGAGGGCTACCGCTTCCAGACGGCCGGACCCGCGCCCTCGCGCATCGCGCTCGAGGCGATCATCACCACCATCTTCGAGATCATCTACCTGCAGGCGCGCGCCAGCAACACCCCCAAGACCGCCGGGCAGCTCGCCCACATCGTCCACATCGCGCTCGCGCCGTTCATGGGGGCGCGCGATGCCGGCCGGTTCCTCGACCGAAAGCTCGCCCGCACGGGGGGCTCCGGGCGGCGCACGCCCACTTCCAAGACCGCATCCACGCGGGGGCGGGGCGCGGGGCGCCAAAAATAACTCAGCCTCCCGCAGAGGGGTTCGGCGGGAGGCTGAGAGAGACCGCGGAGGGATGTGGACCACGGCCCCCGGGACGCCGGCCCGAGAGGATGAAGGGCCGGGGCGCATAAACGCCGCCGTTGACAATAGCCGGGCCAGCGTATGGTGTCAAGCCATCGAGGTAACTCGCGGCGCCGGCGGGCGCTCGTAAACGTCGCCCTTGTATCAGCGTGCGGCCAGCACGTCGGCCGCGGCCGGCACGTGCCCACGCAGAAAGCGGTTCGCCTGCGCCGCGCCGAGGAACGGCGCCAGCACGAAGAACACCAGGTGCGGCTGCAGGCCGCCCAGCTCCTCGCCACGGTCGCCGCGAGCCAGGCCGTAGCCCAGCTCGAACACCAGCGCCGCCACCGCCTCCAGCGCCACCGCCGACGGGCCCGCGCCGCACGTGTCCTCGCGGAAGCCCTCCTCCAGGAAGATCGTGAAGGCCGCCGCGAACTCGCGCGCGCGGGTGGCCGTCTCCGCGCCCGCCGCATGGCTGTCCACCAGCAGCATCCCCGCCAGCGTCGTGTTCTGTTGCGCGCACTGCAGGAACGCGGCCGCCGCGCTCCACACCCGCTCCGGCCAGCTCTCCCCCGCCGCGAACGCCGCCGCCGCCACCGCCATCAGATGGCCGAACAGCAGCTCGCCAGCCGCGCCCAGCGCCTCGCGCTTGCCCGCGAAGTGGCGGTAGAACACGCCCGTGTCCACGCCCGCCGCGGATGCGATCGCCGCCACCGTCGCCGCCTCATAGCCCTCGTGCCTGACCAGCTCCGCCGTCGCGAACGCGATCCGCAGGCGCTGGGCCTCGCCCACGCGCCCGTCGTGGAGCCGGCGGCGCCCGGCCGCGCCCCGCCGCGGCGCCCGCAACCGTCCCGGCGGCAGGAACGGCGAGCGCGCCGGCGCCCACAACGGGCGCAGCTCGCGCCAACGATGGCGCGCCAGCGGCAGCTCATAGCAGCCCAGCCACGCCGTCAGCTCGTCCGCCAAGCCGCGCTCGAGCGGTTCGGCTCGGCTCACGCGCGCGCCCAGCACCCGGCACACCCCGCCCACCAGCACCGCGCTCGGCAGGTCCGCAGCGCGCGTGGCCGCGGGCGCAGCCTCGTAAGCCTCGTCGATCACCGCCGCGATCGCCGCGACCAGCCGATCGCGCGCCTGAAGCGCCCGATCACGCGCCCCGAGCGACTCGCTCAGAGCCAGGCGCGCCTGCGTCGGATGGGACGCCGCGAACGCGCTCAGCGCACGCACCACGGCCGCCGCCACGTGCCCCGCCGGCGCACCCGAGGCGGCCTCGCACACCTCTCCCAGCAGGCGCTCGTGGATCGGTCCCAGCGCCGCCAGCAGGCACTCCTCGCGGTCGCCGAAGCACTCGTAGAACGTCGCCCGCGAAACGCCCGCGCGCGCTATCACCTGCGCCACCGTCACGCCGCCGTAGCCATCCCGCCCCGCTAGCTCGGCCATCGCCGCCAGCAGGCGCTCGCGCTGGCTCGCGCGCAGGTGCGCGCGGCGGCGCGGTACCAGGATGCTCGGCACCCGCGGGTCCGCCGCCTGCGTCCACGCTCCCACGGACCCGATCATCCTGCCGGCACAGCGGCCCGGGTAAGTCAAGACGTAGAAGATTAGACGTGTCAGCCTCGGCGACACCGAGGACCCCGTGTGCGCACCGCGGTCACACTCGGCGTTGTCTTGCCGCCACCGGTTCTCGAACACCGCTACGCCTCGCCCGGCTGGCCGAGCAGGCCCGGGAGCAGCTCCAGGCAGCGCAGCGGCTCGGCGCCCGCCGTGCGCAGCGCCGCCTCCCCCGCGCCGCCCGCCGGCGCGTAGCAGAGCGTGCGCATGCCCGCGCTCGTCCCCGCCATCACGCCCGCCAGCGTCGCCGTCACCACCACGCACCCCGCCGGCGCCACGCCCAGCATCCGCGCCGCGTGCAGCGGCAGGTCCGGACGCGGGCCCTCGCAACGAACCTCGCGGGCCGAGAACAGCGTGCGCTCGGCAAAGTGCTCGTGCAGCCCCGCGCTGCGCAGCGCTTCGCGCACCTCCCTGCGCGCACCCCGGCCCGTCGCGCACGCCGCCCAGCCGTCCGCGAGGATGCGCGCGAGCGCCGCCGCCGCGCCCGGCATCGGCCGCAGCCGCAAGCGCAGCGCCGAGCGGCGCTCGCGCTCGAAGATGGTGCACCAATGCTCCGGCAACGGCCGGCCCAGCCTCGCCTGCGCCTGCGCCACCACCTGCTCCAGCGTCATGCCCCAGTACTCGCGCCGCGCCTGCCCCTGCGTCGTCGGCACGCCCGCCGCCGTCAGCATCCGCGCCAGCAGCGCGCTGCAGATCGGCTCGCTGTCCACGAGCACTCCCTCGCAGTCGAATATCACGAGCCCAGGGCTTCTCATCACCATGCCTGCCGTCGAGCGCCAACCCCCGAGCGCCCGCCAACGGTAGTGCACCATCCCACGCCTGGACAGGGTTGCTGTCAACGACCACCCTGAGCGTGATGTGTCATTAACCGAAGGCTGTCAATCGGCTAGCGTGGCGTGGGCGCCGGTACCCCTGCTGTAACCAACCGGCGCAACCCCAGACGGCCGGGCCTCCGCGGTGTCACCCCTCTATGTGGATGCCGCGGAGTCCGGTCGGCGCGCCCGGTACGCGGGTCTTGGCGCCGCTCCCCGTTGTATCTCTCACGCCACCGCGCGGTGGTCCACGCCGATCGGCGTCAGCCGCGCAGGATCGCCGCGGGTGTTCCAAGCAAACAGTGTGACATCAAGTAGACAGCCAGTGTCTTACTGTTAATCGCCGTCGGGCGGGCCGGGATTTCTGTGATACTTCGCTCGTGTCGCGGACGCGGGATGAGGTCGTTCGCTCCCAGCTGATCGCCACCGAGGTCGACTGGTCCAAGGCCGTGCGCGAGCTGCGCGAGGTGCTCCTCGGGCTCGCAGGCCACATCGACGAGCTGCACGCACGCCTGGACGCGCTCGAGCGACGGACCGGGGGCGCCGTGCCCCCGCGGGCGCGCCCGTGATCGTGCGACGGCCGCTCCGTTAGAGCAAGTTCGGCCGCGCCAGGCCCGGCGTTGCCGGCGCGCACACGCCGGGCTCGGCCGGCGCGCACAGGCCCGCCAGGAAGCGCTCCGTCGCCGCCACGTCCAGCGGGCGTGCGAACAGGAAGCCCTGGCCGCCGTCGCAGCTCTGCTCGCGCAACAGCGACAGCTCCCGCTCCTGCTCGATGCCCTCCGCGAACGTCTCGATCGACAGCGCCTTGCCCAGCTGGATCAGCGTGCGGATCAGCGTTTCGCCCTCGCCGCTGCTCGCCACGCCCGTGATGAACGAGCGGTCGATCTTCAGAGCGTCCACCGGGAAGCGCTGCAGATGCGCCAGCGAGGAGTACCCCGTGCCGAAGTCGTCGATCGCGATCCGCACCCCCAGCCGCTTGATCGCTGCAAGCCGCCGCGCCGTCTCCTCCACGTTGCGCATCAGCGTCGTCTCCGTGATCTCGATCGTCAACGCCTGCGCGTCCAGGCCGCTGCGGTCCAGCGCCGCCTGCACGTCCGCCATGATCCCGTCGCTGTCCAGCTGGCGCGCCGACACGTTCACCGCCAGGCCGATCGGATAACCAGCCGCGCGCCACGCCGACGCCTGCACGCACGCCCGGCGCAGCACCCAGCTGCCGATCTCCACGATCAGCCCCGTCTCCTCCAGCAGCGGGATGAAGTCGTTCGGCTGCACCACCCCGCGCGTCGGGTGGCGCCAGCGGATCAGCGCCTCCACGCCGTTCGGGCTCATGTCGCTCAGCGCGAACGTCGGCTGGTAGGCCAGGAAGAACTCCTCCTTCTCAAGCGCTTCCCGCAGGTCCATCTCGAGCTCCATCCGCGCCTGCATCGTGTCCTGCATGCCGCTCTCGAACACCACGAACCGGCACTTGCCGTCCCACTTCGCCCGATACATCGCGATATCCGCCTCGCGCAGCAGCTCCTCCGCCGACGTCGGCTCCCCCGCCGCGATGCCGATGCTCGCCGCCACCGTCACTCGCGTCTGCCTCTCCGGCCCAAGCCTGAACGGGTGGCTGAGCGCCTCCAGCAGCCGCTCCGCGATCAGCTCCGGACCCGCCGACAGCGAGATCTCATCCGAGATCACCACGAACTCGTCCCCGCCCAGGCGACCCAACGTGTCACCGCCGCGGATCACCCCGTCCAGGCGCTCGGACACCGCCCGCAACAGCTCGTCGCCCACAGCGTGGCCCAGCGTGTCGTTGATGGACTTGAAGTTGTCCAGATCGATGAACAACGCCGCCACCGCCGAGCGGCTGCGCGTGCTCCGCGCCAACATCTGCTCCACCCGATCAAGGATCAGCGTGCGGTTCGGCAGCCCCGTCAACGGATCGTGCGTCGCCAGGAACGCCAGCTCCTCCTCGCGGCGGCCCAGCTCCTCGTCCGTGCGCCTGCGCTCCGCCTCGAAGCACTCACACATCCGCACCAGGCTGAACTCCAGGCTCAGCTGCAGGATGTTCAGCGCTGCTCGCAGCGCGCCTGGGGAGCTCTGCAGGCGCTCCGCGTCCGCGCGCAGCACCTCCACCATCGCGTCCCGCCAGTAAAGGCAGCGGCGCGTCACCTCATCCAGCGACGCCGCCCTGTGCGCCGCCAGCTCGCCGAAGATCACCCACGTCTCCGTGCCCGCCTCGCGCGCCACCTGCAGGCCCTCGCCCGCCATCCAGCGCGCCACCGCGATCGTCGAGCTCGCGCTGATCCGCTCGAAGCTCTCCTGCACCAGCGGGTCCACCATCGCCGCCGACGCCGCCGGCGTGCGCTGCAACGTCAGGCGCAGCACCTCGTCCGTGCGGGCCTTCAGCGCCTCACCCAGCGCGCGCAGGTCGGCGTCCTCGACTGCCGCGGCTGCCGCCGGCTCCTGCAGCGGCGCCGTAGGCGCGTCGCCCTCGCCCGGCGCCTCGAGCTCGGGCGGCGAGGCCGGCGCGCCCGAAGGGTGCCCGTTCACCGCCTGCAATCTCGGAGGCTGCACCCACATAGCGGACGGATCGACCGTTCGGGGGAGCATACTGACGACGCCCAATAACACCTAGACGGATGTTTATTCGCTGCGGGCGCGCGAGATCTGCCGGTGAACCAACGCGAGAGCGTGCGGCGCTAAGAGCCGTTGCATAGGGCCGACGGACACGACGAGCGGTGACCCTCCACAGGGAGCGCGACCACTCTGCCGTCGTTTATAAATGGGCTGCCTTTGGGACCATTCGGATGTCAGTGTCCGCGCTCGGCACCCTCCACGATCCGCACCCCCGGCCAGCGCCTGGCGATCTGCCTCGTCTGCACCCTGCGGCGAAACTGCTCGCGCGTCAGCACACGCGGGTTGCGCCTGCACACCAGGCCGAACAGGTCCTCCAGCCCATACGGCGCCACCACGCCCAGCGAGTCGTCCGCGAGCAGCCGCACCCCCACCGCCGTCGCGGTCTCCGGCGAGATCACCACGCCCTCCGCGCACGAGCTCAGCGGCGCCAGCTCCACGCCGTACACCTCCTCGTACCACAGGTGCACCGCCGCCCGGTTCGTCGCCTCCCAGCAGATGTCCGGCGCCACGCCCACTAGAGCGCTGTGCACCTCGCGCTCGCGCTCGCCCGCCAGGCGAGAGGCATCAAAGAACGCCAGCTCCACGTCGCTGGCGCGGGCACGCCCGCTCGCGAGCCGCAGGCGATCCCAGATGCGTTCCCGGATCGCCTCCCCGCCGATCAGCCAGTCCGGCGCATCGACCTCCCGCGCCGCCCGCAGCGCCCTCATCAACACCGGCGATGCACGTATCAGCGCGCGCAGTTGTTGCGGGAGGTCGTCTCGCGGGTGCGCCGCCGGCACGCCCGCGATACCTACCCGCCTGCGCTTGGAGACCCGAAGCTGCACGCCGCGCGATGGAGCGTCCGCGCCGCCGTCGCATACCCCTCGACCGCGGCCTCCAGGTCCGCTTTCACGGCCCCGGGCGTCGCAACGCGCGCATCCGTTGCGAGGCATCGCATCTCTTCCAACGCCAACTCGAAGGTCTCCCTCGCCGCCAGGCTCAGGATGTCCGCCTCGCGCCAGCGCGCGTCCAGGTCCATGATCGCCGCCGCCCGTTCACGCCCAGCCCGTTGCTCGCGCAGCTCGGCCTCAGCTGAACCGGCCGCTGTCGCGGTGCTGTCAGGTTCGCTACCGATGTCGTCGCGTTCGCGCATCGCAGCGCAATGCTTAGCTGAGCCGGCCGGTTCAGTAGTTGTCTCGCAGGGGACGGGGTCGTGCGCGATGTCAAGCTCGTCCATGACGCGAGGCATGCTGCGCTGGGGGCCAGCGCACCGCCGAGGGGGCGAGCGCCCTGTCCGTCGTACGGAAGTGGAGCTTGGCCACGTCGCGCAGGGCGCGACGGCCACCTGCCGCGCCGATCCTCCGCGCCGCCTGCTCCACGCGCGCGGAAGCGCCCCTCGGGAGCCGGAACCCGGCGCGCACCGACGCCGCCGCCAGCCAGTCGATGAACGCCTCCCGCGCCAGGATCGACGCCGCCGCCACCGCCACGTCGCGCTCCGCCCGGGTCAGCTGGAACACCTGCAGGCCGCTCGCCCGCGCCAGCGGCATCAGACGATCCTGCACGTGGCGAGGGTGGGCGAAGCGGTCCACGATCGCATAGCCCGCGCGCAGCCCGCCCGCCAGCAGATCCTCGATGCAGCGCACGTGCTCCCAGGCCAACAGCCAGTTCAGGTTCCTGCCCTCCGCGCGCACCATCGCGTAGATCTCGTTGTAGCGCCTCGGCTCCAGGCGCATCACCCGGTAGCGGCCCGCGCCCGCCGCCGCCCGAATCCGCGGCGCCAGGGCGCGCACCCGGCCGTCGGACAGACGCTTTGAGTCCGTCACGCCGAGCGCGCGCAGACGGCTCGCGATCTCGTCGTCCGCGTACACCGCCGCGCTCACCAGCGGGCCGAAGTAGTCGCCCTTGCCCGACTCGTCCGTGCCGATCCACGGGCCCTTAGTCGGGAGGCCGGTGGGCCGGACCAGGGGGCTCGGCTCGGGGGAGGTCTCAGGGCGCGGGGCGGAGCTATCGCCGGGCTGGAGCAGGACCAGGTGACGGGCAGGGCGGGCGGGGGCATGGGGTCTTCTCCGACCGCCGGCCGCGAATCGGTACGTTGCGAAGCGACGCGGGTTGCTAAAGGATACGGCGTTATCCTTACAAAGCAGCCGAGCTTCTGAAAGGAACGCAATGCCGGCCCCAACCAAGACCCCGGCCACAAGACCCCTTGGTCATCACGAGCACCGCTACTGGCCCGCGGACCGCGCGGCGCCGCCCGGCGGCCAGCGTGGCGGAGCGTATGAGGTCTTCGTCCCGGACCCGATAGCCACCCGCGAGTTCGCACTCGACGGCGAAGCCGTCGGCGCGGTTGCCGAGGCGACCAAGGCGTTGGGGCACCTCAACCACGCGCGCCCGCAACTGGCCTCGCTGGCCGCCCTCGCACGCAACCTGCTGCGCGCCGAGAGCGCCGCGTCCTCCCGCATCGAGGGCGTCGAGATCTCCCACAAGCGGCTCGCGCGCGCGGCGTACGCGCGGGATGGCCAGCGGCGCGGCGACAATCGCGCCGCGGAAGTGCTGGGCAACGTGGAAGCGATGGAGCGGGCCATCGACCTTGGCACCAACGCCGAGCCGTTCACCATCGCCGGCGTCCAGGACATCCACCGCAAGCTCTTGCGCTTCACCGACGACCGCGAGCTCGCCGGCGCACTGCGCACCAAGCAGAGCTGGATCGGCGGCAACGACTACCACCCGATCGGCGCACCCTACGTCGGCCCGCCACCCGAGCACGTGCCCGCGCTGGTGGAGGACCTCTGCCGATTCGTCACCCGCACCGACCTCGCCGCCGTAGCACAGGCTGCGATCGCCCACGCGCAGTTCGAGAACATCCACCCGTTCGTCGACGGCAACGGTCGCACCGGGCGCGCGCTCATCTACACCATTCTGCGACGCCGGGGGGAGATCGGCAGTTACATCCCTCCGGTGAGCCTCGTGCTGGGTAGCCAGCCAAAGAACTACATCGGCGGCCTCGGCGCATACAGCCAAGGCCACGTCAGCGGCTGGTGCGAGCGGTTCGCCCACGCCACCGCGCGCGCTGCCAGGGAAGCCGAGCGACTCGCGCAAAGCATCGAAGACCTGCAGGCCTCCTGGCTGAGGCGTCTGGGCGAGCCGCGGCGAGATGCAGCCACACGCGAAATCGTAGCCGCGCTGCCCGGCCAGCCCGTCCTCGACGTGCCCGCCGCCCAGCAGCTCACGGGCAAGTCACACGTCGCCGTCGGCAACGCCATCGCCCAGCTCGAGGGAGCCGGCATCCTGACCAAGCTCAACGAGCGCAAATGGGGACGCGTCTGGGAGTGCAGCGAGCTGCTCGCGCTCGTCGACCAGTTCGAGAAGAGCGTCTCGACGGCGTAGGCCAGACGCTCAGCCTTTGCCGCCGCGCGTCACTCGCGCTTGCGCGATCACAACGACGATCCGCGCGGTGTGCGCCGCACCGGCCGGATCATGAGCGACGATCGTCGCGCTTGCGCGCAGCCTATGTGAGCGTGCGAGCAGCCTGCGCGCCTTGGCCGATAGGTGCAGCTTGATCGTCTTGACTTGACCTCCAGCGACCTTGAACGAGCCGCTGGCGAGGGTCAGGAGGCCGACCCTGCCGATGTTGGCTCGCCGGTCGTCGCCGCCGGCGCTGACGGCTGTGAGCGTTCGCACCGTTACGGTGCCGGCGCAGCTGATCTCAGCGGCCGGACATGTCACCTTGACGCTGAACGTGCCCGACGCGTTTGCCGTAAGCGAGGTGCTTGCTAGCTCGGCGTCGGGAACCGGCGGCGGCGTGCGCACCTGGGAGGGCAGGACTCCCTGGCTGGGTGGCTGCGGCGGTGTCGCGGGCTCGGTCGTCAACGCCTGGTCGGCGCCGTAGCTGGTACCGCCGGCGTTCGCCGCGAGCACCCGGAAATAGTAGGTCGTGCCCGCGAGCAGGCCTGCCACCGGAGCGCTAACCGCAACGGCAACACCGCCCGACCCCGGCAGCGAAGCACACGACACGCTCGCGCCATAGAGCGTCGAGGTGCCGTATTGGAGCTCGCAGCTGCTGACAGTCCCGCCATTGGGATCCACGGTGGCGTTGAGCGTTGCCGTGGTCTGCCCAAGCGATGACGCTGCACCCGTCACAACCGTCGGCGCGTCCGGGAGCGTCTGGAAGGCCTCATCGGAGCCCTTCGCAACGCCTCCTGTGCCGCTTGCGAGGATCCGGAAGTGGTAGGTCGTGATCACGCTGAGACCTCCGATCGCGGCCGACACGGCCACCGGGCCGGCGTCCGAACCGGGCAGCGACGTGCATTCGACGGATGCTCCATAGAGGCTCGTGGCTCCGTATTCGAAGATGCAGCTCTTCACCTGCCCCCCGTTGGGGTTGATGGTTGCGTTCAACGTCGCAGTGGTCTGCGTCACCGGCGACGCGGCTCCGGTCCACAGCGCGGGGGGGTCAGTCAGCGAGCTGAACGTCTGGTCGCTGCCGTAGCTCGTGCCGCCCTGGTTCGTGGCGGCGACGCGGAAGTGGTAGAGCGTGTTTGCGCTCAGGTCCGCCAGCGGGGCCGCAACGGCCACAGGGTTCTCGCCCGAGCCCGGCAGCGACGCGCAGGGAACGCTCAGCCCGTAGGAGCCCGACGTCCCGTATTCGAACACGCACGAGCTCACTTCGCCTCCGTTCGGGTTGACCGACGCGTTCAAGGTGGCGGACGTCTGCGTGATCGAGGACGCCGCGCCGGTGATGACCGTCGGAGGCTTGGGTGGCGTCTTCAGCGGCTGATCAGCACCGTAGCCGGTTCCGCTCGCATTGCCAGCCACGATCCTGAAGTGGTAGCTCGTGTTGGCGCTCAGACCCAGCAGCGATGCCGAGACCGCCACCGGACTGCTGCCCGACCCCGGCAGCGAGCTGCACGGCAGGTTGAAACCGTAGGAGGTCGAGGTGCCGTATTCGAAATGGCAATCTTCGACGACCGTGCCGTTGGGGTTGACCGTCGCATTCAACACTGCCGAGATCTGGGCGACCGAGGATGCTGGTTCGGTCACGACGGTCAGGGTCAGCGGGCCGGACAGCGCCGAGGGCAGTGGCGTGACCGTCGCCAATCGCGTTGTGCTGACCTGGGCGACTGGCATGCCCAGCGCGTCGCGGTTGGTTGCCGCAGCGGAGAATCTCCCAGCCGCGCCCGCCGGAACGGTGACTGAAAGCGAGAGGCTCAGAGCCAGCACGACAACCAGAGTCCTCGTCGGCGACTTATCGTTGCGTGTAGACATAGCGGCTGGCTCCCAGCAAGGCGATCATCCTGCGCGGAGCGCCCCCACCAGACGGCTCGGGATCGCTGGGCAGGGACCATTGATGTCATTCGGGCAAATGCCCGGTGATCCTGCACCAGCGTCGTTTATTGGCGACCCGGACCGGCTGGCGCCCAGCTACACCGGCGCCGCCCGGATGCCACTTGTGGCCGCGGAACGAGCCTACTCCAATGCGCGCTGTGATGGGCGAGTGCGAACCGGCTCGCCAGGCGAGGGGGACGGAGACCCAGGCGGCAGGCGAACGCCTGCGCGACCGTTTATCGGGCGTGGCGCCCGGCGATGCACGCCAGCCCTGTCCGGCCCACCATCGTCGCCGTCCAACCCGACAAGCCCGGCGACCGTATGATCGCGGCTCAGGCCGGTGAAGTGACCAAAATCGGTTTCTTTGGGAGGCATTACCAGCCTGCCGACCGAGCCGACACGTCGCTGTGGCGAGGCGAGCTGGCAGCGCGTCGTACAGGACCTTCGCGGGTCTTACAACTAGGGACGCCTGGTATACGCCCTGCGGCCGAGCGGGCGGATAGCTTCGGACGGAAGCTTGTCCGCCTCTCGCAGCAACGCCCTCATAGGCCTGGCGATCGGTGGCAGGGTTGTGGGCCGCATCCAGCGTTCGTCTCGGCGCTCGAGCAGGCCGAGCTGAACGGCGCCCGCCAAGACCTCATCGACGCCGCCCGTCCCGACGTTTGTCTTGCCCTCGAGCGCCTGCTTGGTCCAGCCGCGCTTGGGCTGAGGGCCGCGTAGCACGACGTCGAGTAGTAGGCGCCGTCCGACCGCGCCAAAGGGCCAATCGTGAAGCTGCAGCTGGCGGGCTCCTCCTGGCTGTTTCGTCCTTCCCATCATTTAGAGTTTTACTCAGAATGTCATTGCGCGTAGTCAGGTCGGAGCCAGCGTACCCATTGCCAGACTGCGGGGGGCTACTTGCCTGCGCGCGCAGGCCCGGCGAGCTCCACGAGCCGATCGCCCTGGCTGCAGAGCTGGGGGAGCGTTTGGCGGCGCGCGCGGCAAGGAACGGCATAGACGTGTCCGTCGCCGGAACACTGCTCATCGAGGCGAAGCTGCTGCGCCGTGACCTGGCGGCGCTCGGACTTCAAGGGCTGACGTCCGAACTCGCGCAGCGGGCGGAACTGCCGGCACGGCCGCTGTCCTCAGCGGAGGGTAACTACCTGCGGTCGCTCACGATTCGGCGGCCGACGGCAACGCGCAAGGCGCCTGTCGCGAAGCTGTCGTTGCCGGTGCGCCTGCTTGGGAGGATCGACGCGGCACTAATCCCCCGCGCGCTTGAAGGCCCGCTGGCGGAGGCGATCTGCTGGGAGACCAGCGCGTTGGCACGCGGCAGCACTATCGGTGAGTGGGGGTTGCGGCGAGCGCTTGAGTTGAGCGGCAGAGCGTTAGCCGGTTGAAGCCAGACCACCAGTGCGGGCAGCGTCGATGCCTTCGAATAGCGCCTCGTAGACGGCGCCTGGCGTGTAGTCGACGCCGCAGTCGTGCGCCAGGTGCGAGGCCAGCGCGGCGGTCGCGAGCAACCACTCGCGACGCTCTGTGATCTCTCCGTCGAGCGCCTCATGGGCCTCGGTCGCGCGCACAATGGCGGCGTGCTCGTCGATAGCGCCGCGTTCGGGCGGCCGGTCGGCCGGATGGCGCCGACAACGACAGGGTGAGCCCTTGAATGCGCGTGCGCCGCTTTCGGCACCGGCACGGAAGCTGCGCAGGTACTTGGAGTGGTAGACGGTGCGGCTACGGCCGCCGCTCCAGTCGCCCTGCGGACGGGAAGCCGGGAATCCGAAGCGCTCGCCTTCGGCCATGCCGAGGCTGGTAGAGATGTCGTTCACGAGTAGACCGAGATGCAGTTGGCCTGGCCCGCAGGAGACGACCGGCCGCCCGCCGGATGCGAGGGCCGCCAGGAAGCCGGCACCTGCGCTAATCTCTTTTCGCGAAGCGCGCTCGCTGAAGCCCTCCAGCTTGACCCAGAAGCCAGCCACAGGAAGCGTCAGATACTCCTCCGCGAGCGCGAGCAGCAGACGCGGCGAGGCGAGCAGTTCGCGGGCGACGGCGACGGTCGCGTACAGCTCTCGGGCGAGCGGCAGCCGGGCCAGGTCCGAAGGCTCGTCCATCCGCTGGCTGAGGAAGTGCTCCCATGCGCTGCGCGCGAGGCGCAGGTCGAACTCGCGCCCTCGCGTGCCGAGGGCGCCCGTCACATGGAAGGGCGTGAGAAGTAGCGTGGCACCGGCGACGCGCTGGCAGTCGAGCGTGTCAGCCACGAGGCAGACGAACTCCTGCTGCGTGATTGTGTCGTGTCCAGGGTCGAAGGGAGCGCTCGAGCTGCCGAATGGCAGCGCTCGAAATGCGCTCGCGCGGCGGACTGGCGGTAGCTGGCGCAGGTGGGTGCAGGGGTCCAGGGCGAGGCCCAGAGGTGGTTCGGCGTGCGTAAAGAGCGTCAACTGTGGGTTGTGGAAGGCGTAGTACAGAGGGGATGCCGTCATCCGCGTGCCGCGCGCCGCGAGCAGCGGGGCGAGGCGCTGCTGGCCCTGGCCTAAGCGCGGGATCCAGCATGGCGCTCCGGGCTGCGGATGCAGCCGTAGCTCATCGACGCCTGTCGTGACGACTCGCACCATCTGAAATGATCGACTGAGCAGCGGACGGGTTCCGGCGGGAGGATGTGACAGCATGGGTGGATGCGAACATATGTTCGATCACAGTGGTCCGGCGCGACACGTCGGCGTCGGTCCTGTGGAGCGCCCAGGCCGGAGCTGTTGAGGATGGCGCAGCGGACCCATGAGGTGCGCGATCCGCTGCATGTGTTCGTGCGCTACGACGAGGACGAGAAGCGGGTTATCGAATCTGAGCCGTTCCAGCGGCTGCGCTACGTGCACCAGCTGGCGCTTTCGTTCCTCGTGTATCCGGGCGCGACCCACCGGCGCTTCGAGCATTCGCTGGGCGTGACGGAGCTGGCCGGGCGAATCTACGACGTAGTCACCCGCGACGACGGCAAGATGAGCTCGACGGCACGAGCGCTGACGCCGAAACCGGGTGACCGCGAGCACGCGTACTGGCGTGCGACGCTGCGTATGGCGGCGCTGTGCCACGACATGGGCCACTTGCCGTTCTCGCATGCCGCCGAGGAGCGGCTGCTGCCTAACGGCTGGGACCACGAGCGGATCACATGGCAGATCGTCCACCACCCGCTGATGGGTGCCGTGTGGTCGTCAATGCGCCCCAAGCCCGAGCCGGACGACGTCGGCAAGCTCGCGCTTGGCCCGCGCAAGGTCGAGAAACTGAAGCTCGGTTTATCGTTCGAGCCCTGGGAGGCGATTCTCGCCGAGATCATCGTCGGCGACGTGTTCGGCGCCGACCGCATCGACTATCTGCTGCGGGACTCGCTGCACACCGGTGTCGCATACGGACGTTTCGACCACCATCGCCTGATCGACACGCTGCGGATCCTGCCGCGGCCGCCTCAGGAGCGGGGAGAGTCAGCGAACGAGGAGGACAACGAAGGCGAGCTGACACTCGGCTGCGAGCGTGGCGGCCTAGAGTCGGCCGAGGCGCTGCTGCTGGCGCGCTACTTCATGTTCGCGCAGGTCTACTACCACCCAACGCGCTTAATCTACGACAAACATCTGGTCGACTTCCTGACCGCATGGCTGCCCGAGGGACGCTTCTCGACCGAAATCGACGGCCATCTACAGCACAGCGACAACGACGTAATGACGGCAATCATCGCGTCTGCCGCAGACGCAGATGCGCCCGGGCACGACCCGGCGCGGCGAATCGTCAGGCGCGAACATTTCCGGGTCGTCTACCAGCGTCGGCCTGAGGACACCGGTGGAGCGACCAAGGGGATCGCGCGCGCCGCAGCGAAGGAGTTCGGCGAGGAGCTCGTGCGCTACGGAGCTAGCCCGCGGCGCGGGGAGCCACCCGACTTTCCGGTGCGGGACCGAGACGGTCGCAGCGTCTCGTCACTGTCGTCGTCCGACGTGTTGGGCAAACTGCCCGCGTCGCGGGATGAGTACGTGTTCGTCGACGAGCCGGAACGCAAGAAGGCCAAGCAGTGGATAGAAAAGGAGCGTGAGGGCATCTTGGAGGCCCTCACCGCAACCGAGGACGAACAGGAGGAGGTGAACCCATGAGTCGACTGGGACAGGAGGCGATCCTTGCCGGTCTCGCGCGGCGGCTTGACGAGCAAGGCAGTTGGAGCGGCGAGACACACATCCAGAAGTCGACCTACCTGATGCACGAACTGCTGGGCGTGCCATTCGATTTCGACTTCATCCTCTACAAGCACGGTCCCTTCTCGTTCGAGCTGCGCGACGAGCTCGGCTCGATGCAGGCCGACCGTCTGCTCGAGCGCCAGCCGCAGCCGCCACCGTACGGTCCGCGCTTCCTGGTGACCGCGCGCGGACGCGAACTTGAGCAGCGTCTGACGCAGACAATGAGCCGCTATGGGCCGGCGCTCGATTGGATCGCGCGGCGGATCGGCAAGCGGGGCGTAGTGGAACTCGAGCGCCTGGCGACAGCGCTGTGGGTGACGCGCCAGCAGCCCGATGCTGGCGTTTCGGCGCGCGTCCAGGGGCTGACTGACATCAAGCCGCACGTGTCCGGCGAGGACGCTATGAGCGCGATCGAAGAGATCGATCGCCTGTTGGTCGAGGCCGACGAGGTGGCCGCGGCGGCGTAGAAGGTCGAACGCACCGGAATACCTGCATCGCCGAGCGGCGAGGAGCGGGGGGCCGAGGCTCACCTCGGCC